>LWDU01033431.1_pt1 | contig 21406 bp, 17 predicted proteins | sample 727161 | NCBI WGS metagenome assembly LWDU01 (sample SAMN04566230, study PRJNA314399) | hydrothermal vent metagenome | isolation source: deep sea hydrothermal plume seawater | place: Mexico: Gulf of California, Guaymas Basin | collected 2004-07-11
ATATCCAAGTTGAGAGTTTGTCAGCGGAACATGGTACGCTTAAACTAAGCGGTAACGCGTGCCAATTACCAATCGGTACACGCTTGGAGTTTGTGCCAGGCTATGCAGATATGACTTGTGTGCTGCACGACTATTTTTATGCATTTAGGGGAGACAATCTCGAAGCCATTTGGGAACTTGAGGCCCGTGGCATTTTGCAATAAACCCATTCCTTGGCCAACCTTAATAAGGCCTCATTTATAATCTCAGAAAGAACCTAATGATAATTTCTAGAACCACAACCATAACTATCATCCTTGGATTGGTACTTGGGCTTTTTGCCAACTGCCTAACCACTTCACAAGTCGAAGCAGATGATAAGGATAAAAGCGTTTACCGGCATGTCGTGATGTTTCAGTTTAAAGAGGAAGTCTCGAAAACTAAGGTCGCTGAGGTTGAAAAGGCCTTTATGGCACTACAACAGAAAATTGATACGATTGTCGACATTGAATTTGGGACCAATGTAAGCCCTGAAGACCTGAACGAGGGGTTAACCCATTGTTTTCTTGTGACGTTTAAGAATAAAGCGGGCTTGGAAGTCTATTTGCCGCATGCCGCTCATCAGAAATTTGTCGACCTCGTCAAACCACAACTCGAAAAAGTAATGGTCATTGACTATGTTAGCAATAACTAGAGTGCCTCGCGGCCTGCTCGTTTTTTTAATTGTTAGCGTCTGCTGTTGTTGCAGTCAGAGCTCGATTACCAATGCCAGTGAAAAACTCACTGTGCGATTTGCAACATTTAATGTCAGCATGAATCGCGGCAGCAGTGGAAAATTACTCGCAGAACTGCAGGCCGGCGAGAGCGAACAGATTAAAAAAGTTGCTGCTGTAATTCGTATCGTTCGACCCGATATTATTCTGCTTAACGAGTTTGATTATTGCGGGGACCAAGCCGCCACAGCCATCGCTGCGTTCCAAGAAAACTTTCTCGCCGTCAAAGAATTACTTGGCACTAAACCAATTACGTTTAAATACCACTTCGTATCCAGCGTCAATACGGGACTACCCTCTGGCCTAGATCTGGATGGCAACGGTAAAACCACCGACCCTGGGGACGCCTATGGGTTTGGCCGTTATCCCGGGCAATACGGTATGGTTGTGTTGAGTCAGTTTCCAATTTCCTCGGACGCCAAAACGTTTCAGAATTTCCTCTGGAAAGACATGCCTCAAGCAATGCTGCCTCAGAAGGTTAAGCCGAGTGATAAAAAAGAGTCTTATTATAGTAGTGTCATTTTAGACAGATTTAGACTCTCTTCAAAAAGCCACTGGGATCTCACCATTGAAACACCTAGACGTGACATACATTTTTTGGTCAGCCATCCGACACCACCAGTTTTTGACGGCCCTGAAGATAAGAATGGTAGCCGCAATCACGACGAGATCCGTTTCTGGGCTGACTACATCTCGGACAACAAATCCCAATATATCTACGATGATAAAGGGCGACGAGGAGGTTTAACTAATTCACAGTCGTTTGTCATTGCCGGTGATATGAATGCTGATCCTGCAGATGGCGATACCACCGACGACGCAATTTTACAGCTGTTAAACCATCGCCGTATTCGTAATCCACTTGCCGCTAGCGACGGAGCCGTTGAAGCTAGCAAACTACAGGGAAAAATTAACGCGTTACATCAAGGTAAACCCAAATTTGATACGAGTGACTTTTCAGATCGTTCCCCAGGTAACTTACGGATCGACTATGTGCTGCCATCACGAAATTTGCATATCGAAAGTGCTGGCGTCTTCTGGCCTCGCAAAGATCAACCCGCCGCTGCTCTACTCGACGCCTCCGACCACCGACTCGTCTGGCTCGACATCCAATCAAAGTAAAAACTCTGCCATTTCGCGGCGAGTTTGTGGTCCGTTTTGTTGACCTCCATTACATGTTTAGTGACATCTAACGGGGAATACACGACGGGTTATATCGATTATTCTGCATATTTTCCCTGTCTTTCCTATTTTTCCCAATCAACATATTTTCACAGGCCTGTTTGTAAACTATCTTGAAGTAGTTGCTACAGCATCTTGTACCAGTATTTGGATTTTAAAGTCGTTCAGTAACTAAACGACCCAACATATATAAATGAATAACTATCTTTTGAGAACAAGTCCCATGAAAAATTACCTTGCTAGCTTCGTATGTCTTTTTAGTTTTGTAGCTTGGACTGTTGCTCAAGAACCGCCCAAGCCAGAATTCCCTCCACATGCAACTGTCCTCAACGGATATGAAAAAGTTGTATCCACTGCCGATGGTGCCCGCAGTATGTACACGTTGTGGACTCGGTCCAAAGATGGACAAGTTTATGCTGAACTACCACCGACATTTGCTCAAAAACGATACTTCATTGCATTAACCGTTGCCAGTGGCGACAAATATGCGGGGCTTCAATCCGGCGACTACTACGTATACTGGCGCCGCTACAACAACAAATTAGCCCTGATCGTGCCGGACCTCGACACTCGCTCCAACGGCGACCCTGAATCACTTTCATCGGTAAATCGCCTCTTCACAGATACCATGTTATTGACTGTCCCAATAATCACGATGGGACCAAGTGGTGGACCTGTGATCGATCTCGATTCAATTCTTGTCGGCAAAGCGAGCAAGTTTTTCGGGCCCTCGGTCGTCAACCGTGAAATGGGTGGCCTGTTCAAACTTCAAAAAGCAAAAGCATTCCCACTAAATGTCGAACTCGCTTTTGAAATCCCCACCGCGAGCGGCAAGTTGTCGTCTCTGCACTACAGCATCAGTGAGTTGAATCCTAAAAGCAACTACCGTCCACGACTAGCTGATGAACGAATTGGATTCTTCGTCACTTCCTACAGTGACTTAGGAAAATACAAAGACGACGAAACAAAGGTTCGTTACATCAACCGCTGGCATCTTGAAAAACGGGATCCCCGTTTAAAAATCAGCCCTCCCAAAAATCCAATTGTGTTTTACATCGAACACACGACACCAGTACGGTATCGCCGTTGGGTCAAGGAAGGTGTCCAGAGCTGGAATTCTGCCTTTGAAAAAATCGGCATCTCAGACGCTCTAGAAGTTTATTACCAAGATAAAATAACTGGCGCTCATATGGACAAAGACCCCGAAGACGTGCGGTACAACTTCGTACGCTGGTTAAACAATGACATCGGAACAGCAATTGGACCGAGTCGAGTCAATCCTAACACGGGTCAGATTTTAGATGCCGACATCATCCTTACCGATGGTTGGATTCGTCACTTTCATTACGAATTTGACAATCTATTACCGAAAATCGCGATGGAAGGTTTCAGCGCCGAGACACTTAGTTGGTTAGCGAACAACCCTGAATGGGATCCTCGTTTAGCCTTTGCTCACGCCTCGCAACGAGACCACATCCGCCAACAACTCACCGCCTCCGCGGGACGTGCCTACGGTGGACACCCGGCCACACTAGTCGATAACACCTTACTTGGTGACGACGAGTACGACGGGTTAATCGGGCGTGTTTCTCAAGTCAACGGTTCATGTATGGCATCTCAAGGGATGGCCTTTGACGTCGCCATCATGCGAATGATTTATGAAATCCAAGCTAGCCAACTGCAAGCGGATGAAGCCGAAGAAAAAGAGGAAGACAAAAAGGAAGAAGAGGACAAAGGTGAAGAAGACAAGGGTGAAGAAGAAGCGGCACCGAAAGAACCTGTTGTCGAAGAGATGATTCTTGATGGGATGCCAGAGTCGTTTATCGGACCTCAATTGGCACATCTTGTGGCACATGAAGTCGGCCATACTCTTGGTTTGCGACACAACTTCAAAGCCTCTAGTGCTTACACGCTTGAACAAATCAATTCAGTTGAACATCGTGGAAAGCCAATTGGTGGCAGTGTTATGGACTATACGCCTACCAACATTCGCTTCGAAGCAGGAACTGCTCAAGGTGACTATGCCATGCACGGTATTGGCCCTTACGATTACTGGGCCATCGAATACGGTTACACCTTTGAAAAAGACCTCGATCCAATCCTAGCTCGCGTCGGCGAACCGGAATTGCAATTTGCCACAGACGAAGATACTGGCGGTCCTGATCCCTTGGCTCGACGTTACGATTATGGCAAAGACCCGCTAAATTTTGCTCAAGATCAAATTAAACTTGCAAATCACCACCGTGGATTGGTCCTTGAGAATTTCGTGAAAGACGGAGACAGTTGGTCCAAAGCACGACGTGGCTACCAAATCACGCTATCCATGCAAGCTCGCGCCATTAGCATGATGGGCAATTGGATTGGTGGTGTACATGTTTATCGCGACAAAAAAGGCGACGCTGGAGATCGTGCTCCACTACAAGTTGTCCCAGTTGCACAACAACGAGCAGCGATTGACTTCGTAGTAAACACTGCATTTAATGACGAAGCATTTGGTCTCACCACTGAACTCTTGCAACGGATGTCGACTGACAAGTGGCTCGACGGTGGTTCACGGCAAGCAGTGAGCGATCCGGATTGGCCGATTCATGATCGTATCGCTGGAATTCAATCTTCGGCACTAACAAGTTTGCTGAACCCGTCGACACTACGTCGAGTGTACGACAATGAATTCCGGATAGCTGCCGATCAAGACGCTTTAACGCTTCCGGAACTACTGGAAACGGTAACTTCTGCAATTTGGGGCGAACTCGACCAAGAAGTCACCGTTGCAGCATCAGCTCGTAAGCCAGCCATTTCAAGTTTACGCCGGAACCTACAGCGAGAACACGTAAAGCGTCTCGTAGATCTGGCAATGACAAACTCGGGAAGCAATCAGGCTTACAAGCCAATTTCAAACCTCGCCCGTGCTGGGTTACGTGCAATGCTCAACAAAGTTAACGCTTTTGTAGGTGCGAATGCTGACAAGCTTGACGCCTACACTGCTGCCCACCTTGCTGAAATCCAAACCTCGATCACTAAAGCACTCGATGCAGATTTCGTAATTACCAAATAAAAAAACGACCGGGCTCCACTGCGGGCCTGGTCGTTTCTTTTTATTGGATATCGGTTCTAGGCAGCAAATTCCACTCGGCGGCTACCAAGTTGTCCTTGCAGTCGTTGCACCAAACTACTATGCATCTGACTCACTCGGCTTTCACTGAGATTCAGCGTTTGACCGATTTCTTTCATCGTCAGTTCTTCATAGTAATACAAGATGATGATCAATCGTTCGTTACGATTCAGTCCTTTGGTGACGAGTCGCAGTAGGTCATATTTTTGACCCCGCCGTGTCGGATCTTCACTCTTCTTATCATCAAGAATATCAATCTCGCTAACGTCTTTTTCGCTATCCGTTTGATACCATTTTTTATTCAAACTAATCAAGGAAACCGCATTTGCGTCTCGCATCATCTTTTCGAGTTCCGGAACCGTCAGTTCCATATGTTCAGCTAATTCGATTTCAGTGGGAGACCGACCTAGCCGATCTTCCATGAGCTTCGTACCAGCGGTCAATTTGGTCGCTTTAGAACGAACCAAACGAGGCACCCAGTCCATGCTTCTAAGTTCATCCACCATAGCGCCGCGAATACGTGGCACGCAGTAGGTTTCAAACTTAACACCTCGATAGAGATCGTAGGCCTTGATGGCATCCATCAAGCCGAAAATGCCAGCCGAAATTAGATCATCTAATTCAACTCCATCCGGCAATCGAGACCAGACTCGTTCTCCATGATATCGAACGATCGAAAAATATTTTTCCATTAATTGGTTGCGAAGATCTCTACGTGTTTGGTCAGCTTTAAAATCCAACCAAACCTGGGCAACATCTTCGGACACTCGTAACGCTTCCATTCAACCCTCCATAATTGTCTTGAACCCCACGGTCCCAATTAACGAGAGTGGCACATACCTAGGATGCGGAAGCATTAAGGTGCGTACCACTCCCGTCAAACCCATATGTGCACAGAATTTACTCTGATTGGGGTTCTTTTATTGGGGGTGAGGAATTTACAACGAAGGACGAGCAGATATTGCCCATTGTGTGAGTTACCTGTAATCAGGTAACTTCGCTCATCCTTCGTAGTTTAACATTCACGTACCTAAAGGTACGTGAATGATTCCATAGCAACTCATCGGATGAAAGCTGTAGGGGAGTTGAGGATAACTCCGGTTTTTTGGGAAATAGCGATTATCCTACCACTGAAATCAATACTCTTTTGGGTGGCTAATATATAATGGCACTATGAAATATCCAATTGTGATCATCGCATGTCTACTGGCGTTAAATACGACCACGGCTGCGCCTCAAGTTATTCATTACTCAGAACTGATCCTGCCGGACAAGCCAATTGCTTACTGGCAAATGCAGTCGAATAAACAAGGGCAGATCCAAAACCACCATGCCATTGCGCAACCACTTACAGCCACATCAAAGGGTGAAATATCCACGGCCGACGGACCAACGGCTCCAATCCATCCAGGTTTTGGTGCCGACAAAAACCCAGCTCTTGGGATCCCTAATTCAGCTGGATATCTTGTCGTTGATGATCCCGGCGAAAACAGCCCTTTGGATTTTACATCTGGGGATGACATCACAATCGAAGCTTGGATCAGCCCAGCCAAGCTCAGCGGGTTTCACTACATTGTCGGCAAAGGCCGAACCGGCCGCAGCGGCTTCCCAGCGGAAAACCACAATTATGCATTGCGATTGACTGCTAGCGGTAATCTAACATTCCTCTTCCGCTCTCGCACGAACACCGGCGAGGAACAATGGCATCGCTGGACCAGTACCGAGTCAATTATCGCCGGTGACGGTTGGCATCACGTTGCCGTCACCTACACATTCGGAAAGACCCAGAACATCCACGGATACATCGATGGCCAGCGGGCCTACGGAAAATGGGATCTCGGAGGTGATACGGAAGCCCCGCCCGTGGTCGATAATGACCAACTCTGGATCGGATCTGCATTGGGCGGCAATCCCAATTCAACATTTCAGGGTGCTATTGATGAAGTTGCCATCTACCGCCACCGTTTAACTGCTGCTCAAATCGCGACTCGATATTCATACCAAGAACAAACTCCCGAATTCCGCGTCGAGCAAATACCTGAAAACGAAGTACTCGTGCAAATTTTCGAAGGGGTCAACGACAAGTCTTTTTTGAGTCGCAGTCCGCAACTGACTGATCAATACACTACGGCAGCCTTTGCTTTTTTTCAAATCCCGAATAAATACAACGCCCAAGGCATTAAGATCGACCGCTCTAGCCCGTTTATGATACGAGCCTACGGCAACGTCGTGATCCCCACGGGAACTCACCGCATCTTAGTCCGAGCACGCAATGGCGCGCGATTGTTTATTGACGGTGACTTAAAAACAACCGTTCCTTTTTTCAATATTTCCAGCAAAGCAAGCGGTACCGTATTTGAAGTCGATCATGATCTAGCACCGTCCATTCGTGGATTACAGCGAGGTGACAGCGAGGTCGTATTTACCATCCAAGGTGACGGGCAACCGCATCTAGTGCGATTTGACATGATAGTAGGCGGCGGAAAACGTCGTCCCGAAACCGGTGAAACCGCTATCTGCATCGCGACAGAAACCGGTGAATTCAGTCTATTTAGCAACCACATTAATGTTACGCTAACGAACGAGAAGTGGCTGGAATTCAAACGTAAATCACACACTCAGATCAATACCATTGACCGTAAAAACCGTTTATCGGTTACCACCGAAGAACGCGACTATTGGCAACGGCGTCACGTCGTGGCCCGCGATATCATTAGTGGCCTACCCAAACTAATCCCACCCAACCCAGTATTCCCTGAATCCATCCAGAATCCGATCGATCAGTTTATTAATGCCCGACTTGGTTCAGCCAAACAAACGCCACAACCATTAATTGATGACTATACCTTTATCCGACGACTTGCGTTGGATACGATCGGCACAATTCATACGGCCGATTCCATAAATGCAATCATGGCCTCAGCCCAGCCAATGGATCGTAATAATCTCGTACTACAGTTATTAAACGATGATCGCTGGGCTGACCACTGGACAGCATATTGGCAGGATGTTTTAGCAGAGAATCCTAATCTAGTGAATCCAACCTTAAACAACACTGGCCCATTTCGCTGGTGGATTCACGAATCATTTATCGACAACAAACCAATGGATCGATTTGCTACTGATCTCATCATGATGCAAGGCAGTGCATACTATGGTGGCCCAGCTGGGTTCTCCATGGCAACACAAAATGACGTGCCGCTAGCAGCCAAAGCCCATATACTGTCCCAAGCCTTTCTTGGAATACAACTACAATGCGCCCGTTGTCACGATGCACCGTTTCATGATTTAACTCAGCAGGATTTGTTCGCGGTTGCCGCCATGCTAAAACGTGGAAATGAAACCGTTCCTAAATCAAGCACAGTTCCGATCAGCACCACTGGTGGACCTGTGCCCAATATCCCAATAACGCTCAAACCAGGCGCTGCCGTCACACCCGTCTGGCCATTTGCTGAACTGGGCGAAGTCGGACTTCCGGCAGAGCTGATACGCAGTGGCGCAGACACTCGAGCCCAGCTTGCTGAAAAAGTGACCGGCCCGGGCAACATGCGATTTGCACAAGTCATCGTTAACCGACTCTGGAAACGGACGATGGGATATGGCTTAGTCGAACCTGTTGAAGATTGGGAACATGCCGATATCTCTCATCCACAACTACTGGAATTCTTGGCTCGCGAACTTATCGCCAATAACTATAACCTGAAGCACATTGCCAACTTAATCTTTACCTCGCATACGTATCAACGGCAAGCCATTGATTTGCCCACAAGTGGAACATTTTTATTTCCTGGACCAGTCACAAGACGCATGACCGCTGAACAAATTATTGATTCCATCTTCGTAGCCAGCGGACGACCGTTTGATGCCGGCCCCATGAATATTGATATTGATGGAGCACGAGATTATACAGTTTCTCTCAATCTAGGCATTCCGCAGCGTGCTTGGCAATTTGCATCCTTGGGAAACGAACGCGATCGTCCCAGTTTATCCTTACCTTTTGCTCAACCCTTCACTTCTGCGATGACCGTTTTTGGATGGAGCGGCGCACGGCAAAATCCCACTAATCAGCGTGAGCAAGAAGTTAATGTCTTACAGGCCGCAATCCTTAATAATGGCTTGCTCATGCGAGACAATGTGCGGTTAGGACTAACCAGTGACTTTACAAAACTCGCCTTGCACGCTGAGGATCCTACCACACTCGTTGTACAAACCTATTTACGTATCCTCGGCCGCACGCCTGATAAGGCGGAACTCAATATGTTTGTAGAGTTAATGCGTGATGGATTTTCCGACCGACGGGTCAACGTATCGCCCGCAGAACTTGCATTGGCAGCAAACCTAAAATATCAATTACCGCGGGGCTTAGTGTCCTGGTCCAATCACAACAGTATGAAGGCTAATGAAATTAAGCTTGTCTTGCGGAAAGCTGTTTATCGAGGTGAATCACCCACACCACAATTAAACACCGCTTGGCGTGAGCGAATGGAAGATATGGTGTGGGTACTGTTTAACTCGCCAGAGTTTATTTACATCCGTTAAACACTGAAGCTGTAAACCTTTAAAGAGAAGTATTGTGAATCCTGTTACACGACGCCAATTTATCGCGAATTCCATCGCTATGCCAACTGCCGCCTTGGCAGCCGATAGCCTCTTCGCGGAAGAAAACCTTGAGCACATGCCGTGGACCTTCCCCGCCGGAAAGGTCGAACACGTCATTATGGTATGGCTCGGGGGTGGATCATGCCACATCGATACCTGGGATCCTAAACGCCTCGGCGATGCCAAAACGGGCACAGCCGGATCCTATTATTCTCCGATCGATACAGCCACTGCTGGGACGCAAGTCTGTGAACATCTACCGAGATGCGCTAACATACTCGATCGTTTTAACATTCTCCGCACGGTCCACCACGATATCATCGACGAGCATGCGGTGGCGACGAATATGGTGCACACCGGTCGTAAAACAACTGGCACAATCACCTACCCATCGATCGGATCTGCTGTATCTTTTCATCGAAAGGCGGCCTCAGAAAAAGCACCGCCCTACGTTCTCATCGGATACCCTAACGTCACAAGAGGTCCTGGTTTTCTCGGGTCCAAGGCCGGATTTATGTATCTAACGGAAACCGCCGAAGGTCCCGCTGGTTTAAGCCGCAGCCCGGACGTCAACGACCAACGCCAACGGCGGCGCGAATCCTTACTCGCTCAAGTCAGACGTGATTTCCTTGCCCGCGATACTTCTGAAGCAATCGCACAATATGATGAAACAATCTCTCAAGCCTTAAAGTTGGCTGGGCCGCAATTCATGAGCGCTTTTGAATTGGACAAAGAACCTGCTGCTTTACGAAACGCTTATGGAGGTGAATTTGGGCAACGCTGTCTGCTGTCACGACGACTTATCCAACGAGGCGTTCGATTTATTGAAGTATCGCATAACTTAAATTTTGTGAACGGCACCGGCTGGGACACTCACGACGAAGGACAACTCAACCAACATATTTTAATTCAAGAACTCGATCACGCCTTGGCAACGCTTGTGACAGACCTCGAGCACAAGAAGTTACTTGATAAAACATTGATCGTTGTTGCCTCTGAGTTTGGTCGCCCCGCGGGTTTCGACGCCGGTGGTGGACGAGGGCATCATAGCAAATGTTTCAGTGTCGCCCTCGCAGGTGGAGGGTTGAACAATGGGGTTACCGTCGGTACAAGCGATGAATTGGGGATGAAGATTGTCGACCGCCCCATTTCCATTGCCGACCTGCACGCCACAATTCATTGGTCGATGGGAACCAACCCGCGAAAACTTATGTACGCTGGTGACCGTCCCGTACCCACAACCGACCAAGGCACGCCCGTTAAAGAATTGTTCGTTTAAACACGAAGTCTTGCTGGGTCCCTATATTATTTACGAGACTTCAATTTGTGGTGACCACTCGCCGGATATACACAAAATAGCTCCCTCGCACTTTTCCATTGGGTAACGTCATATACGTCTGCAATTTGGTGGGACCCTCGGGTAGTTCCAGTTGAAATGTGACAGATGTTGGTTTTTCTTTGTCCAAGGCCGCTGTTTCTTTGTGAGTGCCTACTTGGATTGCAGCACTAACAGCATCCATGGGTTTATCAATGTGTTTTGGCCAGCGTCGAAGTTCGATTTCATACGTTCCGGCGTGGGTGATGTCGATGGCCCAAAAACCATTGCCCATCGCTCCGCTACGAACATGATTTTGGTGCCACGGTGGTAACCCTCCGGCAGCATGCCAGTCATGCGAATGTAACAACGATTCAGGTTGAGCGTCGCTGCCAATTCCAATTCTTACAAACTGGCTAAATACAGGTTTTAAACTATTCCACCATTGGTCATACTCCGCCGTGAGTTTGTTAACCACATCAGGATGTTCACTTGCTACGTCTTGTTTTTGCCCAGCATCTGCATCCATATCAAACAGTTCTTTACCATTGACCAATCGCCAACGCTCGGTCATGACTGCACATTTCCGCAACTTTTCCGGGTTTTCGATGCGTTGTGAATGCACCAGAATAGTCCGATCTTTTATGGTTGCGTTGTCGCCTGAAAGTGCGGCTTTAATACTAATACCATCGCGTGAATCAGCAGATTTATCGCTCAACTCACATAGTTCAGCTAACGTCGGTAGTATGTCAATATGTGCTGACAATTGCTGCACATCACGGCCACCGCCCAATTTGCCTGCCGGATAACGAATATAAAACGGAACTCGATGGCCGCCGTCATACTCCGACCCCTTTCCCGCTCGCATGCCCGCGTTGAAGCCTTTCCACTGAGCACCCTTAATCAAGCGATGCCCCATTGCGCTACCGTTATCCGTCGTGAAAATCAAAATGGTGTTGTGCGCCAATTTCCATTCATCGAGCTTAGTAACTAACCGCCCTAGATTCTCGTCGATATTTTCGATCATCCCATAGAACTCAGCCTGACCGTTTCCTACGCCTTTGTCTTTGTAGGGCTGCGAATATTTTTCGTCGACAATGTAAGGACCATGCGGAGCATTGGTTGAAATGTAAGCAAAAAACGGTTTATTTCGATGGCGTTTAATAAAGCTCAAAGCATCGTCAAACCACACGTCTGTGCAATATCCCTTTTGCTTTTCGGGAACGCCGTTGCGCCAATAGGTATCATCAAAATAATCATTGTCCCAATAGTCAGGCCCTTGCCCAACGCCACCACCGCCGTGGATGAACGTATGCTCAAATCCTTGATCTTGTGGGCGGCAGGGATAATTGTCACCCAAATGCCATTTACCAAACATCGCTGTTTTGTAACCGTTGTCACGAAATACTTCCGCCATGGTGTATTCCTCGGTCGACATTAGACTACGGCCATTGACCGTGTGCCACACGCCGGTGCGAGTAGAATATCTGCCGGACATCAATGCGCTGCGGGTGGGTGAGCAAGTTGGATCCACGTGGTAATCGGTTAAGCGTACACTCTGCGCATACAGTTTATCCATATTTGGCGTCTGGATCATTTGATTGCCATGGATAGCAATGTCACCATAACCTTGATCATCCGTAATAACCACAATCACATTGGGTGTTGTGATTTGAGCAACAACGCCCTGGAAAGTCCCACTGAAAACACTTATCGACAAAACAGTCATTACAAGAAAACGCATCGGTTTCATAAACTCTCGCTTTAAATAATAAAATACAAATCAAATACTGCACAAATCCAATACTAACTAGATGATACCCGCTCCTGGCGTTAGCTTAGTCCCGCATGCCCGTTAGCGCTCGCACGACAAAGAAGGCCAAGGTAATAAGCGTCGTCGCGACAGCCGCCACATACGTCATCGCGGCGGCGTTGAGCACCTTATCCATCCCGACTCGTTCCTCGGGGTAAACAATTCCTGCATCCACTACAATTTGTTTAGCACGGGCAGTCGCATCGAACTCTACCGGCAGTGTCACTAATTGGAATACCAACACGAAGCCGAACAGCACACAGCCTGCTAGCATCACAATCGAACCGATATCACTGGAGGAAAAATACATCAAAACCATCCCAACAACGATGATGCCATAGCCCAAACTACTACCTAATGAGGCCAGCGGAACAATCGCCGAACGCAGTTTCAACGGGCCGTAGTTATGAGCATCTTGAATGGCATGGCCAGCTTCATGAGCAGCAATACCAATGTTCGCGACGGAAATGCCGTGGTAGTTTTCCTTGGAAAGAGCAAGCGTTTTACTCCGCGGATCATAATGGTCCGTGAGAAACCCGCCCGTCTCGGTGACTTGCACATCCTGTAATCCTTCTCGGTCGAGAATCATTCTGGCTGCTTGAGCCCCGGAGTAACCATTCATGGAACGGACTTTAGAGTATTTTTTAAATGCTGATCTCACACGCCAACTACATAAACCGGAAATGAGTAGTGTTGGCAAAAATACGTACAGCAGATACGGGCTATCAAACAACAACATTAATTTATCCTTAAAAGGTAACGCTTAGTTAATTTGGATTTTTTGATTTACTTGTTTTTCACGTTTAGTCAAAGCAACCTGTAGCAGGCCGTCTTCAAGATGGGCCAAGATACCGTCACTATCAATTGCGCGAGTCAATTTAAATTCCCGCTCGAATCTCCCATAACGACCATGGTTCAATATCCATTTGTCGATACGATCCGGAGGACACACCCGCTCACCTTTTACAGTTAACACGTTCTCATCACTAAGCTCAATGGTAACATCTTTTTCCTTCATGCCGGGTAGTTCTATTTCAACATAGTAAGCATCCTCCGCTTCCCACATTGAAATTGCCGGGGCGAGACTGGGTCGTCTGGACGATATTTCCGATCCAAAAACGCGTTGCATTTCATCTTTTAACCAGTTTAATTCCCTGTGCAATGGATCCATTCGTTTAACGAGCATCGTAATTTTCTCCTTGAAAACAAAAATCAAATCTCCAATCCGCCATTCGATAAATAATTAAACGCAATCGCCGTGCCAATTCCAGTGAATAACGTTTTCAAAACCTCCATTGCTAAGTGCGAAAATACTGATTTTCCACCGCAGAAATGGACTTACTGTGGTCTGGAATAAAAATATTTTTCAAACAAGTACCCAATAAACAACAAACCGTTCGCTGCTATCCTGACATTTTGGCAGTCCAACAAGCCACGGAAAGTCGCTCACAATTTAGGGTAAAAGAACCTCTAAGCATCAGATTTTCCCTAAATGGCCGTTTTAAATAGTGCGAAAACAAAAATACCACCAATAATAATGTCCAATTCCCTCATTTTACTCGAAACCACACCATACGTTTTTGTGTTAAATTATTAGTAACAAGAAACATTACTTATATGAAATAATTTTTGCAAACACTCATCTCTTCATCGGAAAACAAGAAAATGAAACGCTTACGAATATTTACTTTGATGTTGGCTGCAATGGCCATGACTACTTCGACAGTTGACGCACAACCAGGCGGTCAACGCCAGGGCGCACAACAAGGCGGTCAACGCCAAGGTGGCGGATTTGGTCGTGGCATGACCGGTGGAGCACGTCCCGTTTCGATCACGCAGTTATTACAGATCGAAAAGGTACGTGAAGATGCTGAAATCCTTGACGAACAAGTCGAAGACATCAAAACAGCTGTCGACAAGGTTCGCCAAGATGCAAGGTCCACTCAAGGCGAACGCCCAAACTTCCGTGAGTTGTCAGAAACTCAACGTGAAGAATTCTTCAAAAAGTTTCGCGAGCAGCAAGAATCGACCAACAAAAAAATCCAGGAAGCCATTGAGGACGTTTTGTTGCCGCAACAAATTGAACGATTGGAAGAAATTCGTTTGCAAATTCAAGGCGTGGGAGCTTTATTAACTGAGCCCGTGCAAAAAGAGTTGAAAATCACTGCTGAGCAAAAAACTAAATTTGAAGAAGTTCAAAAGGAAACTCAGGAAAAAGGACAAGAACTATTCAGTGGTGTCCGTGAATTATTCCAGGGTGGCGATCGTGAAAAAGCTCAAGCGGCAATGCAAGAGATTCGCGAAAAGATGACGGCCATGCAAAAGGAAACCGAAAAACATATTTTGGCCGTCCTAACCGATAGCCAAAAGAAGGAATTCGAAAAGATGAAGGGCAAACCTGTCGAAATTTCACCAGAAGAACTGCGACCAAGCCGAGGCGGTCAAGGTGGTCAGCGCCCAGGTGGTCAACGACCTGAAGGTGGTCAACGACCTGCTCCTGCTACTAGACCTGCGACTTAATCCGTCACAAACACGGTTTACACACCACAGGGTATTGCTGCATTGCAGTGATACCCTGTTTTTTTATAGTAGGTGCAATGGCCTTTCGGTTCATTTTCTGGCCCGCTGGTAGGACTAGAATTTTATTAACTGCAAAAAACTAAAATCCAAGGGGACATGTTACAATCTAGAATTCACATTCTCCTGTCACCATTTATTGCTATGCTTAAACACCAACTGATCCATCCCAAGATTAACGAAATCCTTGGTCGTGCCGGACATCATGCTCGTATCCTCATCGCCGACGGCAATTACCCCTGCTCTTCAACACTCGGTCCTAATGCAGAATTAGTTAGCTTGAATCTCAGCCCAGGTCTGCCAACGTGTGATCAAGTTCTTAAGGCACTTCTTACCGCGATTCCGATCGAAGCGGCGAATACTATGATGTATCAAACCGAGGGACCCTATGCCCAGACAGAAGACCCGCCGGTATGGGAGCAATTTCGGGATTCGTTTCGCCAAGCAAATCTAGATATTGAATTAGATCCCATCGAAAAATTTGATTTCTATCCTGCGGTCAGCACGAGTGACCACGTACTGACAATTCAAACAGCAGACCAACATCTATTTGCAAACCTACTGTTACACGTTGGTGTCCGCCAAGCATAACGAGTCATAACAAATCGGGCCGTCGGAAAGTCGTGTTATTTACGTAATGGAATTCGAGTTCTTAAATTTTGCTCCTTGGCAATACATCGTCTTTGCGGGCGTGTTTTTTTGCAGTTGTTTTTTACAGGGCATGATTGGCTTTGGCGCAGGTGCGTTTGGCATACCTATCCTCTACTTTATTGGGTTCCCACTCGAAACAACCATTGCCGCGATCACCGTTGCATCGATGACTCAATCTAGTCTGGGTGCTTGCAAACTACATAAATCCATAAAGTGGCGTTCGACACTGCGACCTGGCCTCATCCGCATTCTCTTCATCTTACCCGGTGTATTGCTACTGGAACTGCTGGTAGGCGACGACGGCGCTCCGGCAGAACGAAAGCAATTGATACAGCAAGTGCTGGGCGTCATCTTAATATTAATTGTCGTCTGCAAGCGATACATCAAAGTCGACGAAAAAAAAGAATTGTCGACGAAATGGGAGATCATCGCATTTTCGATAAGTGGAGTGATGCTCGGTTTCATAGGCATGGGTGGTCCAGCGGTAGCAATTTGGGTCATGTTTCAACCATGGACAGCGAAACAGAGTCGCGGTTTTCTATTCGCTATGTTGTTCTATGGCATGATTCCCTTGGCACTGATACTAGCCTGGAAGTTTGGTGAATCTTCCATCAATGGTCTCATCCTCGGCACACTGGGTCTACCAATCGTGATTATCGGTACTGCTGCGGGGATCCGTGTCGGTAATCGACTCGACCGCAAAAAGCTAAAATCCTATGCTTTGCTGGCTCTCTTCTTAATCGGCCTCAGTGCCCTGCTTCGACCGTTGTTTACGAGTTTGATCGTAGACCAACTCTAATGCATAAACAACATGGTTTTAATACAAACCGTTTTGTGACGAGTGCGCATCTCGTTTTTGGCCAAGATCTTAATCAAATCTTAACATTACCTTAGTCATTCGTTCACACTTATTGCTTACATTGGTGACGAAGAGATAAATAAACCTAGCGACTACAACCGTTCATTTTCTGAGGATACCAGATCTACCATGGCTAAGCGAAACATTCTCATTGCATGCCTGTCAAGTTTCTTCCTGTTAACAATACTCGGTTGCGGATCTCGTCAAGATTCGGGACAAGATTCCTCGACCATTCGCGTTGAAGGCTCAGACACAATGGTCAATCTCGCTCAAGCTTGGGCAGAGAAATACCAAACCGAAAAGTCGGAAATCACCATTGAAATTTCCGGTGGCGGAAGTGGTGTTGGCATTTCCAGTTTAACTCAAGGCCTCGCGGACATGGCCAATGCAAGTCGGAAGATGAAAGATAAAGAAATTCGTCGTGCGAAAAACGAATTCGACTTAGACCCACAAGAATTTACCGTTGGTAAAGATGCCTTGGCAGTCTATGTCCACAAAGATAATCCACTTGAGGAAATAACCATCGCCGAGCTTACTGCAATCTATGGGGAAGGTGGTGCAACCAATACTTGGACCGAACTAGGAGTTACAGTGGCGGGCACATCGAATCAACAAATCGTACGCGTCAGTCGACAAAACAACTCAGGTACTTACGCTTATTTTCGCCAATATGTACTCGACGATAACGATTTCAAGCTTGGGTCGATCGATCTCAGTGGATCAGCAGATGTCGTTTCGATGGTTGAAAAAACACCAGGTGCTATTGGATACAGCGGCATGGGATACGCCACGGACGGTGTTAAAATGGTGAAAGTAAAGATCGATGTGGATTCTCCCAGCGTCGCACCTAATGCAGCCAACGTCACCAACGGCACGTACCCCATTTCTCGGCCACTTCTGATCTACACTCCAACAACTCCGACTGGCATTGTGAAAGATTATTTAGATTGGATTTTAGGAAAAACTGGGCAATCGATTATTGAAGAAATGGGATACGTTCCGGTCCAATAACATACAATTCATGCGCAACAAATTACAATCAACAGTAGAACGACATAATAAGGCAAGCGACTTTGGAATCCCCAAAAGGCAATCACCTTTTCCGCCGATTCATTCAGCAACTGCAGGACCGCGACGGATTCTTGCCCGGCGCCCATCAAGGTGCACAGTTCCGCGTGGCGGTACTACTCGAAGACATTGTCGTTGGTATTATCTACATTTGTGGTTGGAGTGCCATTTTATTTGTAATTGCAATTTTCTTGTTCGTATTCAAAGAAAGTTTGCCGGCACTGACGGGCATTGAAACAGAAATTGCCGCTGGTGAAATTGAAGTCGAACAACTCGACCTCGGCGAATTTGCAACAAGCCCACGTTGGATTCCTGAATCTGCGAAGAAGCCTGCTTTTGGCATTTTAGCGTTAATCGTTGGTACGTTGTCGGTTACGTTCTTTTCGATTTTTTTAGCCGTGCCATTGGGTCTCGGAGCCGCGGTTTATGTCTCCGAGTTTGCCGGCGGCAAGACTCGTGAAATATTAAAAATCCTGATTGAACTCTTGGCAGCAATCCCGTCGGTAGTCTGGGGGTTCATCGGCATTGTCGTCATGAATCCGTTAATTACTGACCTCAGTGGAGAAGCCGTTGGACTGAACATACTTAATGCAGGTATCGTCCTTGCATTGATGAGCGTCCCGATAATTGTGTCCGTATCCGAAGACGCCTTGCGAGCTGTTCCTGACTCGTTTCGCGAAGCGGGGTTAGCGATGGGTGCAAATCGCTGGGAGATGATTTACAAAGTCCTATTTCCCGCCGCCAAAAATGGACTGCTCGCAGCAGTACTATTAGGCATCGGTCGTGGAATCGGTGAAACAATGGCCGTTCTGATGTGTACTGGGCACTCGGTTAATATGCCAACGAGTCTCTTCGATCCGGTCCGAACACTTACCGCTACGATTGCTGCCGAACTCGGCGAAGCAGTTCGCGGCGACCTGCACTATCACACATTGTTTCTGATTGGCGTCGTGCTGTTTGCCTTTGCCTTCATTATTAACTTGACTGCCGACTTGGTTGTCAAAGGAATAAGGAACCAAAGCAATGTCTAAACCTGATATCAATAATCCATTTGCGATCACGGCGAATGAAGTTCGCAGCCGTAAAGTTGAACGCTTTGTATGTTTCGTCACTCTCGGAATGACCTGGGCTTTAATTTTACCAGTCTTGTTCATCCTTGGATTCTTGCTCATCAAAGCCTGGCCAGCATTGTCGGTCGGTTTTATTTTCGATAACCCCACAAAAAATATGACGGCAGGTGGTATTTGGGGACCGCTTATCGGAACCTTTATGTTGATCATCGTGTCATTACTCATTGCAGCGCCGATCGGCATCTTGGCAGGAGTCTACCTCAATGAATTTGCCCGTGATAACTGGTTTACTCGGCTCATCAATTTAGCGGTCGTTAATCTAGCGGGAGTTCCAAGTATCGTTCATGGCCTATTTGGATTGGGAGCCTTCGTATACTTCTTTCAGATGCAACGCAGTTTGCTAGCGGCATCATGCACGGTAGCGGTGATGACATTGCCGGTCATCATTACTAGTACCAAAGAAGCCCTAGCCTCGGTACCGCAGCCATTCCGAGTAGCTTGTTGGAACATGGGCGCTTCCAAATGGCAAACGATCCGGACGATCGTATTGCCAAATTCGATTAGTGGTATTTTGACAGGTGTGATTTTACAGGTTGCTCGAGCTGCTGGAGAAACAGCACCCATCTTGTTTACCGGGGCCATGATATCATCCCGCATCGCCGACTCCGGCTGGGCTTCGATGGTTCCCTATTCCCTCGACGACCGCTTCATGGCTCTGTCGTATCATTTGTATATCATTTCAACACAGTGGCAAAACGTCCCCGAATCCTTTAAATTCGGCACAGCCATTGTCATGATTGGTTTAGTGATTGCCGTTAACAGCATTTCAATTGGTTTCCGTATCTACCTCCGCTCAAGGAAGAAATGGTAAACCGATGACTACCCAAACTCCACATATTGAATTTCAAGACGTCACTATTTCTTACGGTAAGGAGATTGCCCTACGGGATATTTCTCTCACTATTCCAGAGCAAACGATCTTTGGCATTATTGGTCCCGCCAACGCCGGGAAAACTACGTTCCTTAAATCGATCAACCGCACATTAGAATTTGAGCCGACTTCCAAAACGGTAGGTACGATCTTAATCCATGGTACCGATATTTCTCGTATTAAAAATGTGTACTCCTTACGGCGGCGGATCGGTATGGTTTTCCCGTTGCCAGTTGGCCTACCGATGTCCGTTTACGAAAATGTTGCCTACGCTCCACGGCGCGCGGGTATTCATAACCGCCAAGAACTTGATGAACTGGTCGAACACTGTCTAAAACAATCTATGCTATGGGACGAAGTCAAAGATCGCCTCAACCTATTAGGCACAAAACTTTCCGGTGGTCAACAACAACGTCTTACGATTGCTCGCGCGTTGTCACATAAACCGGAGATCCTCTGCCTCGATGAGTTTTCCATCGCAATCGACCCAGTCACCACAATGAAAATTGAAGACGTTTTAGTGGAACTCAAGAGAGAGATGACCATTATTCTCGTCACTAATTTAGTCCAGCAAGCACGTCGGCTTGCCGATCATACAGCGTTTTTCAATAAATCAGAAATGATCGAAGTTGGACCGACTGAGAAAATATTCAGCAATCCTGAACATCAATTAACTCACGACTATGTAACCGGAGATTTTGGATAATGTCTACGTCTGCAATAGATCCTAACCCTGCCAATGTGAACGCCACAGCGGACCCGACAAAGCAAAACTGGGATCCACCTAATTCCAATGACAAGCTCAGCATTCGCGTGCGTGATTTGAATCTTTGGTATGGCGACTTTCAAGCCCTACAGGACGTTAACATTGACATCCGCAAAGGGATTATTACGGGCTTGATTGGCCCTTCTGGGTGCGGAAAAACAACGCTGCTCAGATGCTTCAACCGCATCAACGAACGGTACGAGAACGTCAAGACAACGGGAGATATCGAAATCCTCGACAAAAACATCTATGACGATGATGTTACCGCACGACAGTTACGACGACGAATCGGAATGGTCTTTCAACGACCTAATCCATTGCCGATTTCCATCTATGACAATGTGCTGTTTGGTGCAAATCTTCACAAGACACACAAACGATTGACTCGTAGGGAACGTAATGATGTAGTCCAACAAGCACTTGAGCAAGTCGCGCTATGGGATACAGTAAAAGATAAACTCAAGACGCGAGCTACAACTTTAACACTCGAACAACAACAAAAACTATGCATTGCGAGGCTGATTCCACTCAAACCTGATGTTATCCTAATGGATGAACCATGTAGCGCACTGGATGCTGAGGGTATCGAGCAAGTCGAAGGCTTGATTGAGTCTCTCCGCGATGACTACACCGTCGTCATTGTTACCCACAACATGGCGCAAGCGCGGCGGGCAACAGACGAATGCATCTTTATGCTAATGGGTGAAATAA
>LWDU01032288.1_pt1 | contig 21403 bp, 21 predicted proteins | sample 727161 | NCBI WGS metagenome assembly LWDU01 (sample SAMN04566230, study PRJNA314399) | hydrothermal vent metagenome | isolation source: deep sea hydrothermal plume seawater | place: Mexico: Gulf of California, Guaymas Basin | collected 2004-07-11
TGCTTCAAGATCCTGTTCGACCGAAAGGACGTCTGTCTCTATCCAATCCTGGGACATGAACTCATCCACGACGCCAAATCCGCCCCATATGACAGAGAGAAAGATGCCCAGAATGATGCCGACTGCGCCCATCCCGATGAACATCATCCGCTTTTCATCGTCGTCGGGGATTGTTTCATCCTCAGATGGAGCATCTTCCATGGCACGGCGTCTCCACCTGACTAATTGAGGCTATTCCCCACATAGATACAGAGAGGGGCCCTTGTGAACACCATCGTTTCAGAGGGTACCCTCAGTATTCGATTTATCACCTTAAATCAAGGCGTTCCATGACCGAACGAGATTAAATTCGATGAACCCGGTCGTGCCGGCTAACTTCACCGGTTTTCACATCTATCATTTCTGCAAAGGTTTGAATTTCTTTTTCTCCAACGATAACACCTGGCAAATAACCATCACAAACTCCAGATGCTACGAAAATCGAATCATCGGATTTACAGAGATCGTTCGCGGTCCACAATCTCTCGAGATCATCGTCGACCATCTTCTCGGCTCTCTTCTCCTCTTCGTCTGAACGGAAAACCAGCCTGCCTTCGAACACTCCACCGATTCCTCGTAATGCAGTTGCAGAGATAACCCCTTCAGGCGCAGCTCCTATTCCCATCAGAATATCGAATGGCCCATCTGGACGAGCAGCCCAAATGGCTGCCGACACATCTCCATCTCCCATCAATGTAAGATTTGCTCCAACACCTCTGATCTGCTTGAATAAATCTGCATGCCTTTCTCTGTCCAAAGAGACGACTCTCACCTCAGACATTGGTTTGTCGAGAACCGATGCGGCCTGTTCCAAATTATATGCGACATCTCCGTCCAAACTGATATGGCCAGCAAGTTCTGGTCCAGCCGCAATTTTGTCCATATAGCAATCTGGAGCGTGTAAAAGAGTACCTCTTGGCGCTGCGGCTAAAACCGCAATAGAATTTGGAGTATTGTCTGCACAGTTATTGGTGCATTCGAGCGGATCGACCGCGATATCGATCATCAAAGCCCCTTCTACACCTACTTGGTTTCCTAATTCCTCACCGATGTAAAGCATCGGTGCTTCATCCCGCTCACCTTCACCAATAGCGACTTTGCCATCGAATGGGACCTTGTCGAAAGTTCGGCGCATCGCTTCGACAGCGGCGCCATCAGCTGCATCTTTGTCGCCAAGTCCGCGCCAAGCAGCACTTGCAATCGCCGCTTGGTCAACCGCCTCGAGGAAGTGATGTGCAAGATCTGCGGTCCGCGCCATGTCTTGGGCCAGATGTATACCCTCCATGAATCAAACTGATGAATCGCCTTTGAATTTAGATAGTACTACGATATCAGAAATTCTGGTTTTATGATATTGCCCATCCTCATCTTTTTCAAGTGATTTGACCATGTCGAAAGCACATAATAATCCAGCGGACACACCGGTGAGGGCCTCCATTTCAATTCCTGTTTTATAATGAGCCGATACGGTTACTGTGCACCTAAGTGCCAAGTCTTCCCACGCCCACTTAACCTTGCATCCTTCGAGAGGGATTGGGTGGCAGTGGGGAATAATCCGTGGTGTTTCCTTTACGGCTTGAATCGCGGCGATCGTCGAAGCTTCTATCACATCACCCTTGTTGATATTCTTGCCAATAATGGCATCTTTTGAGGACGTGGATAGGTGGAGGATTCCGGTTGCAGTCGCTCTTCGTTCAACGATTGGTTTGGCGCCAATCTCGATAATTCCCTCAATACTTTTTTCCATATGATCAACCCAATCCCGCTTTCCAGGTTTCGCCTGATGGTTTTACTTCTTTCTTCCAAATCGGAGCTTGGAGTTTTAACTCATCGATGAGCCATTGACAACCTTCGAATGCTTGTTTGCGGTGCGCACTTGCAACGTGGATAGCAACAATATTTTCGCCTGGACCAACACTTCCGGTACGATGAGACATTGCAACCGAATGAAGATTAAATCTTTTTATTCCCTCGATTGCTAATCCTTCTAGGACGGTGGTGAGTTGATCTTTCCAGGCATCGAACTCGAGTCGGAGTACCTCCTCACCTTGGTCGAAACCTCGAGTAATTCCGATGAAGGAGACGATTGCACCACAACCTTCTGTGTTGAGTTTTGATAAGAGGGTGTTAGAATCCAACTCCTTATCGTCTTGGCCAATATAGATTTTCCCCTCCATAATTGGGCCCAGCAGAGCCGCATCCCCTCGTGCTTGTACCTGTCATGGCAGCGGGAGGTCCAATCCATATCATGGGAGCGGGGCTCTCAGGATTAGCCGCTGCTACGACTTTAGCAAAGGCGGGTATTGAGGTTCATGTTCATGATATTAGGGCCGATTCAGGTCAGCGATTCGATGGTGATTTTCAGGCCCTTGAAAATTGGTCGACGGATGTGGATTTTTTCGATCAATTAAATGAATGGGGTTTTGATACTTCCAAATTCAAAGCTACCGCATTTTCTAAAATCGATTTGGCTCATCCGGATGATAAAGTTACCGAGGTCTATACAAACGGGGTTGCCTATAGGATTGTTGAAAGAGGCACCGCACCGCATACGATAGATCAAGGCTTCAAACAAATGGCGCTCGAAGCAGGAGTGAACCTTCATTATAAAGACCGGGTGAAGGAAGAGGATTGCCACATAATTGCTTGTGGGCCAAAGGGCACAAGTGCGGTCGCTTATGGCGAAATTTTCAATACATCACATCCAAATCATACCGCGTTTCAACTCAATGACAAATTAGCACCGGGCTCGTATTCCTATCTGATAATCATCGATGGTGTCGGGCTGATTTGTACCTGTTTGTGGCGTAAGCAAAAGGGTAGTGAACGTTTTTTGAACGAAACAATCGCATGGTATGAGAACCAATATCCTGAACTAGACCGTCAACCGATAAAGCGGGTAGGCGGCAAAGGCGATTTTACTATCAATCAGCGCTACAAACAAAATGGACGCTATTATGTCGGTGAATCGGGCGGACTTCAGGATTTCATGTGGGGTTTTGGGATGAGGATGGCGGTATGGTCAGGATATTTGGCTGCTCAAGACATTCTAGGCAATTGTGATTATGAAGTAGAGGTTCGTAAGCAATTGCTTCCATATGTTCGTACTTCAGTAGCCAACCGGTTTTTGATGAATCGAGTCGGAGATCGTATATTCAAACGCATGTGTAAAAATTGGATGAAGGACCAAGCTAAACGTGATGATGGCTTAGTTTGGGTTGGTAAGTTATTCAGGCCAACTTGGTGGAAATCACTAATTTATATATTGGTTAACCCTTTTGTTTTGAAGAAAGATCCAAAATCATTTGGCCGCGGTGTACGTCGTTTACCATTTCGAAAAGCATTGAAAAGAGATCAATGGGACCAATCTTCAGAAGCCGTGATAGTAGGTGAGAAATGGAAGGCGGTCAGAAAATCTGGTGGCAAAACTTCCTTTTCAAAGGACGAGGAAACACCTGCCGATTGACTCATTAAGAGGACCCTTGTGCCAAGGGTTATGAGCGACCTTTACGGACTAACATTAGAAGCCATGCCTAATTGCCTAGTCAACTATGGTACAACCAATAATGGGATTGCAGTTATCGAATTAGCATCTAATTCTGCCGGAGCCCCACTTACCGAAGGCGAAGTTGGACCGAATACTTACACTCATGGAATGATGTGTGATATCGATACCGCAATCGTCAAGGCTCGATTTGACGATAAGGTCACCGTAATCGTAATCACCGGCAATGGAAACAAATTCTTTTCAGCTGGTGCATCGATTCAAATGTTGAATAGCGTTACACCTGGCTTCAAATATAATTTCTGTCTTCACGCAAACGAGACCCTATCTCGATTTGAGCAGACTTCAAAATTGGTTATTTGCGCAATGAATGGCCACGCAGTAGGCGGCGGATTAGAAATCGCAATGGCTGCTGATATCAGAATCGCTCGCAAAAACGCTGGAAAGGTTGGTCTTCCTGAAATCAATCTTGGAGTTCTAGCAGGAACCGGCGGCACCGCTCGCTTAACCCGCTTGATTGGAAAGGCAAAGGCACTTGAGATGATGGTCACCGGTGAATTGATGTCTTTTGAGGATGCTAAAGATTTAAATTTGATCAATCACATATGGGAAGGAGATTCAGATGAGTTCAGAGAAATGGTTTTGGATTGGGCAAGCCAATTCACTTTACCAAATAAGGCTACAAAGGCTGTTGGAAACATCAAGCGCTCGTGCCAAACTGGCCCTGAAATCCCATTCGAATACCACCTCGCTCTTGAGCGAGAACTTCAAGCAGCACTCTTTGGTAGCGCAGATGCAAAGGAAGGAATCGCTGCTTATGTCGATAAGCGTGTCCCATCCTTCAAGGGTAATTGAATTTAGAGTTCAACTGGGCAAGTTCGAACATTGTGTTTCATACTGCCACAATTGGAACATCGCCTGAGCGGTTTATACTTAGATTCACGAATTGATCTATTCTTGGCGGCTTGAGGGTTTAATTCAGGACAAGTTCGGCTATTATGGCCATGAACTAAACAAATTGAGCAAAGCCTACCAGCCTTCTTCAATTTCAATATTCTATTTTTCTCGGGATGTTTATCTATACAAGTCCTGATATTGTGACCTACCTTCCCACACTCGATACATCTCCTTCCAGATTTATTTTTTTTGAACGAACGATTAGGATAGAGTGTCGGGCAGGTTCTGGAATTGTGCCCTACTTTTTTACAAATCCGGCATAATCTTCTATTCTCAGTTTTTTGAAATAGTTCTTTTTCTGGATGAAGAACTTGGCAAGTTCTGATATTATGTCCTCTGACATTACAATGAGAGCAAATCCGATTGCCCTTTAATGCCTGAAATTTTTCTCTTGATAGAGCTTTGTCGGGAAATAATTTCGGGCATGTCCTTTGGTTATGGCCCGGTTGTAGACAATGAGAGCAAACTCTGAACTCGATTGCCTTCTTGATTAAACGAGGCCTAATGGGGTAATCAATCAATTCGCAAGTTCTGCGGTTATGGCCAACTCCTCCGCACGCAGTACATGTTCTGGCCATGTTAATTAGAACATAACTACTCATTTAATATCTTTTATATTGATCTGCTTTGATGCGATGCGTTGAAGTCCTTTGTCCGGCTGGGCCCAAAACATGGAGACAGAGTATCACGTCCCTGCAGATGTTCCCGATGAATTGATTGAAACATTCATTGTAAATATGGATGCGGCAACCTGCGGTACCGGAAAAATGAATCTTTTTGCGTGTGATCAAAAAATCGAACACTTGAATGATGATTTCTACGATGGAGGAAATAAGATTCCTTCCACTTCAAACGACCCAGGTCATCTCTTCGAAATCGGTGCACGTGGTTGTGAAGAAGGTACAATTGGCGTTCTTGCAGGCCAACTCGGTTTGATTTCTCACTATGCGAGGGATTATCCAAATATTCCATACTTGGTCAAACTCAATTCTAAGTCTCATATGGTAAACGTCACTCAACGAGACCCAATCTCTCAAGCACTTTGGGATATGGACGATGTTATGTCCTTGATTCACAATGGAATCAATGTTGTAGGAATCGGTTATACGATTTACATCGGAAGCGAATTTGAGCATGAAATGTTGACTGAGGCTGCACAATTTATTCGTGAAGCCCACGAACAAGGAATGATCGCAGTCGTTTGGATGTATCCTAGAGGGAAAGCGGTCAGCGATGAAAAATGCCCTCAACTAATCTCAGGAGCAGCAGGGGTTGCAGCGTGTATTGGTGCAGATTTTGCTAAAGTCAATTATCCACGCGCTTGGGATGGCATGACTCAACCCGAAAGTTTGGGAATTGCAGTTGAAGCTGCAGGCCGGTGTGGAATTATTTGCTCGGGCGGAGGATCTTTGCCAGCAAAAGAATTCTTGGAAAGATTATGGGCTCAAGTCAATGTATCAGGTTGCAGAGGTGCGGCAACCGGTAGGAATATTCACCAAAGAGATACTGAATCTGCCGTCCGAATGGCTGCGGCGTGTAAGGCGATTATTTGTGAGGGAGACTCTGCAGAAGATGCTCTCTTAATTTACGAAGGTCAATAATCCTCTCGTTTGGCCGAAGATAATTATTGTGCCATTCCACAAGAGGTGCAAACGCTGCCCACAACTAGGCCACCACAAAACATGCATATCGATTCAATTGTCGAAATTGTCATGTTCATCACTCCTTGAATAATTTGCTCGGGCGATTAGTTGAGAGAAATTCGACTCGTCACCTTGAGTTCGACGATCGTGGCGGTAAAGTCCTTGATTTATTGCGCTTTGTTGGGTTTTTCCACAACTGCCACAAAGATTGGATTGGACCGGGCCTTGGCAGAAAATACAACGGAAATTGAAATCTGCTTCTGCATGAAGACTACCGGCTTCTGCTAAGACGCCACCGGGGGTGACAGGCCCCCATGCCTTCTGACGAGGACCCGAAGCTCCTTATGAGCGGCGTATTAAATCCGATGTTTGGACATTGCCGTGAACATCGATGATGATAGGTTGTCCTTCTTGCCATCCTGGGCAATTGTCGGCAACCCAAATGCGGGTCGCCCATTCGCAAATATCGTAGCCACCGGAAAGAATGCCGGATCTCTTGATGTATCCAACCTTGACGATGTCCTTGTCCTTGGAAAGAACATTTCCAAGTTGTTGGGATGTTGTCCCATGGCGCATCGTACTATTGATGTGCTCTAGGATTTCAGCCGTATTGCGGGGGCGCTCGGCTAGGAATTTCTTGATTTTCTCTCTTATTCTCACGGTTTTCATCGTATTCTCCTCCTGTCATTTGGCCGTCTATCTCGCTCGATATGGGCCGTTATCCACGAGGAGCGAAGCAGCCCATATAACCATTATCCCAACACAAGGCTTCCAAGTTACATTCACTAGGCTAAAAATGAGCACAAAATAGAAGGTGTGGTATGTAAAGCGAGCAAATCATCCAGTTCTCCAATGGAAATATGTAAGTAAATGTAAGTAGTTAATGATAGGTAAGCAATAATGTTGATATTACATGCCCTTTCACCAGATGCTGGTGACGATGGTGTCCGGCANNNNTACCACATGCCTCTGCAGCACTGAAACAATTGCGTCAATCGGGTTACGTCGTTAGAGATAACGATGTGATTAGAGGTTCGAAACTACGTCTTTCATCACAAGGGTTGGCTAGATTGGAAGAGGATGGATTCAGTAGATTGGACTCATTAGTAAGGTGGCCACCACCACCGAATGCTGCTGGAATTGTTCTAGCAAGAGACGGCTCCATGTTATTACTTGGTTATGCGATTAAACCCTCAGGACCCTTGCTCGGGCTACCAGATAGGCCGATGGATGATTCATCTGGTGTAATCAAATCTTCCACCGGAAATGAGGGGGGCGGCTCAAATTGGCGCTGGGCAGTTTCAAAAGAAGCGGGGCCAACTTGGTGGGATCTAGAAACAAAGCGGAGAACCATCGCTCCTTCGGTCGCATCATCATCAACATTAGCGGCTTGGATGGAACAACCGAAGGTGATGGGGGTCGTCAGGGCTAAATTATTGGACGATCAAACACCATGGCCGATGGGCGTTGGTAGTTGGTTTGAATCCTTGCCAACCGGTCAATGGCCAGAATTACCTCTTTCACTCAAGGATGGCGAATTCATTTTGGGTAGAGCCGGGAATTCTGGCCCGTCGGTAAAACCTCGAGGGGGCGTTCATGCTCGAGCAGGTAAAAGAGCCGATCAATCATTGATTCTCAAAACCGTTTCAAGCGAGGTAATATGTTTGGCTGATTCAAGTTTGGTAGATCTAGAGCCGAAGCCATTGCCGAATCGAATTCTCTGGCATTGGCTCAAACAAATCCACCCTCGGTTGAGTAAATTATTGATCGATGAACGATTTGAACGACTAATAATTGATATTGACCAAAAAAGATCTAATCTATTGACCAGAAAACTATCTCTTGATTTCCCAGCAAAAACTTGGTCTTCAAAACAGTCATTGCATTTGGATAGCACTGGAGTTTCTCTTAGAGCAGCAAGAAGTATTCTGACATATTTATTGGATGAACGGGATGAACCTATGGTCATTCATTGGCGCTGGTCAGGTCAAAAAGAGGAATTGCATCGATTAACCTCAGATAGCCGGTGCAGATTAATTTTGACAGAAAGATCAAGTCTTCCATTACCATTTACACTTTCTTCGAAAGAAAAAATTGGCCATTTCACTTTGGAATTACCAGGTCGAATCAAAGTTCCAATCACTTTGGACCTTCAGAGCAGAACAATTCCTTCGGATTGGGTTGAACCAAAAACCCCCTTGGAATTGATCAAGGGAAATTCCAGCAACCCCGAAACACCAAAAAACAGACGGCAAGCAATTTGGACAGCTTGTTCTCTGGGTCAACCAAATGATATTTGGGCGGATAAAATCGAAGGGTCATATCCGCTTGCAGCCTGTGGAGAAGGATTGGGAATTCGTTAGCACCGGTTTGGGTGTTGTTAGAAGACCTTGAAACATTCGATTTAGAAAGTTTGAGTGAATTGGCAACCGACCTTCCACAAGCTCTTGATGTAGTGATAAGAAAAATAAGACAAAACCCACTCGTGGTTTATTCACAACCACATTTACTGGAGATGCCAGCGATTGCATGTGCAGTTTTACTTTCTCAAATATGGTTTGAATCACCATTGGATGTCACTCCAACTTTTCTTTCTAATCCACTGAGGGTTAAAGAAGTTCTAAAAGAAAATTGGCACTCGGAATCGATTTCTGGATTAATTTCAGCTTGCGCTCACCATTCTATGCTCTTTCATAATCCTCCAACCGATAGAGATTCGATTCTCGGAATAATGGAGGATGTTCACCATTCTTTATGGCATAATTATGCATTGGATTGGTTGAATCTATTCCTAAATACCTCGTTTGGGCGGTCCGCATTATGCCAATTAGAAGTGCCTTGGCCGATATTATTAGCAGATAAAGAATTAACATCACCCGATTTGTCATTGGTTCACCATATGGGAGAGGGTATAGGAAAAACATCATTGATCGATGTTTTTAATTCTCTCCAATCCAAAGAGAATAATCGCCCACCACCGATTTGTGTGACCCATCCATTTGCTGGCTGGCTCTTCTATCCTAGTGTCCCAAATATTCCAAATTTGAGCGAGGGTGATGTCGAAATCCACATAGCTCTCCACCGACGCCTTCAACAATGACTTGCGCGCGGGCAGTGAATAGCCACACAGCAACATCGCCCGGAGTGCGTCCGCACAGTGAACGGTGATACCAATGATGTGGCTATGTGCCATCGACGAAGACCAGAGTGACCTTTTGGGATGATCTCCTGATGCAAACCGATGGACTATGTGGTCGGTAATGGGTCCTCGCTGGACGAGAGAGTGAGAGTGAGACAACCAACCGGCTGCACAGAAAAGCCCCAACCCTGGGTCAAACCTCCGAGGAAACTGTGAACGAGGTTGTTATGGGTCGGGGCACAGTTCTATTTACCGATTATTTGAATAGCGTTAGCACTTAGTAATCCTCATGGCGAAGTTAGCACGATGCTTAGTTGGAGGTACTTTCGACCGATTTCATGCTGGCCACAAAGCACTTCTATTAGCCGGATTGGATGCAGCAGATTTTGTTGAGGTTTGGATTGCAAACGACCAAATGTCGAGCCATAAATCAGAATTCATACAATCTTTTGAGCATCGCAGAGCCAATATTCTTGATTGGGCGGACGAGCGAATTAGCACTCATGAATTATCAGATAATTTTGGACCTGCTACTCACCGAGAGGATTGTGATGGAATTATTTGTACGCCCGAAACCTTGCCAACCTGCAATAGGATTAATGAAACAAGGTTAAAATCTGGACTAACCCCTCTCGAAATCATCGAAGCTCCTCATATTTTGGACCAATCGGGTACAATTATTTCAAGCAGTAGAATTAGAGCGGGTACAATCGATTCAAATGGTGGCCTTTGGCTCGGAGAGCAAATTCGAAAACAAATCCATCACTTCGTCCCTTCATTGGATGAAGAATTGAAGCAACCGATGGGCGATTTACATTCGGGCCCAGAAGATATGCCTGACGTAGCCATGACTTCAGCACTACAAGATTGCTCAACCGGTGCTTTGGTTGCGGTTGGCGATGTATGCGTTGCAACCTTGCTCGAGATGGAGATCACTCCAGACATCGCATTGATAGACGGCCAAACAAAAAGGATAGAACTCGTTGATAAAGTTGACATTGAGGCATTTGACATACTTTTATCTGCGGTTAATCCAGCTGGTAAAATCACCCCTGAATTGATCGATTCAATTGAAATCGCATTAGCGAGTGAAACCTCGACTTGTATCGAAGTTGATGGTGAAGAAGACTTGGCGCCGATAATTATTCATCTTCTTGGCCCGATTGGAACCAATGTAATTTATGGCCAGCCCAACCAAGGTGTTGTCCTTCAAATTACCGATAAAGAAACAAAAGTTCGTTGCAAGGACATTTTGTCGAAATTCGAGGTGAGATAATCACTTTAATTTCGGTCACGGTTTGTGTGCGAGATGGCATCGATTGGATCGATGATTGTCTCGATTCATTGATCAACCAAACTTATTCGCCATTGGAGATAATTCTTGTCGACGATGGCTCTATCGATGGCTCTAGAGAAAAAGTTTCACGATGGGGAGAACACGAATTAGTAACTGCAATTGCCCAAACAGCCCAAGGCTTGTCTGCAGGGAGAATGGCCGCTCTAAACGAATCCAAAGGGGAATGGGTTGCAATCACAGATATCGATGTTCGGCCTGAGCCCGATTGGATCGAAAATCTACTAAAGGCAACAGAAGGCGAAGAGGCTGTCGCGGTAACCGGGCGAACTGTTTTTGGAACGGGAATTGATATTGTTTCAAAGATCAGATCGGTTGAAATAGAAGCAAAGTATCGATCTCGACCTAAGAACACAACTCTAGCTAATGGTCCTTGTTCAATGTTTAAAAGAGACAAATTACTGGAAATTGGCGGTTTTAATCCAAGTTGGTATCACGCAGAAGACATGGAGGTCTCCTTGAAATTGATCGAAGCGGGTGGAAGAATCATCTACACGCCGGACGCTGTGGTCAACCATGTTCCAGAGCAAGGATTGATGAGATTTTTCAATAAGCGAAAACGAGATGCGAGAGCTCACGTTAGAATAGTTCGAAAGTATAAAACGAAATCAGACTTTTTGGGATCAAGTTGGTTGGTATTGAGTTTCATTCCAGTATATTTTTCGATGATTTTTGGATTGATTTGGATGATGACCGATGCTCCACCAGTCAAAGAATTACATCTCCATCCCGGTCTGATGATGCTTGTTCCATTGATGATATGGTATGTGCTCGCACTAAATTCTAATCTGAAAAATGCAATAACAAGTAATAAAATCAAATCAACTTGGGTAATTGCAGGTTGGTCTCTTGCGCTTTGGCAAGGAATCATCCTAGGTTACGTAACGGCCATTGATCATTCAACGTCTTCTTCAGCATCAGCCAGATTCCGAAGAGCCATGCCTGCTCCGATTCCAACGATACTCACCGCGTAGACTCCAGGGTCGACCCAACTCATGTAAAGTACTCCCCAAACCAAATAAAATCCAAATCCTAATGCTATTGCCCATGTTCCGATAACCGCATTTGTATTACCATCTTCTCGACCACCGAGGTCTTTCCAAGAATCGCTTTGTACTAATCCTTTGAACCAATCTTCCATATATTCTTGGTCAGCAGCAAGTGCCTTGATTCCTAAGAATATCAATCCAGCGCACATTGCGATGAAAATCAAATCCCCGAAAACAAAGAACGGTGCGTCGGCTTTGGTTCCTAATGCGGACGAACCCAGCATTTCAAAAGTTAGAAGATTTCCCCAAGAAATCCTTGACTCGGGATGAACTAGGCCAATCATATTCATAATTGCAAGGAAAAGGCCCCAAAGGCCGATGCCGAGGTACCAAGTTGCAAGTGTTTTAGAAGGGTTCATTAGCATTGAGACAAGGTTCCCCTTTTCATTATCAGCATTTTCGCTCATGATTTAACGTGCTAAGGACACGGTTATGAATTTTGGGGCGACAAAAGTCGGCACGATGGAGTTTCAAAGCCTTGATTGATGTAGGTATTTGCTACCAAATACCTCATCGAACATCGGTTCTGCTTTTGCCATAATTTCCCTCGAATCAACATTGTTCGGCAAGGAGGAGTTAATTTCTTTAGACCTGCCATAGCGTCCTCTCGAAACGGTTTTTGCCGTAATCAATCCTAACATATCAAGATTGGAGATGATGCCAGAAATTCTTCTAGCGGTTAAAAATTGTTGAGACACCACTCCACATGCTTGTTTGTACACTTGGTATACCTCGCCGGTTTGGATGTTTTTCAAACCATTAGATTCATTGATTAGAACTGATGCAAGAACCAGTTTTTGCTGGGTTGGCAAAGTACTGATCACCGGCGTTACTTGATCTGACTCGATTTGAGCTTGGGCAATTCTAACATGAGGTTGCTCAACTAATTTTGAACCTTCTTGTTCAGCTTTTTCGGTTGAAACTCTGAGTAGATCTAATGCACAGCGGGCATCGCCGTGCTCTTGTGCTGCAAGAGCCGCACATAATTCGATAACACCAACTCCGATCGCTTCTTTATTTATTGAAACATTCGCTCTTTGACGGAGTATGTCTTGTAATTGTTCGGCATTATATGGGTCGAAAATAATATCTTGTTGACCAAGACGGCTCTTCACCCTTGGGTCGAGGAATTCCGTGAATTTGAGATCGTTTGAAATCCCGATGACACATGCTCTTGCATTTTTTAATTCGGTATTAAGATTGGTTAGATTATACAATAAATCGTCACCGGCTTTTTTGACCAAATGATCGATTTCATCGAGGACGATGACATAAACTCCTCCTCTAGCATCCATTCGCTTGACCAATTCGTTGAATACTCGGTCAGTCGGCCAACCAGTAAATGGAATGTCCGATTTTTCATGCGATTCCAATAAAGTATTACCCAAGTGTGAAAGGACTCGATACTGGGTGTCAATTTTACGACAATTTACCAAGACTGGATGCACAACTCTTCCTATTTGCTCACCCTTGGTTTGTAATTCCTCACAAACGTAATTTGTAACTGCGGTTTTACCTGCTCCTGTCACCCCGTATAGAATCATATTCGAAGGGATATGACCTTTTAGCGCCTCGACTAAATTTAGGGAAATTTCCTTGACTTCAGCCTCTCGGTGAGGGAGGATTTTTGGTTGGTGATTGTGGCGCAGTGCCTCTTTTTGGATGAATAGAGTCTTCATAGTCAGAATGTTATCGAAAATATTTTCGCTCATTTTATTACATTCCTCCCTGATATTGTTATCGATGTCAGGTGGCGCCATCAGACACGGATGGTTTTGCTGAGTCCGAGTCCGGCATATAAGTCTGCTTGCAATTCATGATTCGAGGTGAGGATTTACTAACATAATTCAACTCAATTGCTAGTATAAATAGTACTACCCCGAAATACCGAAAAACAGTCATGAATCGTTATACTGTATGCATCAATCCGGCAAATCTCCACCGCGTGTTTAGATGTTTTAGATTTTGATCTGAACAGAAACAATAACAACTTAAAATTATAATTTAAAAATAAGATATAATTTATATTCAACCTTTATCTTTAATGAATCAATATCCAATTGGAATTTCCAATTTAGATAATATCTTTTACACCAAAGTCTGTTATTTTTCCAATGGCATTAAGTTACAAAATGATTGCAAATCCATCCCGGCCATGAATTACATTAGGAGGGAATGATGGAACTCTTGTTGTCAAAATTTCATAATCATCATCGATATAGGTATGTGTAATCAAGAATTCAACATTTGCATTTTCTTCGGCAATTCGCTTGATGTCGCTCGGTTTATGATGGTGCACACTTTCGACATAGTCGGGAATCCCCATCTCGATAATGACAAAATCTACTTTTGGAATTCTCAGTGCTAAAGATTCGCAAGGGCCGGAATCACCCGAGTGCAAGAATGTCTTGCCAGATGGAGCTTTGAAAAGCCAGCCATGGGGTTCGACTTCGGGATCGTGTAATACCGCAAAGCGTTCAAATTCCCAACCTTCAATTTTGGGTAAATCAACCCAGTTGATTTGGTCTAATTGTTCGGTTAATGAGCCCGGGTATGCTAAATCACAAAGTTGTCTTAATCTTTGTTCGACACTCTTTTCGCCAGCGATCGTCAATGGTTTGATTCCTTCTCTGTCGGAAATATATTTCCGCTCCAATAATAAAAATGGGAAGCCAAATACATGATCACCATGAATGTGGGTCACAAATATTGTATCAATATCTGCAGGTGATATTTCAGCTCGTCTCAAACTTGCTAATGCGGTTGGTGGAATATCTACAATCATATGACGATCGATGCAAAGAAAAGAATGATGGCGACCCGATGGCAAAAATGCATTGCCACTTCCCAACAAGTCTAAGTGCACCATGTAGCCCTTGCACCGCCTTCAAACCTATGACATCATCGCACCAACATTGATGAACATCGTTTGGTTCGGCAAACCATCAGGTGATGTACATGACCAACTGGAGTGCTAAGAATCCGTACATAACCAAGGTTACAGAATGCTATGTCCTCAACGGAGAAGGCTCGAAAAAAGAGACTCGTCATATCGTGTTTGCTTTAGGGGACTCTGGTCTGGATTACAAAGTAGGAGACGCTCTTGCGGTTTTAGCAGAAAATCCACCTCATACCGTAGATGAATTGATCGAGGCTGCCGGATGGGACCGAGAGCATCTGGTAACATCTCATAATGGGGAACGCACACTTTGGCAAGCCTTGAAAAGCGATTTCGAAATTCACCGTGTCAACAAGAGATTCGTAAAGTCTTTGACCGAAAAAGTCACGAATACAGGTATGAGAATTTCTGTGCAATTAATCGAACAAATTCGTAAACCAGTCGGTGTAATGGGGTCCGCTGGTGATTCAGAAATAATCCGCACTCTCAATCCATCGATTGAAAACGATGACCCGGTTGCAAAAGTTGAACTTTTGGCAAGCGATGCAGCAAAATTGGAAGATTATATTTGGTCAAGAGATTATATTGATGTCATCAGAGAGTTTAATGTTAATTATAGTGCAGAGGAATTCTTACACCTAATCGACAAACTCAAACCTCGCCTCTATTCTATTGCATCTAGCCACGATTCCCATCCCGGATGTGTAGAATTAACTGTAGGAATCGTGCGCTATACTCATCACGATCGTGCTAGAGGTGGACTTTGCACCGTCTTTTTGGCAGATGAAGTAGAGATTGACAAAACCGATGTCAGAGTATTTATGAGTCCAACAAAATCCTTCGTTCTTCCACAAGATAAATCGGTCGACATCATAATGGTAGGTCCTGGAACAGGAATTGCACCATTCCGTGCTTTCATGGAACAACGTGTTTTCGATGGCGGCAATGGAAGGAATTGGTTATTTTTCGGTGATCAGTCCGAAAAGACTGAATTTTACTATAAGGATACGATAGAATCTTGGCTCGATGAGGGTCATTTGTACAAATTCACCACCGCTTGGTCTCGGGACCAAGCGGAAAAAATATACGTTCAGACCAGATTAAAAGAGCATGGTGCAGAAGTGTGGGAATGGTTTGAAAATGGAGCTTATTTCTATATTTGTGGCGATAAACAATACATGGCAAAAGATGTTCACCGAACCCTGATCGATATTGCAATCGAGCACGGTGGTATGAACGAAGACGATGCAACATTTTTCATAGAGAAAACTATGATGCGAGAACAAAAGCGTTACCTGCGTGACGTTTATTAATCCGGAGTTGGAATTTCAACCGCCTGAATCCCTCGTGTTCGAGCACGATTAACCAAAGCGGTAGTCCATTTTGACTTTGAACCTGGGAATCCGATTACGTGGGTAGCGTGATCCAGCATATCATCGATTAATGATGGTGCGGCCTCCGGCCGCCCAGAATCCCGTAAACCGCTTCGGGGCGCATTCCATGCTTCACTGAAAATCGCCATTGGAATCGCGTTATTATCAGCCCAGCGTTCAGCGAGATAATCTACTCCTGATGCACCACCGACGATAATTAAATCAGGGTGCTCATGGAATTTTATCCAGTCGTCAAGTTGTTGTTCAAGCCATTCAAAATCATAAAACCTAGAATTACCACAAATAACTAGATTCACAACTTTCCCACTCCTGTTAAGGTCTCTACCTGCTAGTCGTTCGACGGTCGCCGCACCTGTGTTCTCACCGTTCCCCATAAGGGGTAGTATGTTTAAGGCCCTATAAGTCAATCCCATCTTTTTGATTGGGCTAGTATGAATACTGAATTTCGCTTCCTGAATTCGACTGGAAAACACCATTTTTCCAAATCCACCGACCGCTGCCATCATAGATTAGGTGTGTTTGGCCACACTCATGGCATTCAAGCGCGTCCTGATTGCGAACCGCGGCGAAATCGCTCTCAGAATTTTAAGAGCTCTGCGCGATATGGGTATCGAAGTAGCGATTATTCATGGCCGAGAGGACCGATTATCTTTGCCGGTTAGATTGGCTGATGTCGCTTATCCAATTATGAGACAAAATCCTCTCGATTCTTATTTGGATATCGAAGCGGTGGTTTCAGCAGCAAAAGACCTCGATTGTGATGCTGTCCACCCAGGGTATGGTTTCTTAGCAGAAAATGCTCATTTTGTCAAACGATTGGAAGAGGAAGGAATCACCTTCATCGGTCCAACTGCAGAGGTCATCACATTATTGGGTGATAAAATTGAGGCTCGTGCCGCGATGGAAGCGGCAGGTCTTCCAACAGCAAAAGGAAGTAGTGAACCTATTTCTAGCGCCGAGGTTGCCATTACTCTAGCCGATGAAATCGGCTATCCAGTAATTATCAAAGCCGCTGCTGGCGGCGGCGGCATCGGAATGCAAATTGTTGAAAAATCAGCCGAATTTGAAAATGCACTCAAATTATGCCGGAGCCGAGCAAAATCTGCATTCGGGGATGATAGAGTCTTCGTCGAAAAATATATCGAAGGTGCTCAGCACATCGAGTTTCAAGTATTGGGGGATGGGAAAAATGCGATTCATTTCGGTGAAAGATTTTGTTCGATTCAAAGGCGCCACCAAAAACTTGTCGAGGAAGGACCTTGGCTTAGTGAGGAAAAAAGAGCAGAAATCGGTGCTTTAGTTTGTGAAGGCGCTGAATCGGTTGGTTACAAAGGACTGGCTACATTCGAATTTTTACGAGACAAAAATGGTGATTTCTACTTCCTTGAGGTAAATCCTAGAGTTCAAGTTGAACACACCGTCACCGAATTGATCACCGGATATAATTTGGTCGAACTCGGAATCAGAGTGGCTCAAGGCGAGGATTTACCACTCACTCAAGCGGATATCTCTTGGAATGGCCATGCGATTCAATGTCGATTAAACGCAGAGGACCCTAAAGATTTCATCCCTTCGCCGGGCCGGTTATGGGAATGTCATTTCCCTTCGGGATTCGGGATTAGATGCGATACTCACGCTCACCCCGGGTACGAAATGCCTGGCTGTTTTGATAGTTTACTAGCAAAATTGCTCACATGGGGTCCTACCAGAGAAGATGCGATTGCAAGGATGCGCACCGCATTGGATGAAACAATCATTACTGGGGTCGAACATCTGATTCCACTTCACCGCCGGATAATGGATGAAGAAGATTTCTTGAATAGAGATATCACCATTCAATATATTGATAATCATCAGGATTTATTGGGTTGATTTAGATGGACGTACTAATCGTCGGAAGCATTGCCTACGATTCATTGGAAACGCCATTAGGTCTAAGCGAGGATGAATTAGGCGGTTCAGCGACCTACGCTGGATTTTCAAGTGCGTTTCATAATCATCGCCTCGGCGGCGATGGAATTTCAATGGTCGGTGTAGTCGGTAAAGACTTCCAGCCTCAGCATTTATCATGGTTCATTGAAGCAGGATTGGATATTAGTGGAATTGAAACCGCTTTGGGAGATACATTCCGATGGAAGGGATCTTATCATGGAAATATGGCCGAAGCGATAACCCATGAAACTCATCTAAATGTTTTTGAAACATTCCAACCCCAAGTACCAGAACACGCACTAAGTCCAAAAGTACTCTTTTGTGCGAACCTTCATCCCTCTTTACAAGCAAGTGTCTTGGACCAAACCTCTCCGACCAGATTGACTTTATTGGATTCGATGAATTTGTGGATCGATATTGCATATGATGGTTTGATCGAGGTCATGAAGAGAGTTGATATCGTTGTCTTGAATGATGGCGAGGTTAGGCTATTAGCGAACGACCAGAATTTGGTAAGGGCTGCTCACACATTACAAGAGATGATGGAAGGGGGTATTTTAGTGGTGAAAAGAGGAGAACACGGTGTATTGGCTTTACATCCGGATGGAATATTGTCGCAACCGGCATATCCGGCGCTGAAAATCGTTGACCCAACAGGTTGTGGCGACACATTTGCTGGAACTTTAGCCGCCCATCTGTCCAAGGGGGTAGGCGAAGTGGGCCGAAAAGAGTTAGCCGAAGCATTGTTTCATGCGACCGTAACAGCATCATTTACCCTTGAAACATTTGGCTGTGACAGGATTAGAAACTTGAGTGCAGGCGAATATGAATCCCGCCTCATCGATTTCCGCCACATTTCAAATTCTAATGGATTTTGATAGCACCAATGCTCAAGAACAGGTCGCTGGTCGCAAAGCCATGACCGTACTCAATATCGCCATGGTCGGCAGCGACGATTTAGCCAAGTCAATCGCCAAAGCAAGTGATCAAAGAGACGTCCACACCTACGTCCACAAGGAGATGGGGCCAGACGGTGCTAGAATTCTTTCAATAATCAGGCCTGCTAAATTACCCGATAGAATCCGCCCACTCTTCAACGCACTTTGTGCGGCCCGCGTAGGCCTGGTCGAGGTAAAAGGCATAGATGCAAATCTTGGAGAAGTGCTTGTAGCCTATGCATCTGCAGGAATAGATAAAGGAATTTTTATTATCAATCCGGATGCTGGAGATTGGGTAGACGAAGACCAAGTCAAAGGCTTATTCGTCCAAGCAGGCTTAGGCGAGTGGATTAATTTTGGCACCGATGGAATTGAATTGCGCTCAGCATTATATGCAATGATGGACGAGATTTTATCCGAACTAGAATCCGCGAAAGAAGAGCCTTTGGTAATCCCAGTCGACCAACATTTCAATGTCAAAGGGATAGGTTTGGTTGCTATCGGTTATGTTCAATCGGGGACTCTAAAAGTCCATGATGACTTTTTGATGATGCCTGCAGATGGTCCAGGTGTGGTAAAATCCCTGCAGGTAATGGATGATGATGTTGACCAAGCGGTAGCAGGAGACCGGGTTGGAATCGCCATGAGAAATGCCAAGGAAGATCATTTGTCAGGGGGCTCATTGGTAATTCACCCAGCAATCGAAGACAAAAACAAGGGAATATCTATCCCATTAGCACTTGATAAACATGAAAAAAGCAAGGTTGAATTAACTCAATCTCCCTTCCAAAGAAGAGTCTTAGAAGTGGGAGATATCGTCCACGCCAGTGTCGATTTACAGTTTTCAGTTGGCCGAATAGAATCGATAGGCGCAGAAATGGTAATAGCGTGGGATACACCGATTTTCATTCGAAAACAAAATCCACCAACGGTCTTGTTAGCTCAATTGGATTCAAAACCACGAATCATGGGTTCGGCGAAATTGAACCGGCTTTGAAGCGCGAGGGCAAAGAAAAGCCTCCCCAACGGGTTCACCTACGGTGGCTTCATAACCACGACATAAGGTTCGGCCTATCGGGATGCATATGGACACGAGGCCAGAGGGGCCCAGTGTTAGCGAGCAGGTAGAGGTATTCCGCTCGCTTTCGGTGGGTGGAATTCGTGGTAAGGTCAGAGCGACTTTATCCGATAATCAACTTTGTTTCGAAACAAGGCATGGTCATGCTTTAGATCTAAAACTCGATGCGATTTCTCGGGTTCATCATCACAATACCACATTGATTCCAGGTTGGCTCGCAATTGTAGGGTCGATTTTTGTTTGGGCTTCTTGGCGAGGTTTATCAGGAAAGGCTCAAGCATTGATGGGTGCGACTGGAATTGTATTATCAAGCGCTCATTTTATCACTCGTAGACCGACGGTCACCCTCGATACAAACGCAGGTGATTGCCATGCAATATTTGGAGCGGATTCATCATTGATCAGACTTTGCGTCATGGTTCAGAGGATACAAGATGGCATGACATTAGACGAGGCGAGGGCTAGTGCGAATCGAATGATTTCAGATTCAGAATATCCTCGTGCTAGAGAGTTCGAAGACATGATTGCAACTCCCGAGCCAGTAGTGCTCGACCCGATTCCAACAATAGGGGCATTCCTTGATTCGGTCGAATACGATATTTCAGATGTATTATCGGTTGAGGTCAAACCACCTGCTGAAGATGCGATCAGCGTTGCTGAGACTGAATTGCCAGATTGGTTTAACGAATATGATCAAGAGGAAGAACAAGTTGATGGCTTGTTGTCAAGGGCCTTGGAAAATTCACATACCCAGAGGCAGAACGTAATCCAAAACGGATGGCAACAGCCAATTATACAACAACCGGTCTATGTACAACCTGTTTACCAACAACCGGTTGCTTCCCAAGCAGCACCTCCACAATTTTTACCATCATTCGTAGGTATAAACGGTGCACATATTCCGAGTGCGGAACCCGATTTATTTAGTTCACCAGATTCTTCGCTTGAGCAACTTCCAGAGCCCGAGCCCGAGGTATCTTTGGTAGAATCAGCTCGAATCGATGAGCAAGAGGGTGGTGTACCTATCGATGCCGAAATTGTCGAATCTCAAAAAGAGAGGTACCAATCATTGAAGCGTATCACTTTGCGCAATACTCCAAAGAGAATTACTACCAGGCCAAAAGGTAGAGTTCGATTATCTGGAAAAGCAGTCATCAAAGAATTGGTTGGACCTCAATTAGGTCGAATCAATGCCTTCGGTGGAAAATTGTTACGCAGAAATAGGACCGGTCAGGCATTAAGAATTCAAGCAGAAAACTCGAGGAGAGAAATCGCGGCTGAATCGATTTCAAATCTAGCAAAGAGTAAGGGCGGTGTGGTCGATGATGATGATGTCAGGGATATGATGGCTCATATCAATGGTCCAGCAAAAATCCCACAGTCATTTGGTCAGATGGTTAGCACCGAAAAAAGCACTCATGATGGAGTCGCTTCAATTCCGCGTCTTGATATTTGATCAATTTTTCTTGGAGAGCA
>LWDU01043941.1_pt1 | contig 21403 bp, 22 predicted proteins | sample 727161 | NCBI WGS metagenome assembly LWDU01 (sample SAMN04566230, study PRJNA314399) | hydrothermal vent metagenome | isolation source: deep sea hydrothermal plume seawater | place: Mexico: Gulf of California, Guaymas Basin | collected 2004-07-11
TGAGTGATCGTATCATTTTTGTTTTATGTTATCTTCCTAAATTTTTTTGGACCCTCTAATCTGAGCTTCCATTTTTGAGCGGCTCTTCCGAAATGTTTAATGAATCTTTGACAGCGACTACCTTTTCAAGTGCGTAAGGATAGCCATCCACAACCAGTTTGGGACCATCGGAATCAATCAACACCTTGCTCACTTTCCCGAATACAACCCCGTCATCCCCTGATAGCAGTTCGACTTCTTTTCCGATCATGGAGATGGCCTCCTGATTCGCGCTTTGCTGCCTGATTAACGAAATTTCAGACTGAGTTTCCTTGGCGTTCTCCAAGGATGCGAATTCAGCCATTTGGGAGATAAAGGCGGTGTCCGTCACTGGATTTAGCGGATCTTGAGTCGAAAATTGAGTAATAAGCAACTTGAGGAAATCATCCTGGTTCAGGACTTTTTTGGCAGAGCTATATTCTATTTGCATCCCTGTTTCAAGGGTACTGTACCTGACGTCACTGTTGGGGCTAAGTCCTGGAATCATTTGTTAAGCCCAACTCTCGAAGGTTGCATCCGCCATCCTTGGTTTTCGATTTGTGCGCTTAGCCTTCCGTGGCTGTTGCGCCTCTTTTTCAAATTCTGCCATCAATTCACCGAGTTCATCGGAAAACCAAGATTCAGTTCCCCGCTGCGATTCATCGGATTGCCGCCCATTCTTCCCGTTGAACAAGGTATCGCTATTCTCTTTTTGACCGTTGGTGATTAACGATTTCAAGTCTACATCCTTTTCCGCCAATGAAGCCTGCAACTCACTCCACCCGCTGCTCAATAGGGCCTGACTCCCACGATCCAACCGAGCTTGCACGACAAGTTGAGAATTCGTCATACGCAGATCCAACTGAATCCGCAGACTGTCAAAAGGTTCAATGGTCATCGCCCATCGAGCGTTATTCATGCCGCGAAACGCCTCGACCGCGCTCATTATTTCCCGATACACAATCGCTCTTGCAGCAGCTTGTCCTTTCGGTTGATTCGACTTGGTTTGAACGGTCTGTAAGTCAACTTCCATCTGATTCAGTCGATTGGCCAAATCGTTGCGAACTGCGACATCCTTGATGTGACTCAAGTCCGATCGTCCAGCTTCAAGCATTTCGGCCGCTATGGACGCATGACTCTTGGCCCCATCGGATACAAAAGATTCCCCAAGAGGCAGGTTCTGCCTCAGGACATCGTTTGAAAGCTCCGTTTTACCGGTCAAGTTCATCTCGGATTTCAAAAAAGCAGCTTCTATGCCACCGGAAGCGGACTTGATTTCAACGTTGCCGGTTCTTTGTGTTTTCTTCGAGGATGCTATGGACTGCTCCAGCCTGCGTTGAGTTGGTCGAGTTTGAGTTCCAGCGCTGAGTTGGGGGTTTTTAGACTTTATCACCGCCCCTAACGTCTGTGTCACAAACGATTGATTAATAGTCGCTTGAGGTTTTTTATTGTTAGGGTTTTTCAGCTTTACCCCATCGGTCAGAGGGTGGGTGGTTGATGGAGTTTGAGCCTTCTGTATTCGCTGAATCAGAGATGACTGATGACTCAGTCCTCGATTGTTAAATTTGGCTGGACTGACTGTGTTTGCGGCTTGTGTTATCGATTGTAATACAGAAACCAGCTTTGAAACCTCACCCGTTTTAGACTTTGGTGATGAAGCAACCACTGTGGATACAATGTCCTGATTTGTGCCATTACCCTGATAACGAGGCAGTTGTCTAATTGTCTCCTTTTCAGAGTCTGCATCGGAAACAGAATTGGCTTGAAACCCCAAGTGACGCGCAATGGGCTTCGGTGCCGACCGGTTTAATTCGATTCCATTCTTTTCGCTGGCGTTATCCCCTTCCACCGCTACCCCGGCTGTCGTCAAAGTCTTGTACTTGGCTGCCTCAACTCCTTCACTCTTCCCATTCAGTTCTCCAGCGGATGAAGTCGAGACGCGATCTGAATGCGCCTTATAATTGACCTTTGTTTTCTGAGATACCGCAGGCTTCAGCAGGCTTCCGGACTTCTCCCCTTTTGTCTCCGGACTCACGGCCACATTAACTGATGCACCCTTTGAAACCCTCAAGCCAGTTTCAGATGTCAACCCGTTGCTTCGCGCTTGGCCAAGCGGATCTATTTTAATATTCGCAAAAGGTTGATGAGTATTAGACGGATGTGCAGCTTGCAGTTTTGAAACTGCTACGTGCTTGGGCTTGAGTGTTGAAGGCGGGTTGACATTACCGCTGTTTTGGCTCTTTACCGCAACTGGTTCTGATGTGTTATTTTGAACTTGAAGCTCCTGTCTCGAAGGACGGCTCTTTTTAGTGGCAGTCAAAGATGGGGGCTGAACAAGCGTTAAATTTGATTTGGAAGCATTGAGGGCGACCTTGTTGAGCGGCATCCGCATGCCCCTTTGTGCAACAGCACGTCCTTCCTTCAGCGTAAATGACTTTAGCCTGACTTGAACCGTGACGGGTTTAACGGCAGTAGCGACCTTCGGAGCACCTTGTGACGCTGACACTCTTGGAGCATTCTCTCCGCTTAACCTCTCCTGCTTTATTCGATGTTGAACTGTTTTTGTGCTCCCTACTCCCCGCGCATCAATTACGTTTACGGTTGTCGGTGCAGACCTCCTCCCATGGTCTATAATCTCTTTGGGCCTAATTCCCCGCCCCTTGGGTCGAGACAGGTCGATTGACTCTGCCGGTTTATTATTTCCGGCCGTGCCTGCCTCAGCCAGGTTCTTCGCTCCACCTGCATTAAATTTTCTAGATCCACCCCCACCTAAACCCTCTTTCGCCGCCAGTGAGTTGTTGCTGCTATCAACCGCTGTCTTAATTGGTTTCGTAAAACTCTGTGGTTCAATTTTCGAGGAGATTTTTGCTGCTGGAACCGTTGAGGTTTTAACTGGTTTCACATGACCATTTGCAGTTCCCTTAATCGACTTTGTTAACTTTCCCGCTTGCTTTTTTAAGCTGGCTTCATGTGGCTTTAATTGGCCATCAGCCGTTGTGCTTTCTAATATGTTTAAATTCTTGGGCCTACCCGCCAATGAAACCTTTGCCGCCAGCTGTGTTGCAACCTGTTGTTGCGCTTGGCCAAGCGCTGCAACAGGGCCTCCCCTGTCATCTGGCACATTAGATTTCCTTTTGGTTACGGCGGCGTGTTTTGACGCCATGCCGGCAGGCTTGGCTTCCGCTTGGCCTGGCCTATTTTTCGAGCGAACGACTGAGGAGCGGCTTGGCTTGGTTCCGTTCAGAACTCCTTTTGCTGTGCCTTGAGAACCGCTGACTGATTGTGCATCCGTTGCGGTCAGCCGGCTCTTCGGGTCTTTCTTTGGGCGCAGGAACTCCAGGAATTTGGCTTTATCGCCAAGTTTGCCGCTACCGCGTCCGAGATTCGGCAAACCGGATTCAGACTTGGCGTTAGCCTTGATCTGAGGAGGTTGTATGTTTACCGATACCACTTGACTCTATTTTATTGGGGCCGACTCCAGCCCAATTCTATTGAATTCCTTTAAAATGTCAGAAGCTAATTTCTGGTCTTCTTCCGTTCCGCTATTTAATTCACTAATCAACCCCGCCTGCTCTGTCACCTGCATTAAAAAAAGCAGCTTGGCGCATTGCCTTGAATCCGCCTCTTGACGCAAGGAAACCACCGCGTTGGCGGGCGTCATGTTTGTAAGGACTTGGGCGCGAGTCCGATAACCATTTTCTTCAGTCACCTTTATCAAGTTCACCGCATCGAGAAGTTTGTCGCTCAAGTCTATGCGTGCCCTTGCAATCTCGTTGGTTAGGTTGGATAAATTGTTCCAGTTCAAACTCAATTCAGTCTCAATCTTTGATATTCGATCCTCCCTTTTTTGCACATCCTTCAAGCGCCGTTGCAATTCGAGCATGAGAGTGTGTACATCGGGGTTGTCAAACGTCATGGCACCCGAGGCAACCATGCTTTGGATTTCAGTGGCACTTAATCGAGTTTCTTCGGGTGTTGGCTCAGAAAATTTTGTGATCGGGGATTCTTTGTGTTTTTGCGTTGTCTCGTGCAGTTCCAATTCAGCTTGAACCATTGCTTCAGCTTTGCCCATTGCATATTCATCGATGACAGGCATCACCCAGAACTTGGTCGCAGCAGCAATCCCCCCGACTATCAACAGGGCTATAATAACTGGAACAATCAGCTTCTTCATTGTTTACACAAAATTCACACTTAAATTGTCAGCGCTGCCCTGAACCATCAATTCGTCCAGTTCCTTCTGTTCCTCTCGGATCCATTTAGCCTCATGCTCTAACTTGCGCTTGGCACGAATTTTTTCCATGGCTTCCAATTTCCGGCGAGCCGCAATCACTACCTTTCGGCATGTTTCAACTCTGGCCAAATAACCTTCAAGAGTTGACTGGCGATTTGTCCTTTCCTGCTCAAGAGAAACCATGAACTGCCGCAATTGTAGAATCAGCCCTGAATATGACCCGCTTGACATCGCCTCTCGAAAGCCCTCACGCGCCTGTTCAATTCGCTGATCGATTTGCTCAACGTTTTGTTGCTCTCGATTCAATTGCAACATTTCGCGAGCCAAGTGGTCATTAGCCCGATCAACAGCTTCCTGCCTGAGGTTGTAGACACTTTCGAGAGTGAAACGGAATGGCTTTATTTTCATGTTCCAGAGGGGTTAATCGAACGAGACTCACTAACTCCTTCTTTCTGTGGTGGATACGCCAGCGAAAGCACATGCCCAAGCTCCTCCCAATTAGGGGTAGCCTGTGTGCTGTCATCTACAGATTGTCTTAAAAAGCTCATCAACGGATCATGTGCACGGATGGCCGCATCCACCCTAGTGTTGGATCCGGACTGATAGGCACCGATATTGATTAAATCTTGATTCTTTTGGTAATGAGCAAGCAAGTCTCTCGCTTTGCCTGCCCTTTCCATCTGCTCATTCGACAGCAAATCCCGGGCCAATCGGCTGTTACTTTGGAGTATGTCGAGGGCTGGATAGTGATTTTGCATAGCCAATTCACGGGTCAATATCAAGTGACCATCCAAAATGGACCGAACAGAATCCGCTATTGGATCGTTCATGTCGTCGCCTTCAACCAAGACCGTAAAAAGCCCTGTGATGCTCCCTTTGTCATCCATGCCAGCCCTCTCAAGCAGGCGAGGCAAGAGTGCAAACACGGATGGTGTATAGCCTCGTGAGGAGGGGGGTTCACCAATCGCCAGACCGATTTCACGTTGAGCCATGGCAAATCGGGTGATTGAGTCCATCATCATCAATACTTTTTTGCCCTGACTACGAAAATGTTCGCTAATCGACATCGCTAGGAATGCGCCTTTGACTCTTGCCAGCGCCGGTTCGTCGGAAGTGGCAACCACGACAACAGATTTTTTTCTGCCTTCATCGCCGAGATCGCGCTCGATGAACTCACGAACCTCACGACCGCGTTCTCCGATTAGCGCGATGACATTGACGTCCGCATCTCCACGGCTTGCCATCATGCCAAGCATGGTGGATTTCCCCACTCCACTCCCCGAAAAGATACCCATTCTTTGCCCCACACCGATTGGGGTAAAAGTATCAACGGAACGAATACCCGTTTGAAACAGTTGATCGATTCGAGATCGAGTAAGCGGGTGAGGTGTGGTGCGTCTAAGCCCTGCGGGTTCAAACTTGGATGGCGAGGGCAGCCCATCCAACGGATTCCCCAACCCATCCAAAACTCTCCCTAGAAGTTCCTCTCCAACGGGAATCTTCAGCGAAGCCCCAGTGGCAACAACCTCGCAACCCGGATAGATCCCATCCATCTGGCCAAGCGGCATCAGCAGAAGGTTTTGGTTCCGGAAACCAACAACTTCAGCCAGCACCCCATCCGACTGATTTACAGATTCCAGTCTGCAGATTTCGCCGATGGCTGCCCTTGGCCCCTGCGATTCAATTACCAAGCCGATGAGTTGGACCACCCTCCCCCGGTGCTCCACCATCTGAAGGTCAACTAAATCCGACTGAGCACGAGTGATCAGTTTTGGAGCGATCAATTCTTCACCAGTCGGGTGCGTCATACCATCACTGCCTGCTTGAGAAGTTTTGCCTTGGTTTCTCGCCGGGCGTCCACTAACCCGTAATGCGTATCCAGCAAGCAACCACCGCGTGTAACATCGGAGGATGGCTTGAAAAGAACCTTGTCGGTGCCTTGAGTGTCATCCAGCAATTCAGAATCCCCCTTGGTCAACAGATCCAAATCATCCGGATGCAGGAGCACAACGATTTCGGCGTCCTTCTCCGCCTTGGCCAAGGCGTCCTTTACTACGCTCTCCACCAACGTTTTGTCGATCGGCAAGTCAGCCACTATTTTGGTGGCAATATCTGCAGCGAGATTAATGACATGTTTCTCCAGCGACTCGAGCATCTTGGGCACTTGTGTGCCAAGATCGTTCCTGATATTTTCACAAAAATCCGCGAGTTCCTTGTCTTTCTTTGTCGCGTACTCAGCCTTCATCAACTCTAGTTGCTCCTGAAGATTTGACTCAGCCTCCTCCTTGCCCCGCGCGTATGCCGCCTGTTCCGTAATTTGAAGGTCTTCTTTCGAGACAACTTCGACATGTCGGAAAGGCGAACTTTCACTGGATATCCGCACGTCTTTCAAGTAACCGTTGAGTTGTTCGACCGCTTCCCCCTTCTGCTGTTCCTCCAGTTCTATCATTACTCTATCAGGATAATTCCAATTCGCCTGAGTCTTCCATCTCTCGTATCACCAAGACAACAGATTCCTGGGCTGCGTTGATATCGGCCAGTTTCACCTTCCCTAGATTCTCCATTTCCTCCCGGACACTTTCGGCAGCGCGCTTGGACATCGCACCCAGCAACGCTTCTCTCACGCGGTCGGTGGCGGCGATCAAAGCCAAAGGCAGTCTGTCGGCATCCACCTGCGTCATGGCCTTTTGCAGTACCCGGTTGTCCAAGTCCGCCAAATCGTCGAAAGTAAACATCTTCGACTTGATCTCCCGAACCAAATCGGGGATCCGCTCATCCATGTTATTCAGGATCTCATCCCGTGAGTCCTTTGCCATGTTTTTAAGCAGCGAGGCGGCAGATTGGTACCCCCCTGTCTGGTTCAGTGATCGGGTGATCTTCCCCCCAATTTTTTTCGACAGAGTCCGGCCAACGGTCTCCACCACCTCAATCGGGGTTGGCGCCAGCTTGGCCAAGCGCTCGATAACCGTTTCACGGACAGATTCCGGAAGCCGAAGAAGTACGTCCCCCGCCTTGGCCGGCGGCAAGTAACTCAACACAAGCGATATGGTTTGAGCCTGCTCTTCCTTGATCAGGTTGGTGATGCCAAGCGGATCCATGTCGATGATCTGCTGCATCGCGGCCACCGAGGTTCGACTCATCGAAACACGACCGATGATCTCCTCCGCCTCGAACATGCCGACGGCCTTCTCGAGTACTCTTTTTGTGTATTCCTCGCTCCCTTCAAGGGAGGAGATGGCCTCAACAGCCATTTCGGTGTACTCTCGAAGGATTCTCTGCTGCTCTTCCATGTTAAGCATGGGCAGGTTGGCCATCTCCGCGCACACCTGCTCGCGCTCGTTCTTGTCGAAAGTCTTCAGGATAATCCCCGCAGCATCCTCCCCTAAAAGGATCAACAATGCTGCCAGTTTCTGCACCTGTGTTAACTTGGCCTGCATTACAGTCGATGATGAAGCCATTGCACCTCAAACGTTATCATCGGATTCGCCTTCATCCAAGAGCCAACTTCTGGCGGCTTGACTCATCTTCTCCGGTTTCTCTTCGATCAAATCCTTCAACACCTCGACGGTCACCCTCTCGGGTTGCTTCTTGCCAATGCCGAAGTCCATCACAAGTTTCTTCTTTTCCTGCGTGATCATTTCAACTTCATCCTCTTCACTCTCCTCGGGAACCTTAGTGGGCGCGACAGCTTGGCCTCCGCCAGAAGCAGCCTGAACCTCTGGCATAGCCATCCCGGCACCCGCCGTGATCGCTGCCCCCTCAGTGGCCAAGCGGTCGGCCATCAACTCGCCAACCGTTATTCCGGTTGGAATAAACTCCTCGCTGGTATTCTTGAAAGTTCGCACCACGAGAAACAACCCGCCGACCAACAGGACAACGTACATCAAAGTCTCGCCCATATCCCAAAAACGCGTCCAAAAATTGCTCGAACCCATTGCAGCCAGCGCTTGGTCTCTTTCGGTTGTGTCAAAGCTGACCGACTGTACCTGCACTTTGTTTGTGTCCGTGACATACGAACCCAAGGCAAGAACCGCCGCCCGATGAAGACTGGCAATTAAACCGGCTGGAGGATTGGTCGTGTTCACAAAAATAGCGGCGTTCAACTCCTTGATGTGCCCCGGCAACACCACTTTGTTTGTCATGCTCTTTGAGACAGCGTACTCAGTCACAGTATCCTGTTTCAAAAAATCAACTTGATTTGTCGCGCCAGCGGCAATCTGGGTGTTCGCTCCGCCCGTTGCGATATTAGGGGTGATCCCTGCCGGCCCACCCGGATTTGTCGCTGGTTCAGAGGTTCTCTCGATGGTACTGTTTTCTGTTTTTATAACCTTTTTAAGCGGATCATAAATCTCCTGTGTGATCGTCTCCGAATCAGTATTGATATCGGCCGACACTCGTGCCACCACATTGCCTGTTCCGACAACTTTCTCGAGCATGGTCTCCACTTTTTTGGCCAGATAGTTTTCGACCTCCTGCCGTGCGCGCAATCGGGATGATGTCACGGCAATAAGTGAACCGTCCTCGTCATGAACGGACAGAACATTTCCGGTGTTGTCCACCACGGAAACATGATTCACGCTCAGGCCTTCGATGGAGTTTGCCACCAGCATTTGAATGGCGCTGACCGTCTCGGAAGCAGGCCGGCTCATTCTCCGCATGGTAAGAAAAACAGACGCTGTTGGATGCCGACCCGGATCGATGAGCAGGCGGTTTTCCGGGCTCACAATCATGACTCGGGCTGAATCGATGCCGTTAAATTTGGAGATGGTTCGCGCCAGTTCCCCCTGCACGGCTCGATTGTAGTTGGCATGCTGCATGAAGTCGGACATGCCGAGCGTATTCTTGTCCAGCAACTCATACCCGATACCTTCCCCCTTGGGAATCCCTTGTGTCGCCAGTTGCATGCGCATCTGGTGTACCTGTGAAGAGGGCACATAAATGGCCCCACCACCTTGGCTTATTTTGTATTGTACACTACTTGAATCAAGGGCCTGAGTGACCCGGCCGGCCTCCGCCGTGTCAAGATTACCGTAAAGGAGCGAGTAGTCGGTTCTTCCTCCCCAGATTAGCACTGCAATCAATCCGGCAAAAACAGCGAATGCCGCCGCCATGACCGTGACCTTTTGATTCAAGCCAAGCTCTTTCCAGATTCCGGCTAACTGCTTCAGTAATTCCTTTATTGCTTGCATCTCTGCCTGTTTTTAATTTGCTTAAACCTCTGTCACAGCCCCATTGACATTAATTCCTTGTAGGAAGCCAACAACTTGTTTCGCAGTTCAACCATCATTGTGAACGCGACTCCTGCCTCTTGAAACTCTGTCATCACCTGATGCAGAGGCACATTCTGCCCGGACAGCATTGCTTGGAGAGAATTCCCCATCTTCACATGCTTGCCGTTGACCTCGTTTACAAAGTTCCCGAGAACGTTGTCAAACACTCCGCCTCCAGCGGGCTGGGTTTGAGTGATGGACGCAGGCGAAGCAGCAGGCGAAGCGGAGGCGACTTGGCCAAGCTGGGATAAATATTGGCCGCCTTGGCCCCCCATGGCGTTCATCTGCCCCGCCATGTTTTCCATGGCCTTGGCCTTGGCCAAGTGACCCTCCGCCATGTTACTTGCCAACGAGTTGGCGTTGAATGAAATTGGCTGCATGTTCAGTTGCTTAACGAATCAATTATTTGCCCATGTTGATTGTTTGCATGGCCAAGGTGCGCGACGTACGGATCACTGCCATGTTCGCCTCGTATGCCCGTGACGCGGAGATCAAGTCGGCCATTTCCTCATGAATTTGAACGTTGGGATACTGAACCATGCCATCCTTGCTGGCGTCGGGATGCCCGGGTTGATACACCTCACGGAAAGGGCGCGAGTCCTCGATGATCTTGGTCGCCTCGACTAGCGATAGATTATTACTGGCCACGTCATTGGAGCGCCCCATTTTATTTCTTAATATCGATTCAAAGTGAACTAATTGGCGCCGGTACGGCTCACCGTTTTCAGCCTTCGTTGTGTTGGCGTTAGCAATGTTCTGGGAGATAACCTCCATCCGTATGCGCTCAGCGTGAAGAGCCGAGGCACTGCTTTGTAAGCCTGGAATTATATCCATCGTTTAACTGTTTGTCACACTCTGCCGGTGATGGCTGATTTGATCTTGTTTAATGATCGGCCGAGTACCTGAAGTGCGAATGTATGAGTCAGTGTGTTCCTTTGTAAGTGAAGCAGTTCATCTTCCATTTTCACCGTGTTGCCGTTCAAGGCATCGGGGACGGCAGTCCGATCCACCTCAATTTGAGGGCGCACTCTGAAAATCTTCGAAACATCCCCCGATCCAACAGCCTTTTGTAATCGAGCCTCAAAATCGGGGCTGATATCAATTCGCTTGTAATTGGGAGTCTCAAGGTTTGCTAGATTACTGGCGATCGCCTGATGCCTTAAAACAGCTGCATCCAGCGTTTTTTTTAAGGCAACATACGATTCTCTGGCATAGATCGCTTCCAGCATTCCGAGCGCCTGTCAGCATCCTCTATGCCATTTCATGCCAATTTATTACCCGTTTTTGACCTTTGCCTTTAAAAAACCGAAGCCAAATTAGCCTCTTCACTCGGACAACCATTTTCTCAATCAAACGACCAATAATCGCAAACCTTGGCCCAAGACTAGCTTTCCTTTCGACCGGTGCCCTGCCTGCCAACCTGCAGAGTGCGTTACAGAAGATGGCTCACAGCCGCGAAAACAAACTAACTCGCCGGCGCTTTCAGCAATACGCCGTATTGCTGCGGGGATGGGTATTGTCACTTTGCCTGTTGCCTCCCGTTGGATCACTCGCAGACGCCCCTCCAACTAAAACCGATCCAAGGGAAACGACAGTTCAAGAATCAAACTTGGCTGTCTGGATGAGCAACAAAAATGAGGGATGGGCCGCATACAATCTTGGGCGAGCCTACCACACTGGCAGCCACGGAATTAAAAAGAACGCTGCAAAGGCGTTTGAGTATTATCAAGTTGGAGCTGAAGCCGGTTACGCGATGGCTCAAGCAAATTTTGGGTATTGCCACGAGACAGGGTTTGGAACGGATAGGAACCTCAACGATGCGATCAAATGGTATCGGGCATCTGCCGAACAGGGAAACCGTTTCGGCCAGCTAAACTACGCAGGCAAACTTTTGGAAAACGCCTTGAGACTGAAAAATGAGAACAAAATGCTCGAGGCAAGGGATTGGTACCTGAAAGCGCATTATCAGGATGAGACGCTGATTGAGGCTGCCTATGGCATCGGGGTGACCTACATCCAACTCCCGACTAAAACCCGTGAAAACACCAGATTGGCCAAGCGCTGGTTTGCCTTGGCTGCAGCCGGCAACCACACCGATGCCCAGTTCGCCCTTGGCTACCTTGACGAAGTTGCTGGTAACAATAAATCAGCTTTTAATTGGTACAGTATTTCCATGGCGGGCGGATCGTTTCCGGCAATTTTCAACTTGGCCCGTTGCTACGAATATGGAATCGGGGTCGCGCAAAGCTCAGAACTGGCCAGAAAACATTACCGCTTGGCTGCCATGAGCGGCCACCCCGAATCGCAATATTCCATTGGCCTACTTGTCTACAATGCAGCCAATTCCGAGTTGGATCTTGGTGAAGCTTGCATGTGGTGGAGTTTGGCAAGAAAGAATGGCGTACCAGAGGCAACCGAGGCTCTTCGTAAATTGGAGGGCAGCAGATTGCTCAGCCATGAAGGAATCACCACGGCGAAAAATGCAGCGGCAAAGTTTACCCCGAAAGCTCCCCCGGCAAAACACTCCCCCACCCCGTTCAATATTGAGATCGCTGTCAGCACAGAACCCGACTCTTCTGCTGCTTCCGGCTTCTTTGTCACTCGGGACGGCTGGCTTATCACTTCAACTGAGGCGCTGAGCCTCGATCACCAAACTCTCAAGTTGAAGCCTGGTTATGAAATAAAAGTCATCACAGAAGCTGGTGAGTTTTTAGTGTCTGACTCTATTATAGTAAACAAAAACAGAAGCATTGCCGCATTAAAGGTAACGGGAGACTTTCACCCACTCCCCTTGGGTGACAGTGATAATATCCGTGAAGAGGCACCCATGTTCGCCGTAAGTCTTGACAGCCCGTCCCAAGACAATTTCAAACCACAAATACTTAAGGGAACTGTTGGCAGTACAACCAAAGGGCGGCGGAATGAACCCCTTTTCTCGATTAACACTTCAGAGATTCCTGCCTCGTTCTCAAACCTCTTGGTTTTCGATGCGCTTGGCCAAGCGACGGGATTTGTTTTTGCGCCTACGCACCCAAGCCGAACAGAGTTGGTTGCAACCAAAATCAATGCCATCGAGAATTTTCTGAAAGATAACATTCCCAGTATTAAATTGGAGACTAAAAAACCGCTGGGAGAACCCAGCGAAATCGCAATGATGGATATGGCAAGGCAAAGCACAGCCGTGGTGGTGGTTTACAGGAAATAAATTGTGAAACTGATGATGTCAATGACCTCAGGCGGATGCTTTTTAACGGTACTCGCCCTTGGGTATGCACAGCATAACCCCCTATCCACGACACTTATGCGTGCGGTCATTGCCATGTTAATCGGCTTGGTTCTCTCCAGATGGTGGGGGCTGATGGTGAGGAAAGAATTGGCTTTTAACTTTCTCGACGACTTGAAGCAAAAGGAAACTGCATTATCCGAAGAAGAAACTGTACAGGATGAAGCCAAGCAACTCACCGAAGACAAAGTCGCTACCGAATGAACAAGTCCTCACAAAAACCATTGCTCCCGGAGAAAGATCTTCCGCGTACTTTCAGGCGCTCACAACCCGTGGTGATCCCTCAAACAGGATACTTGGAGTATACAGAAGATGAACTGGTAGAAAAGTTCACCCCAATGGTCATTAAATGGGTTCACCGACTTGCATACCATCCGTCATTGAAACAGGAAATTGAGGATTTTCGTAACATAGGATTAACCGCCCTGATTAAGGCCAAGCGCAACTTCAACTCCACGCTGGGAGTCCCCTTCGAAGCCTACTGCAGCAGGAGAATCCGAGGATCCATTCTTGACGCCATTCGGAAGAGGTTCAGTGGTTCCCGAACGATGGCAGCCAAGATGCGGAAAATTGAGCAAGCTATTTATGAGTTGACGGGTAACTTGGAACGCCAGCCAACAGAAGCGGAAATAGCTGACCACCTGAACCTTAAAATAAACCAATATCGGGAACTGCTTGACCAGGTACAAAAGCGTGTCTACATCTCTTTCAACGACCAATGGGCGAGAGTCGATGTTGATGAAAGTATCGAGGAAAAGCTGGATGAGAAACAGCCTGACCCGTGCGTCGAGGCCGGTAATCGTGACCTGCAGGATTTGATCCGTGCCCGCTTGGCCAACATGAATCCGAAACAACAAAAAGTTATCGCATTTTATTACTACGAGGGGCTTAGGTTCCGGGATATCGCGGAAATTATGGAAATCACAGAGTCACGTGTTTGCCAGATTCACACGGAAGCCGTCCTGTCACTGCGCAGTTTTATCAGGCGAATCGAAACAACGGGAGCAAAAATCATTTAGGAGAGAAATCGCATGGTCGTAATTATCGGTTTTATTGTTATCATCGGAGGAAGCCTCGCCGGTTTCTACATGGCGGGGGGACACCTGATGTTGTTGATCCATTGGGCTGAGGTTGTGACAATTATGGGCATGCTTTTTGGCTGCGCCATCGTCATGGCACCTGCCGCTATTATTAAAGAAATTGTGACGGGAACTTTAAACACTCTGAAGGGAGCCCCTTACAGCAAAGATGATTATGAGGATCTGTTTAAGATGATGTATGAACTTTTTCAGCTTGGCCGTCGAAACGGCATGATCGCACTAGAGGAGCATGTCATGAATCCGGAGGCCAGTTCCCTGTTCAAGAAATACGATAAGTTTCACACCAATCACCGGGCCGTGGACTTTTTTTGCGATGGTCTTCGACCATTGGTGGACGGTCGTTTGAAACCGGAGCAGATCGGTCCGCTAATGGAGGCCGGGGTGAAACACATTGAACACGAAAAACACGCCCCCGTTCATGTGATGCATCTGGTTGCTGACTCCATGCCAGCGTTTGGCATCGTTGCAGCTGTCATGGGCATTATCAATACAATGCAATACCTGAATGATACAGAAAAAGTCGGCTCAATGATTGCCGCCGCGCTTTCAGGAACATTTCTAGGTATTTTCATTTCATATGGAGTTGTCAATCCCTTGGCGGTTAATGTTCATTTCTACAACGAGGGTGAGACCACTTACCTGAAGGTGATTAAATCATCGGTCGTTGCATTTGCATTAGGTCTGCCCCCGTTGGTTGCGTGCGAAATCGGGCGACGTGAAATCGAGCATCGTTTTCAACCAAGCGCTGGTGATTTGGAGACGATGCTCAAAACCGCAAAATAAACCAATATGGCTGGCGGTGGAGCTTGGAAGGTAGCCTATGCGGATTTTGTCACCGCATTGTTTGCTCTGTTTTTGGTGCTTTGGATCATGGGTCAGGACGAGGAGGTCAAAGGTACCGTTTCCGCATATTTTCGGGATCCTTGGCAGGCAATCACCCGTAAATCCACCCGCGTGATACAGATGCGCGAGGATAATGTAGTCTCAGCGCGTGAAAGTCATTTCAAGGGGGATGCGCCTGTCGAACTCCAGCATCAGCGCATCAATGATGAAGAAGTCATCAAGACCTTCATGAACAATAAGGAAATACGTGACAACCGTAACATTCAGGTTAAACGTGTGGACGAAGGGGTGCTTGTCAGTTTCTTCAATGAGACAACAGAGCAGCTTTTTGAAGGATCAAGCGGGGATGATCTGGCTTTGAGTGATTATGGTCGCATGGCTTTGGGCTCCGTTGGAACACTTTTGGCTCGTTATAATCTAAACAACGGAAACGGCTCTCCGATAGAAATAATAGGGCACGCGCCCAAGGGAGTGGAGGATCCCTGGAGCATTTCAGGCACCCTGTCGTCACTCGTCTTTAGCGAGGTACTGAACTCTGGCGTAAAGGAAAGCCAAGTGGTGAAAATTGTTGGAGCAGGTGACTCCACCCTGTTCGATCCGGAGGATCCTCAGCATATCAAAAACCGCCGGTTTGAGATTTTAATCCGAACCAAGCCAGAGGAATAAACAGCAATGGGTGGAGCATGGAAAGTCGCGTACGCGGATTTGGTGACCGGTTTGTTTGCCCTGTTCATGTGCCTGTGGCTGACTTCCGTTGACGAGGAAGTGATGGAGGAAATATCCAAATACTTCAGGAACCCCAATACGGTAATGAAGCAGGCTACTCCCGGAATGATTGATACAAAAAATGCGAACGTTGCCTCATCGCGAAAAGCAATGTTTTCAAAGCCCGCCCTGATCCCGAAAAATTTAGTCCGTAAAACTACTGAGGACATTGAAAAGTCATTCGTCCAAAGCTCAGAGTTCCTTGAGAATAAAAACATGCACATTGAAGTTGTCGAGGAAGGCGTAAAGGTTACCCTGTTCAACACTCCGCAAAGGGATATTTTCGGTGGCGACGAGAAGGATCTCTCGGCTTACGGGGAAGTTGTGGTTGACAGTTTGGGCACATGGTTAAGCCGCAAGCACGACCGCTTTGGTGAACCGTTGAAGGATGTTGACATTGAAATTGAGGGGCACGCTGCCCCAGATGACCAAGACCAAGGCAAAGCTTGGAGAGAATCCATCGCTCAAGCGGTTGAAATTCGCAAGAGGTTGATCGAAGTTAACGGGGTGAATCCCGCTAACATAAAAAAAGTGGTTGGTTATGGCCCTAAAAAGTCCACCCAAGGCAAATTCCGTTCAGGCAAGCACGTTTCAATCGTCATTCGGGAAGATAAATAAGCCAATATCACAAGAGCAATGCTCGAATTCATACCCAAAGCCGCCGGTAATCTCAGCAATGTTAAGCCCGAAGACGATCCTGAGAACACCGAGGAATTCACACCGATGCAACAGCGACTGGGATCACAGGATGATCCATCCGCTGCCGGTGAAATAACTGAATTCAAAAGCAAGGAAGCCATTAAACTTTCTACACCGGCGGCACCTAAAACTGAGTCTTTGAAAAACATACAAACACCTTCCCAAGGGAAAAACCCTGACGGTCCCACTTCGGATTCAGGTGACACACCACACAAAGCCAACGTTAAAATCGTCCGGGATGGCGATAAAATAACGCAAATTTTCGTAGTGTGTAATTGCGGAGAAACAATCCCCTTGGACTGTATTTATTAAGATTTCCTTTTTCGAAAGGCCGCTCTCCTTTACGGTTCGCTCGGCGTATTAGCCGAATACTGTGAACCTGGATATCTCATCAAATACTTTTATTGCCGGCCAACGCTGGGCCAGCAGTTTGGAACCCGAACTCGGCCTGGGAATCGTTGAGTCAATTGGAGAACAATCTGTCGATATCTTCTTCCCGGCTTGCGAGGAAACTCGTCGTTACTCACTTGAGACCCCTCCTCTCTATCGAGTTAACTTCCAAGCTGGATGCACTATTCAATGTGATGATACAACCGAGTTTATCATCAAACGTGTTTCAGAGTCCGGAGGGCTACTCACCTATCACGGGGAAGACAAAGTTCTGCTCGAGCAAGATCTCCACTCGGGAATGTCAGATCGTGGTCCCGAGGAGCGATTATTGCGGGGCCAAACCTCTGACAATGCGCTCTTCGATTTACGTCTTACTGCCATGAATATGATATTTCATTGGCGTAAATCCCCTGTCCGAGGCTTATTCGGCGGCAAAATCGATTTGATCCCGCATCAAATGTACGTTGCCCACGAGGTGTCCAACCGGCAACTCCCCCGGGTTCTGCTTGCGGACGAAGTCGGCTTGGGCAAGACCATTGAGGCCTGTTTAATTCTTAACAGAATGCTTGTTTGTGGTCGCGCCAATCGCATTTTGATTATTCTCCCAGACTCGCTGGTCAATCAATGGTTCGTCGAACTGCTGCGCAGGTTCAACCACTGGTTCAGCATATTTGATGAGGAGCGCTGCATGGCGATTGAGGCCGCTCAAACTGATTTCAATCCATTCGAAGACGACCAATTGATTATTGCCAGTATCGGTTGGTTGGCAGAATCGGCCAAGCGGACAAAACAGGTGACTCAAGCTCCTTGGGATTTGCTTATTGTTGATGAGGCTCATCACCTCCAATGTCATCCAGATAAGCCAAGCGCTCAATACCAACTTGTTGAAGCACTTGGCCAAAGAGCAGGATCATTGCTGTTGCTAACTGCAACCCCGCAACAGTTGGGGCTGCAGAGTCATTTTGCACGTCTGCGACTGTTGGATCCCAATCGGTTTTCCGACTTTGAAGCATTCAAGGAGGAAACTGCCAACTACGAACCTGTTGCAAAACTTTGTCAAAAAATCATCGCAAATGAAGACTTAAATAAGTCCGAACTGGATCAGTTTCCTACCACAAACGCTATCCTTGCCAAGGTGAACTCTGAATTAGCTAACGGCAAAAAGCTCACCAAGTCCACAAGGGCTGAGTTAATCCGAGATATTGCTGACAGGCACGGTACCGGCCGAGTGTTGTTTCGCAACACACGAAAAACAATTCGGGGTTTCCCCAGGCGCTTGGCCAAGCTCAGGCCACTTGGCTTCGGCGCCACAAACCAAGACAGTGAAAACAACCGTGCCGAATTTGATTTCGACATTGGCCTGACTAAAAAAGAGCCAAGATACAACTTCGCCGATGACCAGCGGATTGAGTGGCTGGTCTCCCTTTTGCGCAAAAACGCTGATGAAAAGTTTCTACTTATTTGCCGGAGTAAAAATAAGGCATGCGCTGTTGAAGATGCCGTAAGATGCAAAATTAACCTCAAAATAGCAATCTTCCATGAGGAGCTAACCCTGATCCAGCGGGATAGAAACGCCGCTTGGTTTGCAGAAGCAGACGGCGCCAAACTTTTGATTTGCTCTGAGATTGGCAGTGAAGGAAGGAACTTTCAGTTTTGTCGGCACTTGGTGTTCTTCGACCTCCATTTAAACCCGGAACTAATTGAACAACGAATTGGCCGCTTGGATCGTATTGGCCAAAAAAATGACATAATAATTCATATCCCATACCACAAGCTGGGGAATAGGGAAATCTTGGCGAAGTGGTTGCATTTTGGGCTGAATGCAATCGAAGAAAGTATTTTGGGTGGGCAAACAATCTTTAAGGAGTATGAAGAACGCCTGTACCGGGCGTTTTCCGGATCGACAGGCAAGTTGGATCAATTGATTAGTGACACCGCCGAAAGCCGTAAAAAGCTGAAAGTCAAACTTCAAGATGGTATGGATCAGCTTCTGGAAATCAACTCTCATTCGAGCGCTGTCTCAAGTGACTTAATCCAACAAATCCAACAGAGTGAGAAATCAATCGAACTGGAAGAATTCACTCTCCGTCTTTTTGACTTTATGGGACTTGAGATCGATGACATTGCCCCGCAAACCTATCGGATTACCAACGCCCATCGGTTACCGATTAATTTACCGGGCAACCGCGATGGCGTGGTTAGTTTGACCTTTGACCGGACTCGAGCTGTTTCGCGAGAAGACTTGGTTTACGTTTCCTGGGATCACCCCATCATGTCGGCTTGTGTTGAACAACTATTGGGATCAGATGATGGAACCGCTGTTTTTGTGCACTGGGACACCAACTCGGCTCCCTCTCTTTTAATTGAGTCCATTTTCATTTTGGAGTGTCTGGCCCCATCCAAGTTGAACGCAGATCGTTTTCTGCCCCCCACTCCAATTCGGGTTGTGATAAACCACCATGGAAAACCTGAACTCAACGCGGACGAGAGGTTTGTCTCCCTACCCAAGCAAATGAAAAACGGCCCTGCACACCTGATTCCAGAATTTGGCCAGTTAAATAAACTGATCTCACCAATGGTTGAGGCTGGCGAGCAACTGGCATCGGAACAGGCGACGGAGTTAAAACAACATACTGTTGCCGGCATGCGCAAAAAGCTTTCGGCAGAAATCAACCGTCTTGAAACCTTGGCAAAGATAAATATGAATGTCAGATTGGGAGAAATATCCTTGCTGAAAGAAGAACAAAAAAAATTAGTGCAATGCCTTGGCCAAGCGCGATCTCGGCTAGATTCCATCAGGCTGATTTGGAAAGGCAGTATGGAGAGACTACAAAATTAGAGGCGCGGCAAAAACATGTTTTTCTTAAGTTTTTGCATGTTTCTCCGATAGTTTACTGACGGCCAAATTTGTCAATGACGGCTATTCAGACAACGAACCCTCCGGCAAGGAATATAATCCCCTCGTTTGGGGCATCAGATAATTCCGGGAATCAATCATTTTGGTTGTACAATGGGGGGCAATCTCAAGGTAAAAAACCGGGGCATCCTAATATAAAAGGGTTTTCTGAAGGCTCAGTTCCGGTTGAAACTTGGGAGACTTACGCCGATCTGGCAGGATTGATGAATGCTATTTCTCTTCTGCAAACCAAAAGAGCATTTCTGAAGATGGCGCAAAAATCGATCCATGGCTTAAAGAAAATTTTCAACGAATCAGAAAAACAGATTGAAACTGAGTTAAGTGAACCTGATCAGTCCGCGAGGTTTTCTGAGTTGTCCTCATTCGTAATCGGTGTGCTTAATCGAACGGGGCAAGAGAGTGCGAATAATGGAGAGCAGAAAATTGGCATGGGGATTGAATCCAAAAATGATATGCAATTGCCTCCCAGCAGATTAGCGCCTACATTTAAGTCTCATCAGAGCTTGGATCAGTCATACAAACTAATCCAAGAACGTCTTGATATAATGGAACTCGAAAAGGCTCACCTACAGAAACTCGCCCTCGATGCTCGTTTGAAAATAGAGAAGATTAATAAATCGGAAAATCCCCTTTTGCCTCAAAAGGTTAATGAAGCCACCAATGAGACGCTACAACAGTTTGGCCGCCAATCAGTTAAGTCTATCGTGAGCCAAACAATCAGGCTTCCAAGAAGGGCTATAAACCTCATAAACAACTGATAATTGATGTCACAAGCCAAATTGTCTTACATCTTCCCTTGCTTCGATTGAGTTAACTGCTTCGTAACAATCATTTTCAAGCCGTGGCATTTCTTCCGTTTTTACGACTTGCTAGGTATCTAGGCCACTAACAATTAACTCAAATATGGTTGGCATGACGTCTGCTCAGTCTGATGCGTATGCTGACGCTTCAGGAAAATAAGGCGCATAGTAAAATCGAGAGCCAAGAGGTTTCTTTCCCTCTTTCTCTTGCCTTTCCTTCGGGAATCTTGGGCTTTGAGGAGATTAAAGAATACGCGCTTCAACCCCTGCCGGATTTGGAGCCGTTCTTCTGGATGGAAGGTGGGAATGAAAGTAAACAAGCCTTTCTTTTGGTACCCCCATCTCATGTATTGGAAACATATTCCATTGAGGTTAGCCAGGAGGATGTTGATTTCCTATCTCTCCAAAATACAGAGGATGCCTTAATATTCAATATTGTCACTTATGGTCCCAACCAAACGATGACAGTAAACCTTAAAGGCCCCATTTTGGTGAACCGTCACACCATGATGGCAAAACAGGTAGTTCCCACGAACGCAGCGGTGCTGCCCACAACTTTCCCTCTAAACAACTAGTGTAGTTTGAGGATGCATTTTTTAATAGTAAATCATGTTGGTTTTATCGAGGAAAACGAACGAGAGCATCGTAATCGATGGGAAAATCTTTTTGGACATACTCCGACTAGAAGGAGATTCTGTCAAAGTTGGCATAAAAGCTCCAAAACATGTAACTGTCCTGCGCAAGGAGATTTATGATGAAATCCGCGAGAGCAACCGCGCTGCAGCTACGGATCCGACCAAGAAGGACATCCGATTGATACTTAATAAAAATTGAAGTTAGGCACCATTAAAGAATGATTTAAAGCTATGATTATTAACACAAACATAGAGGCGTTAAAGACAACCAACATCCTTAACGAAAGCCACAGCTTACTTGCTCGCTCATTAGCAAGATTAAGTTCAGGTGCGAAAATTGTGAACCCGAAGGACGATGCTGCTGGTCTTGCCGTGTCGTCCCGAATGAAGGGTCAAATAAGTCGCGTTGACTCCGCCCTATCCAATGTGAGCAGCGGTATGTCGTGGAC
>LWDU01041028.1_pt1 | contig 21387 bp, 20 predicted proteins | sample 727161 | NCBI WGS metagenome assembly LWDU01 (sample SAMN04566230, study PRJNA314399) | hydrothermal vent metagenome | isolation source: deep sea hydrothermal plume seawater | place: Mexico: Gulf of California, Guaymas Basin | collected 2004-07-11
TTCGAATCTCGCAGGACCCACCATTGAAGCCTTTGAAAGCTTTCAAGTTTTCAAAATTAAGCCAGCCATCGAGCTGGTTTTTTTATGCCTGAGGGACACTCATGGGGCGCTTCAAAATAACAAACCACTACAGCCCTCTGGTCATGCAGGTTATGCTCACAAGGGTGACATGAAGGTAGTTAATTCAGAGATGATTGGCTTTTTATCCACTAAGACTGAATTATTAGGGAACCTGTCTGTGACAGATGACATTTCTGCTATTTACTGCACAGAGTCCAAAGCTATCTTTTTTCCAACTGTGATAATGGAGTTATGCTAATAACTCAAGCATTGAATTAAATGATATTATTTTATCATTAGGAGCTGCCTCATTTGTTTGGTTTTATTCTGCAAGTGAATAAGCAATATATCAAGAAGTGAGCCAGCTTAATTTGTCTATTATTGCCTCGATGCATGTTATGCAGAAGCGGGTAGGCTATTGCTAGTCATGATAATCTTGCCTTATTGATTCTCTACAAGTGATTAGCTAAGAATGATCTGATGCCCCCTTGCTCCGCTTTGAATTCCCCTTGATATGGCCAAATGAAAAAATCAAAAGTTAACATTGGGTTAATTAATCCCAAAAGTCCAGAAAATGTCGGCTCGGTAATGCGTGCAGCGGGTAATTTTCAAGTCGATAGTGTTTTTTTTACTGGGAAGCGTTATCCTCGAGCATTACAATTTAAACCCTGTACGGTGGATATAAGTCGTCAAGTAGGCCAGAATATTCCTCTCATTGAAGTCACCTGCCTTTTAGATAATACGTCTAAGAACATGAATTTAGTGTGTGTTGAATTTGCTGAGAACGCAATACCGTTACCTGAGTTTCAACACCCGCGTCATGCGTTTTATATCTTTGGGCCCGAAGATGGTACGATTAGCCAGGAAATCATAGATAGAGCGGATGCTGTTGTCTATGTGCCGACTATTGGCTGCATGAACCTCGCTGCAACGGTAAATGTTGTTCTTTATGATAGGTCCGCTAAGTCTTTGCAAGCCTTTTCAGGCAATGAGCTCATTCGTCAAAGTCGAGATGTTAATAATAATTTAAAGGTTTCTGGGGATGGTGCTTAAATGGATTTGTGAATAATAATTCATATCCAGGTTTCTGCTCACTGTTTTTTTGACTTTTCTAGCTGATCACGTCGAGTGACTAGGCGTTGTATTGCCTTATAGTCGGCAGCTTTAGGCGGATATGATTTTTTTTCGAAGTCGCCTTTTATACAGGGTGTTCGCAATACCGAGCCATGAGCTGAGCGTCTGCTTTATTGTTTTATAGTTGATAAGGCGGTTGTAGGGCGGGGCTTTTGCCCGTAACAAATTGTGAATTCGTTAAAGGCGGGCTAAAGCCTCGCCCTACAGGTTTATAAGGTGTGTGTAATCTAGTGCAAATGCGAAGCCAGCCAGCGCTCGGCTTCTTCCTTCGTTAAATTTTTACGTTGTGCATAATCTTCAAGTTGCTCGGTAGTGATTTTGCCGACATTAAAATACTGCGCGTCAGGATGTGAAAAGTACCAGCCGCTGACTGCTGCTGTGGGGTACATGGCGAAACTGTCGGTCAATTCAATGGTGGTATTGGCTTTAACATCCAGTAACTCGAATAATTTTGCTTTTTCTGTATGGTCAGGGCATGCAGGGTAGCCTGGTGCTGGACGGATGCCTTTATAAGCTTCCTTGATTAATTCTGCATTGCTCATTTTTTCGTCATCAACATAGCCCCAGTGTGTTTTGCGCACGCCTAGGTGCATATATTCAGCGAGCGCTTCTGCTAAGCGGTCAGCCAGGGCTTTAAGCATAATGGAATTATAATCATCATGGTCTTGCTCAAACTCGGCGAGTTTTTTTTCTATGCCAATTCCAGTAGTGACCGCAAAACCTCCGATATAGTCTTTTTTCCCGCTATCAACGGGAGCAATAAAGTCAGAGAGGCAATAATTGGGTCGTCCCGGTGCTTTGATATTTTGCTGGCGTAAATGATGCAAGGTCTCCAGCTTTTCTTTGCGCGTGTCGTCTGTGTAGAGAATAATATCATCGCCATCGCTATTTGCTGGGAAGAAACCAATCACTGCTTTTGCTTCTAGCCATTTTTCAGCGATGATTTGATCAAGCATTGCTTTGGCATCTGCAAATAAAGAAAGGGCATGTTTACCCACCAGTTCATCTTCCAGTATGCCTGGATAACTGCCCGCTAATTCCCAGGTCTGGAAAAAAGGCGTCCAGTCTATGAAATCAACAAGTTTTCCTAGTGGGAAATGGTCGATGACTTCGACGCCTAATTTTTTAGGGGGAGCAGGCGTATGGTTCTGCCAGACAAATTTATTGGCACGCGCGGCGTCTAGGTTATGTTGTTTGGTTTTCGCTTTGCGGCCTTTATGTCGCTCACGTACGACTACGTACTCTTCTTTAATGCCTAACACATAAGCCGCTTTATGCTCTGCGCTGAGTAAATTCGATGCGACACCCACGGCACGCGAGGCATCTGGCACGTAAATGGTTGGCCCTGAATAATGCTCTTCAATTTTTACTGCGGTATGGGCGCGCGAGGTGGTTGCTCCGCCAATCAGCAGGGGTATTTTGAAGTTGAGGCGCTGCATTTCTTTGGCAACGTGCACCATTTCTTCTAGTGATGGGGTGATCAAGCCACTTAAGCCGATAATATCGACATTTTTCTCTTTAGCGACCTGTAATATTTGCGGCGTAGGCACCATCACGCCGATATCGATCACTTCATAGTTGTTACATTGCAATACTACGCCGACGATATTTTTGCCGATATCATGCACATCACCTTTGACTGTCGCCATCAGGATTTTTCCGTTGGTCTGGATCTCTCCAGATTGTTCGGCTTCCATATAGGGCATTAAATAGGCGACCGACTTTTTCATGACCCGGGCAGATTTTACGACCTGTGGTAAAAACATTTTACCCTCACCGAATAAATCCCCGACCACATTCATGCCGTCCATTAAAGGGCCTTCTATCACATGTAAAGTTTTTTCTGCCTGGTGACGGGCTTCTTCGGTGTCTTCTATGATGAAATCAGTGATTCCTTTAACAAGTGCATGCTCAAGGCGTTTGTTGACGGGTAGCTTGCGCCATTCCAAGTCTTCTTTTTTATTAACAGCGGCATCGCCGCGATATTTTTCAGCAGCTTCTAATAGTCTATCCGTTCCCTCTGGGTCGCGATTAAGTACTACATCTTCTACAGTGTTGCGTAATTCATCGGGGATATCTGCATAGATGGCAAGTTGTCCTGCATTGACAATTCCCATACCCATGCCTGCTTTAACTGCATGGTAGAGAAATACTGCATGGATTGCTTCACGTACCAGGTTGTTGCCGCGAAACGAGAAGGAGACATTAGATACCCCGCCTGAAATCAAGGCATGGGGACAGCGGCGTTTAATTTCACGGGTGGCTTCGATAAAATCTACGCCGTAATTATTATGCTCTTCTATGCCGGTAGCGATTGCAAAGATGTTGGGGTCAAAAATAATGTCTTCGGGTGGAAAGCCGACTTGTTCGACTAGAATTTTATAGGCGCGCTGGCAAATTTCCACTTTCCTGGCAAAGGTATCTGCCTGCCCTTGTTCATCAAAAGCCATGACAATGACTGCCGCTCCATAGCGACGTACTAATCTGGCGTGATATATAAAGGCTTCTTCGCCTTCTTTCATGGAAATCGAGTTGACGATGCCTTTACCTTGAATGCATTTCAATCCGGCTTCAATAATGTCCCATTTTGATGAGTCGATCATAATCGGGACTTTGGAAATGTCAGGCTCAGATGCAATCAGGTTGAGAAAATGCACCATCGCTTCTTGTGATTCCAGCATGCCTTCATCCATGTTGATATCAATAATTTGGGCGCCGTTTATGACTTGCTCGCGCGCGACATCCAGCGCGGTCTCATAGTCTTCATCAACAATCAGCCGCTTAAATCGGGCAGACCCTGTGACATTGGTACGTTCACCGATATTCACAAAGAGTGAATCTGCACCGATAGAAAATGGCTCGAGCCCTGCAAGTCGGCAGCGCGTTTCTATCTCTGGTATTTTTCTAGGTGGATATGGGCTAACTGCATCAATAATGGCTTTGATATATTCGGGAGACGTTCCGCAACAGCCGCCGATAATATTAAGATAGCCCTGTTTTGCCCAGTCAGCGATTTCTGCTGCCATATCTTCAGGTAATTCGTCGTACTCACCAAACTCATTGGGTAGGCCTGCGTTCGGGTGGGCTGAGATATATGTGTCAACATGGCTGGATAATTCTTCTACATATTGACGCATTTCTTGCGCGCCTAGAGCGCAGTTAAAGCCAATTGAAATGGGCTTGATATGACTCAGTGAGTTCCAGAATGCAAGCGCAGTTTGTCCTGAAAGAGTACGCCCGGATGCATCCGTAATAGTGCCTGAAATCATGACTGGCAATTCGATGTCATGCTCTTGAAAATAGCTATCTATGGCAAAGATTGCGGCTTTGGCATTAAGCGTGTCAAAGACTGTTTCAATCAACAGTATGTCGGTACCACCGTCAACCAGACCTTTTACTGCTTCGCTATAAGCTTCAACTAATGCATCAAAACTGACATTACGAAACGCAGGAGCATTGACATCAGGTGACATTGAAGCTGTTCTGTTAGTTGGCCCTAATGTGCCTGCAACAAATCTTGGTTTATCTGGGGTTTGCTGGGTCGCTTCTTCGGCTGCCTGTTTAGCTATTTTTGCCGACTCAAAATTAATTTCATAAGCCAGCGATTGCATATTGTAGTCAGCCATGGCAATCGTAGTGGAGTTAAACGTATTGGTTTCAATAATATCGCAACCGACATCCAGGTAGGCTTTGTGAATGGCTTTAATAATATCCGGCTGGGTCAGTGATAATAAATCATTATTACCTTTTAAATCAGAGTCCCAGTCTCTAAAACGCTCACCTCGATAATCTTGTTCTTCCAAATGGTAGCTTTGAATCATTGTGCCCATAGCGCCATCTAAAAATAAAATTCGTTGAGAAAGCTGCTGGGTTAGAAATTCTTTTTTGTTCATGAGGGTCGCTTGAAGTTGTAGCTATTGGGATTGCTTAGTAAGGGTAAAGGTGCTTTACTTACACAGCTTAATATAATTACTAAAAATTTACGGAGGGGGCATGCCTAAGCCAACACTTAAACAGATAATCCAAAGTGTGCTTGCGGCCTTTATTGGCGTGCAAAGCGATGCAAATCGGGAAAGAGACTTTGATCACGGTTCACTGTCTAGTTATCTGATAGTTGGGGCAATTGCGACAGTATTGTTTATTTTAATGCTGGTCGCGATAGTGTCATTTATTCTATAGAAATTAAGCTTTCAACTGCTATTATTCTTTATCTTGTAAAGCAAAAAGCCCAGTTAAAAACTAGGCTTTTATTGGTATCTTGTGCCTGAAAAATTATTCTGATGTTTTGAAGCTTTTGATAATAGCTGTAAAAACTTCTTTAATCCCACTAACAAGATTGCCTATTTTCTTAGGATCTTCTTTTAGCAAAAATTTTGTTCTCATAAAGGCAACGCTTAACCAGCCCATAAATAGAGGCATAATTTCAAAAAGAACGCCTAATACGGTACCAAAGAAGCCCTCTTGGATGCCACCGCTACCACCACTATTTGTTACCCGGTCGCCAATATCAGTCAGGTCGCGGTCATATTCACTACCTACATCATTACCGTAGCCATCAATAATAAATATATTTATATTGTAAAAAAGTACCTGAACGACAATAAACAAAACTGCTGCCCCTGCTGTCCAGAATAATACGTTCCCAGATTTTGCCCGTACGGCAGTTCTATATACCCAGATCGCAACCAATATTGTTAATACACCACCAAACATGTTTATCCCCTTAAATTTATTGTTATTTTAAAAAATCCTGGCCTTGCAAGATTATTCTTGTGAAAATTAAAGCACACAGTCAAGAATCAATCATTATAAACATCTAGGCTTTACTCTGGCAATTTATCAGTAAAAAATATGGCCATTGATTTAGGCAGAGCTCTTGTTAAAGGGCTCTAAAAAAACCTGGGATAAGATGTTCTTGACCGTCAGGGGCAAGAACATCTTGACTTCAACGACTTATCTAGTATAATTGAAAGTTCATTTACAGTCATATTTATGACGTAATAACTATAATAAAATACAGAAGGTAGGACACTCATGGGTGCTATATTAGACGTTACAGAAATGTTAAAAGAGCCTGCGGGCATGGCCGTTGCAGCAGTAGTTATTGCTGGTGGTTATTTCTTCGTAAAATGGGTTTTCGCTGAACACGAAGACGACGAATAAGTTTTTCGTTTTTTAGCAATACTTTAAAGCCTGTCAGTTTATACTCACAGGCTTTTTTGTGCCTGCTACTTTTGTTTTATATGTTCAGTAATAAGCCGTATTACAATCCTCGAAACATTGATTAACCATGGCCTTATAAGGATTTGTGGTTTATTTTGAGGAGGAATTATTAGTAGTAATCTGTTATTAATAGGTTTCGTTATTTAATTCTTTGCGAACTTTTTTAAGCCTCCAAAATCATCGCTGACTTCCTAAAGTCGACCTGCTAGGCGATATTCCATTATAATTTGTAGTATTTTTGTAATACTAGAGAATATTAAATGCTAAGTACTATTTCGCGTGTTATTGAGCGCTACCATCAGTGTCCAGCGCCTGCCTTTATTATCGGTATTTTTCGTATTCTGTACGGAATTGTGGCGTTTCAGGAAATTATCTTTCTATTTTATTTTCACCACCTTATTTTTGACCCTATCCCTTATGTAGATGTGGAGTTTCCGATGATTCCGCTGTTCTTAGGGTTGTGGGCAATAGTAGCGGGTTGTATTATTGTTGGCTATCGAAGTCAAAGCGCTATCATAGCAAACTATATTTTCTGGATAGTCTTTGTCAATTTTACGCCGATGCAGCGAGATTTCGATGGGGGGTTTGACTTATTTATGATCGGGGTCGGATTTTTTCTTATCTTTATGCCCATTGCTCGCGCTGTTTCGATCGATAACTTGCGCTATAAGTTACAATTTAAGTATCAGAATATTCCGGTTTTGCCTAAAACCTGTAGTACTCTGAGCTTGATATTTCCGGTATTAATTTGTCTGGGCTTCCTGTATTTTGATTCTGCAGTACATAAACTGTTTGCACCGCATTGGTTAAATGGCTTGGGGGGGTGGTTGCCGTCTTCTATGCCTTACTATATGTCGGCATTAGATTTGTCGTGGATGCTAAATCAGGAGGTGTTACAAAAAAGCATCGGCTATCTGATTTTGGTATTTCAATTTACGTTTATTTTTTTCTTTAATCGTCGCTGCTTGCGCCCCATTTATTTACTGGTTGGTGCAGGTCTGCACATTGGAATTACCATTAGCTTGAATATTTACCCCTTTGGTCTGGGAATGTTATCCGTATATATCTTAATGGTGCCATTTTCCTGGTGGAAGACATTGGCTAATAAGCTTATTTACCAAGCACCTCAGTTGGCCGTGTTTTATGATGGTGATTGTCCGTTATGCAACCGTACCGCAACGATTATTAATCATTTTGATTTGCTGCAGGCAGTTGCATTTAAAGATTTGCAGACGCAGGCAGATACAGCGCCGCAGTTACAAAAGTATGACCAGCAGGTTTTATTGACAGACTTATTCGCAGTTGATTTAGAAGGGCGGGTTTACGCAGGGGTTGATACCTATATTCAGGTCTTCCAGAAAATGCGTTATCTGGCTGTTTTTGCCTGGTTGATGCGGATGCCAGGGGTTTATCATCTAACTAAAGCTATATATCGCCGTATTGCCGATAACCGTGCGCGTAATGTATGTGATGAGTCATGTATGCCCTCAGTGGTGGCTCGCGCCTTGCCAGTCGACTTGTATACCCGTATTTTTGAGAGCTATGCAAGAGTAAAGCCAAAGCAATTTAGGTTTAGGATGGCCAAAATCTTTATGGTACTGCTGTTGCTACAACTTAATAGCACTATTCACTATGGGTTTTTGTACCGCTTTTATGACTTATCCAGTGTTGAAAGTCCGCTTGCCAATCAAGCACGAATATTGAGTAATGCAGTGTTAATGCTATCGACAACTTTTTTAGGCATTACGCCTCATGCGCTATACCTGCATGATCATTTTGAGGGCTATGATGATCTGCTGGCGATTAGCTATATTGATAAAGAGGGGCGGGAGCAGTGGCTTCCCTTTATTAATGAGCAAGGCAGAATGTTAGCGCCAAACTGGGGGAGAGTGCATTCAATGTGGGCGAATATTGCCGTGACACCGAAAATTAATTCCGCTAGGTTGAGTAAATTTATTATGAAAGTGACGGCATTCTGGGGAACCAAGGTGGGCTTAGACCTTAATAACGCTCGATTTCTTATTAAACATAAGGAAATTCACTCGCCTGAGCAGTGGGTGTTCAATTTACGCAAGGATAACTTGTCTGGGGAGTGGAAAAATATCGGTATAGTGACCTGGAAAAACAAGCATTATCAGTTAAATTTACAAGCGATTAAATAGAGATATTATGTTTAATATCAAATGTATATGTTTTGTAGGTAGGGTTTTGTGGAGCAAGGAATTATGTTTTTATCCGTTGAGTGCGCGAGGAGTGATATTCAACTTTAAAAAAAATGGTGTTGCGTCAAAACTATTGTCATGATATAAATTGTTCCGTGCTTTTCATTAGTACACAAGAACTAACAACAATTATAATAATTTCTATCCTGAGGAGGATGACATGAAAAAAGTATTATCACTACTAGCTATCTCTTTAATGTTAATCGGCGGAACAGGCTGCATGGACGATCCAGATGGTAGCCAGCAAAAAGTTTCTAGCTCTATCTCTTTGTAAGAAATTTTTTTATAAAAAAAGCCCGGGATATTTTCCTGGGCTTTTTTATGTAAAATAGCTCTTAAACTTGAGCTGTAATATCTCAATTAGTTCCTCGTTTCTCAATACCTCAGAATAATACTGGCTCTTTTGAATTTCAAGTGAGCAAGCAATTAGCATTTATTTTAGAAAAATCTATTTTTCCAGTTAGTAAATAAGCAGTTGTTCTGAAGTGCCGTATTTTATATCCTTTCGTTTGTCTTTTTGCCGCCTGTAAAGCCGAGTTTAGTCCTTCCAAAATACCGTTATTAATGGGACTCTTTTTCCAGCTGATAATACCATCCCAATGCCTCTTAATCGTCTTAGCTACTTTTATAATGGGAGCGAGTTGACTATGAGTCGCCCAGTAATCCCCGTTATTAAGTAAGCCTTCAAATTGCTCTGTACTTTCGGCAGCATAATTCTATTGAACTTATGCCATTCAGAGTGCGTTAATTTAAGTAATTACCTTAAAATTGCTTGGCGCAGTAGGGAAGGAAAGCTTAAGAAAATGGGTGATAATATTGAAAAGAGCTTACTCCATTTTTTATAGAATACATGCATCGTATAAAAAATGGATTGAAGGATTTGTGTTTAGCTTTGCGTTGGTACTTGCTCTTATCTTTGAAAATAATGTCTTGTTAAAATAATGTGCATGTTTAGTGACCAAGTTTTTGGGCTCAGGCGCGTTGTTTTTCGGCTGCTTTTTGCATTTTTTTATCGAACAGCACCTTATTGATTGACGATAAAATCATTTCTTTTGTGCAAAACTCCTGCGAACAGTATTAAAATACTGTTTTGTTCAATTTTAAAATAAGTCTGTGCTATTTACAAAAGAATTTGATGTTATCGTTATCGGAGGTGGTCACTCGGGTACGGAGGCTGCTTTAGCAGCGGCGCGCACAGGTGCGCAAACACTATTATTAACGCAAAGTATTGAAACTTTGGGTCAGATGAGTTGCAATCCGGCGGTAGGCGGTATTGGTAAGGGGCATCTGGTCAAGGAAGTCGATGCGCTGGGTGGTGTAATGGCGCAAGCAATTGACCATGCTGGCATACATTTTCGTATTTTAAACGCCAGTAAAGGACCTGCGGTTCGAGCAACTCGGGGGCAGGCAGATCGAGAGCTTTATAAGCAATTCATCAGAAATACTCTGGAAAATCAGCCAAACCTGATGTTGTTTCAGCAGGTGGTGTCGGACTTGCTGGTCGAGGCAGAAACGGTCATTGGGGTGGAAACTCAAATGGGTTTGCAGTTTAAAGCAAAGTCAGTGGTTTTGACCGCAGGTACATTTCTGGGCGGCAGAATTCATATCGGTTTGCAGAATTATACCGGTGGTCGCGCAGGAGATGCTGCGTCGATTGCTTTGGCTGAGCGCTTACGCGAACTGCCTTTTAAGGTAGGTCGATTGAAAACAGGCACGCCACCGCGTATTGACGGGCGCACGATAGATTTTTCACAACTAGAACAGCAGCATGGAGATACGCCAGTGCCGGTGTTTTCATTTATGGGCAGTGCTAGCCAGCATCCTCGACAAGTTCCTTGCTATATTACCCGCACCAATGAAAAAACCCATGATATTATTCGTGGCGGGCTAGACCGTTCACCTATGTATACGGGTGAAATTGAAGGTGTTGGTCCGCGATATTGTCCTTCAATTGAAGATAAAGTAGTGCGTTTTGCGGAGCGTACTTCGCACCAGATTTTTGTTGAACCTGAAGGATTAAATACTAATGAGTATTATCCTAATGGCATTTCGACTAGTCTGCCTTTTGATGTGCAGTACCAGTTTGTAAGGTCTATGCAAGGCTTTGAGCGGGCAGAAATTGTGCGCCCTGGCTATGCAATAGAATATGATTTTTTTGATCCCAGGGATTTGAAGACTTCTCTGGAAACAAAACATATGCAAGGCCTGTTTTTTGCTGGACAGATTAATGGGACGACAGGCTATGAAGAGGCGGCCGCGCAGGGTTTGATTGCCGGTCTGAATGCTGCCCGCAAGGCGCAAGGTAAAGAGAGTTGGTGCCCTGGGCGGAATGAGGCTTATATCGGGGTCATGATTGATGACCTGATTGCAAACGGGGCGATAGAGCCGTATCGAATGTTTACCAGTCGCGCTGAATATCGATTAATATTGCGTGAAGATAATGCAGACCTACGCTTAACTGAGAAAGGTCGAGAATTAGGCCTGGTAAGCGAGCAGCAATGGCAATTTTTCAGTGAAAAGCAGGAAAGTATTATCCGCACGCAAGATATATTACAAGCCAAATGGATAAGAAAGGATAGTCCGGATGCCGGACGGGTGGCAGAAATCTGGGGTAAGCCATTATCCAGGGAAGTCAATTTAATGGATTTATTACGCCGTCCTGAGGTTGATGTAGTCCGCTTGATGAGTTTTGCCGAGGGGCTAGATGTCACTGAGCAAGTAGCGCAGCAAGTGGAGGTGCAGGCTAAGTACGCTGGTTACATAGAGCGTCAGCAGCAGGATATTGATAAAGCTAAACGTTATGATCATTTAAAAATTCCGGATGACTTAGACTTTAATCTGGTCAAGGGACTTTCTAATGAGGCGCGTGAGAAATTTATTAAGCAGCGCCCTGAGACGCTGGGGCTAGCTTCTAGAATACCTGGGATAACCCCGGCTGCTATTTCACTATTGCTTATCTATATGAAAAAGAAAAATGGATGACTCACGACAGTTACTGATTAAGGGAATAGAGTACTTGAGGCTGGATGTAAGCCCTGCGCAAATTGATTTATTGCTAGCTTTTGTAAGCCTGATTCAGAAGTGGAATAAGGCTTATAATCTCACTGCCATTCGTGATCGTGATGAAATGCTGCGCCTGCATATCCTGGATAGTCTGGCAATATTACCCTATGTTACCGGCCAAAAAATTATTGATGTAGGTACCGGTGCAGGTCTGCCAGGTATTCCGCTCGCGATTTTGATGCCTGAAGTGCAATTTACCTTGCTGGATAGTAATTCCAAGAAAACGCGGTTTGTGCAGCAGGTTGTATTGGAATTAAAATTAAACAATGTGGAAGTCGTGCATAGTCGGGTTGAAAAGCTGGGGCGTGCTGGTGAGTATGATGCGGTTTTAAGTAGAGCCTTTGCCAGTGTTGATGGCATAATGAATTTAACTGAACATCTATTGCAAGCGGAGGGTGTTTTAATTGCTATGAAAGGACAGAGTCCCGAAGCTGAACTAAAAAACATACAGCGCAGCTACACAGTTAATTCTATTGTGCTTCCAGGTGTTGAGACTGAGCGATGCGTACTACGAATAAATAAGATATGACAAAAATAATAGCGGTAACCAATCAGAAAGGTGGCGTAGGTAAAACTACGACAAGCGTCAATCTAGCGGCATCTTTAGCTGCGGCTAAGCGCAAGGTGCTGCTGATTGATCTGGATCCACAGGGAAATGCGGCTATGGGTTGTGGTATTGATAAGGCAAATGTGGCTTATTCAAGCTGTGACTTGTTGATTGAAGACGTGCCTTTGTCGGAAATGATTATTCAGGTGCCCGAGGTGGGTTTTGATGTGATCGCGGGTAATGCGGATTTAACGCTAGCGGAAGTGGAGTTAATGAAGATGACGCAGCGTGAGCGTCGGCTGGCTGCGGCACTACAGCAGGTCGAGGGTGAATATGATTATATTCTGATTGATTGTCCGCCCTCATTGAATATGCTGACTTTGAATGCCATGGTCGCAGCGCATAGTGTTTTGGTGCCTATGCAATGTGAGTATTATGCGCTGGAAGGTTTGTCGGCATTAATGGATACCTTGCGTAATATTCAGGAAACGGCAAATCCATCGTTATACCTGGAAGGTATTTTGCGCACTATGTATGATAAGCGCAGTCGCCTGACTAAAGATGTATCCGAGCAATTGCTTGAGTATTTTGCAGATAAAGTATTTCGCACCTGTGTGCCCAGAAATATCAGGTTGGCAGAAGCGCCTAGTCACGGAATGCCCGTTTTGCAATATGATAAAAGTTCGCGTGGGGCCATTGCATATATTGCTCTGGCAGGCGAGCTAATTAGAAAAGAAGATAACTAAACTTATGGCAGAAAAGAAAAGAGGTCTAGGAAAAGGTCTAGGCGCACTGATGGGTGATTTAGGTGCTAAGGAGCAAGGCAAGAGTGACATTCAAACCCTACCGGTAGAGCATCTGCAGCGCGGGAAATACCAGCCTAGGAAAGATATTGATCCAGAGCGCCTGCAAGAGCTTGCTGAGTCAATAAAATCTCAAGGTATCGTGCAGCCTATAGTGGTTAGAGAGGTTGCGTATAATAAATATGAAATCATCGCGGGCGAGCGTCGTTGGCGTGCTGGGCAATTGGCCGGTCTGGCAGATGTGCCAGTGCTGATAAAAAATATTGATGACCGTACTGCTATCGCAATTTCCTTGATAGAGAATATTCAGCGCGAAGATTTAAATCCGCTAGAAGAGGCAGAAGCCTTTCTCAGACTGATAGGAGAGTTTGACTTAACGCATCAGCAAGTGGCTGATTCGGTTGGGAAGTCTAGGGCGGCTGTAACTAATATGCTCAGACTTAATGATCTGGACAGTGAAGTTAAAAACTTATTGGCAAAAGGCCGGCTTGGGATGGGGCATGCTCGGGCCTTACTAACATTGGAGTCTGAAAAGCAGCTTAGTTTGGCGAGCAAGGTTGCCGAGCAAGGTTTGTCTGTGCGTGTTACTGAGAAATTGGTCAAGGATGCGCAAAAAGACAAACAGGGTAACAAAGAGCATATTACTGTTCAAGCGCATGAAAGAGTTATGGATAGAGATACGCAGCACTTGCAGGATGCGATTACTAATTTTATTGGTGCTAAAACTATTATCAAACATAAACATAATGGTCAGGGCTCAGTAGTCATCAGTTATAACAGTCTGGATGAATTAGAGGGGATCGTTTCACGGTTGGAGATAAGAAATGATTCGGCTTAAGGGTTAGTGATAGACTTTTTTGAGGCTTTATAGTGAATGGTGTCAGTTGTAGATGGCGTTTTTTTTCAGAATATTATGGGCTAAGTTAATGCTGTTGTCAGGTTATGTGGTTATGTCGCATAGCTATTGGAAAATAGGCTGAATTTTAACGAGCAGCAGAAAATCCTTTCTTGCTTAAATGTGTTTGGGTGGATATAATTCTTCTATTATTTGATGAGGTTTTGTGTGAGAAAAATACAAAAGATCTCTGTTGTAAGCAAGATTCTTGTAGGACAGGCATTTATTACCTTGCTTGTTGTTACAAGTTTTTTTATGTTTGGCAGTTACATCAGTACTAAGTCTGCACTGTATGGCGGTTTGGCGGCGTTGATTCCTAATTGGTATTTTGCAAGAAAAATCAATAAGCACAAAGGACAGGAAGCCAAAAAAATAGTTCGATCATTTTATGCGGGTGAATCTGGAAAATTAATTCTCACGGCAATACTATTTTCTCTAATTCTCCAAGACCCCAGGATAGATTTTTTAGCTGTATTAACAGCCTATATGGCAGCATTAACAGTTTTTTGGTTTGCGTTATTGATACGCAAATATTAACAATTTTGAAAGCGAGTAAAAATGGCTAGTGAAGAGCACGCGGCGGAAGGCGCAACAGGTTATATTGTTCACCATCTAACACCGTTGTCAGTAGGTGAAGGTTTCTGGACATTGCATTTAGATACCTTGTTTTTCTCTGCAGTTTTAGGCGCTTTATTTATCTGGTTTTTTAAGGTGGCGGCTGAAAAGGCTACTATCGGCGTGCCAGGCACGAGCCAGGCTTTTGTTGAGATGATTATCGAGTTTGTTGATCAGCAGGTAAAAGATACTTTTCATGGTAAAAGTGAGCTAATTGCCCCCCTTGGATTGACTATCTTTGTCTGGGTATTTATGTGGAACTTTATGGATTTATTCCCAGTCGATATTTTGCCACTTGTTGCCAGTATGATGGGCATGGAATATATGCGTGTTGTGCCCAGTACTGATTTAAATGCAACCTTTGCATTATCAATTAGTGTGTTCCTGTTAATTATCTTTTATAGCATTAAAATTAAAGGTGTCTTTGGTTTTGCTAAAGAATTAACCTGTACACCTTTTGGCCCATGGATGATGCCGTTTAACTTGCTGTTAAAGCTAGTTGAAGAAATTGCCAAGCCTATATCACTTGCCTTACGACTATTCGGTAATTTATATGCGGGTGAATTAATCTTTATTTTGATCGCTTTGCTGCCTTGGTATATACAGCCACTGTTGGGCTTTCCGTGGGCTATATTTCATATTCTGATTATTACTCTTCAAGCATTTATCTTTATGGTATTAACTATTGTATACCTAAGTATGGCGCACGAAGATCACTAATTAATCTAGACTAATCTATTTAAACTTTTATTTTAACAATACTTTTGGAGGTATTATGGAACTTGCAGCGTTGATTGCAGATGTACAAGGTATGACTGCTATTGCAGTAGGTCTGGTTTTAGGTATGGGTGCGATGGGAACTGCGATAGGTTTCGGTCTATTAGGGGGTAAGTTCCTTGAAGGCGCCGCGCGTCAACCTGAAATGGTACCTATGTTACAGGTTAAAATGTTTGTTGTTGCGGGTCTATTGGATGCGGTAACTATGATTGGTGTTGGTATGGCGTTATTCTTTACATTCGCTAACCCATTCTTGTCGGCTGTTGAAGCGGTTGCAGGATAAGACACTCGTCAGTTATTTTAACAGCAACGTGAGGAAGGCTAGTGAGTATTAATGCTACACTAATCGGTCAAATGATTACCTTTACGCTTCTGGTATGGTTTACCATGAAGTATATTTGGCCGCCACTAATTGGCGCTATCGAAGAACGTAAATCTAAAATTGCTGAAGGATTGGCAGCGGCTGAAAAAGGCCAGGAAGATATGGAGCGTGCAGCCAAAAAAGCTGCTAACGTTTTAAGAGAAGCGAAGCAACAATCGGCCGATATTGTTAATCTTGCACAAAAACGTGCTAATGAGATCGTTGAAGAATCGAAGGGCACTGCTAAGCAGGAAGGTGCACGAATGATTGAAGCGGCTCAGGCGCAGATTGAACAAGAGATGCAAAGAGCACAAGAACAAATGCGTAAAGAAGTTTCTGCCCTCGCGCTAAAAGCTGCGGGGCAGATTTTACAGCAGGAAATTGACAACGCTAAGCACAAAGAGCTACTCGGCAAAGTATCTGAGCAATTAGGTCAAGCGTAATGAGTGAACTAGCAACTTTGGCAAGACCGTATGCAGAGGCAGTATTTAAAAGAGCGAAAGAATTAGGCAATTCTCAGGAATGGTCTGATAATTTAGCTCTTCTATCTGCCATCATACAGGATGAGAGCTTAGCTGCAATTGTGAATAACCCACGAGTTGAGGAAGATAGATTAACGGCACTATTGCAGGAAATTTGTCAGGACCAAATCACTGGGGAAGCTAATAATTTTCTTAAGCTGTTAATAGAAAATGGCAGATTAAAATTAGCGCCACAAATTGCGGAATTATTCGAGAAATACAAAGCTGAAGATGAAGGTTATGTCGATGTTGACGTTATAACTGCTTATGCTTTAACCAAGGTAGAAGAGAAAAGCTTTGCAACATCACTAGAAAAGAAACTCAATAAAAAAGTAAATATCACAGCTAGTATTGATAAAACTTTAATTGGTGGCTATTTAGTAAAAGCAGGTGATAGTGTGATTGACGGCTCTATCAGTGGTCAACTTCAACAACTAGCTAAAAGGATCTAACAGCTTAGACTGAGAAAAAATATGCAATTAAATCCATCTGAAATAAGTGATCTGATTAAGAAACGGATCGAAAATTTCGACGTCAACGTCGAAGCGCATACGGAAGGTACTGTAGTCAGTGTGACTGACGGTATTATTAGAGTACATGGTTTGTCTGAAGTAATGCAGGGTGAAATGCTTGAATTCCCTGGCGATTCTTATGGCATGGCCTTGAATTTGGAAAGAGATTCTGTTGGTGTGGTTATGTTAGGTGCATACCAGCATATCACCGAAGGCGATATCGTTAAATGTACCGGTAGAATTTTAGAAGTGCCTGTTGGTGAAGCATTACTAGGTCGTGTCGTTGATGCACTAGGTAATCCTATCGACGGTAAAGGCGAAATCGACACTGATCTCACATCTCCTGTAGAAAAAATTGCCCCGGGCGTTATTGCCAGACAGTCGGTTGATCAACCTGTACAACTAGGTTTGAAATCGATTGATTCAATGATTCCGGTTGGTCGTGGTCAGCGAGAGCTAATTATTGGTGACCGCCAGACAGGTAAAACTGCGATAGCGATTGATGCGATTATCAATCAGAAAGATACCGGCATTAAATGTATCTATGTGGCTATTGGACAAAAGCGATCTTCAGTTGCAAATTTGGTACGTAAATTAGAAGAGCATGGCGCGATGGATCATACCATCATCGTTTCTGCAACAGCTTCTGAATCAGCTGCTCTACAATTCATTGCACCTTATACAGGATGTTCAATGGGTGAGTTTTTTAGAGATAAAGGTGAAGATGCGCTGATTATCTATGATGATTTGACTAAACAAGCCTGGGCTTATCGTCAAATGTCATTACTATTACGTCGTCCGCCAGGTCGTGAAGCCTATCCTGGAGACGTTTTCTACATTCACTCTCGCTTATTAGAAAGAGCATCACGCATAAATGCGGATGAAGTAGAAAAATTAACCGGCGGTAAAGTAAAAGGTAAAACGGGTTCATTAACAGCTTTGCCGATTATTGAAACGCAGGGTGGTGATGTATCCGCATTCGTACCTACTAACGTTATTTCAATTACGGATGGACAGATTTTCCTTGAGTCTGATTTATTCAACTCAGGTATACGTCCAGCGGTTAACGCGGGCTTATCTGTCTCTCGAGTCGGTGGCGCAGCGCAAACGAAAATCATCAAGAAATTAGGGGGTGGTATTCGTCTTGATTTAGCTCAATACCGTGAATTAGCAGCTTTTGCTCAATTTGCCTCGGATCTGGATGAAGCGACACGTAAGCAAATTGAACGTGGACAGCGCGTTACTGAATTGATGAAACAGGATCAATATTCACCGATGTCTGTTGCGCAAATGGCCGTTTCTCTTTATGCAGCTAACGAAGGATTCCTGGATGATTTAGAAATCAATAAAGTCCGTGATTTCGAAGATGCACTTCAGTTATACCTGGGTTCAGAGCAATCTGCGCTAATGACGAAAATTAATGAGAAAGGCGATTTTAGTGATGAAATCAAGCAGGGAATTCATACTGCGATAGAAAGTTTCATTAAAACAAGTAGCTGGTAAAAGGGGCCAAAAATGGCTGTTGGTAAAGAAATACGTACTAAGATCGCGAGTATTAAAAATACTCAGAAGATCACGCGCGCAATGGAAATGGTTGCTGCAAGTAAAATGCGTAAGACAAAGGAAAGGATGGAGGCAACACGCCCCTACTCAAAAAAGATTAGTCAGATTATTAAACATCTGGCACATGCTAATCCTGAGTACAAACACCCTTTTCTGGTTGAGCGTGAAGTAAAGCGGATCGGTGTTATTATTGTTAGTTCCGACCGGGGCTTGTGTGGTGGTCTGAATTCAAATTTATTCAGAAAAACACTAAGGCAGTTGACCCAGTGGGATGGTGATAATATCGAAGTCGATATTTGTACGATAGGTGGTAAAAGCGCGAGTTTTTTTAGCCGCTTAGATACAAATATGGTTGGACAGGCTGCTAAATTAGGCGACACGCCACATTTAGAGGATGTTATCGGTGTCATTAAAGTGATGCTGGATGCCTATCATGCAGGCACAATTGATGAACTGTATGTCATGTACAACGAATTCGTTAACACCATGACACAAGAACCAACGGTTAGCCAATTACTTCCTGTCGTAGCAGGTGAGTTAGAAACTGATAATCTAAAAGGCCACTGGGACTATTTATATGAACCGGATGCCAAAGAAGTTTTAGAAAATTTACTAACACGCTATATAGAATCCATTGTTTATCAAGGCTTGGTTGAAAATAACGCCTGTGAGCAGGCAGCCAGAATGGTTGCAATGAAAAGTGCTTCAGATAACGCTGGTAACCTTATTGATGAATTGCAACTTGTCTATAATAAAGCAAGACAAGCAGCGATTACTCAGGAAATTTCAGAAATTGTTGCTGGTGCTGCGGCGGTTTAGGCTTGCAACGTAACACAGTATTTAAGAGGACGACACAATGAGTTCGGGTAAAATCGTTCAAATTATTGGTGCGGTAGTGGATGTTGAATTTCCACGCGAAGCGTTACCAAAAGTTTATGACGCACTAAATGTAGAAAGTGCAGGGCTGACTTTAGAAGTTCAGCAACAAATCGGTGATGGCGTAGTTCGCGCAATTGCTATGGGTACAACAGATGGATTAATGCGCGGCCTGGAAGTAAGCAATTCAGGTGAAGCCATTAAAGTACCTGTGGGAACAGAAACACTAGGGCGTATTATGGACGTGCTAGGAAACCCTATTGATGAAAAAGGCCCAATTGGTGAAAAAGAGAAGTGGGTTATCCATCGTGAAGCGCCTTCTTATGAAGATCAAGCACCAGCGGATGAACTTTTAGAAACAGGTATTAAGGTTATTGACTTAGTATGCCCGTTCGCTAAAGGGGGTAAAGTTGGATTGTTCGGTGGAGCCGGTGTAGGTAAAACCGTTAATATGATGGAATTAATCCGTAATATTGCGATCGAACATAGTGGCTACTCAGTATTTGCTGGGGTTGGAGAGCGTACTCGTGAGGGTAATGACTTCTACCACGAAATGACCGATTCAAACGTTATTGATAAAGTATCGTTGGTTTATGGGCAGATGAATGAGCCACCAGGAAACAGATTACGTGTAGCCCTGACGGGTTTAACTATGGCAGAATATTTCCGTGAAGAAGGTAATGATGTATTATTCTTCGTTGATAACATCTACCGTTACACACTAGCGGGTACGGAAGTATCAGCACTATTAGGCCGTATGCCATCAGCAGTAGGTTATCAGCCTACATTAGCTGAAGAAATGGGTGTATTACAAGAGCGTATTACTTCAACAAAAACAGGTTCAATTACTTCAATCCAGGCGGTCTATGTACCGGCGGATGATTTAACCGATCCATCTCCTGCAACAACTTTTGCTCACTTAGATGCAACCGTTGTATTGTCTCGTCAAATTGCTGAGCTAGGTATTTATCCTGCGATTGATCCTCTGGATTCAAGTAGTCGACAGTTAGATCCTTTGGTTATTGGTCAAGAGCATTATGATGTTGCTCGTGGCGTACAAGGTATCTTGCAGCGTTACAAAGAGTTACGCGATATTATTGCGATTCTGGGTATGGATGAATTATCTGAAGAAGATAAATTAACGGTCACCAGAGCACGTAAAGTACAGCGTTTCTTATCACAACCTTTCTTTGTTGCTGAAGTCTTTACCGGATCACCAGGTAAATATGTATCCTTAAAAGATACAATTGCAGGTTTCAAAGGTATTATTGATGGTGAATTTGACGAACTTCCTGAGCAGGCATTCTATATGGTAGGTACCATAGACGAAGCGCTAGAAAAAGCGAAAGGAATGTAATCTGTTGATTTATAGGTAACATTATGGTCATGCAAGTACATGTTGATATTGTAAGTGCAGAGAAAGAAATTTTCTCTGGGCTTGCAGAAATGGTTTTTGCGCCAGCTGAGCTGGGTGAAGTAGGTATTTCAGCACGTCATGCGCCATTAATATCTAAACTAAACCCGGGTGAAGTTCGCGTCAAAGTGAGCGATACAGAAACCCAGGAGTTTTTTGTTTCCGGTGGGTTATTAGAAGTACAGCCACATTTAGTGACGGTACTGGCTGATACTGCAATCAGAGCAAAAGATATTGATGAGGCAGCTGCGTTAGACGCAAAAGCTAAAGCAGAAGAAGCATTAGAAGATAAGTCTGGTAAGATTGATTATGCAACAGCTCAAGCTCAATTAGCTAACGCAATGATGCAATTAAGAGCGCTGGATAGACTCAGGAAACGTGCTTCGTAAGTAGGAAGCATGTTTTAAAATAAGAAGCCCGATAATGGAAACGTTATCGGGCTTTTTTGTGAGTGGCTTTTAATCAAGCTTGGCTCGATAGATTTAATTTATAATCAAGTTATGAACTTTTTGGTTTATTAGGTCAGTTAGACTCGTGAAAATTCTTTAAGCTTTTTGATAGCGGAAGAATTTTTTTCAATTCCCATGCACTAATTCCATTTTCACCTGAACTAGGTGATGGATGCCAGATATAAAAAACCTCTATGGATTTACCATCTATTTGAGCATTAAATTTAGATGAAAATTTTGTGTTGCTCACGGTAAAGACATACTCAAAGTAAGATTGCGCAATTAAACCACAAACTACAAATTTAAGGCTATTATTTGGCATCGTATTAATAGCAGTGAAAACTCTTCCTTT
>LWDU01040232.1_pt1 | contig 21386 bp, 19 predicted proteins | sample 727161 | NCBI WGS metagenome assembly LWDU01 (sample SAMN04566230, study PRJNA314399) | hydrothermal vent metagenome | isolation source: deep sea hydrothermal plume seawater | place: Mexico: Gulf of California, Guaymas Basin | collected 2004-07-11
CCCGTAATTGTGTCGTCACCAGCGGAGCCAGTCAGATTGGCAATGTTCCAGAGCGTATCCGTTCCTGCATCATGTGTGACGGTTACAGCTTCCGCAATACTGAGATTGACTGTTAATCCTGTGGTGATGCCGCTATGGCCTGAGTAATCAACAGTGTTTACGCCGCCGCCGCCAACGACTGTGTTGCCGCTACCTGCGCCGCCCGTAAAGTTAAATGTGTCGTTGCCCGCACCGCCAAAAGCCGTTACGCCTGAGTGGCCGAACGTGAAGCCATCATCGCCGCCGAAGCCATTTAATGTGTCACCTGTGGCGCCAGATGCTAGCGCAGTATCATTTCCTGCTGTGCCCCCGAAATCAGTCCCGAGTAAGTCGAGTGTAATGATCGCAGATCCTGTGTTTCCCTGTGTGTCTGTAGCCTGTACAGTAATTTGCAGCTGTGTGTCAGCGCCACTGACTGTAAAGCTGTCAGGCACTAAGAACGATAGCGACGATCCTGCCAAGCTAACGAACCCCAAGGGCGCCGCAAAACCGTCTTGGGCTCTGGCAATAATGCTGTACGTCAGTGCATCACCGTCAGGGTCTGTGAAGAAGCTATTAACATTAACCGTTGTTGAACTGCCATCAGAGTACAGGCGCGTGTGGCCGTTGGAAGCTTGAACCGTCCCGACATTTGCATTCGCCCCTACAGGTGGATCATTAAGGACCGCTGGGGGTGTCTGTGGTGAAACCGTCGCTGTCGTTGTAGTAGGGGGGGCGCTCGTCGTTGTCGTCGGCTGTGAAGCACTGCCTGTACCGCCGGTTGTTCCTGTTGTCCCGGCTGTGCCCGAGGTCGTTGTTCCTCCTGTTACCGTCGTGCCGCCTGAAGTCGCGCCCGTGTCTAGGGCCGCGCTATCAAATGTCCCTGACGTGTTGTCAAAGGTTCCGTCAGTGTTTCCGTCAAAGCTGGCGTCTGTTGAACTGCCTGTCGGATTTGTCGAGGTTTGAGTTGTTGTTTGTGTGGTCGTTGTAGAGGTGGTTGTCCCTGCTGTATTCTGAGTCGTGCCTTCGGTAGTGTTTGTGGCACCTTCTGTCGTTGTGCCGTCGGTGCTTGTCGCGTCTGGCTGCGCCTCGGTAGGGCTGTCACTCTCTGTCGAAGGGGCATCTTGTGACTGTGGTTGTTGTAGCAGCGGTGCAGTATCGTCGCTTGCAGGGGCATCATCATTTTGCTGCGCATCGCCTGAGGGGCTGTCCTGATTTTGGCTCGCGCCTGTATCGCTCTCACCTGATGCAGCACTGTTATCCTGTTGGGTCGCTTCTGTGCCGTCAGGGCCATTGCTATTATTTTGTCCGTCCGCAACGCTGCTGAACAGGTTGCCTGCAACGGGCTTTAATGGATCAAAATTAGCGTTGAAGCTAGAGGCGTCCATTTTGCCTTCATAGTTTACGCCGCTGCCCAGAGGTTCAAAGCGTGCCGTGTCATACTGTTCTGATAGAGTGATTTCAGTGCCGTTAAAAGCGCGCACAACTATGGCGCCTTCCATAACAGTAACTTCACCGGTATTGGTATTACCTACAATAATTGTACCGCGGATGCCGATCGAACCCATAGGGGTGTCAATATTCACATCATCCGGATCATCACGACCAACCAGACCGCTAGTGAACACAAAAAGACCACGTAATACAGAGAAGTCCTGCGTACCGCTTTCTGTTTCTGGATCAAAAACATATTCGTCAATTGCCAGCTTGGCATTCTGAGACACCGCGAAGGTTGTCTCATCAATGAAAATCAACTCAACCGCACCTTCTGCATCTGTTTCAATGACGTCACCTTCGTAAATCGGTGAGCCGATCATAAGAGTTTCTGTGCTGCCATCTGTGCGTGTAACTGTTGCGCTACCTGAAATTTCCTGAACGGCGCCGATTGGACTGGCATCCGACATGGTGCCCATTTGTGCGTATTGCGCTGGACCTGCCGTCTGAACAAAAGATTGTACTAGATCCGGTGTCAGGGCAGAACCATCAGGGGCGCTTAACATAGGGGCAGGGTCGGCGTTAAAGTATCCCTCGATGACGAGACTTTGGCCATCGGCGGTTTCCAGGATCAAATTCTGACCATCACGCAAAATCTCGGAATTTTTTACAAATTCCACATCAGGCAAAGCGATCTGCTCCTGCCCGTTAAGTGAGATTACGTTTTGTTGCTGAGAGTTTTCTGCCCCTGCGTAAGAATCGTCGGTAACCCTTGCCATTATTGTCCCCTAGTGTGTTTTCTATGTGCCCGTGAAACACTGAATTTTGAAAATCGATTAAGTATTGCAATGCAAATGGAGGTTTTTAAGCCTCCATATACTTAAATATTAACATGTTAAGTCTTAATAATCGGTAAGGGGGAGCTTACGAAAACGTTAAGAAATCAGGGGTGTTATGTCATTTAAACGACAGTGACAACATCGATATTCTGGTCGATCAACAAGGCATACCCACCTTCAAAATAGTAGGCGTTATACGTTGTGCCATCGTTAAATGTTGTGTCAGCAGCTCCTAATGTGAAGCTTGTGCCGTTATCATCAATATTCAATGTCGTTGTTCCGCCTGAAATATCGCTGATCTTAAGGATTTTACGGCTTACATCGAGGCTTTCATAGGCCTGACTTTCCTGCATGAGGCTAAAGATGTCATCTATCCCTAATGTAATGCTCTGACCTGCGTTGTTCATCGCAATATGCTCGATATTCGAGATGAACTCATTACCTTCCGCGCCAAAATCAATATTTGTACCAGTACCGAAGATGTTTAGTGTATCTGAACCGGCACCGCCGTCAATATGACGGGCGTTATCACCATGCAGGTTAATTACGTCATCGCCTGCACCGGCAATAAAGCTAATCTCCTCGAATGCACTGCCGTTTAGGTTGCTCAATACGTTCACGCCACTGCTGCCGTTGAGCGCGTCACCATTGCTGGACGCGACCAAGTTCGCTGGACCGTTATAGTCTGTGGCGTGCATGTCGGGGTTACCACCTGACAAATCATCCTCTTCCGGACTGCCATAAACAGTAAAGTAGCCGCCATTACCGCTATTGGCATCAGGCGTGCCGATAATCAGATCATCAAATCCATCACCATTGACATCGCCCGCACTAGTAATTTCGAAGGTGAAGTTATCAGTTGAAGGATTGGCCAGTCCCGCATCATTCAGATCAAAATGCAGGCGTGTCGCAGTGGAGCTATTTAGCAAGTCTGACATAGTCATGCCAGCAGCAAGCGCTTCGCCATCAATCACAAAGACATCAGCTTGGTCGCCATTACGAAAAGCCAGAGCTACATCGGCCAGCCCGTCTCCATTAAAGTCTCCAGCGCTACCGCCGCCAATCAGTTCATAGCCTGCATCAGGGGTAATACTAGCAATGGCGCTGCTAACTGTGGTTGTGCTGCCTGCGGCTGCCAGGGATGCTCCGGAAAATATATACGCTGTGCCTGCACCTGCAGTGGATGCCGCCATTATGTCGCCAATACCGTCACCGTCAACATCACCAAGATATACTAAAGGAATAGACGGATTTGTTGCTCCCGTATCAACTGAAAACCCTGATATTGTTGTTTGTCCAACTGGGCCTGTCATGCCGCCGTAAAAGACGGTGACTTCACCATTCCCGTATGCTGATACTGCAAAGTCCGCAAAGCCGTCATTGTTCATATCTCCGGCAGCGCTAGCATCACTTCCGAAAAAGCCATTTGCTGAGGATCCCGTAATTTCATATCCATCGCCTGCCGACATCGCTGTGATATCTAATGGCATGGCATTTGTTGTGCGGCCATAAATGACATAGGCTGAACCATCGTCTGCACCAGAATTATCAGTACCTTCTGCACCTATGAGAATATCGTTTAGTCCATCACCGTTGACATCTCCGATGCCTGCAACGGCAGAGCCTAGATGGTCGCCAGCTACTTGGCCGCTGATGATGATGGTAGCGTTGGAAGAGATTATCTCTGCAAAGCCGCCATTTGTGGCGGGAGAGTTGGAGTCCGGCGAGCCGAGTACATAATCAGCTAAGCCGTCTCCATCAATGTCACCCAAGGCCGAGGCAGTGAGATTTGTACCGGGGGAGCCCGTTGTCTCAGTGCCTAAGTTAGAGCCATTATGGCTGTATATATATGTAGCGCCGCTGCCGCCGCCAATACTATTGGATACCAGAACATCAGGTCTGCCATCGCTATTTATATCTCCTGCCGCCGCAACACCGTCACCTAATCGCTCGCCGCTGCTGCCGCTCACAAAACGGCCTTCGCTAGTTGTACCGGCAGACATCAAAGCGCCAAGATCAATATAATCCGTAGCTGCTGCTACAGGATTGAATATATTGAAATCAAAACCGATGAACTGATTACCATCCAGCGCCGCACCGACACGTATTTCATAGACCTCATCCGTCAAGGTCTGTCCTGCACGCAGGCGAACTTCTAGGGTGAACTCTGAGGTGCGAACGATCTCGTATACAGTGTCGTCCGGGTTTTCGAAAACAAATCGAAAATCATATTTATTAAAACTCGTATTAAGCACGACCGCCTTAAAGGCTGCAATCACGAGTGATGAACCGCCTGCGTTTAGTGTTCCGATTTGTGATGAGATATTATTGACATAGAACTGGTGCGCAAGTGTTTCTAAGTGTGCCGGAGGAGGCGGAAGCGGATCTTCTTGAGTCGCAGTGCTAAGGGTCAAGGCTGGACCTGTGTCCGCTCTTGTTGCTCCTGAAATTGTTTTTGTACCCAAGACTTGCGTCGTTTCACTGGTTGTAATGCCATCAGGGTTTAATGTGGCATCAAAGCCGGCATCATTCTTTTGTTGGAATACCAGATCTGTATTTGTTGTATCGGCAATGACCTTTGTGTCGCCAGCAACTGTTTGCCCTCCAGCTTGCTTGAGAGAACTTTTCTCTTGATTTTGTTCTTGCTGTGCAGGCTCAAGTTTTTGCTGCTGGGCAGGCTCTTTAGCAGGGGCTTCTTCTGCTTGTTGTGCGTCTTCAGCGCCGCTATTGCCTTCAGGTACGCTTTCAATCGTAGGCTCCACCGCAATAAACGTATATGGGGAAACCGTTTTGATGGCATTGAAGTCGCTAGAGAAGTTATCAGCACTTGTAGTACCTACATAATCTACAGTACCGCCAGAAGGATTGAAGCGCGCTGTTTCAAATTGCTGTGCCAGAGTGACTTCGCCGCCATTAACACCGCGAAGAACAATGGCACCTTCCAATACTGTGATCTCGCCGGTATCAACGTTACCGGCAATCATCGTGCCACGAATGCCGATAGAACCCATAGGCGTGTCAATTTCTACGTCATCAGGATCATCGCGCCCGATAAGGCCGCTGGTGAATACGAACAAGCCACGTAGAACCGAGAAGTCAGAGCTGCCGCTTTCTGTGCTCGCGTCAAATACATATTCATCAATGGCAAGGCGGGCATTGCTGGAGATAGCAAACTGTGTATCGTCGATAAACGAGATATTCAGCGAGCCTTCGCCGTTCGTTTCGATGATATCGCCCTCATAAACGGGCGTGCCTATTGTGGCGATTTCTGTCGTGCCATCAGTGTGTGTGATTGTCGCGCTGCCTTCAATCTCTGTGATTGAACCGACGGGGCTCTCATCTGTCATAGTGCCGGCTTGCGCGTAAGTCTGTTGGTGCTGTGCGAAGGATTGCACAAGATCAGGTGTTAGGGACTGGCCTTCAGGGGAATTAATAACGGGCGCGGGATCAACGCTGAAATAATTCTCGATTGTAACTGTCTGGCCATCAGGACATCGCGAATAATTTGCGAACCTGTAACAAAGGCGCTGTCAGGAACGCTGACGCTGCCTCCTGCTTCGGCCTGTACAACGAGATCGTTGCTGTCCTCTTGGCCTTGGTTGTTGTCTTCAATACGTGCCATTTTGTGAACCCATCCTGTAAAAAACTTTCGTCCATTTTCGCGCAATTAAAACGAATTTTGGACTATCCCACCTTTTATTTTACAGAATAATGTATTAAAGGCAGGTAAGTTTAACATCGAATTTTATATAAATTCGACACAGCTTAGATCGGTTTTTAGATAAAATTTTAAGGGCTTAGAGCATTCTAAGCCGTCAATTTGTCAGCTTTCCATGAAGAGAGAGTCTCTATAACCTGATCTTCAGGCATAGGGCGCGCAAAGTAGTAACCCTGCGCCGTATCGCAGCCAATTTCTGTTAGAAGGTGTGCTTCCTCACGGTTTTCAACACCTTCGGCGATAATACGAAGGTCCATGTTCTTGCCTAGACCAATAATAGATTTTACAAGTTCAAGGCTCTTGTCATCTAAGAATAGAGATCGGACAAAGCTTTGGTCTACTTTTAGAATATTGATCGGGAAGTAGTAAAGGTAACTTAGAGAAGAGTAGCCTGTACCAAAATCATCAATCGCAATGCCAATGCCTTGTTCACGGCATTTCTGCAGTGTTTCTTTGGCGTTATCAGGTTGCTGTATCAGAAGTCTTTCCGTTATCTCCAGAATAAGCTGCTCAGGTCTGATGCCGCCATTTTTAATCGCGCCCTTCAGACCATCAACAAAGCCGTGCGTAGCAAAGTCATGGCTGGAGAAGTTAACGCTCATATACATTTCACCAGTATTGCCCAGTGCCGTTTCAATGCGGTTCAGGGCAGCACAGGCTTCTTTGACAGCCCATTTACTAGCTTCGACGATAATGCCGCTTTTCTCTGCAATCGGAATAAATATACCGGGCGAAATAAAGCCCTCTGTCGCGTGGGTCCAGCGCATAAGCGCTTCAAATCCTTTCACACGTCCGTTAGAAAGATCGACAATCGGCTGATAATGAAGCTCAAGATCGCCATTCTCAATGGCCGTCTTGAATTCATTGGCAATTTTAACAGATTCGACCACATCACTTTGCGCTGCATAGCCACGTTCAATGGCTTCGGCAGGAGGGTGGTTGCCGCTGGATCCCAAAATTTCTACACGCGTCAGCGTATCACGGTAACGCGTTAGAATAACTTGCGAGATCATCTGGATAACAGGGTCTGAAGATTTCAAGCGCTGCGAGAAGTCATCGCGACTAATCGCTAGCATCTTACAGTCTTCCAAAGCCTTAACAGTCGCCGTACGAGGAGCATCATCTACAATCGCCATCTCACCGATAATGGTTCCGGCACCGCGCGTGCCGACTTGCTGTGGCGCAGAATCAGGTCTTTCGATGAGAATCTCTACCAGACCCTCTTCGATAATGTAGGCATAGTCGCCTTTATCGCCCTGGCGCATAATAATATCGCCGGCTTTAAAGTCTCTTTGTGCCTTGGACCCTTCCATGTAAGGCCTTTCCTATTAAAAAACAAACAGTTAAACGTGTCCTGATACGGACGTTCAGATCAATAATGCTGAATAGAAGTTATATTTTAGTTAATGATGATATGTTTTTTCCATGTTTTCAAATGCTTTATAAAAACATTCAAAGTGACTTGGCAAGGCAACGATAACACATCATAATGTTTTCTGCTGATCTTTAATCATATTCTTCGCAATGACATTATTAAGCATACTGACATTATATATAGCGTTCCGTATTAAGCAGTTTACCTGCGACTTTCTGTTTCAGACAGACTGGATGGCGCTGAATAAAGGTCAGCCGGGGAAAGAGGGTTATCGCGCTCTATTCACGCATACAGCATTTCATATGATGGGTACGTTTATTATCGTCATGTTACTGGCACCGGCATTCTGGTGGCTGGCTTTTGTTGACTTCGTCGTGCATAGCATCGTTGATCGTGCCAAAGGTGTGTACACATATAAAAAGGGCTGGGCTTATACAGACAAATTGTTCTGGTGGTCATTTGGTCTTGATCAGGAAGCCCATAACTTTACGCATCTTGCATACATCATACTGATTGTCGTACATTCCGGCGGTCTTGCGATATCAGGTTAAAACCTTGAAAAAACTTTAATGAAAAGCTTGACAAGAGGCATGGATGCCTTTTATTGTGCGCTCTCTTGAGAGACATTTGTACCCTTATTTAGGAATAACGAAGGATTAGAGCGATGAAAGTTAAGAACTCGCTGAAAACATGGAAAACACGTGACCGCAACAGCAAACTGGTGCGTCGTCGTGGACGTGTATACATCATCAACAAGCGCAACCCACGTATGAAGGGCCGCCAAGGTTAATCCTTTATTGGGGTAAGAAAGCCTTTTCAAAGGCTTATGCGATCTGACAGAGACCCGTTTTTACGGGTCTTTTTGTTTTTGAGGAAAACCTGAAAAAATCATGGTGCACACCCGCTATTCCATTCTAAAAGATTGGGCAAGGTTATGTTCTCGAAAATTTTCGGATTTATGTCTGCCGACATGGCAATTGATCTGGGTACAGCCAACACGCTGGTCTATGTTCGCGATCAAGGGATTGTTCTTAACGAACCATCCGTTGTGGCGATCTCGCAGCATGGTGGTAAGAAACATATCCTTGCAGTCGGTAACGAAGCCAAGCAAATGCTGGGCCGTACGCCGGGTAACATCGTGGCGATCCGTCCTCTGCGTGATGGTGTGATCGCAGACTTCGAAGTGACCGAAGCCATGATCAAGCACTTCATCCGCAAAGTTCATAACCGCCGTTCATTCGTAAGCCCGAAAATGGTGATTTGTGTGCCTTCCGGTTCAACAGCCGTTGAGCAGCGCGCCATTATCGAATCAGCTGAAAGTGCTGGCGCATCACAAGTTGGTTTGATCGAAGAACCAATGGCCGCAGCGATCGGCGCAGGTCTGCCTGTGACTGAGCCAACTGGTTCAATGGTTGTTGATATTGGCGGTGGTACAACAGAAGTGGCTGTTATTTCCCTTGGCGGTATCGTCTATGCACGTTCTGTACGCGTTGGCGGTGATAAAATGGATGAAGCGATTATTGCTTATATCCGCCGCGTTCATAATTTGCTGGTTGGTGAAACAACTGCTGAGCGTATCAAAAAAGAAATCGGCTCTGCTTGCCCGCCGGCTGATGGCGAAGGTAAATACCTGGAAATCAAAGGCCGCGATTTGATGAATGGTGTGCCGAAAGAGATTATCGTAACAGAGCGTCAGGTTGCCGAAAGTCTTGCTGAGCCTGTGGGACAAATCGTCGAGGCTGTTAAGGTCGCGTTGGAACACACGCCGCCTGAACTGGCATCAGATATCGTAGAAAAAGGTATCGTACTGACTGGCGGCGGTTCTCTGCTGAACAATCTGGACTTCGTACTGCGTCATGCAACGGGGCTGGCTGTGGCAATTGCCGATGATCCTCTGTCATGTGTAGCGCTGGGTACAGGCCACGCTTTGGAAGAGATTAAGGCTCTTAAGAGCGTGTTGATCGGCGCTTACTAAACTAATTTCAAGATTATTTTAAAGTCATTATCGCAACCCGTTGCGATTACTCACATATATATGTATTCTTATATAAGAAGTGTCTTGCTTCGAACCTCGTAGTTTTCTACCTATAGAGAAATTTAAAAATTCTGGGAACAGCGTAGCGCAGGATCGGCAATTTTGAAGTTAAAGCCTAGATCGAAAAGCCTTGTAAGAATCGCGTCACTGCAATGGTGGGGCGCACGCGCAGGCTCCGTCATTTTTATGTTCGCCGCGCTTTGCCTTTATATGATGTCTAGCATTAACCCGACAACAATGGCGCCCGTGCGTAGTGCAACTCAGGATATTGTCTCACCATTACTGACAACGATTAATAAGCCGATTGTCTGGACAACAGACTACGTCGGCGCGATCAGTGGTCTGACTGCGATGCAGGAAGAAAACATGGTGCTGAAGGCTGAGAATGCCCGCCTGCGCGAATGGTACCAAACCGCAATGGCGCTGCAGGCAGAAAACGAAGCCTTGCAAGGGCTGATGAATGTTAAACTGCCACCACGCCACGATTACATTACGACTCGTATCATTGCCGATAGCGGCAACGCCTTTGCCCAAAGCCTGATGATTCAGGCTGGTGAAAAGGACGGTATTGTTAACGGACAAGCTGTGCTCGGCGAAAACGGTCTGGTTGGCCGCGTGATTGATAGCGGTAATAACTCTGCCCGTGTTTTGTTGTTGAATGACATTAACTCCCGCATTCCTGTGTTGATCCTTGGCTCCAACCAACGTGCCATTATGGCGGGTAACAACTCTGATCGCCTGACATTGTTGCATTTGCCGCAAAATATGGATATTGAAGCAGGTACACGTGTCATTACTTCAGGTCATGGCGGCTTATTCCCTTATGGATTGCCTGTCGGCGTGATAGAAAAGAAAAATGATGGCACATATGTTGTCAGTCCGCATGAAACGGCTGACCGTGCCAGCTTTATCCGGGTTGTTAGAAAGCCCGAAGCTGTTCAATAGCATTTGACCTTATGGTGTTAGGGCAGGGCATGATGATCATGCCATGGATATAAATTATGATAGCGCAGGATTTCTCGTTCAAAAAAATTGAGCATATGGCATGGCTGGTTGTGCCGTATAGCCTGATGTTGTTTTTGCTTCTGCTGCATTTTGTAACTTTACCGTTCTTGCCTGACGGATTTGAAAAACCGTATTTTATTTTGATGCCGCTCTTTTACTGGAGCATCTACAGACCCTCTCTTTTGCCGCCTGCCTTATGTTTTGGCGTGGGGCTAGCTATCGATGTATTGGGCGGTATGCCGCCGGGGCTTAACGCTTTTATGCTGGTGCTGCTGCAGTGGCTGATCAAAGATCAGCGCCGTTTTTTGATGGCGCAATCCTATGGCACAATCTGGGCGCTATTTACATTCATATGCTTTGCGACACTGACTGTGCAATGGGCGCTGTACGGCCTGTCAAACTGGAACTGGCCGCATTTCCTGCCTGTGGTAAAAAGCGCGGCACTAACCACACTGATATTCCCGTTTATAACATGGTTACATATTGTGGTTCACCGCATCCTTCCTGTTGCATCCAAGGCCTATCATTGAGTAGAGTGATATCCAAACCCGATACATGATAAAACCCTGCCAACGCACCTCAAAGTGCTGTGGCCAACAGAGCCTTCGCCTGCATGAAAAAGGAAAACCAAAAGGAACGCATTTTTACGCGCCGCACGCTGTTTATCGGCGCATTGCAGGCTGCGCTACTGTGTGTTCTAGGGGGCAGGCTGGCATGGCTGCAAATTACGCAAGGTGCCAAATATAAAACCTTGTCGGAAAAGAACCGCATCAACATTAATATGCTCTCACCGTCACGAGGTCTGATCTATGATCGTTACGGCACGCCGCTCGCGGTGAATGACGAAAACTTTCGAGTTCTTGTAATTCCCGAGCAAACAGAAAATCTGGAAAAAGCATTATCCAAGTTGCAAAAGCTGATCGAAATATCCCAAAGCGATATCAAACGTGTTCTCAAGCAAGCATCCCGTTCCGCTGCGTTTGTGCCACTGGAAGTAAAAGACAAGCTCAGCTGGCAAGAAGTGGCACAAGTCGAAGTCAATCTACCTGATCTTCCGGGGGTAGCGATTGATGTCGGCGAAATCCGCAGTTATCCCTATGGCGTTTCGACGGCTCACATCACGGGCTATGTTGGCGCGGTAACAGAAGCCGAAGTGAAGACGGGTGATCCGATCTTTAAGTTACCCGGTTTTAAGGTTGGTCGCACAGGGCTTGAAAAAGCATTCGATAAAAAACTCCGCGGCAGTGCCGGCAGCGCTGAAGTTGAAGTGAACGTGGTCGGCCGTCAGGTGCGCGAACTAAAACGCCATGAAGGCTTGCCGGGTAAAGACCTCACTTTGACGATTGATGCAGATTTGCAAATCTATATGCAGGAACGCCTATCCCAAGAAAAAAGCGCCTCTGCCGTGATTATGGATGTGCATACAGGCGCGGTTTACGGCTTGTTTTCCAGTCCCGCTTTTGATGTAAACCTGTTTACAACGGGTTTGTCAGCGGAGAAATGGGAAGAGCTGAATGCAGACCCGGGCTTGCCGCTGAATAACAAGGCTGTTAGTGGCCAGTATCCTCCAGGGTCGACCTTTAAGATGGTCACGGCACTGGCAGCGCTCGAAGAAGGCTATGTAACACGCAACAAAACTGTGTATTGCCCGGGGCATTATGATTATGGGGGCGACCGCTTTCACTGCTGGAAACGTGGCGGTCATGGCACAATGAACCTCGTCTCGGCGCTGGCTGAGTCCTGCGATACCTATTTCTACGAAATTGCTACAGAGATCGGTATCGATACACTGGCGGCCTATGCCAAGAAGCTCGGGTTGGGTGAGCGTCTTGATTTCGATTTGACCGAAGAAGCGCCGGGTTTGATGCCGACCATTGCTTGGAAGCGCGGCCATTTCGGCAAAGCTTGGCAGCCCGGTGAAACCATTGTTTCCAGTATCGGACAGGGCTACTTGCTGACGACGCCATTGCAGCTAGCCACTATGACTGCGCGCCTTGTCAATGGCGGCAAGCAGGTGAAGCCGTGGCTGACGGCCTATACAGGACGCATTCCGACGCATGATTATCAATGGCCTGTATTAAATCTGAGCAAAAAGAATTTGGATTTGATCGGTCTGGGCATGAGTAATGTAGTCAATGACCCTGACGGCACGGCGTATGCTGCGCGTATTCAGAATGCCAGCATGGCGATGGCGGGTAAAACGGGAACGGCGCAGGTGCGGCGCATTACTATGGAAGAGCGTTCTGAGGGTGTTTTGAATAGTGATCTGCCATGGAAGTTGCGACATCATGCGTTGTTTGTAGGTTATGCGCCTGTAGGGAACCCGCGCTACGCTTGTGCTGTTGTAGTTGACCACGGTGGCAGTGGCTCGGCGGCGGCTGCTCCGATTGCAAGAGACCTTTTGACTAAAGTTCAGCAGCGTGATCCCGCTTCCAAACCTGTATATTTGGATCAAACTTCAGCAGCCCAGCCGACACCGACTCGCAAACCAATGCAAACGAAGCAGAATACTTAAGGGGGGAGTGATGCGCGGTATAGAAATACAAAGTGATATAAAGCTCGGCCAGAAGATCCTATATATCAACTGGGGTTTGGTGGCGCTCATCACGATTATCGCGTGTATTGGTTTCTCTTGTCTTTATTCGGCGGCAGGCGGCAGTCTATCACCATGGGCAACACCGCAGATCGTACGCTTTATGATGGGGATGTGCGGGATGTTGGTCGTCGCTCTGATTGATATCCGGTTCTGGTATAAAATGGCCTATCCTTGTTTTGCCCTAGGTATGGTGCTCTTGGTTGTCGTAGAGGCAATGGGGCATGTTGGTATGGGGGCTCAGCGCTGGATTAACCTTGGCTTTATGAAGCTGCAGCCATCCGAAGTCATGAAAATTGCCGTTGTTATGGCACTGGCAAGATACTTCCATGCGGTGTCGGTTGATGATGTCAGACGTATTACATTTCTAATTCCTGCGGCTTTGATCGTATTGGCGCCCGTCGGTCTTGTGCTGCTTCAGCCTGATTTGGGAACATCGCTCATGATTATCATGGCAGGGCTGTCAGTGTTTTTCGTAGCTGGCGCGCCGCTCTGGATGTTTATTAGTGGCATAGTTGGCACGGTGGCATCTGTCCCTGTCGCATGGCACTTTTTGCATGACTACCAGAAAAAGCGAGTAATGACGTTCCTTGACCCTGAAAGTGATCCGCTCGGTGCGGGATATCATATTACCCAGTCAAAGATTGCACTAGGGTCTGGCGGTATGGAAGGCAAGGGTTTTCTGGAAGGCACGCAAAGTCGTCTAAACTTCCTGCCTGAAAAGCAAACGGACTTTATCTTCACCTTGTTTGCAGAGGAGTGGGGCTTTGTCGGCGGCGTCGTGTTGTTGGCCTTGTTTGCTCTCGTGTTTATATATTGCGGCGTGATTGCCTTGCGCTGCCGCCATGACTTCGGTCGTTTATTGGCGCTGGGGTTGATGGTAAACTTTTCGCTCTATGTATTTATCAATATTGCGATGGTGATGGGGCTTATTCCTGTGGTGGGTGCGCCTCTTCCCTTGATATCTTACGGGGGCACGGCGATGTTGTCTGTAATGCTTGGTTTTGGGCTGATTATGTCGTGCAGTATCTACAAGGATTCTAAAATTCCGAGATTATAGTGGTCTAAGGCCATTATGTTTTTTACAAAGCACACCTAATTTCGTTACAATAGAAAAGTATGTGTTTAAACGGGGCTGTAATATGCGTGTGAAATTCGCAATCATGATGATGCTGTCTCTGCTCGTGGTAACGGCATTGCATAGCCCTGTCAGCGCGCAGATTGCCGATACGGGCTGTGATCCTGAATATATGGACGCACTTGAAGCGCGTTCATGGTATCTGGGGCAGCGCCGTGTATCTATGAACAACAACCTGATTTTGAAACCCGACAGTATCATCGAATATAGCTGCTTTAACGAAGCGCTCGACGTTGTGGCAGCTGCACCTTATGCGCGTTTGGCCTCGCGCACTTACCATGACCAGACGATTACAGATATGCATATGCTGTTCTCTGAATCAGGCTATTGGGGGGACATTTCCAGTTTCACAGAATATTCTACTGACTCTGCACTGCAGGCGATGGTGGGAAGTGCGATGGTGAACTATCTGGACGATAACTTCATGCACTACTATCTGTCCACGCGTGTGACAACTGGCCCAGCTGGCCCGCCAAGTATCTTCGGTGTCTTTGACTGTATTTCACTCAGCTATATCTGGCATATTGCGCGTTGTATGGAGTTTATGGACGAGTCTGATCTCGATGGTTTCTATGACTTCCCATACTACAACAGTTTTGATCCGCGCATGTTGCCACCTGATTTCGGCTCTTGCCCGGGGTCTGCATCTGACAAAGTGGCCCATCTGAATGCTATGTTTAATGATGCAACAAATGCGGAGCTATACACACTTGCCGATGACTTCTCGGATACCTTGGATGGGGCACCGTATGAAGAAGACCCGATTATCGTAGAGGCGCATCTGCCGCTCATGCTAAATGACGATTGTTCCGGCTCTCCTCGTATACCTACGGGCATCACTGTTGAAAGACAGGATGGCGCAGGCACTTATGATGAACATTTCTGTACGCTGCCTGGATGTTCATATGACGGCGGAGAATGTGTTGCAGACTAAAATAACAGTAGTTGCATGATTAAATAAAAAAGCCGCTAACATTATAGCGGCTTTTGTTATTTTTAGGGGCTGTTACGGTCTTATTCGCAGCCTGTTTCAATCAAATTCGAAACCAGTAGATCGCCTGGATAGACAGTCTTTGAGCGAATATATTCCATCGGGTATTGAATATTGGTTACAACACCGCCCACGCCACATTGCGCCGCACATCGCGCGCCATCCGAGGACTCAAGCTTAATGGTTTCGCCGTCCATTGTAATATCGATTTCACAACGTTCTGATTCGTTTTCTGTTTTATTGCTGTAATGCCAGCCGTCCTCTGTTTTAACGGCGATGCCTGTTACGCCGCAATTGGCGCCGCTAGGGAACCAGTAAGAAAAACCGAAATCCATGCTGTCATCATCGTTCAGTATAAACGCGAAATTGTTGTAGAAAATCGTGTTTGTAACACACTGACCACGCTCATTCACAGTTGCGCCTTGCATACATTCTCCAAGGGAGTTGCGTCTCTGTGTGATTTCAGTTTGATATTTATAACAAATCTTTCCGCCTTCAAATTGGCTAGCTTCTTGGGCTTGCGCCAAGCTTGTCATACCCGCAAGGCATGCCGCTGAAAGTAGCGCTAAACGTATTTTAGTCATGAAGACCCTCCTATCACTTCCTCTATTAAAGGCACAATTCTATTAAAATTTTATCAAAAAAGCCGTTGAGAGTATCTGAAAAACTTACGAATAAATATTGAACCGATATATTCAATATAAATCAAAGAGTTGCGCAATCACGCAAAAAATTTACAATATTCATAAAATTTTATCTTTTTGTGCTATTATAGAGGTAAGGTGTGATGGAGAGTTGTGTGATGAAGAAAAATATATTTTTAATTTTTACATGCCTTTTAGTTGTTTTGGCTTTACCTAAAAGCGCGTCAGCCCAGACTTGTGGCTTTAACGCAGCAAACGATTATGTTTGTGGAGCGACGAATGGCAATAATTTAGGATCCGGAGATTCACCGGAAGTTCCACGTAATGATACCTTTCAACCCGTCATCGCACCAGGAGGCGGGTTTGTTAATAGACCTCTCTATCCCATCAGCTATGATGACGAACATTACGATAGCTCCCCAAACCCCGATTGTTATGAATGTAGCGGTGGCGGCTTTGGCGAATTTAAAGAACACCTGAAAGATCGAGAAGGTGTACGTAACACAGTTTATTTGGATACGCTGGGTAACCCAACCGTAGGGGTAGGGCACTTGGTGCTTCCAGGCGATGGTCTGTCTGTCGGTGATACAATTTCTGATGCGCGAGTGGACGAGTTCCTTGATCATGATGCGCAATGGGCATGGGATGCCGCTGAACAGCAGATGGCAGATGCCGGTATTGATAACCCATGTTTTCAGGTTGCTTTAGGCTCTGTTAACTTCCAGCTGGGCTCTGCTTGGCGCGATAAATTTCCCACAACATGGCGTACGATCCAGTCAGGAGATTACTGTGGTGCTGCTGATATGCTAGAAGGCACACGTTGGCAGGAACAAACGCCGGTACGCGTGGCTGACTTTCAGAATGCGCTGCGCTCCTTAGGCGGTTGTGGCGGCGCAAATGGTGACAGTAGTGGCGCTTGTGGCGATAACGGTACTGGCGGTATGCCTGCCTGTGGTGGCTGGTCGGTCGAGGATTCCGAACGCGCACTACAAATTGCAGCGACCGATGACGCCGGTGGTTCCTATTGTGCACGCGGTGTTGCGAATATCATGTTGGATATGGGGTACCCTGTTACCCGCGGTAACGCGCATGACTGGGATACAACATTGCCTGCCAATGGCTGGGTCTGTGATCCGTCTTTAACACCGCAGACAGCACCTCCAGGAGCGATCTTGCAATATGATAGTGATGATCATTTAGGTAAGAGAAATCGTGGTACGGGTGGTGCATCTTATGGTCACGTTGAGATTGTAACTGTTGATTCAGCAGGAAGACGTCAATACGTATCTGACCGTGCACGCTCGAATCCAGGTGGTACGGTTCCTGATAACTTCCAGTGTGCATGGGTTCACCCAAGTATGTCTGGAGCGGACGAGGACTGTTAAGGTTAATATTACAACAATCATTTTATAAGGCTTTGAAATGTTGATTAGAGGATTACTGACAATCGTTATGGCTTTGGGGCTTATGTTCTCGGTTCCCGCAGTGAATGCGCAGGAAGCAGAGCAACAGTTCGAACCTGATGTTGTTGAGGTCTATGGCAGAACGATTACAGTACAGCCATTCCAGATGGATCAAACAGGATTCACATGGGAAGAGATGAAGTCATGGCTACCGCAGGAAATATCCCAAACGCCTGAGACTCCAATGAGTTATCAAGAAATTTATCTGGCGGTTTCTGACTGGGCGAAAATGAATCAGGAAGAATATGAAGCAGGTCTTGATAAACTGACAAAAGATTATCTGTTGGAGAAAGAAGGCGAAGATTACACTGAGATGGACTATGACATCCAGCACAAGATCTATTCGGATATGTTCCATATTCCTGGGGGTGATCAAATTTCACAAGAAACATATGAGGCGCACCATAGATATCTGGCATGTTTATATCTCAAGGATATGCTCAGAGAAGCGTTCAAATATGATCGAGATCGTTTCGAGTAAGGTAACTCTACTATCTTCTAGTAGATTAATAAATGCGGCTCGTGGGCCGCATTTTGTTATGCGGGACTAGGTGCCGTTAAAGTCGGTACTGTATTTGAGCCATATGTAGAGCCGGAATAGATTGGCCACGAGAATTGGTAGTGCTCTAGAATTTGCTCCATACGTTCGGCATCGGCCCAACCTTTGCCATCATTATCATGCGTTGTGGAAGAGCCTTCATTCTGCCAAATACCATCATGCTGTAAATATACGGAGACAGTAGTGCCGTCAGCCATTTCGAATGTTTGCGCTTCGCTAGGGGCTGAACTAAAGGCTTCCAAAGTGTCGCTTGTGCTGATTTGTCTGTCAGGCTCGCTATCAATGCTGTTCTCGGCCATAGGCAGGTCGCGCGGTTTGATAACCATGGCTCTTTCGCCGTTTGCATTAGTGTACATTACGCCAATGATACGATACTCACCTGTATAGATTTTACCGACTTCATTACGTTCATACGGCATAACGAATTGTCCAAGAGCTTCATCTTCGCAAATGACCATGCCGTCAGCGCTTTGTTGGAATTCTTTGAGGGCGCTGCTCCAGACCGTCATAAGCTCAGAACGCATGCCTTCCTCATATCGGGACGCATCATTAACTCTTCAACGCTAGTTGCGATGATATCGTCGACAAGCGGCACGCGATGCGGTTTATCCATTTGGTTGGCCACGCCGTAAACGCCGCCAGCAATAAGCGCAAGCACCAACGCGACTGCTACGCCTTCTGGATGTTTTGCGGCCATGTAACCTGCGCCAAATCCGCCGCCGAAACCACCACCTGCATTGCCTCTCATTTAAGTATCCTTTTCATATATTAATCTATGCGGATACTACCACAAAATATTTACATAACGCAATTTTTGTGGGTGGGGCTAGAAGGTGGGACAAAAAAAGCGGCCAGAGTGACCGCTTTAATAGTAATCCATTGTGAGGTTTACGCCGCGTCGTGCATAGGCACGTTTTTATCTTTCATCAGGTCCTGAAGCTCGCCTGTTTCAAACATTTCGCGCACGATGTCACAGCCGCCGATAAACTCGCCTTTCACATAGAGCTGCGGAATAGTAGGCCATTGTGTGAAGTCTTTAATACCCTGACGGATATCGCTATCCTCTAGCACGTTGATGTCTTTAAACGGCACACCAAGTTGTGACAGAATTTGTACAACAGCTGCGGAAAAACCGCATTGTGGGAAGATGGCGTTGCCCTTCATGTACAGCACAACGTCATTACTCTCGATGTCTTTGCGGATGCGGTCAAATACGATATTTTCCATGAGTTTTAATCCTTTTCTTAATTGTCTTCAGGCGTTGCAGTTTGAATGGCTAGAGCGTGCAGCTCATCACCCATCTTGCCCTGCAGTGCCTGATATACCATTTGGTGTTGCTGAACACGGCTTTTGCCTTCGAAGGCGGCAGACACGATGTAAGCAGCGTAATGATCACCATCACCACGCAAATCCTGAATGCGCACTTCTGCCCCAGGGATACCTTCTTTAATCAATGCTTCGATTTCGCCGGCATTCATCGCCATAGTTTTATATCCTTTTAATTCTTGCCGTTCATGTAGTCGGGCAGCCATGCTTCATTCGCTGTCTTGAGGTCTTTGACAGAAATAGAGCGTCCGCCCGTCAGCTTCAAGTCATTAGCGGCAGTTTTACCGATTACTTCGGCTTTAATATCAGTGCTGCTTGCCAGTTTCAAGATGGCATCGGCATCACGCGTTGTAATGACGTAGCGCGCCTGATCTTCGCCGAACCAGTAACCGGCTTCGTGCTCAGGGGTCGCGTTAATCTCTGCGCCAATGCCGCTTGCCATCGCCATCTCGGCCAAAGCAATCAAAAGACCACCATCGCTGATATTTCGCCCATACGGCGCTCTAACAGCAGATCAACCGCAGGCGCTGTGCCTTCTTCGCGGCCTAGAATGTCACGCAGGAATATAGACTGCCCCAAGTGCCCCTTCGTCTCGCCCAGAACAATAATGGTTTCGCCTGTTTCTTTGAAGGCGAGTCCCATTGCTTTCTGCCAATCCAGAATAAGACCGACACCGCCGATAGTCGGGGTTGGCAAAATGGCTTGACCGCTCGTCTCGTTATATAGGCTGACATTGCCTGAAATCACGGGGTAGTCCAGTGCGTTACACGCTTCGGCCATGCCTTCGATACAGCCCGCAAATTGCGCCATGATTTCAGGGCGCTCGGGGTTGCCGAAGTTAAGGTTATCCGTCACGGCCAAAGGCTTCGCCCCTGTCGCACAGACATTGCGGTAACTCTCGGCAATCACTTGCTTGCCGCCCTCATGCGGGTTGGCTTTGCAGTAACGCGGCGTACAATCCGATGTAATCGCAAGTGCCTTGTTGCTCTCAGGCAGTTTTACAAGCGCGGAGTCAGCTTGACCGGGCTGGGCAACAGTTTCGCCCATGACCAGATGGTCGTACTGTTCCCAGATCCAGCGCTTAGAAGCCATATCAGGTGTCGCCACAAGCTTGGCTAGCGCCGCAAGCGGATCGTTGTTCGGAATGGTGACAGTTTCATTTTGAACGGCCACAGGGCGGGGGGAGTCCCCGCGCGGACGGTCATAAACGGGTGCATCATCAACCAGCGGCGGCACAGGAATATCACACCATGTCTTACCGTACATATTCAGCTTCAAATGACGCTTTTCTGTTGTGCGGCCGATCACCGCAAAATCCAGATCCCATTTCTCGAAAATCTCGCGTGCCATGTCTTCTTTACCGGGGTGTAAGATCATCAGCATACGCTCTTGTGACTCAGACAGCATAATTTCGTATGGGCTCATATTCAGCTCGCGCTGAGGAACCTTGTCCAGATTCAGCTCGACACCGATCTCACCCTTATCAGCGATTTCAACAGATGACGATGTCAGGCCCGCTGCACCCATATCCTGAATGGAGATGATGGCGTCTTTCTGCATCAACTCAAGACAGGCTTCCAGCAGCAGTTTCTCGGTGAATGGGTCGCCAACCTGAACGGTCGGGCGGTTGCCTTCTTCGCCATCTTCAAACTCGGCACTGGCCATGGTCGCGCCGTGAATGCCGTCGCGACCTGTCTTGCTGCCGACATAGACAACAGGTTGATCAGGGGCTGCGCCGCGGGCGTAATAGATGTTCTTTTGCTCGGCAATACCGACTGTCATCGCGTTAACAAGGATGTTACCGTTATAGGATTCGTGGAAGTTCACTTCACCGCCCACAGTCGGAACGCCCATACAGTTACCGTAACCGCCAATGCCCGATACAACGCCGCTCAGCAAGTGACGGGTCTTCGGATGGCTTGGCTCGCCGAAGCGTAGCGCGTTGATATTAGCAATCGGACGCGCGCCCATTGTGAACACGTCACGCATAATGCCGCCTACACCTGTCGCTGCACCTTGATATGGCTCGATGAAAGACGGGTGATTGTGTGACTCCATTTTAAAGATAGCGGCCTGACCATCACCGATATCGATAACGCCCGCGTTCTCGCCAGGGCCTTGAATAACCCAAGGCGCAGATGTCGGCAGCTTCTTGAGATGCAAGCGCGATGATTTGTAAGAGCAGTGCTCTGACCACATCACAGAGAAAATTCCGAATTCTGTGTAGCTTGGCAGGCGTCCGCATATC
>LWDU01039019.1_pt1 | contig 21385 bp, 16 predicted proteins | sample 727161 | NCBI WGS metagenome assembly LWDU01 (sample SAMN04566230, study PRJNA314399) | hydrothermal vent metagenome | isolation source: deep sea hydrothermal plume seawater | place: Mexico: Gulf of California, Guaymas Basin | collected 2004-07-11
CCCCTTCGTCTGGCGGAGTTTCTATTGGATGCGCCCAATCTCGTGACCCTCGGCGGCCTTGCCGCGGGCTTGGGTGCCCTGGGCCTGGTGGTTCAGGAACGGTTCGGTGCCGCACTCTGCTTGGCCCTTGGGGCCATCCTGATCGACCAACTCGACGGGCGCCTGGCGCGCAATCGCCCCAACCGCACCCCCGCCGTCCGCGCTTTTGGGGCCCACCTGGACTGCTACGCGGATTTCGTTTCCAAGGGCGTCTTCCCCGCGCTCATGCTCCTCACTCTCGGCGCTTTCTCCTCGGTGTTCTGGCTCATCGCCGGGACGCATCTGACCGTCATCGCAATCCGCTACAGCTACGAGTTCGTCCCCGGAGCGCCCCGGCGCGGCCTGTCGCCCGACTACAGTATCCTGGTCTTCGCCCTGCTTTACTTGGCGTCACCGCGCTGGGGGAGCGGCTACCCGGGAATTCTGGCTGCCGTGATGATCGCGATGGCGGGCCTCAACCTCGGCCCCTTCAACCCACCCAAGCTCAAAGGGCTGAGCTTGACCGCCTTCGTTGTCTGCTCGCTCACCCTGATGGCGTTTTTGGCGGGGCGTCCCTAGTCGAAGAAGAAGGGCCCCCGGGCAAGAGCGAAGCGACCCGGACGGCGCTCGACGCGCCGAACACGCTTGCCCAGCTCGGTGGAGTCCCGTCGCCAGATCGCTAGGCTTGGCGTTTCTGAAACCCCTGTCGAGGTATCCCATGTCCGAGTCCGAAAGCTTCCGCTCGATTCCCGATCTCCCCCGCGCCTTCGCGAAATCCCAAGGCGACAAGCCCGCGCTGGTCTTGGACGATCGCAGCATTTCCTACGCGGAACCCAGGCGCTGATTGCCGCCGGAGTAGAACCCGGCGACCGAGTCGCTTTTCTCGACAAGAACGTGCCCGAGTACTTCGAATTGCTCTTCGGCGCCGCCAAGGCCCGGGCGGTGACAGTGGCCGTCAATTGGCGCCTTGCGCCGCCCGAGATGGCCTACATCCTGAATCACTCCCGGGTCAAGGTGTTGCTGGTCGGCCGCGAGTTCCTGGGCCATGTCGATCAGATGCAATTCGATTCGCCCCCCCTCGTTCTGGTGGCCGAGGGACCCGATGGCAACCGGTCAGGTTTTTCCGACTGGTACAGCGCCGGCGAAAATCGCGACCCCATGCTTGTCTCCGAATGGGAAGACACCTGCTACCAGCTCTACACCTCGGGCACAACCGGCCGCCCCAAAGGCGTCGAACTCACCAACCGAAATTTCTTCAGCATGCTGGGCGTGGCCTCCAAGGCGTGGAGTTTCGATACAGACAGCGTCAATTTGGTCGCCATGCCGCTCTTCCATATCGCGGGAAGCGGATGGGGGTTCGCGGGTCTGTACAACGGAGGCACCAACGTCCTTCTACGCGAAGTAGACCCCGCGCAAATTCTGAAGGTCATCGAAGAGCATGGAATCACCAACGCCCTGCTGGTGCCGGCCGTATTGCAATTCCTCTTGATGACTCCGGGACTCGAGAGCACCGATTTTTCCTCTCTGCGCAGCATCATCTACGGGGCGTCGCCCATCACCGAGGATGTTCTGGTCGGCAGCATGAAGGCGACTGGGGTTCCCCTCGTCCAGGTCTATGGCCTGACGGAAACCACCGGCGCCATCACCCTGCTCAGCTTCGAGGATCACGATCCGGGTGGTCCGAAGGCCGACCTGCTGCGCTCAGCGGGCAAGCCCATGGACGGGGTCGAGTTGCGCATCGTGGATACTCAGTCGGGAAAGGATTGCCTCGAGGGCGAAGTCGGCGAAGTCTGGACCCGCACTCAGCAGAATCTAAAAGCCTATTTTGCCGACCCCAAAGCGACCGACGGAGCCTATCCCGAGGGCCGGGACGACGCGGGCCTCGGCTGGTTTCGCACCGGGGACGCGGGCTACCTCCGCGGCGACTATCTCTTCATCCACGATCGCGTCAAGGACATGATCGTCTCCGGAGGCGAGAATATTTATCCTGCCGAGATCGAGAACGCGCTGATGGAGCACCCCGGCCTGGCCGATGTGGCGGTGATCGGAGTCCCCGACGAAAAGTGGGGCGAGACCGTCAAAGCCGTAGTCGTCCTGCGCCCAGGCGAAGCCCCCGACGACGATGACTTGAGGGCTTGGTGCCGCGAGCGTTTGGCCGCTTTCAAATGCCCCACCAGCTACGACCGGGTCGAGACGATCCCCCGGAACCCCAGCGGAAAAATCCTGAAGACCGAACTCCGCGCTCCCTATTGGGAAGGCCGCGACCGGATGGTGAACTGAGGTGCCCTCTTCCACCTCCACCCCGTCCCGGCCCCGTCGAGACCGATCCAAATAGAAGGGTTTCTCAGTCGAAGAGCCCCGCGTGGCGAGCCCGCACCAGTACCTCGATGGCGTCCACCCCGCGAATGGCCGTCCGAATTTCCTCGGCGAATGCCTGGCGCCGAGCGGCGATCCCCTCCGAGCCGGCTTCGAGCAGGCCCCGGTTGCCCGCCAGCTTCAAAGCCGTGGAAAAGAGAACCTTTGAAACCGACTCCCGGCGTTTGACATGGTGCTGCAACGCGTACTGGGTCCCCAGGGAGAGGCACTCCTCCAGAAAGTTCGCCTCGACGATTCGGGCCTGGGGATCGGCTCGACAAAGCGCATCGGCCACCACGCGGTACGCCTCCAGGAAAGGCCGCAGGATCCGGTGAGCACTCAGGGGACGCACCTGCTGGAGAAATTCGAGAGTGGCCTCGGGCCCGCGATTCAGACAGGTCTCCCAACCCGCACCCGGGCCTTCGTGGAGAGCCATCTCCCGCCGTAAATCTTCCCGGAATCGCTTCTTCTCCTCGAAAAAAAATTCGAATTTCAGCAAGTCACGCAGCGCCATGGCCTCCTGCCAGAAGCGGGCCGAACGGTCGCCATCGACGAGTTCGGCTGCGCTCACCAGGGCCAGTTCGCCAATGGCCCCGTTCACGAAATAGTGGATCACCGCGTTGCGGTAATACGCGGCGGAAAGGTATTGGCCCTCGGCGATTCGGTAGACGGTTTCCGGGCCGGCGTCGAAGCGGACCAGGAGCCCGCTCGCGGTGAGCGATTCGAGAATATCCTTTACGCCTGCGGCGGTGCGCAAATTCAGGGGCTCGGTGGTAACCAGTTTTCGACGCTCCACGTAGTCCACCAGGTTGGCCAGCCCCGCCACGGTTTCTTCGGCCGAAAGCGCGCGATCACCCCGGCCCAGCAGTGCCAGGCAGACCAGGGAGATCGGGGTAATGCGCGTCGCTCGGTTGATCCCCACGCAGCACTCGAACGCCAGCTTCTGCACCGCGAGGCTCTGCTCATCGGGATCGGGATCCGCCGCAGGATTTGCGGGGCCCAGGCTTGCCGCCAGGGAAAGGGGCTCGCCAAAATCCACGAATATCCGGCCGTAGCTTCGGCCCAGCCTGTGCACCATGCGGACAAACCAGGCAAAGCCCTCCTTCTCCTTGGCGCCACCGGTCTGCTCCGACGCGTAGTCGCCCACATCCGAGATCTGGTCGTACCCGATGGCCACCGGAATCAGGTAGACATCGTCGCTGCATCCGCGCAGGTAGGCGTCCACCACGTAGGCCAACATGCCGAAGCGCGGGGGGCGCAACTTGCCCGAACGCGACCGACCGCCTTCGATGTACCACTCGAGGGGGAAGCGTTTCTCGATCAGGTAGTCGATGTAGTGCCCCAGCACCGTCTTGTAGACCGGCAGATCCTTGAAGCTGCGTCGGATGAAAAAGGTTCCGCTACGCCGCACCAGGGGGCCCACCGGAAAAAAGTTCATGTTGATGCCGCCAGCGGTGTGGTTCGGCGGAAGACCGTGCTCGTGCAGCAGCAGTTGCAACGCGGGGTGATCGAGGTTCGATTTGTGGCTGGGCAGAAAAACAACGGGATGCTGTTGGGAGAGCGCGCGCACGCGCTCCACGGCGCCCGGGTCGAAACGAATCAACTCGTCGTAGCCCCGTTGGGTGAGTCGGCGCCAGAGCTGCACCACCAGGTCGATCACGAAGGGGCTATGGCTCGCCGCAATTTCCTTCAGGTAGCGCCCAGCGTCGCGGCTCACCCGAGCCTCGCTCTGGCCCAACTCCCCCGCCAAGCGAGCCAACTCCCCCCGCAAGGCCGGGCGCGAAAGCACTTCTTCGTGGACGAAGCGCGGCACCTTGTAGCGGGCGCCGCGAAGCCGCCTCTCTCCCCGCTCCAGCGCCAAGGCCGCCTGCCGGGCCACGAATTCCGCCAGCCCCTGGGTGGCGCCCGAGGCCGCCTGACCGGGACTTCGCCAGCGCGTCTTCAGTTCCGAGGCCAGGGCGGGCTCCCCGGCCACGATGCGCCAACGATCGGTGCCGAAGGCGTGCACCCAACGCGCGCGCAACCGACTGGGGTCCCGGGGATCGCCGAGTTTCAACAGATCCGACCAACGCGCGGTCCGCTGGCCATCGCGCACTTCGGGAAACCAAGCCACCCGCAAGGGCGCGAGGAGGGGGTCCTCCCCGGCCGCCAGGGTGGCCTCCAGGTGCGGGTCCACCCCGCCCCGGGGCCGCCGCGAGCAGGGAATCCTCAAAATTTCGGTCTGGCCGTCGCCCGCCGAGGGACCGGGATCCGCCTGGAGGATCCAGCGGCGAAGCAGGTTCTCCTCGAACCCGCTGGCCACATCGAGGAGAAAAACCACTCGGCTGGCCCCCCGGACAGCGGGCCAGCCCGGATCTTCGGGCGCCGCCAGCGCGGGCCCATGCGGGACCGGCGAATGCCCGGTCTCTACGGCCAATTTCGCCTCCCCACCCCCATCCGAAAGCCCCTCAGCGCCCGAGCACTTCGAGATACTGGCCACGGATCGCCTTGATCTCGTCGTTCAGCCCCGCCACGGTCCAACCCGAGGTATCCACCGGCGGCAGCACGACCGCTTCCACGATGGCGGGGCGCACCACCAGCGCATCCTTGGGCAGAGCATCGAGAACGTTTCGAAAAACCACCGGCACGATGGGAACCCCGGCCTGCATGGCCATGTGAAACGCCCCCTTCTTGAAGGGGCCGAGACGCGGGGTCAGGGAACGCGTGCCTTCGGGCGCGATGGCGAGGGAAAGTCCCTCGCCCAAGGCCTGTACCGCGGGCTTCAGAGCTTCAATGGCCCGGGCAGTATTGAAGCGATCGACGAACACCACCCCGCTGGCCGCCAACAGCGGACCGAAGATCGGGTTCTGGAGCAGTTCCTTCTTTCCCACTCCGGTGACATCGCGCCGAACCAATTTGGCCATCAAGATCAAGTCGAGTCCGCTCTGATGGTTGAAAATGAAAACCGCCGGGCGCTGGGACCAAAGATTCTCTTCGCCCTCCACCCGCAGGTCTACACCGGAGAGCGAGGTGGCGAGGTCACCGAAGAGCGCGCCCCCCGTATTGATCGCCTCACGCCGACTTCCGGTCACGAGCCCCGACAACAGACCAGCGCCGACGGCGGGCAACAGGCTCCCATAGGTGAGCGCGGTACGCGCCCACTCCCCGGCACTCGGGGTCCCGCGACTGCTGAATCGGCGCACCGGCCAGTGCCGCTCCTTGGCAATCTGGGCCAGGGAGCGATTCGGATTGAGGACGCGAGGACGGCCCACGATCTCGAGCAGCGGCAGATCCTCATCGCTGTCCGTATAGAAGTAACTCTGACTCAGATCGAGATCCGCCGACGCTGCGATCTCCCTCGCCGCGATCGCCTTGCCCTCGCCCCAGCACGTGGGATGGACGACCTTCCCGGTAAAGACCCCGTCTTCGACTTCGAGTTGAGTGCACAGCACGTGGGGGATATTCATTTCCTTCGCCAGAGGATCGGCCTGATACCGGGTCGCCGACGAGATGATGGCCACGGTATGCCCCTTGGCTTGGTGGGCCTCCACGAGCGCGCGCGACTCGGGATAAATTTGCGTCGCCAGGTGTTTGGCGAATACCTCCTCGCCGATCTCGAGCAGCACCGACTCGGCCATGCCGCGATAGGCCGAGGCGGAAGCGGCCATCATGCCCGAGAAACCCGTCCGCCCCAGGGTGAAGCCCAGCGCGCCCAGCAGCGAATCGGAGATCTCTTTCGGGGCCATGCGACCCGAGAGGAGCCGCTCGAAAAAAAATGAAGCGGCGGAAAAGCCCGCCAGGAGCGTCCGATCGAGATCGAAAAACGCTCCGATCTTCGGGCCCGAGGGACCTTGCCGAATTTCTTGGGTCAGACGCGCGTGGAGACTCATGGGACCTCCGATTGGGTTCGCTCATTCTACCAGCGAATCCAGCGATGTACCTCGATTGCTTAGGGCAATCTCGGAAGTATTTCGGGCCAGAGCACGAAGACCTCAACCTCAGCACTCACCAGGGAGAGTGTCGGTCTTCGCGGTCTCCGGAAAGCATCCGGGGGGGGGGCTTCTCTACTCGGCCGCTTCCGCCCAGGGTTCCCGGTCTTCTTGGGCTCCCCCAACGCGACCGAGGGGCCAGGCCTCGAGGACCGCGAGCATCTCAGCCACACGCTGGGGCTGCTCGGCAGCTCGGTCCCGCTTCTCTTCCGGGTCTTCGTAGATCTGGTAGAGCTCGACTTCAGATTCGCCGAAGAGAGGCGGCGAAGGAACCACCAGCTTCCACGGACTGCGAATCAACGCGACAGCCCCCAGCCCCTGAACCCGAAAATCGGGTGGGGTCGGGGCATTTTGACGAGACGCTTCACCCGAGACGATGGCGTCCCAGCGGGCAACCCCATCGAGATCCTGGGGAATCGCATCCGAGAAGCCCGCCGCTGTCAGAAGCGTAGGCAACACATCCCGAGCGGTGACGAATGCCGTGCTGATCCCCGGCCGCGTTCGCCCCGGCCACCAGAGCGCCGAGGGCACCCGAATCCCTCCCTCGTAGACCGAAGTCTTGCCCGCCCGAAGCGGCGCGTTGTCGCTGGCACCGTCCTGCACGTTGGAGCGGAGAAACTCCAGGGACTCGATGGGCAGCGGCTCCCCGAAGATCGATACGAGAAACTCCACCGCGTCCACCAGACCCCCCGGATTGGCCGAGGGATTGAGCCCGCCATTGTCGCTGAAGAACCAAATCAGGGTGTTGTCCTGCATGCCCTCGCGCTTCAGCTTCGCAAGGATTCGGCCCACCCCGGCGTCGAGCTCGGCCACCATGCCCGCGTGGGTTCGGCGCCCGGCGTCGAGGTTGACCGGATAGGCATTGATACTGGCTTCGGGCGCTTCGTTGGGAAGATGCGGTGCGTTGAAGGATGCGAACAGGAACGTCGGGCGGGCCTTGTCCCGGGATTCGAGCAGCCGCACAGCCTCGTCGGCAATGAGCCGGGTCGCGTACCCCTCTTCGCGTACCGTCACCCCGTTGCGTTGCCAGTCGTGCCCCCCACCGTGGTTGTGGTCCCAATAGCCGATCCCCCCGGTGACATGACCGTAAAAATGCTCGAAGCCCCGGGCGTGGGGGAAATAGCGCCTCTGTCGATGGCCCAGGTGCCACTTGCCCACCATCAGGGCCTGATAGCCGACGGCGGCGAGATACTGGGGAAGAATTTTCTCGTCCAACGGCAGCCCGGTCGGATCGAGCTTCGAGATCGGCTGGACGATTCCCAGGCGCGCAGGGGATTTGCCCGTCATCACAGCGGCCCGGGTGGGGCTGCAGATGGGCTGAACATAGAACCGCTCGAGGCGAATGCCCTCGGTCGCAATCGTGTCGATATGGGGCGTGCTGATCTCGCTCCCGTGAAAGCCCACGTCGTTCCAGCCCAGATCGTCGGCCATGATCAGGACCACATTGGGCGGGGCGGAAGCCGACTCGCCAGCCGTCCCGGGCCCGGCCACGAGCCAGAAAGAGACGACCAGGATCAGACGCCCGGCTGCGCGTCGGCGGCGCCCGCCCCCTGCCCCGGAGAACGAAGCGGAGCTACACGAGCCCCGCATACGAGCCCCCGTCCAACTGGAGGTTCTGGCCCGAGATATAGCCCGCTTGAGCGCTGCACAGAAACGCGCAAGCGTCGCCGAACTCCTCGGGCGTGCCCAGGCGCTGGGCCGCGATGGACTGCTTCATCTCTTCGTAGGCCTGCTCGATGCTCACACCGCCGAGCTTGGCGCGAAGCTCGGCCATGCCCCGCTGGCGATCGGTATCGATCCGTTCGGGCAAGAGATTATTGAGGGTGACGTTGGCCTCGGCCACCTGGCGGGAAAGGGCTTTGCTCACCGAGGTCAGTCCGCTCCGCGCACCCGTGGACAGGCCCATGGGGGCAAGGGGAGTCTTCACCATGGCCGAAGTGATATTCACGATGCGCCCGAAGCGGCGCTCCACCATGCCGTCCAAGACCGCACGGATCATCAACACCGGAGCAAGCATATTCGAATCCAGCGCTGCGATCCACGCCGCGCGATCCCAATCCTGGAAGCGGCCGGGTGGCGGGCCGCCATTGTTGTTCACCAAGATGTCGGGTTCGGGACAGGCCGCCATCAATGCCTCCCGCGTGCCTTCAGACTCGATCTCGCCTGGGACGACATCGACGCGAACTTCGTGCCGGACACGAATTGCATCAGCGGTCGCCTGCAAGACCACCGAATCCCGTCCGTTGAGCGTGATGTGCACGCCCTCCCGGGCCAAGGATTCCGCACAGGCCCTACCCAGGCCCCGACTCGACGCGCAGACAATCGCCTTGCGGCCCCCGATACCCAAATCCATCTGCTTCCCTTCCGGCCGTTGAAGTCCGCCCCGAATCCGAGCGGAGTCTAGAGGGCAAATCGGATCAGAGCGAACCGCCCTCTAACGTCGGCAGGAGTTTTCACGGCCCGGACGCGCCCGGCGTATATCTTTGCCGGTGCGGGGCAAAAGCTCGTGCCCCAACCCTGCGAATTGCCCCAGCACACCGGTGACACAGAGGTCGACGCCCTTGACGAGTAAGCGATCTCGAAGCTTTTTCACCGGAACATCCGCGTATTCTGGACCCCGTTTTCGCAACTGAGGTCGAGCCGGGCCCGCGCGAGCGCTGTTGGACTTCAGGCCGGTATACATCCCTCGCGAAGTTGACCGGAGGCGCTTGGGCCGGGTAGGATCTTGCCCATGACGGACAGCGATCGCCTCCAAGCGCACCCCGGCTATTGGCCCTCGGCCTGGCCCGTGGAGTGCGGGGGCAATCGTCGCCAGAAGGCGCGGGCCGGCCGACTCGATGCCGGCGCAGGCACCGCCGAAGTCGTTTTCCGCAACACCGGCCGTTGGAACGTGATGGCCATCGAGCGCGATCCGGGCCAATGGTTCGTGGGCGGCACCATGGCGGCCTTTACCGGCCCCGCCCCCTACGGCTGGCTGGAGAAGATCGAACCCTCAACCCTCGAACCCATGGCCTATTCGGGTGAACTGCCCTGCGGCGAGCATGTCTGGTGCGGCGCGATCCTCGCCCATGCCAACGGATCGATCTACTCGGTCAACGGATCCTTCCTCCACCGACTCTCGCCGGATTGCGAACTGGAGGCCGAAACGAGGCTGCCGGTAAATCGCGCCCACAATGGCCTGCTCGCTCTTTCCGATGGCAGCTTACTCACCAAGGATCTGCGCCTGGAAGGCCAAGGGCCCACGACGCTCAGCCGAATCGATGCCGAGACTCTGCAACTCATGGAGGCGCCGCTGGAACTTCCCGAGGGCTCCATGGGGCGGATCGCGGCCGACGCGATTCCCGGTGGCGACGCGGTCTACGTCCCGGGCACCGAGCACCTCTGGCGGGTTGATGTAGGCGAGAAGATGCGGATCGTCGAGGGTTGGCGGCCTCGGTATCGCGAGGCCCGCGGCGAATTCGGCCTGGCCTGGGATTCCTGCCTGTCGGGCGGCTCCGCTTGGCTGATGGATTGCGGCGACATCCAGTCGGTGCGCGAGATCTTCTCGGTCAACCCCAATGGACGCTTCGAACGGCCTCCCAAGGCCCGACTCGGCTGGCGCCGCCCGGCTCCCTGGAGCGGGGCCCAGAGGCTCCTGCGTGTCGGTCTTTCAGACGGCCGAGTGGAATCGCTCGTTCCCTTCGGAGCCGAGGGCGGTGGAATCATCGCTCCCCCTGTCCATGTTCCCGAGCTCGACCGCGCGGTGTGCTGGGATTCCCTACGCGGTGGTTTGGCAGGTATCGACACCTCAGGGAGCGGGCTCTCTGTGGCTTGGACCCTGCCTGTAAGGCCCTCCATGCAGCCCGTGGTATTTCCCGACTCCGGCGAATTGGTCATCAACGATTTCACCGAAGGGGGCAGCGACGACTTGGTGGTGGTGGATCTGGAGAGCGGCGAACTCATCGACCGGGTTTATACGGGCTCGCACATCGCCAACGGCATGTTTCTGAGCCCAGGCGGCGAGCGCGACATTTTCTACTGTTCGACCCTCGGGCTCGCCCGGGTTTCCTGGCACTGAGTCCTCCGAGCCGAAGGGGATCGGAATTTCATCGAAGCAATGAGAAGACTCGAACTGTCACTATTCCTTGCGACAAACCTTGCCCTTTTCGGTTGCGCGAGTCTGCAGGCCGTGAACACCCCCCTGGAGAAAATAGACCGCGAATCCGGCTATCGCCCGTTTGCCCAGCTGAAGGACAGATCGCCGGGACAAATTTGGCTGACCCTTGCTTTCTCGGGCGGCGGTACCCGAGCGGCAGCCTTCGCGTATGGCGTCCTGGAAGAGTTGCGCGACACAGTGGTCCACGTTGATGGCAAATCCATTCGACTCCTGGACGAAGTCGACACCATCAGCGCTGTTTCCGGTGGCAGTTTTCCTGCCGCCTACTATGGACTCTTCGGTGATCGTATTTTTGACGATTTCGAGGAAAAATTTCTCAATCGAAATATCCAGAGAGCCCTGATTCTTCGGGCGCTGAGGCCCTGGAACACGCTGAGATTGCTGTCGCCCTCATACACCCGAAGCATGCTTGCCCTCGATTTCTACAACCGAGAGGTATTCGACAAGAAAACCTTCGCCGACCTGGCCGCCTCCGATGGACCGCATATTCACATCAACGCGACAGATCTCTCCCACGGCTACCGGTTCACGTTCAACCAAGGGCAGTTTGACGTGATCTGTTCCGACCTGGATGTGCTTCCCGTCGCCACAGCTGTGGCCGCATCCTCGGCCGTGCCGCTCTTGCTTAGCCCCATAACCCTCAAAAACTACGCCGGCCGTTGCGGTTATGAACTTCCCCCTTGGATCGGGGATGCTCTCGAATCGCCAGGGTCGGACCGTCGGCGGTTTATGTCCGGCCAATCCTTCTTCGATTTTATGGATTCGACCAAGCGCCCGTACATTCATTTGCTGGACGGGGGAATTGCCGACAATCTGGGCCTTCGCTTTGCTATCGAGTTGATGGCGGCGGCCGGGGGCATAAATTCACTCATTGAAGCGATCGGGGTGACACCCCCGAGTCAATTCGTCGTCATCGTCGTGAATGCCGAGACCGACCCCAACCCGGCGATTGACTTGAGCTCCGCGGCACCTTCGTTCGCCGCCCTAATGGCCTCAGTATCCGGCTCGCAAATCCGTCGCTACAACTTGGAGACTCTTCTTCTCGCCGAGGAGTCCATCAGAACATTCGGCAATGCCCTGGCGCCCAGCGTCGCCGAGCCCGTTGAGGCTCGATTGATCGAGGTCAGCTTCGACTCGATTCCCCACGAAGAGGAGCGGAGCTACTTCAAGCTGCTCCCGACCTCTTTCGAACTGACCGACGATACCGTGGCCAATCTTCGGGCAGCCGGACGAAAGCTGCTTCGCGAAAACCCGGAGTTCCGTGAACTCCTGCAGAATCTCCAATAGGCCAGAATCCTGGTTTCTTTCGCCGCCTCCCGGGCCGGCCCCGGTGGGGGTGGCCGAGAAGTCGGCGCGTTGCCTATCTTGGTACGCCCGCCTGCCGAGCCAGGCACGGGCTTCCAACGCTCCTCTTCGGCGCGTCGATCACGTTGTGCCGAACGGGCGGAATCGTCCGAACTACAGGGCTTCAACTACAGGGCTCGAACTACAGACTCCAACTACAGGCTCCAACTACACGAGGCTCCAACTACACGCTCCAACTACAGGGAAGGACGGCCATGCGAAGAGTTCGGTTGGAAAATCTAACAGGAGCCGTTCTGTCGATCTTGGCGCTTTCCTTTTGCCTTGCTGGTTACCTCGCTGGGCCCGCAGCCTCTGCCGATGAAACGAGTTGGGACCAAGCACACGTCACCGATGTGGCCGAACAGCTCGCCTCGAAAGTCAAAGCTATGCGGGCAGCCGCTCGCAAAGAACCCCAGGCCATCTCCGCGGGCACGGCGGCAAAACAACGAACCACGGCCCTTTTTCTCGACACCCTCAAAAAGCTCGAACGAGCGACCGCAAAATTGGCCCGCCAACTCGCGAGCCAAGAGACCCGGCAGCAAACCGAAGGCACCGCCCGGCGGGTCGACTCGCTCTTGAGGGATGCCGCAACCCAGGGCGCGAATCTCAACTCGACCCAATGGACCAGCCAGTTTGCCGATCCCGCGCTCGTCCTAGCCGCCGAACTTCGAAGCTTATACACCGAAACCAAAATTTCCAACACCGTAGACCCCGACTCGGCCAAAACCGATTGAGCCCGCTGGAATGAACCGAACCCGGCAATCGGCGCTCGAGCCACCGAACGGATCCCACGCGAGTCCGGAAACCAAGGGTCTCTACCCGAGTCAATACGATTGGGGAGATCAGTCACCCAGACCAGAACTCGGACGGAGCAGATTCTGCCCGCTCATCGAGGCCATCACGGGAGTGCCCGCGCCTTGAATCAGCCGGTTCGCTATGGCGTCGTTGGCACCGGGATGATGGGGCTGGAACATATTCGCAATCTTCAAGCCCTCGAAGGCGCCGAAATCGTTTCGATCTGCGATTCGGACACCCGATCCCTAGAGGCCGCACACGCCCTCGTCGGCAATCGACCCGCTACGTTCTGCGATCATCGCGATCTCATCGCGCATGGGGGCTGCGACGCTCTGGTGATCGCAACCCCCAACATGACTCACCTCGAAGTCCTCCTCGCTGCCATCGAGGCTCGATTGCCCGTTCTCGTCGAGAAGCCTTTGTGCACCACGGTCGCCGACTGCCAGCGAGTAATGGACGCAGCCCATCCCGACTCCTTGATCTGGGTCGGGCTCGAGTATCGCTACATGCCGCCCATCGCAGAGTTGATCGAAAAAATAGAGTCCGGAACAGTCGGGCCCGTTCGCATGGTCGCCATTCGCGAGCACCGCTTCCCTTTCCTCCCCAAGGTAGACAACTGGAACCGCTTCAACGCCAACACCGGCGGCACTTTGGTCGAAAAATGTTGCCATTTCTTCGACCTGATGCACCTCATCACCGATGCACGACCCACACGCGTCTTCGCATCGGGAGGCCAGGATCTGAATCATCTGGATGAAATGTATGAAGGCCAAAGGCCCGATATTCTGGACAACGCCTATGTGATCGTCGACTTCGATTCCGGGGCCCGAGGAATGCTGGATCTCTGCATGTTCGCCGAAGCGACGCGGAACCAGGAGGAAATTTCTGTCGTGGGCGAGAGAGGTAAGGTCGAGGCGTTCATCCCCGAATTTGTCGTCCGCACCGGCATCCGGGGCAAGCACTCGATCGGAAAGGTCGACGAGTCCTCTGCAGGGAACTCCGATATTCGCCATCAGGGTTACCACCATGGCGCCTCATACGTCGAGCATCTTCGTTTTCGGGAGGCCGTCATCGAGGGTCTAGGCCCGGAGAGCGGGGTCGCCGAGGGACTCCTTTCGGTAGCCGTGGGCGTCGCCGCCCAACTTTCAATCCAAGAGCAGCGCCCCGTCGATCTCGCCGAGGTCGTCGAGGTCGTCGAGCAACAGAATGGAGGCGGCCACCGTGGCTGAGCCGCGGCCCGCAGCGGAAATCGCTTGGTTCAGCGCGCTCTGCGATGACGACTACGAATACCTCGGCGTTCCCGACCCCTCCCTGCTGAGTTCCTGGGAACACTGCCGGGACATCGTGCTGGCAGCGGAAAGACAGAATTTTGACAATGTCCTGCTTCCTTCGGGATACAGCCTCGGCATCGACGGAACCGCATTTGCTGCGGGCATAGCCACCCTTACCGAGCGTATCCGCCTGCTCCTCGCGGTTCGTATGGGTGAAATGTGGCCCCCCCAATTGGCCCGGCAGATCGCCAGTCTTGACCAGATGGCGGGCGGGCGACTGACCCTGAACATTATTTCCAGTGATCTACCCGGCGAAAAACTCGAGTCCGAGCCCCGATACGCCCGCACCCGGGAGTACATGTCGGTTTTGCGCCAACTCCTGAACGGCCAGCCCATCGACCACCACGGCGAATTCGTCGATCTGGTGCTTGATCCCCCCCGCGTCCAGACCCTTTCGGGGCGCTGCCCGCCCTTCTACTTCGGCGGTTTCTCAGATGCCGCCAAAGAAACCGCGGCCGCCCAGGCCGACGTATTTCTCACCTGGCCGGATACGGTGGCCGGCGTCGCGGACACAGTGGCCGAAATGCGGCGCCGTGCCAAGAAATATGGGCGGACCCTACGCTATGGCTTGCGAACCCATGTGATCGTGCGAGAAAGCGAGGCCGAGGCGCGAGCGGCCGCCGCCCAATTGGTCAGTCGCTTGGACCCTCAATTGGGCGCCACAATCCGGAAGCGATCCCTCGATGCCACTTCGGCTGGGGTTTCCCGACAGAGCGAACTGCGCGAGCTATCCGACGCCGACGGTTTCGTCGAGGAAGGGCTCTGGACAGGAATCGGTCGGGCCCGAAGCGGCGCCGGGGCAGCCATCGTGGGCAGTCCGGATCAGATCGTCGCCCGCCTTTCTCTCGGGCTATCCGCATATCGCCGAATGTGAATCCGTCGGCCGGCTTGTACTGCCTCGCATCGCCCATCAGGCACCCGCCCAACCCTGAGGGAGAGAGAGGGCCTCTCTTCCAAGCTACACACTACGCCCATCTCTTCCCTCGACCCGGACGCCGGAAGGCCAATATCTCTTCCGACCCAATTCCTTCGCGCTTGGAAATCGCCAAGCCGAATCGATTCAGAGCTTGTTGCGATCCGGCAGCAGGTCCGCGTAATTGGCGTCGCGCCCTTCCTTCTTTGCCTTGAAGGACTCGACCATGTCATCCGGAGTAAACATTCCGGTTTGCCAGGTCGCGATATAGTCAAGACCATCGGCGATCGTGTGATCGCGGGCGTAGTTGAGCATTTCCTTGCTCCCCCAAACGGCCAGCGGCGAACGCGCGGCAATCTCCGCAGCCTTGGCGACTACACCGTCAATCAGCGCCTCGTGGCTTTCGTAAACACAGTTCACCAGGCCGGAGTCACGGGCTTCCTGGGCGTAGAGGCGTCGGCCCGTGTAGGCCAGTTCGCGAACCAAGCCTTGGGGAAGGATATGCGGAAGGCGCGGAAATGTGCCCACATCCGCCGTCATGCCGATGTTGATCTCCTGAATACAGAAGAACGCATCTTCGGAGCAGTAACGCATGTCGCATGCCGAGATCAAATCGACGCCTCCGCCGATACATCCGCCCTGGACAGCAGCCAGCACGGGCACTCGGGCCTTATCCAAACAGGTGAAACTGTCCTGAAGATGAAGAATACGGCGACGCAACTCGGCCCGGGTCCGTCCGCGCTCCCCGCGGTCTTCGGGCCCATTCGCGTCCGATCCGAATACGGCTAGGTCCATGCCCGCCGTAAAATGCTTGCCCGTTGAGGAAATGACAATGGCCCGCGCCTCCCCGCCTGCATCAAACCCGTGCACGATCTCTGGCAATTCGGTCCAGAACTCTGGGACCATGCTGTTGAACGCCTCGGGGCGCTTCAGCCGAATATGCGCGACCTTTTCGCAGAGATCGACGTCGAAGCACTTGTAGGCCATAAAGAACTCCTTATTTCCTGGCTCGCACGGCACCGGCAGAGCCTAGCCGCCCAAGCACTCGCCGAATCCGAGAGGCGGGATCATAGAGGAAGAACCATCGATGCCCCAACGGTTCAGCTCACGTCGAAGCCCTTGGGCAATTTTTTTTGCACCGGGAAGTTCTGCAACCTCGCATAAACGGGCAGACCATCGCGATAAGGGGGATAGTCCTCCCCCGCAATAAGGGGTTCGAGATACTCCCGACATCGGGGTGTGATGCCAAAACCGTCCCGAGTAATAAACCCGCGCGGCATCATCTTCTCGCGATTGGCTACACGAGAGAGCTTCGCCTCCCCGACTTTCCAGCGATACGGGTGGTTGGAAGTCCGCTCAATTGTGGGCATGACCGCGTTCTTTCCCTGCAACGCCATTTCCACCGCGGCCCTGCCAACGGCATAGGCCTGATCCACATCGGTCTTTGAGGCGATATGGCGGGCAGATCGCTGGAGATAGTCGGCAACCGCCCAGTGATACTTGACGTTGAGGTCCTGCTTGACCATGGAAGCCAACGCCGGGGCCACGCCGCCAAGTTGGGCATGGCCAAAAGCATCGCGCAGCCCTAGATCCGACAAGAACTTCCCATCGGCGCTCCGGACACCTTCTGAAACCACCACCGAGCAATACCCGTATTTTCGTACCTTTCGCCCGACGGCCGCCATGAATCGCGCTCGATCGAAGGCCAGTTCGGGAAACAGAATCACGATTGGAAATTCACCGTTCGCGCTGGAAGCCATCCCGCCCGCTGCAGCGATCCAGCCGGCATGGCGACCCATCACTTCAAGAATAAATACTTTGGTGGACGTTTTCGCCATGGATGCGACGTCCATGCTCGCCTCTCGGGTGGAGATAGCGATGTATTTCGCAACCGAACCGAACCCAGGGCAGTTGTCCGTAATGGGGAGATCGTTGTCCACGGTTTTCGGAATATGAATGGCTTGGATCGGATATCCCATACTCTTGGACAGTTTCGACACCTTCAGGCACGTATCGGCCGAATCCCCGCCGCCGTTGTAAAAGAAATATCCGATATTGTGAGCTCTGAAGACCTCGATCAGCCTTTCGTACTCCGAGCGGTTCTCTTCAAGGCTTCTCAGCTTGTAGCGGCAGGAACCGAACGCACCCGAGGGCGTATGACGGAGTGCGGCGATCGCAGACTTTTTCTCTCGGCTCGTATCGATCAGGTCTTCGCCAAGGACCCCGATGATCCCGTTTCGTCCAGCGAGGACCTTGCCAATTTTCTTGCGCTCCTTGCGGGCCATCTCGATGACTCCGCATGCCGAAGCGTTGATCACCGCCGTGACCCCGCCCGACTGGGCGTAGAGGATATTCTTTATTTTTCCCATGGTCGCACCCATTCGTAGAGTCGATCCCGAAAAGAATCAACGTAGCCGCGGACCGTTGACATCCCCTCTGGGCGGCGACGTGCCTGCGATTGGCTCGCGAATAGCGAGAAGTATTCGGTCAATAACGCGATCCCACGGGTCACCGCTGAGCCCCCTTGAAACGAGCAAGAATCTGATTCACCATCGAAAGATGCCGCCCAAGCTACTGAAATCACGAGCATCTCGCGAGCGCCTTGAGATAGGAGACCGCCCCTCTCAGTCGGCCCTCGGTCGCGGGCTGGCCGCCGCCTTCACCAAGGCGTTCGAAAACAACTTCCAACCGACATCCGCTGGGCACTTTGGCGCCCGGGTTAGCATTGTGGTTGCAAACCTCGATTCCCATTAGAGATACGAGCCACCGACCAAAGGAAAAATTCATCATGAGCGCCTCATCCCAAGACCGGGCATCCGCCCCGCCCGAATCCCATTCAACCGACTTCGATGCGAATGCCATGCGCGAACGTTATGTAGCCGAGCGCGAAAAACGCCTCCGGCCCGAAGGCAACGAACAATACGTAGAGGTGACTGGCCAGTTTGCTCACTACGTTGACGACCCGTACGTCGACCATGAGACCCAACGCGGCCCGCTCTCCGATGAGGTCGACGTGCTCATTGTCGGCGGAGGGTTCGGAGGTCTCCAGGCGGGAGCTCGCCTTCGCGACGCCGGTGTCCGCGATATCCGCATCATCGAAAAGGGCGGCGATTTCGGAGGTACCTGGTATTGGAACCGGTACCCGGGTGCTCAATGCGATGTCGAGTCCTACATCTACCTGCCTCTGCTTGAAGAACTCGGCTACATCCCCACCGAAAAATATGCATGTGCCAAAGAAATTCTTGAGTACAGCCAGGCGATCGGCAGGCACTACGATCTTTACGACCGGGCCCTCTTTCAGACCGAAGTCACCCATATGCGCTGGGACGATGCGATCTCGCGCTGGATTATCTCCACCAATCGCGACGATGAAATCCGTGCCCGCTTCGTCGCCATGGCCAATGGACCCTTGAATCGGCCCAAGCTTCCGGGTATCCCGGGAATCCGCGATTACAAGGGACATACGTTTCATACCAGTCGTTGGGACTACGACTACACGGGAGGGGACCCCGAAGGCAATCTCCACCGCCTGGCGGACAAGCGAGTCGCCGTCATCGGAACCGGGGCAACCGCCATCCAATGCGTCCCCTTTTTGGGGCAAACGGCCGAGCAACTTTTCGTCTTCCAGCGCACCCCTTCCTCCGTGGACGTACGCGGAAATTCGCCCACCGACCCGCAGTGGGCCGATGCTCTTGAGCCGGGCTGGCACAAGCAACGCATGGAAAACTTCAACGGCCTGGTCTCGGGGGTGCCTCAACCCGAAGATTTGGTGGACGATGGCTGGACGGACCTCATCGGAAAGATGGTAACTCGATTCAAAGACGCCACAGCTGCCGGAAACGTCGACGTGCCCAAGATCATGGAGATGGCGAACTTCGACAAAATGAACGAAATCCGGAGTCGGGTAGATGCCCTCGTGGATGATCCGTTGGTTGCCGAGAAGCTCAAACCCTATTACCAAATGTTCTGCAAGCGCCCCACGTTCAATGACGACTACCTGCCCGCGTTCAATCGGAAAAATGTCCATCTCATCGACACCGACGGAAAAGGGGTCGACCGGATCACCGAAACGGGACTCGTGGTCGCGGGGGTGGAATATGAAGTCGACTGCATAATCTTTGCCACGGGATTCGAGGTAGGCACTGCCTATGCGCGGCGGGCCGGCTACGAAATTGCCGGCCGCAATGGCATCACTCTCGGCGACAAGTGGTCCGAGGGCATGAGTTCCCTGCATGGGATTCAAAGTCGGGGCTTTCCGAACTGCTTTCTCATGCACATGAATCAGGCCGCCTTTACCGCCAATTTTCCCCACCTCCTCGAAGAATTGACTACGCACATCGCTCACATCATCGGCCAGACCATAGAGAGCGGCAGCAAGACTGTGGAAGTCGCAGAGGCTGCGGAGAAAGCCTGGGTCGAGACCATTCTAGAGAAGGGGCTCGGCGCGATGGGTGCACTGGGGAGCAATGAGTGCACCCCGGGCTACTACAACAACGAGGGCCAGCCCAACCCGGAGTCCGCTCGCTGGGCTCCCTATGGAGGCGGGTCCATCGAATTCTTCGAATTGCTCGCGAATTGGCGGTCCGAGGGAAGCTTCGCGGGTCTTGAATTCAAAAAATAGGGCCTCAACTGCATCGGGTCGGCCCCGCCGATCGGGATCCACGCTCAGGGCCAGGACTAGGGCCGCAGTCGGAGTCGGAGGAATTCTCACCGTCGCCTCCCCCCCAAGTTGAGCGGGCATGAGATGTCCCTCGCCTCAGCCCCTTCCCCGACACGTTCGATCGTGCAAGAATCCGCCGCAACATGAAAAACCTGCCCCGCTCGGTCCTCATCCTGCTCCGCCTTGTCGGTACCTTGGTTCTTGGCCTGGGCCCGGTTCCTTCGGCCCTCGCCGTGGTGACCGAGGGTCCGTCGGCCCCGGCGAGTGATCTCGACGACGACTCGAGGTCTGGCTCCGGCGAGAGTTCTCCCGCCCCGTCGACTCCAGCCTCGGGAGCACCTCGCTGGCAACCCGACGGAGCGAAGCCGGCCAAGTGGGACTGGGTGCTTCTTAATACTGGAGAGTGGCTGAAGGGGACCGTCGAGGGCGTTCGAAACGGCAAGATGAACTTCGATAGCGATAAGTTTGACGAAATCCAACTGAAGATGGAAGACGTCGTTCGAACGCACTCCATAACAGTCAACACCTTCGTCTTGACCGAGCAGCGCGTCATCGTTGGGGTGGGCGAATTTACTCCCGATTCAATCGTCATCAAAAGCCAATCGGGGAACGACAGCTACCCACGCGAACAACTTCTCTCATTGGTGATGGGCAATCGAAATGAGGGGAAGCTTTGGTCGGGCAAGGCAAACGCCGGAATCTCCACGAGTTCGGGCAACACGAACCAGATGACCGCCAATATCCAAGCCAGCATTCGGCGAAGGGGCGCTTTCCTGCGCCTCGATTCAAGCTATTACGGCAATTTTGGACAATCGAAGGGCGTTACCAACGTCAGCAACCAGCAACTGACGTTTCAGTCCGACCTCTTCGTGAGGGATCGCTTTTTTCTCATCCCAGTCGTATTCGACTACTACACCGACACCTTCTCGAATATCGACCTCCGAATTCGCCCCGGCATGGGGATGGGTTACCAAATCGCCCAAAGATCTGGGCTTGAATGGGACATAACGACTCTTGCCCAGTATCAGCGGCTGGATTTCGTTTCTGTTCTTCAAGGCCAGGCACTGAATTCCGAGTCTTTCGCCTTGAGCGTCGCCAACCACGCTTCGTGGGATATCACCGACGATATCAGCCTGAATTCCGACTACACCCTGACCCTGCCCACTTCCAGTCTTTCTAATCCCGACCAACAGGCCATCGTCACTCTCGAGATCGACATTACGAAATATCTGAGCATAAGTTCCACGTTAAATTGGACTCGCGTCGGCGCCCCCCAGGAGCAAGCCGATGGCACAACCCCCGACCAGAACGATATCTCCCTGAGCGTCGGACTCGGGGTCACCTTTTAAGACTAAAAGGGCAAAACAGAGGGCTCTCCCTTGAGCCTCCCCTGTCCCTAAAAAGCCGGCAAACACTCATATGAATAGCAAGAGGTCAGTATGTTCGACTTGAGCAACCGGATCGCTCTTGTCACTGGCGCAGGCCAGGGTATGGGAGCGGGCATTGCCCGGAACCTTGCCCGCCAGGGCGCCCGCGTGGTCGTAAACGATCTTGACGCGAATCGCGCGCAAAATACCGTTAAGCAGATCCAAGCCGCCGGGGGCGACGCGAGCGCTGCGCCCTTCGACGTAACTCACTTCGACGAAGTTCAGGCCGGAGTCGATCGAATCACGAAAGACTTCGGGGCGATCGACATCTTGGTCAACAACGCCGGCAACGCGGGTGGCGGACCCACGATGGAACTCGCCCAATTCCGCGAAATGCCAGTCTCTGACTGGCGACGCTTCATTGACGTCAACCTCTATGGCCCGGCAAATTGCGCCAAGGCCGTGTTGGACGGGATGT
>LWDU01040225.1_pt1 | contig 21385 bp, 23 predicted proteins | sample 727161 | NCBI WGS metagenome assembly LWDU01 (sample SAMN04566230, study PRJNA314399) | hydrothermal vent metagenome | isolation source: deep sea hydrothermal plume seawater | place: Mexico: Gulf of California, Guaymas Basin | collected 2004-07-11
GGTCTGATGAGCGCGATCAAAAAGGGCAAATTTCAGGCCGTACTGGAAGTCCGCGAAGAAAACTTTGAATCTGTTCTGAAGTGTCACTCCGATATGCGCGAATCTTTCACGATGGTCGATGTCACAGAACCAGGCGAAGAGTCTTTAGGGCAGATAGTTGAGAACATCTCCAAAGGCCGCTTGGAAAAGCACCACAATATTGCGATTGACCCGCTGGCCATTCAGACAGCGATCGATCTGACAAATAAGTACCGCGTTCGTGATCTGGGGTTAAGCCGCGCGCAGCCTGAAAGAGCGATGACATTGCTGGATCGTGCCCTGACATCTTACCGTCAAAGCGCGCACGCTAAAGACCCGAAGCTTGCCTCTTTGGAGGAGCGTATCGGTTCGATCTTTGAAGCCGTTAAAGGCGAAAATGTAGCCCCTGAACTGCAGGGCAAATCACAGGAAGAGCTTGAGAGCCTGCTGCAGGTTCTGGAAGCCGAAGCCCTTGAAATCAAGGATAGCTGGGAAGCAACACAGAAAGAGATCAAATCGGTCTATAAAGATATTGCGTCTGCTGAAGATAATATCCGCTCCTTCGAAGATGCGTTGGAACAGCAATTGGTTGAAGAAGCCGAAGCCCGCAAACGTGCGGAAGAGGCGGAAGGCACGCAAGATGTTGCCAAAGCGCGCAAAAGTTTTGATGTGGCCGCAACGCTACAAAGAGGTGGCTTTGAATCCGAGAAGGTTGAAAAGCTGCGTGAACAAATCCGTAAATATCAGGATGCTGCAGAGCGTGCAAAGTCCCGCTTCGGTGAGCTGACTGCTGAGATTAATGATGGCCTGGTGCTGACAGAATCTCACGTCCTAAAAGAGTTCAGCGAAATCTCGGGCTTCCCGACAGACAAGCTGAAACAGGACGAGCGTTTGAAACTGATGAACCTTGAAGCCAATATCGGCGGCCGCGTATTCGGCCAGCCCGAAGCGGTTAGCAAACTGTCTGATCAGGTCGTGGTTGCTCGCGCCGGTCTGCAGGATAAAAACAAACCGCAAGGCGCGTTCATGTTCCTCGGCCCATCAGGTGTCGGTAAAACCGAAATCACCAAAGCACTGGCGGCAGAACTGGAATTACCACTGCTGCGTCTTGATATGTCCGAGTATATGGAGAAACACGCGGTTGCCAAACTGATTGGTGCGCCTCCGGGATATGAAGGCTACGAAGCTGGCGGTTTCCTGACAAACCAGATCCGTCGTAACCCGCGCCAGATCATCTTGCTGGACGAGATTGAAAAAGCGCACCCTGATGTCTTTGACGTGCTGTTGCAGGTTCTTGATGATGCGCGTTTGTCTGATAACCGCGGCCTGACCGTAGATTTCAGCCAGACCATTATCGTGCTGACCTCGAACGTAGGTACGCCGCACTTTTTGAATGAAGAGCTGAGCTTTGATGAGTCAAAAGTGCAGGCGATGGAAGATCTGGACGAAAAATTCAGACCTGAATTCCTGAACCGCTTTAACGGCCGTGAAAACATCCTGTGCTTTAACAAGCTGGAACTGCCTGTCATCGAGATGATCGCCAAGCGCGAGCTGAGCAAGATCAACAAGATGATTGCTGAAAACGGTAAGGACATCAGCATCAATATCTCTGAAGATGACCTGAAAGCGATGTGTGCCGATCACTACAAACCCGTAAACGGCGCGCGTGGTATTACAGGTTACATTCAGGGCCAAATCAAACCAAGCGTAGCGAAGGCGACCTTGTTCACGCCTGATGCCGAAGGCACGATGCTGATCGAATACGATAAAGACAGCAAAACCCTGACGGTGAACCCGCCTGTTAAACACGAAGCACCTGCCGAAGAGGTGGAGAAGAATGCAAGCGCTGCTGCTGGCTTTACTGCTCCCGCTCAAGGTTAGTCAGAGCTGAGAAAGTAGGAGACACATTATGTCTGATCCAAAGAAAAAAGACACATCTTTCGAAGACCTGTTAAGGGACGCGAAAGCTGCAATCGGAGAGGTCGATAACGAGCGCAAAGCGTTGAAAGACGCCCATAACGCTTCGGCGATCGGCCAGATCTCCAAACAAGTTACGGCCATCCATAAAACCTTTAATCAGGTGTCACAGGCTGGAATGTGGGTATACAACAATATCATTGATCCTGTTGTATCCAGTGGCGTGATTGGATGGCCGTTCCGTACCTACGGTAAGCTGTGGAACTGGGCAGTTTACAAAGAAGATGCCGAAGGGGAGCGCGTCTTCTCCAAGCGTAACGCAGGGCTTATGCTCTGCGCGACGCTGGCCGCAGGCCTGAATGTAGGGCCGATCATGACGAACACCGCCGAGCTTGCTTGGGACACGGCATGGATGGCCACAACCACGCGCACGGAAACTTGGTATCTGGGGCAGTCGCAGGAAATTTATCCTGACTCCAATATCTTTTCCACGCGCGGCTGCGAGAGCATTACCTGTTCTGATCAGGATAGTATCTATTTCAGGATCAAACCGTCCATCGCCCACAACATCAGAAGTCTGGTGCAGGACGGCAGCTTCTTCTACTCCGATTTCGTAGCAGCGGCGATCCCTAACGATACCAATAGCTGTGAGGTCACGTATTACGGCACACGCGCCAAGACCTTTGTGCGTGGCTTTGATATCTACCCGCAAATCCTGAATGTGGAATGCTCGCCGCTCTCGGTGAATGGCGGAGCATTACAAGCCCCGCAGCAGCCGGCGCCAGCCATGCCCTAAGTCAGGGCGCATGATGGTGCGCTGCAATTTGTCTAATCCCTTACTTTTGGTGTATAAACTTACAGCATCGAAAGTAGGGATATGACAGACAGCAGCGATCTATATTACGGACTAACGCAGGCAGAGCGCGACGCATTGCCTGCGATGCCGTCTTTTAAGGGTAAAACAACGGCTGAAATCATCGCCAATATGCCGGATAAATTCCGCGCCCTGATGAAGGTGGCTAGCGGCTCTGTCTTCAAACGTGTGTATTTCGCTGTCTCAGACTCATATCTTAAGAAAAAGCACGAAGATACAAACTCCCGCTATGCGGCAGAACTGCGCGCAACAGACGCGCTGGCGGGTAGCCCGAAGGTTTACAGTCTGAATGAGTCTTATGATTTCTTCTGCACGAGCGCATCCCGCATTGTCGATGGGAAGCCTGTGCTGCTTAGCACGCTGGATTGGGGGAAGATGCCTGAAATTTGTCAGGCGCTTTACCATGCCGAATGCGAAGGCGAGCAAGGTGCCTATGATGTTTATAACGTCACGGGGTATTCAGGTGTGTTTAGGGGTGGCGCGGAAGGCCGCTTTGCTGTGGCGTTGAACCGTGCGCCCGTGCCGACATTGTTCAATCTGCCCGCTATACAAAAGACCGAGCGCGAACATCGCCTGCAGGATAAAGCGCGCACCCATAAACTGGGCTTTGTCTTCAATTTGGCAGCGGCGGCCATAGCCTTCGCGCGCGGTGAAACAATTGCAAAATTTGTCTCTACGGCAAAATCATATACCAGCCGTGAAAAAACTATTCCCTTCGTACTGCGCGAAGCCTTTGAAACAGCCGCTGATTTTACGCAGGCGCTGGACATGGCAGCACGCACAAAACTATCTGGCTCTGGCCTGATGGTCATGACTGGCGTTGATGAAACAGAAAATTGTGCCATCTACAGAACACGTGATAACTGCGTGATTGAAACAACAGCCGCAGGATTTGAAAAACTCAGCGCGCAATTCGCCGATGCCGCGAATGTAACGGTATTGCAGGCAGAAAAAATCTGTATTGCCAATCACTGGCCTGACCATGTCGCAAGAATTTTAGGAAACGGATATGATCGTATCGATTTCCCGCGCGCAAGATGTGATGCCATGAAAGCACAGCTGGACAACGATCACATTGATTTAAAGCAAGGCGTAGAGGTTGATAGTACAGTGCTGTATTCGGAGTATAATGTTTCTAAAGGTAGCAGCCGCGCACTGGCGATCCAGAACCGTAAACCGATCGCTTATCACGCCAAGTAACGCTCTTTAAGCCGTTTTAAAATCCAGAATGAAATCATTTCCGTCCTTACGTGGGGAAACGCTGATACTGCCGCCATGGATTTCAGCAGCCTTTTTCACGATAGCAAGACCGAGACCCGAACCTTTGGTCTGTGTGTTGTCGGGTGTCTTTTCGAAGCGCTCGAAAATGCGGTCTTTGTAGTCTTCAGGGATCGGCTTGCCGTGATCTCGAACAGTGAGTTTCATATCATCAATAATCACGGACACCTTGGTGTCGGTCGGGGTGTGTTTTAGGGCGTTTTCCAGCAGGTTCAAAATCGCACGGAACAAAATATCTTCATTCCCCATGATAGTTTGCTGTTTTACGCGCTGTTCTAGGGACAGCTCCTTACCTGAATTGATAAACAGGGGCCCCATATCCGCGCAAGCTTTGTGCGCGATCACATTAAGATCAATCTCGGTTTTGGGCGCTTCTTCGGCCAGATCAAGGCGCGAAATATCGAGCATCTGACCGATCAAGCGATTGATATTGCGCAAATCTTCGTTCAGCGCATAGACCTCTTTCTCATCCTTCAGATTAGAAATGCGAGCCTTTAAAATGGATATCGGTGTCCGCAGCTCATGCGCAGCATTGGCGATAAAGAACTTCTGCTGCTCCGCACTTTTCTCAAGGCGCGCCAAACTGTTATTGATACTGCGGATCAGCGGCAGCAGCTCCATATGGATATTATCCTCATCAAGGCGATAGGATAAATTATCGTATTTGATATTCCGCGCATCCTTAGCGGCCTTGAAAATCGGCATGAATGTCTCACGGAAAATCAGGATAATCAGTAAGCCCTGCAATAATAGCAGCGGCGTGCCATAGATCAGAACCTTGGTCAGGAAGTCATCTTCCAGCGAACTCAGCAGCTTCGTAAATTCCGCCTCGTGCTCCAGAATGAAGATCGGGTATATTTTGCCCTCGAACAGATAGTCGTATTTTAAACCCGTAAAGTTACGGCCATCTTCGGTTTGGAAGTTGAAGTAATGTTTACCACCTTCTTTGAGCGTATTTTGGATCTGCTCTTCCATAAAATCATCAGATTTAAAGAGGATGCGGCCATTCGTATTCATCACCGCATATTGGTGGGTGCCGTCTTCATCTTCATCGTAATAGGTGCGGTAACGGTTCGGCAGATCGAGCGTAAAAGAACCTTTCCAGTCATATTCTATATAGGATGCAATCTTGCGTGCTTGCTCCAGCAAATCGTCCTTTTCCAGCGCATTTGTCACAACGCTGATCTGCGAGAAAATGATATAGCCAAGTAGCAGCATTATAAGCAGAGAGGTCGCGAACACGTTCACGACCACTTTGAAAAGCAACGATTTATGATTGGATTTCATCGCTATTTACCCATCATCATCTTTGACTTTGATAAGGTAACCAATGCCGCGCAGCGTTTTGATTTCTACTGTGGCGTCTTTGTCTTCCAGCTTCTTACGCAAGCGGTGCATCAAAACCTCTACAGAGTTTTGCGAGCCTTCATCACCATAACCGTAAAGACCGGAGATAAGCGTATCCTTGCTGACGACACGGCCAGGCAAACGCATCAGACGCTCTAAGGCTTCTTTCTCTTTAACCGAAATTTCAAGCGGCTTGTCATTAATGCGTACCAGATTTTCGGAAGGCATAAACTCGAGATTGCCAAGCTTTTGGATCGTGTCTACCGTTTGTGACGGGCGGCGGTGCAGGGCATGGATGCGGGCAATAAGCTCGTCCATCTCAAACGGCTTGACCAGATAATCATCTGCGCCGCTGTTAAGGCCTGCGACCTTGTCACCCAATTCATCCTTGGCGGTCAGTACGAGTACAGGGATTTTGACCCCATCCTCGCGCAGGATCTTTAGAAGCTCCAAACCTTCCATATCAGGTAGGCCGCGATCGAGGATCACAAGGTCATGCACATCAGGAGAAATCAGGTCGAGCGCAGCCTCACCACTGGCAGCACATTCGGCGCGTATACCCGCCTTTTTGAGCTGTTCTGCGATAAGGGCGCTTAACTCGGCCTGATCTTCTACAATAACGATATTCATACATTATGCCTTACTTCAGAGGCATATCGTGCCTCGGCGGAAATACGTAGTCAGCTATAGCATAAGACTCGCCACCCTGAATATAGTTCAAAATCATATCGTTTTCGATTTTCGCATCTTCGAACGAGTGAATGACCTCTTTTGCTAAATCACGTAAGGATACAATACCGACCAGATGGTTATTGCCATCTAGTACAGGCATGTATTCCCATTGATATGAAAGCATGGCTTCGTAGGCCTCTTTCACTGTGCTATCAGCATCAATTGTTGGCGGATTCATATACATAGCCTCATATAATAACGTTTCAGTAGGTACTAAGTTCTGTCTCACAACACTTTTTGTGAAGCAGTCACGACTAAAGACGCCCGCAAAGTCATCCTTACATTCAACGCCGATGATACCGACATTGTGAATGGCCATGATTTCCATGGCAATCGCAACGCTCTTGCTGCCTTGCAGGCAAGGCGTATGTGATCTTTGGGCAAGATCACCGATTTTTTGCTTTGTAATGCACATGGTCTAACTCCTTAACTAAGTGATGATAGGGACGATTCCTCCCTACAGTTTCAATGATCGCCGATTCACCTTGCAGCTAACTTACAGCGCTAAAATTTTTATTTTTGTGGAGCAGTAAAAAGAGTGGGCCGGCTTGCGCCGGCCCGGGAGTGCGTGTGTGGTTAGGGAATGAAGAGCATGAGTGTCGTTGTAGCGTATTACTAAACCCTGCATTCTTTCACCACGGGGTGTGGAACTACTGTGGGAACAAAAAACTTAGTGTCTGCTAATATCTACGCGATCAATCGCGCCAACCCTCCGCTCGGCCTGAGATTTTAAATCCTCAAGGTCAGTCAATAGGTCAACCAGATAACTATCAAAGCCGCAATCATCGCTATTATCGGCGTGTGTGTAGGTTTCAAGAACCAGCACATCTTCATGGCGATGGTCGACGGTTTCTGATCTTTTCAAATATGCACTTCGTACCAGCGGGTGGGTAATGCTGATGGGCATAGGGATCATAGATTTATTTTGACCGAGCATTTTTTAACTCCTGCGTAAAAGGTTGTTTTCCTTGTCACGAATCAAGTATCTCACTGCCAGCTTTCACGAACCTTACAAGGCAAAAAAATGTACTGCACTGCACGGTTATCGCCGATTCTCTGTTGATGAAACGCCGCGCTTGCTATAGATATGAGTCATCAAAAAAAGAATCGTTTTTCGTAAGATTTTATGAACGAAGAGAGAGGTTGCCATGAGCAAACAGACCCCCTTATACCAAGCCCATTTAGATAGCGGTGCGAAGATGGGGCCGTTTGCCGGTTACGATATGCCCCTTTATTACGGCGAAGGCGTTATGGCCGAGCATGAATGGGTGCGCGAGCACGCGGGCATCTTCGATGTTTCTCACATGGGCCAAGTCATCCTCAGCGGCGAAAACGCCATGGCTTTTCTAGAGCGCATTACACCCTCATCCTTTGGAAAGCTGCCTGACGGGCGCGCCAAATATACTGTCATGACAAATGATAAGGGCGGTATCGTTGATGATTTGATCGTCACGCGCATGGCGTCTGATCAATTCTTCGCCGTTATTAACGCAGGTTGTAAGGATAAAGATATCGCATGGATGCGCGAACACCTGCCTTCAGGCGTTGATATGCAGGTTCTGGATGACCGTGCATTAGTGGCCTTGCAAGGTGATTCCGCAGAAAGCGTAATGCGTGACTTGTTTGGCATGGATCTTTCTGAAATTCCTTACATGTGGCTGATCGAAGCCAGCCTGCATGATGGCACGGATGTATATGTCAGCCGCCTTGGATACACAGGCGAGGATGGTTTTGAAATCAGCGTGCCTGCTGACAAGGCACGCGCTTTATGGGACAAGCTCCTGTCACATGACAAAGTAAAACCAATCGGCTTGGCAGCCCGCGACTCGCTGCGCCTTGAAATGGGCTACTGCCTATATGGTCATGACATCGATGATACAACAAGCCCTGTTGAAGCAGGTCTTGGCTGGGTCATGGGTAAGGAAAACACTGGCTTTATCGGGGCTGGCCACGTGCTGGGTCACAAAGAAGACGGCGTTGATCGTCAGCGCGTCGGTATTCGCCTGACGGAAAAAGGCGTAGCGCGCGAAGGCGTTGATATTCTGGATGCCCAGAGCATGGAAAAAATCGGCACGCTGACCAGCGGTGGTTTCTCGCCATCCCTCAAGGGCGGCGTCGGTCAGGGATACGTCCAGACGGACAAAGCCGAAAGCGGAACAAAAGTTTTTGTAAATGTGCGTGGCCGTAATATCGCAGCGGAAGTTGCCGATATGCCGTTTATCCCCGCACGCACCAAATCTATGAAGAAAAAAGCAGCTTAACTTACGGAGTTTAATAATGAGCGATATGAAATACACAAAAGACCATGAATGGATCAAAATCGAAGACGGTAACGTTGCCGTTATCGGTATCACGGAATTTGCGCAAGACGCGCTGGGTGATCTGGTATTCGTTGAACTGCCTGAAATGGGCGCCAGCGTATCCAAAGGTGATGACTTTGCGGTTGTAGAATCTGTGAAAACAGCGGCCGAAGTGTACACGCCTGTGACAGGTGAAGTTGTGGCGATCAATGACAACCTCGAAGGCGATGCCGAGCTGATCAAAAAATCCATCGATGAAGGCTGGATTGCCAAAATCAAAATGACAGACGAGTCTGAAATTGCCGATCTGATGGACAAAGCCGCCTACGACAAGTTTTTGGCCGAACAAGATCACTAAGTTTTATTAAGCAAACAGGAGCGACAAGCCCATGCGTTATTTGCCACAAACCAAAAACAGCCGCGCAGAAATGCTGAAAGCCATCGGCGCCAAAGATGTTGATGCGCTTTACGTTGATGTGCCAAAGGAAGCCTTTATTAAAGGGCTTGCCGATTTGCCAAATCACATGGGCGAACTGGAAGTCGAGCGTACGCTCAGCAGCTACGCCAACCAGAACCACGCCGCGCCTGACGGCCCGTTCTTCTTGGGGGCAGGTGTGTATTACCACCACATCCCGTCAACGGTTGATTACATCATCCAGCGCTCTGAATTTCTGACCGCTTACACGCCGTATCAGCCTGAAATCGCTCAAGGCACGTTAACGGCTGTGTTCGAGTTCCAGACATTTATCGCGCAGCTGACAGGGCAGGATATTGCCAACGCCTCTATGTATGACGGCGCGACATCCACGGCTGAAGCGGCATTGATGGCACTGCGTATCCATAAAAAGCGCAGCAAGGTCTGTGTCGGCAATGCGCTGCACCCTGATTACCGCGCCGTGCTGGATACTTACATGGGTAACCACGACCATGTTTCTGTCTTCGAAGGTGAACCTGACGACGATACAGCTTGCGTGATCGTCCAAAGCCCTGACTTCTTCGGTAAGCCGCACGCTTACGATAAATGGCGCAAGCTGTGTGATGAAACAGGTGCGCTGCTGATCGTTGTCATTAACGAGATTGTATCACTGGGTCTGCTGCCTGCGCCTGACGTTGCTGACATTGTCTGCGGCGAAGCACAATCTGTCGGTGTGCCGATGGGCTTCGGTGGTCCGCATCTGGGCTTCTTTGCCTGCCGCGAACAATTCGTGCGCCAGATGCCGGGTCGTCTGGTCGGTGAAACAGTGGATGCCGATGGCCGCCGTGGCTACGTGCTGACGCTCAACACGCGTGAACAGCATATCCGCCGTGAAAAAGCGACATCGAATATCTGTACGAACCAAGGCCTGATGGCGCTGGCCTTCACAGTGCACATGGGCTTGTTGGGTGAAGGCGGCTTCCACCGTCTTGCCCGTCTGAACCACGAAGCCGCGTGTAAGCTGGCTGATGCGGTGGCAGGCATTGACGGTGTCAGTGTTGAAAACGAAACATTCTTCAATGAATTTACGGTCACACTGCCCAAAGACGCGAAAACAGTCGTCGAGACACTCGCTGATAAAGGCATTATCGCAGGCTATGCGCTGGACGGTAACAAAATGCTGATGGCCGCCACCGAAATGACCACAGACGAACACATCGCCGAACTGGTCACAGCCTTGAAGGAGGTACTGTAATCATGACAGCCGAACACAAAATCGAGGATGTAACGATGCTTCATAAGCAAAATGACCTAGCAGATGGTAACCGTGGTCTTCATTACGAAGAAAACCTGCTCTGGGAAAAAGAACGCAGTGACGAACCGGGCGTTGACCTGCCAAAACCTGCAGGCACGAAACTGCGCACAGGTCTGTCAGAGCGCGGTGATATCGGTCTGCCGCAGGTCAGCGAACCACAAGTGGTGCGCCACTTTGTGCGTCTATCCACGCTGAACTATTCGATCGATAGCGGCTTCTTCCCGCTGGGGTCTTGTACGATGAAACACAACCCGCGCCTGAATGAAAAAGTCGCGCGTTATGCAGGGTTTGCCCATGCCCACCCGCTACAGCCTGCCAAAACGGTACAAGGCAGCTTGCGCGTGATGTATGAACTGCAAAACTGGCTGGGTGAGCTGACAGGCTTGCCGGGTGTATGTTTGTCACCGGCAGCGGGCGCGCATGGCGAGCTTGCAGGTATGATGACAATTGCCCGCGCCCACGAAGCCAAAGGCAACACGCATAAGCGCGTGGTGTTAGTGCCTGACTCTGCGCACGGTACAAACCCTGCGACAGCCGCGATTTGTGGTTTCACAATTAAAGTGATCCCGACCAAAGAAACAGGTCGCCTGACGGTTGAAGCCTTTAAAGAAGCGCTGGGTGATGGCCACGATGTGGCGGGTATGATGGTGACAAACCCGAATACTTGCGGTCTTTTTGAAACCGACATTCTGGAGATTTCAAAACTGCTGCATGATGCGGGCGGTTACTTCTATTGCGACGGCGCAAACTTTAACGCGCTGGTTGGCAAAATCCGCCCAGGCGATTTCGGTGTGGATGTCATGCACATCAACCTGCACAAAACATTCTCCACACCGCATGGCGGCGGTGGCCCGGGTTCAGGCCCGATCTGTGTAACCGAAGAGCTGGCGCCGTTTATGCCTGTGCCTGTGATCGGCAAAGACGTTATGAAGATGATATGCCTGAAACACTGGGACGCCTGCGCGGTTTCGTGGGGCAGTTCGGTATGCATGTACGCGCGCTGTCATACATGATGAGCCACGGCGCAGACGGCCTGAAACAGGTCTCTGAAGATGCGGTGCTGAACGCTAACTATCTGCTCAGCCAGTTAAAGGATGTATTCTATGTCCCTTATGAAGGCCCGTGCATGCATGAATGCCTGCTGACAGATAAGAAGCAAAAGGAAAAAGGCGTTGAAACAATCGACATCGCCAAAGCACTGACCGAATACGGCTACCACCCGATGACGGTGTACTTTCCGCTGGTTCTGCCGGGCACTATGCTGATCGAGCCGACAGAAACAGAAAGTCTGGACGCGCTGGACCGTTTTGTCACGACAATGAAAACAATCGCATCCGACGTGGAAAAGGGCGATACCGAGAAGTACCACAACTTCCCGATCTCCACTCCGCGCCGCCGTCTGGACGAAGTAAAAGCTGCCCGCCAGCCTGTCCTGCGCTGGAAGGAAGCATCCTAAGATTTAATACTCTCAGCAATACAAAACGCCCGCTACTATCCGCGGGCGTTTTTTTATGCCTTGATCGCAGGCAGGTCACGTTGCACAATGCCATAAATAATTAAGCAGAAAACTGCGTATGAAACAGGGAGATAGACTATGAGCCAAGCCAAATATCTTGGCGTCGATAAAGACGCCGTTATCCAAAGCCTGAAAGAAGGCGAGAAATTTATCCGCAGTTTGAAGATCGGGCCGGCAACCGATGGCATTCTTGATCAGTTCAATAGTGCCGCGGCCTTGCCAAAGTTGGCGGCTGCGCAAAACGATAAAGAGCTGGCGCTCGCCATGGGTGAAACAGGCGCGCCGTCTCTGCTAACCCGTATGAGTGATGTTTTCAGGCACTGCGCGGCCTTGGATCTGGAGGGCGCGGCCCATCAGCTCTATCAGGATTTAGGGGAATGGGGCGCGTTTTCGGGCATTGAGCTTGCCAATTACAGGGAAAGCGATTACGAGCAGGATTTATTCATGGTCAAAGGCAGTATTGCCCATACCAGAGATAACCCGTCAGCACTAGATATGACCTTGCTGGATGGTTTGATCGAATATTGGAAAGATGAGCAATATAAAGACGATAAGTCTGAAATCGATGCGCTAAAACTTACGCTATTAGGGCTACTGGATGGTGATAATGAGGGATGGGCGGATGAACTGGATGCCGTCTTCGAAGCCATGAGCCTGCGGGAACGACACCAGCTGAAAATGATGGTCGATGTGGTATCAGGCATGCATAGCAAGCGAGAGCAGGTTGTCAGCAAATGGCCGCTGCGCCAATTCGGCATTAAAATCGATAGCGAGACCAATAATTTTCAGGAAATGCAAACTATTCTGGCACCCATCATGGATAAGGTCGGAGAAATTCTGACCCCGTATTATGAGCTGCATGAAGTGGATATGACAGGTGTGGGCGCTATAACGCGCGATTTTGAAAATATCGGATTTACGGTTGTGACGTCAGAGCGTGTCGCTCAAGAGCTGGCTGACGCTCTGCCTGACTGGGATGTCATTGACGGGCAGGGTAACAAGATCATGCCGCGCGAGCCTGAAGCTAAGCCTGCTCCTAAGCTCTAATCCTTACGGTATTTATCCAGAACAGCTTCAACCTGATCTAGCAGGGGAGTGATCTCCTCTGCAAACTCTGAGCGGCGCTGTTTATCTATGCCGCGATCTGCTTTTTCCATTATACCCGCCATGCGGCCTTGGAATTCTGCAAGATTACGGAAGTGTTTGGCGTTATCAACGCTGGTGTTGCGCAGGCGCTTTGTAAAACCTTCGATTAATGCTTTGACAACAGGATCTTCCAGCTTGGCGATACGGTCTTCGATATCGCTGCGGTCAATGGCTCTGACAGTTGTGGCAGTAACGGCTTTGACCGTAGCCATGCGGACTTCTTTTTCCAAAACGCCCATTTCCCCGAAGATCTCGCCGGGGCCGATTTCGGCAAGCTTGACGGTATGCCCGTCAGATTCCATCAGAACCTCCAGCTCGCCCTTTTCTACGAGAAAGGAATGGTTGGACGGTGTACCTTGCGCAAAGATTTCGCGACCTGCCGAGCAGTGCAGGACAGGTGCCGGCACTTTAGCGAGGATCGATTCCTCTTGGCTTTCTTCGTCTTTTGATTGTGCGTCTTGTGTTGTCATAGCCCCATTATGTCTCAACTATTATATTTATCAAGTAAAGCTTCTAGTTGTGCCAAAAGCGGTTCGGCTTCATCACGAAACGCGGCACGTTTTGACTTGGTTATGCCAGTATTAGCCTTGTTCATAAGGCCTATAACCCGATCTTGAAACTCGGCGAGATTTTTATAATGTAGCAGCTGGCCTTTATTTGATTGCGTTAGTCTTTCAATTAATACGCGTATTAATTTACGGATCGCCTTGTCGCTGATTGCCTCAATACGCTTGTTCAACATATCCTCGGTAATAATCGTGACCGTTGTGTCTTCAATGGCTTTGGCGCTGGCTGAGCGCGGCTCGTGTGAAATCAGTCCCATTTCCCCGAAAATTTCGCCTGCTCCTAGTGTAGAGATAGACACAGAATGCTGGTTTTCGCGCACGGAAATTTCGACTGTACCGCTCTCGATATAAAACGCACGGTTGGAGCTCGAGTCCTGCTCGATAATAGTTTGTCCTTTATAGAAGATCTCACGGTTTAAAATCTTGCTTTTGCCCGTGGTTTCTAAATCTTTTCGTGGATCCAGATCGCTCATGTTTTCTTACCCTTTTCAACGGCTTACTGATAGCCGCCCCATATAAAACTATACCATTGCATGCTTAACAAAAACAGAACGTTGCAAAGACCTTAAACGAGAAGACCGCCTTCACGTTAATGAAGACGGCCTATCCCTGTGTGTGGGGAACAGATAATTCGTGTGTGTGGGGTAAGAATGTATCTGTGGGTATTGTCATAACGCATATTTGCAGGTATTGTCAAATAAAATATGCAAAAAAAATATATTAATTATACGAAAGGGATAATCAATGGCTTAATCACAACATTTTTTATGGACAGCAATATTTACATAAGTATATAGTTTTGGCATAAAAAATATAAGGAGTTTGGTGTGAAAAAAGTAAATTTAAAAGCTACAATGTATTTTGCTGCAGCTGTGTCCGGATTGGTACCGACTATGGCGCATGCATCACCGCAATATAATCTATGCGCATATGGTTTGACCGGCGCAATGCCTGTGCGCTCTAATGCACAAGCGGTAAGCACTTTCATTAACACGATCAGAAACATGACGGATGGCCCCAGAGACCGCGCCGTGGCGGATGCCGTGGCCGCAGGGCAAACGCCTTCTTTTATGCGTAATCTAAGCCCTGTTGTTATGAATGATGGTCGCAACGGCGGGCCTGAAGTGGTGATATGTGTAACGCCTGATTATCTCTCTGTTGGCAATAATCAAGATAACGTCAGAACGCCCATGGGACTGCCTGAAGCGCTGCGTGTTGCGACGAGATATGGCTTTGTCCTGCCGACGACTGCCATGGTGAACGCCATCTTTACGCAGGCTGATACGCGTTTATCACCTGAACCTATGCCGCCGACAGGGGCGATGACGACAACAAGCTATTTTGAAGGGCATGATCAAACGGTTGACCGCCAGCTCGCAAGACGTGGCGGTACGCAAGGTGATTTGGTGGCAGGACATAAGAAAGATTTGGTGCTTTCTCCAAGATTGTGGCAAACCCCCGGCCGCGTAGCGATTTATGGCTGGCATCAGTCAAACGGCAGACCTATTCAGCCGTTAAGTCTGGTGCATGGCGAATATTACGCGGATTATAGCCATGGTGTGCGATTGGTCAGCGCTGTTGCCTATGTCGATGGTACGCCGACATCAATCTATGATGTACTGGGTGATGCGAACCTGTCGCGTTATGTCAGTGATGAAGGGCCGATGCCGAATTTAAGGCAGCGTATCGAGGCGATTATTGATGTGCCCGCACCGCTGCCATCACAAATAGGTGCGATGCTTAGACCATAGGAAATTACCAGCAAATACTTTTGAAAACACAGAAGATTTTGCTGGTCTTTTGCTCTGTAATAGTCTAGAAGTCACATATTCCCTTAAAATAAGGTTCTACCAGATGCGCCCGCCGCGTTACGAACCTTTGGGGGAAACTCGAAATTGTCAGAATTTGAAAAGGTTACAAAAATGGCAAAAGTTGCACCAATGAACTACTTCCGTCAGGTACGGAACGAAATGAAAAAAGTGACATGGCCGTCACGTCAGGAAACCACAGTCAGCACGATCGCTGTCTTTCTGATGGTAACTTTTGCTTCGATCTTTCTGTTCTTTGCGGATCAGATCATTGCGTTCTTGGTACGCATGATCCTGAGCATCGGCATGTAATCGGACAGGACGGATATTAAAATGAGCGCAAATACACAAGAAAACACACAGCAAGCAAGTGAGAGCAGAGCAATGAAAAAGCGTTGGTATGTACTTCATGTTTATTCAGGTTTTGAAAACAAAGTGGCCGAAGCCATTTTGGAAAAAGCCCGTAAAAAAGGCCTGGAAGAAAAAGTAGAAGAAATTATGGTTCCGACTGAAGAAGTCGTGGAAGTAAAACGTGGCCAGCGTGTAAACGCGGAGCGCAAATACTTCCCGGGCTACGTTCTGGCGAAACTGCAACTGGATGATGACGTGTGGCACTTGATCAAAGATACACCGAAAGTCACGGGTTTCTTGGGTGCTGGTAACAAGCCATCACCAATCTCTGAAAAAGAAGCCGCTGGCTTGATGAAGCAGATCCAAGAAGGTATTGAGCGTCCACGTCCGAGCGTTGTTTACGACATTGGCGAAGAAGTTAAAGTGGTCGACGGTCCGTTCGCATCTTTCAACGGTATGGTGGAAGAAGTCGACGAAGAAAAAGGCAAGCTGAAAGTATCAGTATCTATCTTCGGTCGTGCAACGCCTGTCGAACTGGAATACTCACAGGTCGAAAAAATCTAATTACTTTAAAGTTTACGGTAGTAACGCCCGCATCGGTTCACTGGTGCGGGTGTTTTTATACCTGACTCTAATTAATTTGCATATTGCAGGTAAAGTTGGTAGTAGTCACTCTTTATAAGAAGAGGAGTTACTTATGAGTGCATTTCGTAAGGCGTTAGATCTGTTACAGAGATTTGAGAGAGCGGCGCACCAGCACTGCGGGCAGACGGTTGTATATGCAGGTGCATCTCAGCAGCAACTGGAAAATGATGATCAAGGTTTCGCGTTTGATGCGTACGTGTTTATTGCTGATAATTATGCTGAAAAGCTGCCTTACGTGGTAAAAGACCCTAAAATTATTAAGCAGCTTAAGGTGATGGAAGTGGGAGAGTGCTTCCGCGTTTTGCATGGGGAGCCATATAATAATAAAGGCGTGCTGACTGTGCTGCAAATTGGTACTGATCGCAAGCCATATAGAATGCCTGTTCCTGCGGATATTCCTCAGAAATTTATCCACCCTCACCCTTGTCTGTGATGTGGGGAAGTAACTATGGATTTGCTAGCGAGGCTGTTGCAGGATTTTAGAAAAGCATCATTTCCAAATGATGAGCAGGTTGTTGTGTATGCCGGCGAAGACCCTTGGGATGATATCCGTGGTAATGAGTTCGAATTCGGTGCTTTTGTTCCGGTAAGCAGGACGTGTGCTGAGTGGCTGCCATTTGTTGCTAATGATCCGGAAGTGATTGCGCAGCTGCAGTCGCTGGAAATTGGGCAGGCATTCAAAATTCTGGAAGAGGAATCTTGTGGTCCGATGGGGACGAGCGTCCTCAAAATCGCCTTAGAGCCGAGCTTACCGAAATACGCTGTGGGCGCGGATAATCCAGCGACTTTGCAGCTCTAAAAAATCATTATAAAAAGCTTGTATTTCTGGACGGGCGGCGCTATTGTGCAGCCCGTTCTCTATATATTGTGAACGATGTGGAAGGTGTCTCTCGCTAAAGACCATGAGAGGCCGTACCACAACCCTCTAACCGAACGTCTCGCTGAATATGCTGGCGTTCATAACTTAGGAGGCCAAAATGGCTAAAAAAGTAAAAGGTTTTATTAACCTTACTATCCTGGGTGGCAAAGCTAACCCATCTCCACCGGTCGGTCCTGCATTGGGTCAACACGGTGTCGCGATTATGGATTTCTGTAACGCGTTTAACGACAAAACCAAAGACAGCATGGGTATTCCTATTCCTGTTGTTATTACGGTTTACGAAGATCGTAGCTTCTCATTCATCACGAAGAAGCCACCAGCCAGCTACTTCCTGAAGCAAGCAGCAAAAGTAAAATCCGGTGCAAACAACCCGGGTCGTGAAACTGTCGCACAGGTTTCTATGAAACAGGTTCGCCAGATTGCTGAAGATAAAATGGAAGACCTGAACGCAAACGATATCGACGCAGCGATGAAAATCATTGCCGGTTCTGCACGTTCAATGGGCATCGAAGTACTGGAGGGTTAATTATGAGCGCTACTAAGAAAATGAAAGCCGCTTACGGCAAAATTGATCGCGAAAAACTCTACACAGTAGACGAAGCAGTCAAAATTCTGAAAGACATTGCGAAAGACCGCAAATTTGACCAGACGCTGGAACTGGCGATGAACCTGGGTATCGACCCACGTCACGCAGACCAGGCTGTCCGCGGTATGTTCTCTCTGCCACACGGTACAGGTGCTACGGTACGTGTTGCTGTGTTCGCAAAAGACGACAAAGCAGCTGAAGCGAAAAAAGCCGGTGCTGATATCGTTGGTGCGGATGATCTGGCAGACATGATCAGAAACGGTGAAATGAACTTTGACCGTTGTATCGCTACGCCTGACATGATGCCTCTGGTTGGTCAGCTTGGCAAAATTCTGGGTCCAAAAGGCATGATGCCTAACCCTAAGCTGGGTACTGTGACTCCTGACGTTGCTAAGGCTGTTGAATCTGCTAAAGGCGGCGCTATTGAGTACCGTGCTGAAAAAGCAGGTATCATTCACGCAGGTGTTGGCAAGCTGAGCTTTGACGACAAGAAACTGACTGAAAACGTAACAGCTTTGGTTAAAGAAGTTGCACGCGTTAAGCCGTCAGGTGCTAAAGGTAACTACATGAAGAAGATCACACTGTCTTCTACAATGGGTCCTGGCCTGAAACTGGATATCCAGTCATTCTTCGTGCTTTGAAATTTAACAGGTTTTATAAGCCCTTCATTCGGTGTAGAATGAAGGGCTTATTCTTTTTTGCCGTTCGGCAGAAACTTCATTATTTAAAGACTATCTGCGGGAGCCAGAGCCATGTATTGGGCCATATTCGGTATTTTTCACAGCATTTTCAGGGCAGCCTACGCCGAAGTAAATCGCATCTTTGACGTAGATAATTGGCAAATGTCCTTCATGCAGTCTGTTGTGGCTGTCATTATGCTGGTGCCGTTTATCCCCTTCATGAATTTTCCGACGGACCTGAACTTCTATTTGGCGGCTGTGCTAGTGGCCTTGATCATAGCCGTTGGTGTTGTTATTCAGCTGAATATGACAGCCATTCAAAAGGGACGAACGTCGAGTGTCGCCATTCCGATTGAGGCGCTGGCTGCTTTCATAATGTGGATTGTCATTACGCCTTACGCCTATGCGCATTACATTGATAACCCGTTAGTAACCGCCTGCGTAGTGGGCTCTTTCTCGATTACGGCGGCAGCTCTGTATTATGTGCGCAATACCGATTTAAGCTGGGAGTCCCTTGTTGTTGTAGCGCCTGTAGGTATTACATTTGCTGTGGCTGCTGTTGTGACAAAGCTCGTGATCCCTGCTGATCCCGAACAGGTGATGGCGGCGTGTCTTGCATTTGTACTGACGAATTACACTGTCATGAGCTTGGTGCTGGGCATATTCTTGTTGCTGAAAAAGAAAACCGGCCCCGAGATGTTAAAGCCACCAATGTTAAAGGCGAGTGCTTTAACAGGTGTCTGTGCCATGTTGGCCTATATCAGCTTTGTAGTAAGTGTCGTTTATGCGCCGAACCCGGGTTATACGAGCATTCTGGCTGCACTCGTGCCTGTATGGCTGATGTGGTACCACGAAATCAGATTTATTCCCGATAAAGCCAACCCGCTGGCAGGCTTTATGATCGTTGCGGCGATTGGTTTATTACTACTTGCCACTTGGGGTTAATGACGGCGCTCTGCTTGGAGCTTTCAGGCCAGGGTAGAGCGGCATTAATGCCTCAATCAATGGTCGGTCTGTCACATACGTACTAAGTTTCCAGCCTGGCAGGGACTTGATTGTTTTCTCGAGAGCTTCTTGATAAAGCCTGCGGGCTTCCAGATAATTGTCACGCAAAGCTTCAGCCTTATCGACTTCGTGCGAAACAGAGCTGTCGCTGCCTTCTTCAAAGCGGATCGTGCCCTTATAATCAAACTCGATTTCCTGCGGGTCCATAATCTGGATCAAGTAGCCTTTAACGCCTGTCGTATGGAAGCGCTGCAGCTTATCCGCGATACGCTTCATCATCGCTTCTCTGATTTCTTCAGGTGACTTGTCATACAGCTCTTCTTCCTCGAACAGTGCACGTGTCGGGAAGAAATCGCTGAACATCACAACATATCCGTCTTTTTTAAGTAGCTGGCCGCGGTGTAGTGGGTGGTCCGGCAGTGTTTCATTCTGGCCGTCTGACATACTGAACATGTGGGCGGCAAGCTCGCTTGCAGCACCTTTATCGCTGCGCAGGCGCATATCGGTGCCGAGCATAGTGAAGTGCTCTTTACTATTAAGGGCAATATAGCCCATCGCCATCGTTAAAATGTCAGCAGCTTCTTGCTTGGAATAAAGCGCTTTATCAGACTTGAACTCCATAGAGGGTGATTTTTTACGCCAAAGGTACAGGATGTTTGTAATGTCTTGTTCGCGCTGACGCACTTGCAGTTCAGGCTCACCGTTATGATCAAAAAAGCTGGCGGAACGGCGCGCATCTACGCGGCTCATCTGGTCGCCATTCATGAAGGGGCGGAACTGACGGAAGCGGTCACTGTCACCGGGGCGGCCACTCTTCTTTTCACCACGTAGTTTTGTGGCGAGTTTGGCGGCTTCTAACTGAAGTTCTGGCAGGCTTGCTGCTGTTTTTTCAGCTTCCTGCGAACGGCGGAATACGCTCGTTAGGTCTTTTATTTTAAACATTATGTCTCCCTGATTATGGAAGCACATTTACATATGGGTATAGGGGTGTCAATTTTAAAAACAGAAAAATATGCACAAAAAGCTTGACGCAGCGCGACGCATTCTTTATTAAATGCCTCGTTCCTGTCCAAGACTACGCGGTGGGTGCCTTGTAAGCACTGTAAATTCCGGTATAGATGGGGTAAAGAGATTAAAGCGTCAATGACGTTTATGTTGTCTTTATCTTTAGGATTTTGTTCAGGATGTACCGTAAGGTGACATCCTTTTTTGTTTTTAGGTCGCGCCTTTTAAAAAGCGCATTGTATGAGGAGACCACACCATGGCGATGAGCCGTCCGGAAAAAGAGCAGGCAGTAGCTGCCTATAAAGAACGTTTTGAAGAAGATGAGATTCTGGTAATTGTTCAGAACCAAGGTCTTACAGTTGCTGAGATGACTGAGCTGCGCTTGAGCATCCGTAATGAAGGCGCAAGCTTCAAAGTAATGAAAAACAAACTGGCACAACGTGCTCTCGAAGGCACAAAATTCGAAGGCGTTGCCAACATGTTTTCAGGCCCAACAGGCGTTGCTTCTTCTAAAGAGCCGTCAGTTGCTAAGGCTGTACAAAAATTCGCTAAAGACCACAAAAAGCTGGTTATCGTAGGCGGCGCGATGGGCGCAATTCAACTTGACGCTGCAGGCGTTGAGCAATTGTCCAAACTGCCATCTCTGGACGAGCTACGTTCCAAGCTTATTGGTCTTATCCAAGCGCCTGCTACGAAAGTGGCTGGTGTAACACAGGCACCTGCAGGCAAGCTGGCTCGTGTTGTTGGCGCGTACGCGGCAAAAGGCGAATAAGTTATTTAAAGTTTCAACAGGCATATATTATTTTAATGAAGGAGAAAAACTATGGCTGCTAATATTGAAAAAATCGTTGAGGATCTATCAGCACTGACTGTTATGGAAGCTGCTGAACTGGCTACTGCACTGGAAGAGAAGTGGGGCGTTTCTGCTGCTGCTGCTCCTGTTGCAATGGTTGCTGCTGGTGGCGACTCTGCTGCTGCAGAAGAAAAAGACGAGTTCACAG
>LWDU01038486.1_pt2 | contig 21384 bp, 17 predicted proteins | sample 727161 | NCBI WGS metagenome assembly LWDU01 (sample SAMN04566230, study PRJNA314399) | hydrothermal vent metagenome | isolation source: deep sea hydrothermal plume seawater | place: Mexico: Gulf of California, Guaymas Basin | collected 2004-07-11
TCGCCGCCGAGGCGCGTATTGCCGTGCGTCGCCAGCACTTGAAACACGCCCTCGCGCAGTTCGAGAATCGAAAGATCAAACGTGCCGCCGCCTAAATCAAAAACCGCCACGCGCGCCTGTTCGGGCAGCTTCTCCAGCCCACACGCCAACGCGGCCGCGGTGGGTTCGTTGAGGATGCGCTCCACGGTAAAGCCCGCCGCCGCTCCCGCGCGTTTGGTGGCTTGGCGTTGGGCGTCATTAAAATACGCCGGCACGGTGATAACCGCGCGGGTGATTTCAGTTTCCAAAACCAACTCCGCCCGCGCTTTGAGCGATTTCAAAATCTCCGCCGACACCGCCTCGGGCGAAACAGTTTCTTCGCCCAACTGCACCGCGAGCGGATTGCCGGTTAGCGTGTAATCAACTTGCCGTTCGGTTTCCGGAATGTCGATGGCGCGCTGACCGATGAAGCGTTTGATGGAATAAATGGTGTGCGCGGGATCCAGCGCGCGCTGGCGTTGCGCAGGCCAACCGGCGATTGGGGCGGCGCCTTTTGGATAATGCACCACCGATGGCAGCAGCCGTTGTCCCTCGGCATCGGCCAACAATCCGGCCATCCCCGCCTCCACCACAGCAATGGCGGAACGCGTGGTGCCAAGGTCAATGCCAACAATCGTGCTCACGCGCGGACACTAATGGGATGATTGACGAATTACGATTTCAGAATGGACATTCCCCCACCCAATGCACTGCCTTATCACCGCTGGCCCCACCGTGGAGCTGATCGATGCTGTGCGCCGGTTGACCAATCACTCAACCGGCCGGCTCGGCTGCGGCTTGGCCGATGCGCTTGCGCGCGCGGGGCATCGCGTCACATTGTTGCTTTCCGAAACGGCAGTACACGCGCCTAAAGCAAAAAAGGTGCGCGTGTTGCGTTTCAACACCACGAAAGATTTGCACGAACAACTCGAGGCCGCCGCCGCCTTGCGCGTGAAGGCGGTATTTCACGTGGCCGCCGTTTCCGACTTCACCGTGAAACGCCCGCGCAAAGGCTTCGTTGACGCTGGAACTGAAACCAACGGTGAAATTAATTCGCTCCCTGCGCAAATGGTTTCCCGATGCGTTTTTGGTCGGCTGGAAATACGAAGTCGAGGGCGGCAAAAAATCAACCGTGGCCGCCGCCCGCGCCCAAATCAACAAATGCAAAACCGACGCCTGCGTGGCCAACGGCCCGGCGTATGGGGAGGGGTTTGGGGTGGTGGCCGATGAGGTGGCGCACTGCGAGGACGATGCCGCGTTGTTCCGGTGGGCGGGAGGAATTTTCAAGTCTCAATGATCAAGTCCCGGACATTCAGTTTTTGAAAATTGATAATTGAGAATTGATATTTTCCATCACATTACTTCCGTGACTTCAATCCCCATTGCGCCCAACCCGGTTTTCAAAACGCGGCTAGTTAATTCGCAGAGTACGAGGCGGCTTTCGCGTTCGGTTTCTTCTTTTGCTTTCAGCACGGGGCACGCTTCGTAGAAACGGCTGAAGTGGCCGGCAAGTTCAAAAAGGTAATTGCAGAGAAAATTCGGGCGATGATCTTCGGCCACCATCTCGAGCGTTTGGCCAAAGTTCATCAAATGTTTTGCGAGCGCCAATTCTTCCGGCGCACTTGCGGCGAGGGTGATGTTGCTGAAATCCGGCGCATCGACTTTGCGAAAGATGCTGCGCACGCGTGTGTACGCATACTGCAAATACGGCGCGGTGTTGCCCTGAAGAGCGAGCATTTTGTTCCAGTCAAACACGTAATCGGTTTGGCGATTGTTCGAGAGATCGGCGTACTTCAGCGCGCCGAGGCCCACGACCCGGGCGATTTCGCGGCGTTGAGTTTCATCGAGGTCGGCGTTCTTTTCGCTGACTACGGCGTAGGCGCGTTCTTGCGCTTCGTCCAGCAAATCGGCCAAGCGCACCACTTCCCCGCTGCGCGTCTTGAATGGCTTGCCATCGGGGCCGAGGATGGAGCCAAACCACACGTGCTCCAAGCGCACCGTCGCATCGACTTGCCATCGGCGAAAGATTTTGAAAAGTTGTTGGAAATGCAGTTGCTGGCGACCGTCGGTGACGTACACGATTTCGTCCGGCGCCCATTCGGCGAGGCGATGCTGTAGCGTGGCAAGATCGGTGGTGGTGTAATTGGCCGCGCCATCGCTTTTGCGGACGATGGCTGGTTTGTCGGCGAGCTGGGCGTCGCCTGGAAAAAACACCGCCATCGCGCCTTCACTTTCCTCGGCGATGTTTTGGGAAATCAAATCCTCCACCACTCCGGCGAGTTTCGGATTGTAAAAACTTTCACCCAACGTCTCGTCAAACTCAATGGCGAGCCGCGAGTACACGTGATCGAACTGCACCTGCGAGAGCTCAATCATCTGCTGCCAAATGCCGAGGTTTTCTTCGTCGCCATTTTGCAGTTTCAGCAACTCCGCGCGCGCGCCCTCGCGCAACACCTCATCGCCGTTGATGAATTTGTAAATCCGCTCCAGTTCGGCGATGGGATCGGCGGCCAGCGCGGCTTCGTCGAGTTGGGTTTTCCAGCCAAACAGCAGCATCCCAAATTGCGTGCCCCAATCGCCGATGTGATTATCGGTCACCACGCGATGGCCGAGCAACCGCAACACGCGCGCAAGGCTGTCGCCAAGAATGGTGGAACGAATATGGCCAACGTGCATCGGCTTGGCGACATTGGGCGAGCTGAAATCAACCACCACCGTGCGCGGCGTGGTGGCGGTTGTGATAAAGGGTGACTCGCTCGCCAACGCGATTTGCAGCGCGGCATTCACCGCCTCGGCCCGCAAGCGGAAATTCAGAAAACCGGGCCCGGCGATTTCCACCGGCTCGCACCATTCGGCCACATCGAGCTGCGCCACCACGTCGGTGGCGAGTTGGCGCGGGTTGATTTGGCGCTGCTTGGCGAGCGCCATCAACGCGTTGCTTTGAAAATCGCCGTGCTTGGCATCGGCGCACACGCGCACGAGCACGCGGCTCACGTCGGCCTCGGGCAGCACTGCTGCGGCGGCAGCTTGCAGGCGGGATTCGATGTGCCCTTGAATCACTCTCTTTTCTTTTGAAGCGGCGCTATTGTTTGGCCGGTTGGCTGATGATTTTCAAAATCGCTTCGGCATCGCCCGCTTGCTCGAGCGATTGGCGGAACTCTTTATTGTGCAGCAGCTTGGCGATGTTCGCCAACGTGTGCAGGTGTTTTTGAAACTGGCCTTGCGGCACGAGAAACAGCACCACCAAATTCACCGGTTGATTATCCAGCGCCTCAAAATCGATACCCTCGGCCGAGCGCCCCAGCGCGCCGACGACTTCGTCGATGAGATCAGTGGAGGCGTGCGGGATGCCGATGCCAAAGCCAATGCCGGTGCTCATCGAGTTCTCGCGCTTTTTTACGGCGTCGATGATGGCATCGCGATCCTTGGCGGCGATAGCACCGCTGGACACGAGTTGGTCGACCAATTCATCAATCGCCTCCCAGCGATTGGTGGCCTGCAAAGATGGCACGATGTGATCGGCCTGTACTATTTCGCTTAGCGTCATATTTCGTCGCGCGCATTCGGCACGAAGCGGGCGGCTAATTCAAGGCCGAATTGCCCGCATCCCACGCACGAGTCGCCAGCGCGGCAAGGTCACGAAGTGCATCGACCGTGCCCGCGCCCGCTATTTTCAAGGCATCCAGCGTGTCTGGGCCATCGAGCAAGTGCGGCAAACCGAGTAGCAAAACCCCTGCATTTCCCAAAAAAATGATCACAGCGGAAAACAAATAGCCCTGCGAAGTGAGGTCCGATTGGCGTGTGTGCAGGATGTGCCAAGTGAGCAGCACGTGAAACGCGTATGCCAAGCCGAGCATCCAATAAAATAAACTCCACGCCCACGGACCGCTCCAGCCCCACAGCGCGCGGCCGCCCACGAACACCGCCAGCACCAGCACCACGTACAACGGCACAAAATATGGCGCGAGACTGATGAAGAAATTATCTTTCGTCACCAACACGTGGCCGCCGTCGCTCGTGACTTTCATCCCCTTCACACGCCCGCCGCACGCCATCGTGGCGGCGGCGTGGGTAAATTCGTGGCCGAACACATAAATCCACATCGGCTTGGGTGCGTAATGATACAGCAGAAACATGCACGCCATCCCCGCCGCCAGCGGGGCGACGGTGGTATCGGCAAAACCCGATTGCGCAATGAGTTGCCCCAACGCACGCCCCACGCCCACGCACAACGGCAGCAACAAAATCGCCACGAATAATTTACGCCTCCTCGGCACGGGAAAACTAAACCACAAACGCGCCGCGAAATCGAGTTGAAAACATTGCATTGCCTCCGCCGCCTTCGCGCCGTTACCGTCCGCGCATGACGCAGGAGGAAGCACTTCAGATTTTTCGCGAAACCGGCGCGCTGCTCGACGGCCATTTTGTGCTGCGCAGCGGTTTGCACAGTCGGCAATTTTTTCAATGCGCCCAGGCGTTGCAACAAATGCCGGTGGTGGAAAAACTCGGCGCGGCGTTGGCTGACCGCGTGCGGGATGAAGCCATCGAAACCGTTGTGGCCCCCGCGATGGGCGGCTTGGTGATTGGGCAGGAAGTGGCGCGGCAACTGGGCGTGCGATTTATTTTTGTAGAAAAAGATGACGACGGCGCACTCGTGATGCGCCGCGGCTTCTCGCTTGCCCCCGATGAAAAAGTGTTAATTGTCGAAGACGTTATCACCCGCGGCGGGCGTTTGCAGGAAACCATCGACATCGTCCGCGCCCAAAGCGCCGACCTTCGTGCCGTCACCATTGTAGTGGACCGCTCCAACGGCAACTACCAACCCGACGTGCCGCTGCACAGTTTACTGGCGATGGAAGTGGAAACGTTTGAAGCAGACAATCTCCCCGAAGATTTACAAAACACCGAGGCCGTGAAACCGGGCAGTAAATAGGTATTGCTAATGCACGCGCGGCAATGGAGAATTCCCAAATGAGAGCGGCGACAGTTTTTGCATTTATTGTGAGTACGGGAATTTTAATGAGCGCGGACAAACCAGTGAAAACTGAAATCGCCACTTTGGGTGGGGGATGTTTTTGGTGTTTGGAGGCGGTGTTTGAGCGGTTGCCGGGGGTGAGTAATGTGGAGAGTGGTTATGCGGGGGGGAAGACTAAGGATCCGACTTATGCGGAAATTTGCGCGGGCACTACGGGGCACGCGGAGGTAGTGCAGATTCATTTTGATCCGAAGAAGATTGGGTACGACCAAATCTTGTCGGTGTTTTGGCAATGCCACGACCCGACTACGCTGAATCGGCAGGGCAATGATTTTGGCACGCAATATCGGTCGACCATTATGCCGCACGACAAGGGGCAAACGGCCATCGCGGAGCAAAGCCGCAAGGAGTGGGCCAAGGAATCCAAGCGCCCGATTGTGACGACGCTAGAGCCGTTGAAGAAATTTTACAAAGCGGAGGTGAACCATCAGGACTATTTCCGGCTGAATCCGGGCAATCCGTATTGCGCGTTCCTCATCGAGCCCAAGCTCAGGGCGCTGGAAAACAGGAAAGTCATCCCCAAAAAATAGCCCAAAAAAACGCGGAGTTTTCTTGGCAAATCCCGTCAAATCAGGTTGAATGATGCCCATGAAACGCGTGATCCCTGTTTTCGCCCTGTTACTGATTGCTTCGCTCGCCGAGGCCGTGCCGCCACCGCGCCTCGCTAAAGGGCCGGTGCCGGTGCCCAACATTGTCTTGGCCAAGCAACTCAACATCAACAGGGGATTCATTATCCCCCAAAATGGGATACCGGGCATGGTGAATATCCCTTCCAAAAACCCGCGCCGGGCGATTATGGAGGAGCATCTTTTGACGCGCAGTGGCGAGACTTTTTCCGGAAAATTTCTGGGCTACGATCCGGTCAAGGGGCTGAAATGGTCGCACCCGGATTTACTGCCCAAGGTGATTGAGTTTCTGCCCGACCGGGTGAGCCGCCTGAATTTCAAAATGGATCCTTTGCCCGCGCGCGCCAAGCATCACACCTGTCAGGTGGAGCTGTCCAATGGCGATACGCTCGCGGGGGATTTGTTGCGGATGGAAAACGGGAAGCTTGTTTTAGACACATGGTACGCCGGCGAACTGGCCATCAACACCGCGCACATCAAATCACTGAAGCCGGGCTTCTCGACCGCCAAGGTTTTCTTTGAGGGGCCGAAGGACGCAAAGAATTGGACGTTCGGCAATGGCCAAAACGCCGGGGTTCCCTTTGGCGTCATCCGGAACATGCCCGCCGCGCAACAGAAGTTGTTCAAGGAACGCGCCGCGCAGGCGGCCAAAAGGCCGACTTGGAAGTTGACCAACGGCACATTTGAATCCACCACCAGCAGCGCAACGGTGGGACGGGAAATGAAAGAATCGCCCGATCGCTCGAGTACTGAATTTGATTTGGAATGGACGGGAAGCCTGAATCTGTACATCAATTTTCTCACCGACTCCCTCACCAGCTACAGCCAGTGCAATGGCTATTGCCTGCGGCTCACCCAAAGCTACATTTATCTTTACCGCTACAACTTCAATAACGGTGCCGGCCGCGGCGGGCGCGTGGGTAACAATGTGCGGGTGAACCTCGCCAGCCTGCAGGGTAGTGCGCGTGTGGCGCTCAAGATGGATGCCAAAAAGCAAACGGTCGCGCTGCTCATCAACGGCGCACTCATCCAAAAATGGGAAAACCTTGGCAACTTTGCTGATGGCGGCAAAGGGTTGCTCTTCAGCTCACGCACCACCAACCGAATGAAGCTCAGCCGCATTCGGGTGAGCGACTGGAACGGAAACCTGCCCGAGGCCAATCCGGAGGCAAAGGCTGACCCCAAAAATGATTATATTCTTTTCAACAATGCCGACCACATGACTGGCGAGTTAACGGGCATTGCTAATGGTAAACTTTATTTTACATCCGACTTTGGCGAGATGGCCATTGGGCTGGAAAAAGTGGGCGTCATTTATCGCGCCACCGAACGTGTGAAAGCCATCCCGCCCGTGCCGGGCATGGCGCGTGCCACCTTCAAAGGCGAAGGAGGTTTGGCGATGAAAATCACCGGCTGGAAGGATGGCAAAATCACCGCCACCAGCCCGCTCTTTGGCGAGGCGGCGTTTGATGCAGCCGTGTTTCAATCCATCGACTTCACCGGCAAAAGCACCCGACAGGCATCCGGCGCTTCGCCCACCACCAATCCAACCCCCAGAATTGAACCGGGCTTTCGCATCCCCCGCCAGCTTCAACAAAGAGCTTTGCCTGTACCCCAACTCCGGAAAATTCCCAATGGCTTACGTTTAGAGCTAAACGTGCGCCCGCGCCCCGCTGACCCCAAGATAAAGCCACGCCGATAAATGCGGTTACTTGACGAAACAGGCGGAGTGGCGTTTTGTTTTCCCACTATGAAACGAGCTTTAATTTTCACTCTCGGCGGATTACTGGCCGGTGCCGCATTCGGCCAACTGGGTGGTCTGCTCCCCGTACCGACTCGCCCCGCCCGCCCCGTACCGACTCGCCCCGCCTCAACCTTTATAGCAAACGGCAAGACCGACCAATTACAATTGATTCGCGGCAATGGTATGCTTGGAAAATTCCTCGGCTTCGACCCGCAGCGCGGCCTTACGTGGAATCATCCGGACATCAAACCTGACATGCTGACGATCCCGGCAGATCGAATCAGCCGCCTTGATTTTGCTATCAAACCCGCGCCAGCGAACGCCAAGTCTCACAGTGGTGTGATTGAGTTTACAAACGGCGACCGCCTCACTGGCGACATTTTAGGGATGGAAGACAATAAACTTCGCGTCAGCACCTGGTACGCAGGCGAACTGGCGGTGGATCGCAGCTCCATTCGGACGCTTGTGCCGGGCATGATTTCCGGCGCGTCAATGTACTCCGGGCCAACCACCAAGAAGGGCTGGAAGGAAACCAAGAGCGGCTCACTGGGCTGGACGTTTTCAGATGGCGGATTCGAATCCGCCTCCAGTGGCCCGGTGATCGGCCGCAGCTTTCCAAAAATGCCCGCCAAAGCGCGGGTGGAATTCGACCTTGAATGGAAGCGCGGCAGCCCCAGCGTTTACATTGGGTTCATGACTGACAACCTCACCTCGTACAGCAGCGGCAATTGCTACAGTATTCGGCTCACCGGCAGTTCGGTGTACGTGTATCGCTATGCAAAAATAAATGGCGGCATCCGCGGCCAACGTCTGCAGCCTTCGAGCCGAAGCTACAGTTTCGGAAGCGGCCCAAAAAAAGTGCGCATCGCGCTCTGCCACGATGCCTCCAAAAGAAAAGTCGCTGTCATCATTAACGGCAAACTCGTCGGCGAATGGCCGGACACTGTTCCCAACGCGCCGCCCTTGAGCAATGGACTGAATTTTTCCTCCCGCACAAGCAACCCCATGCGCATCAGCCGCCTCACCATCAACCAGTGGAGCGGCAACCTGCCCAACTCGGGCGGCGTGACTGCCGCGGCGGGCGCCAAAGAGGATTTCGTGTTATTCGTCAATGACGACAGCATCACCGGCAAACTGCAGTCCATCGGCAAAGACGTGATGAAATTTAAGTCCGACGGTTTTGGTGAGGTCAATATCCCTATGGAAAAAGTGGGCGCTATCCATTTTGCGCGCGATGCCCAAGTCACCCCGCCCACTCCCGCCAATTCGGTGCGCGCCACCCTTGCCGGCAACAACCGCGTCACCGGCATCATCAAGACGTGGAAGGGCAACCAAGTCACCCTCATCAGCCCCGTCTTCGGCGAGGCCACTTTTGATGCGAGCATCTTCCGCAGGGTGGAGTTTAACCTGGGCAAACCACGAAGCACTTCCCTCAGCCCCGCCACCCGCACTGCCCTAAAACTCGGGAACATCGACCTCAATGAAATCAATGGCCGCGCATTGCCCCCGCAAGTCATCGAGCGCCTTCAGCAATTGCAGGGACGACAACGCATCATTCCGCTCAAGCGATAAACTGATGCCTATCCGGCCCGCCATTTTTCTCCTGCTTGGCGCATTTCTCTGTCCTGCGAAAGAAGTGCCCTTGCCGCCGAAAATTCGGCGTCAGATTGAATTGGAAATCTTCGAGGGCAAGAATAATTCGAATCCGGCCGCGCCCCAACTCGTGCTGCCCGAAGGCCCGTTTGCCGCGCTCTTCGCTGGCGGAATTTTCCCCGGTAAATTTCTTGGCATTGATCCCGCCAAAGGCATCCGCTGGCAGCACCCCGCCGTGGCGGAACCCTTTCACCTCAAGCCCGGCACCGTGGGCTTTCTCCAGCTCACCCCCACTGCCAACGCCGCCGCGCCCGATTGTGAAATCCGCCTCGTCTCCGGCGATCAATTCACCGGCAAACTCATCTCGCTCGACGCAAAATCTCTCACCCTCGATGCTACCCACTGCGGGCGGTTGGTCATTCCGCGCCAACACATCAGCGCCCTGCTGCCCCGTTCTGCCGAGGGCGACGCCCTAATTCAAGGATTCCAAAACCCCGCCGAATGGGTCTTCACCCACGGCGAGGCAGAAGGAGGATTGCTGGAAAGACTGGTTAATAAACAAGGCCGATGGATGATTAAAAATAACGCCGCGATTTGCCCCGGCGGAAACGGCGCGCTCCTCGGCCGCAAGCTCCCCGGAAACCCCCAAGCCATCCGCATGGATTTCGACCTGCGCTCGCCACAGGGCAACCCGCAAATCGGCTTCCGGTTTTTCACCGACAACCTCACCAATCACCGCGCCGGGCACAGCCTCGACCTCACCTTCCGCAAAGGCAAAGCCACCGCCAAGCGGCAACCCATCGATCGGGACGCCGGCCAAAACGGACGCATCGGAAAATCCATCCCCCTCCCTGCGCTGGGCAAACGTGCCGCGCACATCACCATTCACGCCAGCCTCCGCCCTGCCCAACTACACCTCGCCATCAATGGCCAACACATCGGCAGTTGGGAATCCGAACAACCCCTCGAAAAATTCGGCGCGGGCATTTTATTCGTCCAACGCGGCAAGCAACCCGCGCGCATCGAAAATCTGGTGATCCGCAAAAGTAGTGGACACTCGCCCATCGGCCGCCAACTCCCCGCCGGTCTAAAGCAGGATCATATCACATTCACCAACGGCGACCACATAGAGGGCGAGATCAAGGAAATCAAAAAAGGCATTGCCATCTGCAAATCCAGTTTTGGCGACATCAAACTCCCTCTGGCAAAAATCCGAATCGCCCAGCTCGCCCGCAAGGCAATCCTCAAACACAAACGCCCTGAAGGCGCGGCCGTTATCACCCTCGCCAACCAAACCCAAATTACCGGCCAACTCAAAATCGCCGATGCCCAAACCCTCAACCTCACCAGCCCCACCCTCGGCAAAATTTCAATCCCCCTCAACGCCATCCGCACCATCGATTTCCAAACCCCAAAAAACCGCATCCCCGGTTTCCCCGACCCCAACGCCAAGCCAAAAACCAAAAATGGCAACAAACGGGACGACCCTATGAACGGACTCCCGAACATACCACCACCCCCGGGTTGCGACCCCTGATTTCGCCCGCTTCCCTCCCCGCCCATCATTTGCTAACCTGCCCCCCGCATGGCATTTGATTCGTTTCGTGATTTTATAAACAAGCTGGAAACAGAGGGCGAGCTGCGGCGCATTAGTGCCCCCGTGGCCACCGAGCTGGAAATCACCGAGCTTGCCGACCGCGAGATGAAAAAGCCCGGCGGCGGCCAAGCGCTGATGTTCGAGCAACCCACGGTGAACGGCAAGCCCAGTCCCATCCCGTTGGCCATCAATACCTACGGCAGCGAGAAACGGATGGCGATGGTCCTCGGCCATGACACCGTTGAGGACGCCGCTGCTGAACTCAACAAGCTCGTCAAAGCCAAGCCCCCCACCAGCCTCGGTGAAACTTTCAAGCTCCTCGGCACCGCTCTTGATCTCCGCCACGCCAAGCCCAAGAAAGTCAGCAGCGGCCCCTGCAAAGAAGTGGTTCACATTTTTGAGGAGTCAGGAGACAGGAGTCAGAATCCATCGACCCTCAACCCTCAACTCTCAACCCTCCTAAATTTTCCAATCCAGCAATGTTGGCCTCAAGACGCCGGGCGCTTTCTCACTCTTCCCTGCGTCGTCACTCACGATCCTGATACCGGCGACCGCAATCTTGGTCTGTATCGCATGCAGGTTTTTGACGAGCAAACCACCGCGCTGCATTGGCAGTTGCAAAAAGTCGCCGCCCGTCATGGCCGCCGCTATTACGAAAGAGGCGAGCGGATGCCGGTCAGCGTTTTCCTCGGCGGCGATCCGGTTTACGCCTTCTGCGCCAGCGCGCCGTTGCCCGATGGGCTGGACGAATTACTGCTCGCCGGATGGCTCCGCAAAAAATCCGTGCCGCTCGTCAAGTGCGAGACGAACGACCTCGAGGTGCCCGCCGATGCCGACATCGTCCTCGAAGGCTACATCGACCCCACCGAGCCCCTGTGCGACGAAGGCCCCTTTGGCGATCACACCGGCTACTACACCTTGCCCGAGCCTTACCCCGCCTTTCACCTCACCGCCATCACGCATCGTAAAGACGCCATTTACCCGAGCACCATCGTCGGCCAACCGCCGATGGAGGATTTTTATTTGGGCGGCGCCAGCGTCCGACTTTTTCTGCCGATCCTGAAAATGAATTCCCCCGAGTTGGTCGACCTCGCCTTGCCCGCCGAAGGCGTCTTCCACAATCTCGTTTTCGTCAGCATCAAAAAAACCTATCCCATGCAGGCCTACAAAATCATGCACGGTCTTTGGGGCGCGGGCCAAATGATGTTCGCCAAATACATCATCGTGGTTGACGAAGATGTGGACGTCCACAACACCAGCGAAGTCCTCTTCCGCCTTGGCGCTTGCACCGACCCCCAGCGAGACGCCCTCTTCACCCGCGGCCCCGCTGACGTCCTCGACCACGCCACCACCGAGATGGCCATCGGCACCAAGCTTGGCCTCGACGCCACCCACAAACTCCCCGGCGAGAACGGCTTCCACCGCGAATGGCCACCCATTATTGAAATGGATGAGGCCGTGAAGAAAAAGGTGGATGAAATTTTGAACACCACCCATGATTCGGCCCGATGAAACCACTCCACATTCTTCCGCTCGCATTGTCGCTTGTTATCGTCACCGCATGTTCAACGGCCCCAACTGAACCGACGGAGCCGAGCCCTTATCCGGTCGTCAATGTTTCACCATATTACGAAGTCGATGCCGCGTGGCCGAAGCGGAGGGCGGACATGCCGTGGGCCCATATGCCCGGCGTGGCAATTGACTCCGACGGAAACATCTGGTGCTACACGCGCACGCAACCGGCGATTCAGGTTTACTCGCCCATCGGCGAACTGGTGAAAAGCTGGGCCACAGAAGAGGAGAGTACGGCACACCAAATCAAAATTGACAAAGACGGTAATGTTTGGCTGGCGGATATCGGCCTGCACCTCGTGCGCAAGTTCACACCCGAGGGCAAGGAGCTCATGCACATCGGCACGCCCGGCGTGGAGGGAAAAGACGACACGCACCTCAACAAACCCACCGACATGGCGATCGCCTCCAACGGCGACGTGTTCATTTCCGACGGCTACGGCAACGCCCGCATTGTCCATTGCGACAAGAATGGAAAATTCATCAAGGCGTGGGGCACGCTCGGCAACACCGATAATCGCTTTAGTATTCCCCACGCCATCGCCATCGACTCGAAGGACAATATTTACATCGCCGACCGCAACAACGTGCGCGTGCAGGTTTACAACACCGCCGGCAAGCTGATTGATTCCTGGCGCGACATCGTCGTGCCGTGGGGATTTTGCATCACGGCCAACGACGACATTTGGGTGTGCGGCTCCTCGCCGATGAAATGGCGGTTCAACCCGAAGTATCCCGGCGCACCGCTCGGATGCCCGCCCAAGGATCAGGTTTTTATGAAATTTCGGCCCGGCGGCAAGCTCCAACAAATGTGGACCATCCCCAAGGCCACCGATGGCAAGGAGCAACCCGGCGAGTTAAACTGGCTGCACTGCCTCGCGCTGGACAAGGACGGCAACATTTACGCCGGCGACATCATCGGCAAACGCATGCAGAAATTCATCCGCAAGACGGAGTAAAAAACGCATGCGCAAATTTCTCATCACAGCCCTCCTATGCCTCGCGGCGGCAACTGCCCAAGCCGCCAAGCCCAATATCCTCATCATCCTCGTCGACGACCTCGGCTATGGAGACCTCTCCAGCTACGGCGCGCCCGACCTCAAATCGCCCGCCATTGATTCGCTCATGGCCGCCGGCATGCGGTTTGATTCCTTTTATGCAAACTGCCCCGTGTGCAGTCCCACGCGCGCGGCGTTGCTCAGCGGAACCTATCCCGACCTCGTCGGCGTGCCGGGAGTCATCCGCACTTTCCCCCAAAACAACTGGGGCTGGCTCTCTCCCAAAGCTGTACTGCTGCCCGTGCCCCTCAAGGCCGCGGACTATCACACCGCCATCATCGGCAAATGGCATCTCGGGCTTGAGTCGCCCAACCGCCCCAACGAACGCGGGTTCGACCATTTCAAGGGCTTCCTCTGCGACATGATTGATGACTATTACAAACACCGCCGACACGGCATCAATTACTTCCGCGAAAACCAAAAGGAAATCGACCCGCCCGGCCACGCCACAGATTTGTTTACCGAGTGGGCCATCGACTATCTCGACGACCGCAAAGGCAAAAAGGAACCGTTCTTTCTGTACCTCAGCTACAACGCGCCGCACACGCCCATTCAACCGCCGGCCGATTGGCTAGCCAAAGTGAAGGCGCGCGAAAAAGGAATCACTGACCCACGCGCCAAACTTGTGGCGCTCATCGAACACTTGGACGACGGCATCGGCCAAGTGATTGCCGCGCTTAAAAAGAACGACCAAGCTAAAAATACGCTCATCATTTTCAGCAGTGACAACGGCGGTCAACTCAGCGTGGGCGCGCGCTGCGGCAATCATCGCGGCGGTAAAGAGGATATGTACGAAGGCGGCCTCAAGGTGCCCGCCTGCGCCGTGTGGCCCGGCCGCATCAAGCCGGGAACGCGCAGCAACCTCCGCGGCCTCTCGATGGATATTTACCCAACCGCGTGCGAAGCCGCCGGCGCGAAAGTGCCCAAGTATGTGGAGGGCGTCAGTTTGTTGCCCACGCTACTCGGCAAGCCGCAGATAATTAAACGCGATATGATTTTTGTGCGCCGCGAAGGCGGTCGACTTTATCAAGGGCAGGATTATCACGCTTTGCGGCGGGGCGATTGGAAATTGGTCCACAACAATCCGCACGAGCCGCTGCAACTTTACAACCTCAAGGACGATCCCCTCGAGACCACCGACCTCGCGAAGACGAACCCGCAAATGTTCAACCAACTCAAGGCCGCCCTCCGGCTACATTATCAGCGCGCCGGACGCGTGCCTTGGCAAAAGCCTGTTCCGTAGGCTATCCTCCTGTCGGCTGTGGCGGCACACCAGCCAAATCAAAACCGCATGGACGATAAATTTACCATCATCACCGAGCGAGTCCGCGCCTTCATCGGCGGCGAGGACGGCGATTTTGATGAACTGGCCCGCGACCTCTTTGCCCTCCAATACGAACACGTCGAGCCCTACCGCCACCTGTGCGAATCCCGCGGCGTGACGCCCAAGAACGCCAATGCCATCGCGGCCATCCCCGCCATTCCCACCACCGCGTTCAAGGAATTTGAAATCACCAGTTTGCCACCGAACGAGCGAACAACGGTTTTTCATTCAAGCGGCACGACCGGCCAAACCCCCAGCCGCCATTTTCACAACGCCGAATCACTTCACCTTTACGAGACCTCCGCCCGCGCATGGTTCAAACCTCACATGCGAACGGACGAGGTGGAATCCATCATTACACTCACGCCGTCCCCAAAGGAGGTTCCGCATTCTTCGTTGGCGCATATGTTCGACATCATCCACCCGGAAGTCACCCCGATGGGCCGAGTGGGAGAAGATGGGAAATGGGATTTGGAAACTGACGTTTTGGACAGCCTTTCCCAACCTGACGTGGGCCCCGTTTTGCTGATGGGCACGGCACTTTCGTTCCTGCAATTGGCTGACCGATTGCCCCGACATCGAAACAACATCGTGTCGCATGGCTCGCGCATTCTCGAAACAGGCGGCTGCAAAGGTGGAAAAATTGAGTGGACCAAAACCGAACTGCACGAATTTATCAGCCGCGAATACGGGCTGAAACATAAGGACATCGTCAGCGAATACGGCATGTGCGAACTCAGCTCGCAAGCGTACGACACGGTGGCCGGTCAGCGCGGCCCGCGCCGGTTCCGCTTCCCGCCTTGGGCGCGCGCGCGAATCGTCTCGCCGGAACACGGTCGCGAAGTGTCCCTCGGCGAAACGGGGCTACTGGAAGTCATCGACCTCGCCAACGTGCGCTCCGTGCTTGCCGTGCGCACAGCGGACTTGGCGATCCGCCACGCCGATGGCTTTGAATTGATTGGCCGTGCAACCAACTCCGAACCGCGCGGGTGTTCATTGAACGCGAGCGACCTCGACAATCGCCGTGCCGATGAGGCACGGTCTCGACCGCATGCTTGACCTCGGCCTGCCAAATTTTTTTCTGATCGACACGCAACCCGAAGCGCGGTTGTCGCCGGAAATCATCACCGAGGCGTGCCGTCAATTGAAGCGCAACCGCGTTCAATATCTCCGCGATACGCCCACCGAACAGTCCGTTAAAATATTGGCGCGCCTGGCCCACAACTGGCGCGATGACCTTTTTCCAATTCGCAAACTGGCGCTCGCCCACGGCCCCAAGGCGACTGGTTTTTCCAAACCCAGCCTTGCCCGTGGGCTGGACCAATTCTTCGGCCGCATCACCGAGGAGAGCCTACACAATCTCATCGCCCAGGATCTCGGCGATTCGCGCCGGCTCGATGGCCCCATGGGCACGCCCGAGGAACGCGCCGACAACCGCACCGCCATGGCGCGCGGCCCTGAGCTGATCGGCCACATCACCGCCGGCAATCTCCCCTGCCCTACTCTGATGAGCATGGTTCACGGCGTGCTCGTCGGTTCGGCACAGTTTGTGAAATGCGCGGAAGGGGCCGGATTCATCCCCCGCCTCTTCGCCCACTCACTGTACGATGCGCATGCGAAACTCGGCGCGTGTCTCGAGTTGGCCACTTGGCCCGGCGGCGACCATCCATTTGAAACCGCGCTCTTTGATGAAGCGGATTGCATCGTGGCCACCGGACGCGACGAAACGCTGACGGAAATTCAATCGCGCTTGCCTCTCGGAAAACGATTCCTCGGGCACGGTCATCGTGTTAGTTTCGGTTACATCCATCGTGATGTCCTCTCCCGAGCGATGGCCATCGAGCTGGCGAAAAACGCCGCGCGCGATGTGGCCGCGTGGAATCAGCTCGGCTGCCTTTCGCCGCAATTATTTTATGTGGAGAAAAATGGCGCAGTGCGGCCGGAGGTGTTCGCCGAAATGTTGGCCGGCGAAATCGAAACCTTGGAGGCAGAGGAACCGCGCGGTGAAATTTCCACGGAAGAATCGGCGAACATCGCCTATCGCCGAGATTTTTTTGAACTGCGCTCGGTCAACACCGGTGATGTGAAACAATGGAAAAGCGATGGCGACACCAGTTGGACAGTGGTGTTCGAGGAAGACCCCGTGTTTGTAAACTCTTGCTTAAACCGTTTCATCCACGTCAAGGCGGTTGAGAATTTGGACGAAATGCTGCGCGTTGCCGAGATGACTCGCGGGCAAGTTTCGACCGTCGCCTTGGCCGCGCCGAAAAATGACGCCGAGGAAATGGTCAAAACGCTCGCGCATTGGGGCGTGACGCGCGTGTGCCCGATCGGCCAAATGCAAAACCCGCCCATGGGCTGGCGCCACGACGGCCGACCGACGCTGGGGGATTTAGTGACGTGGACAGATTGGGAACTTTAAAATGAAAATGGAATTACGAAAAACGTTTCAGTTCGAGGCCGCGCATTCGCTGCCAAATTTGCCCGCGGACCACAAGTGCGCGCGACTGCACGGGCACAGTTTCAAGGTGGACATAGTCGTCGAAGGCGAGTGCGATCCCACCCTCGGTTGGGTGATGGATTATGCGGAGATTAGCGAAGCCTTCGATCCCCTTTGGAAACAGCTTGATCACTTTCACCTCAACGAAATCGACGGCCTCGAAAACCCAACCAGCGAAAACATCGCGGTGTGGATTTGGAATCAACTTCAACCGAGCCTGCCGCTGCTCTCCGCCATCGAAGTCGCCGAAACCTGCAATGCGCGTTGTGTTTATCGCGGCGACTAACTAGCCTCGCCAAATGGCCACGCGCTATGCCCACGTAAATATCATCGCCAAGGATTGGCGAACGCTTTGTGATTTTTATGAAACCGTTTTCGACTGCAAACCGTGGAGCAGTGAACGCGATCATCACGGACCGCACATTGACGCGCTCACCGGCATGCCCGGAGCACGGGTGCAGGGACGACACTTGCGCGTTCCCGGGCACGGTGAGAACGGGCCAACGATTGAAATTTTCACCTTCGTTGAAAATGGTAAAAATTTTCCCAAACCCCTGAACCGCCCCGGGCTGGCGCACCTCGCGTTTGAAGTGGATGACGTGGATGCCAAGCGCGCACAAATCAAACAACTGGGCGGAGATGATTACGGTGAGTTGGTGACGATTGATATTCCGCAAGCGGGACGTCTCACGCTGCTTTACATGACCGACCCCGAAGGCAATATCGTGGAATTGCAAAAATGGCACGACGCTTAAACCGCATTGCCCCCAAGGGCGTTTTCGGGTAAAACGGGCCGACCGAATGAAAATGCTTTTTTCCATAATGGCGCTGGTGCTGGCCTCGTCTGTTACATCGTCCTCGGCTCAAATTCCGCCGCCCAAACCCAAACCTGTTTCCGGCGCGCGCCATCCTGCTCTGAGCCCGGATGGCAAACGACTGGCGTTCGTGTATCGCGGTGACATCTGGCTTGCCAACGCCACGGGCGGGCGCGCGGTGCCGCTCACTTCGCATATTGAGCTGGATGCGTACCCGGTATTTTCGCCCGATGGAAACTGGATTGCCTTTGGCAGCCGCCGGCACGGGCAATGGGATATTTTTGTGATTCCCGCCCTCGGCGGCTCGGCGCGCCAGCTCACGTGGCACAGCGGCCACGAGCTGCCTTTCGGTTGGAATGCCGACAGCAGTCGCATTAGCTTCACTGCCCGCCGCGATGGCACCCGCTATGGACTCTATACGGTGGACGTGGCCACCTTCCGCACCGAGTTGATCTGCGAAGACTACGCCACTATGCGTTACCCACGCTGGTCGCCCGATGGCAAAACGATGGTCTACGGCCGGTACGGTATGCCGTGGTATCGCCCGCGCTACAGCGGCTCGGCGGCGGCGGATATTTGGACGATCAATCTTGAAACCAAAGAACGCAAAAAAGTTCGCGGTACCGGTCATCAGAATTTGTTCACACAATACCTCCCCGACGGACGCCTCGTCACCGTAACTACTGGCGAAGCCACTCCGTCTTCGCCTAAGCTAAACGAAACGCGAAAAAAAAATTCCGACAACGAAAAACGCACACCCAACCTCTGGGCAATCAACGCCAAGGGTGAGGCAAATCAACTGACACATTTCACCGGCGACAGCGTGCGTTACCCTTCCGTGGCCGCGCGCACCGGCGATATTGCATTCGAATATGGGCACCAAATTTGGCTGCTCAAAAAAGGCCGCACGGACGCCCGACCGGTTCCTTTGATCGTGCTCACCGACCACAAACAAAGCCCGCGGCGGCGCGAGCGCCTCGAAGACGGCGTCACCGAGGCCGAGCCCGCGCCGGATGGCAAGAGCATGATTTTAGGCCTCAAGGGAGACATCTGGCAAATCCCCATCACCAAACCCAGCGGCGTGGCCCGCAAATCCGCCGAGCAAGCCCGCCGCCTCACGCGCTGGCCTGGGGACGACTCGGATTTTTCCTGGGCCAAAGACAGCAAAAAAATCTATTTCACTTCCGATCGCGAAAACAACACACGCATTTATGAACTTAATTTGGAAACGCAAAAGCTGCGCCCCCTGTGGAATCGAAAAGAGGATGTCGTTCGCTTGAGACTTTCACCCGACGGCAAACATCTGTTTTTCTGGATGGCCGGCCCCAAGGGAGGGCTGCAGCGCCTCACGCTGGCGGATGAAAAACTCAAGACCATCATCAAACTCCCCGGCACCCATGTGCGCGGCCGCGGTGGGGTGGAATACGAATGGTCACCGGACAACCAATGGATCGCCTACACCACGCGCACCGACAGCAGTTCATTCAACATTTGGATTGTGCCCGCCGAGGGCGGCAAACCGATCAACGTCACGCGCCTCAATGCGTTTCACAGTGACCCCACTTGGTCGGTGGACGGAAAATATCTCTACTTCCAAAGCGACCGCGACGGCGAAGGGCTTTACCGGCTCGCGCTGAAACCCGATGCCTTCCGAATTTCTGATGTGGATATGAAATTTGTGAAGCCCTCCAAACCCGTGAAAGTGGAAATTGATTTTGATGGGATCCATCGGCGCATCACCAAGATGTCCTCTCAAAACCCGAGCTCCGATCTAATCGCGGCGGCTGATGGGCGTTTATATTTTCTGGCCCGCGGTGATATTTATCGCGTTTCGTATGATGGCCGTGAAACTAAAAAGATCACCATCGGCGGCCGGCGCATGGCATTTCGCGTAATGAATGACGGGCGCCGGGTTACTTTTATGAAAGGCGGTGAAATGTATGTCGGCCGAATTGACGGCGGTCCGGAAACCAAAATCACTTTCGGGGCCGACTGGGTTCACGATGTAAATGCAGAACGCATGGCAGCCTTCAATGAATTTTGGAAAACCTTTCACCACCGGTTTTATGACGCCAACTTTCACGGACGCGACTGGGATGCTCTGCGCGTCAAATACCTCAAACGCATGGGCAGCGTGGACACCCCGATGGAATTTTCAACGCTACTGCAAATGATGGTGGGCGAGCTGGAGGCATCGCACACAGAAGTCACCGCCCCGTCGGACACCCCCAAACCCACCACCCCGCACCTCGGGTTCACGATCGACCACTCCCACCGCGGGCTGGGCCTTAAAGTCAAAACCGTGCCCAAGGGCGCACCGGGGTCTTTTGAAAAAACGCGTATCAAATCAGGCGAGTTTATTATTTCGATCGACGGCTCGATGGTCGACGCCAACGAGCGAATGTACAGCCTGCTCAATGCGAGGGAGGATCGCATCGTTGAGCTGCTGGTAAATGACAAGCCACAAAAAGCCGGCGGCCGCAAGGTGCGTTACCAGCTTATGTCGCAAACGGATTGGAGAGATTTGACTTATCAAAATCAGGTAACGGCCGCCCGCCGCGCGGTGGAAACCGCCAGCAAAGGCAAAATTGGCTATCTCCACATTGCCGCCATGAGTTCCTCCGACAAAACCCGTTTCGAGCGCGAAGCGTACGAATACATCCTCGGCAAGGACGCGATGATTTTTGATGTCCGCAATAATCGCGGCGGCAACATTTCCGATACCCTCATCGACTGGCTCGAGCGCAAGCCACACGGCATTTACCAATCACGCGACCAAGCGCCCGAGGTCGCACCCGACCGCGCCTGGAATAAACGCGTGATTGTCCTGATGAATGAACACAGCTATTCGAATGGAGAAATGTTTCCATACGCGATGCGCCAGCGGGGCCTCGCGGAAAAACTGGTCGGCATCGCCACTCCGGGCTATGTCATTTGGACTTCCGGCTTCTCCCTCCCCGGTGGCTTCAAGGCGCGCATCCCGGGCAAAGCAGTGTACCGGATGGACGGCTCCAACATGGAAAACAACGGAGAAAAACCGGACGTGCGCGTATGGATGACGCCCGATGAATGGCTCGCCGGCAAGGACCCCCAACTGGATAAAGCGCTGGAATTGCTGCAACCCAAGCCCACCGCGCAAAAGCCGTGAAGCCGGCTGACGACTCGGATCTGATAAATCATTGGCGCAATCAGCCCGCGCCGCTGCTGCCGCTGCTGCACGCTTTTCACGAACGCGATGGTTGGTTGAGTGAGGATGCATTGCGGTGTATTTCCGATGGCCTGAAAATTCCACTGGCGGAGTTGTTTGGCACGGTTACTTTTTATCATCACTTTTCCCGCGAGGAAAACGGGCGGAACAAACCGCGTGTTTGCGATGGGCCGGTGTGCCGCTTTCGCGGGACGGAAAATTTATTGGAAGCGTTGAGCGCCAAACCCATGCCCTGCGCCGGTCGCTGCGATGGCCCCGTGCCGGTGCTCAAGGGAAATGAAGTGCTCATCGGCT
>LWDU01037404.1_pt1 | contig 21381 bp, 20 predicted proteins | sample 727161 | NCBI WGS metagenome assembly LWDU01 (sample SAMN04566230, study PRJNA314399) | hydrothermal vent metagenome | isolation source: deep sea hydrothermal plume seawater | place: Mexico: Gulf of California, Guaymas Basin | collected 2004-07-11
GTGTGGAAGGATGTGACGGTTGGGTTTACCGTGGCGGGCATCATCGCCGCCTTTGTCCCGCGGGCTTTCTTTGAAACGCTTTTCATTGGCTCCGGCACTGACGATCCGGCCTTCTGGCAGGTGCTGGCGCAGACCATTGTCGGGCCGCTGGCGGCCTTTTTCACCTTTATTGGCTCCATGGGGAATATCCCGCTCGCGGCAGTCCTGTTCTCTAATGGCGTCGCCTTTGCCGGCATCATGGCCTTCATCTTTTCGGACCTTGTGGTCCTGCCCGTGCTGCGCATTCAGGCAAAGTTCTATGGCTGGCCGATGGCGCTCTATATCGCGGGCGTCTTTCTCGCCGCGCTGATCGGCACGGCGCTGGTGCTCCATTATGCGCTGAGCGCGATGGGCCTCCTGCCAGACCCGTCGGGCGTGCAGGCGGTGACGGACCGTGAGTTCTTCAAGGTCGACTATACGCTGTTCCTGAACCTAGCCTTCCTGGCGCTGTCTGGGGTCTTCGTCTGGTGGAAAGGCGTGACTGCGGGCTTTGGCAACCCGGTCGGTGAAGGCGTGACGGAAAAGATCCTCTTCGTGCTAGCGGTGATTGCCTATCTCTGGCTCGCAGGCGGGCTGCTCATTGCGCCAATGCTTGGCGGCTAGTCGCCCGCCCAGCCGAACACGTCCTCAAGCCCGACGCCAAAGACGCGGCTGATCCGGAAGGCGCTTTCGAGCGAGGGGGAGTAGCGCCCCTGCTCTATTGCGATAATGGTCTGGCGCGTGACGCCGATGGCCTCGCCAAGGGCGGCCTGTGACATGGCCCCATGGGCCTCGCGCAGCTCCTTGACCCGGTTGGTGATGGGGGGACGTTTGGCCATCGGCTCAGACCCCGGCGCGGTAATAGACGATGCGGGCGGCGTATTCTGCGAGCTGCGAGATCATCAATACCCCGAAGGCGGCATGGAAGAGCTGGTTGCCGTCATAGGTGAAGAGATAGATGCCGAGCGCACTGATCAGACCCACACCGAGCACGAGGCCCGCAATATTGCCAGCGCGGGCGGCGACGAGCTTGTCGCGCTCATCCATCGCACCATCAGCTTCGGAGGGCTTGCTGAACGCAATCAGGATGTGGCCGATGATCGACAGAACGACGATCACGACAACGTAGACGATGACCAACGGGAGGACTGGAGGGGCGACAGCGTCAAGGCCCTCGGACATGGCGGCGACAGTCCTGAAATAGAAAGCCATGCCAGCGACCATGATGAGCCCCATGACCCAAGCGGATTTTTCATGAAAAGACATTGTTCTTAGGTCCTTATTGGATGGTGGGCCGGGGTCAGACGGCCATCTGGTAGAAACGGATCTTTGCGCCTGCCTCGAGAATCGTGGCCACGAGCTGGATGGCGACAATGGCGTAAAGCGCGTCCCATTTGCTCATGTCGAAAACGAAGATGAGCAGGATGAGGCCGGTCAGCGCGAAACCGTAGAGGTGCATGGTCGGCAGGGCCGCCTTCATATTGATAATGCGGTCACGCTCATCGCTGGGCGCTTCAGCGTCTTTCGGGTCACGCACCGCGATGACGATGGCGCCGATGGTCATGAGGATGAACCAGGCGATATAGGCGATGATGACTGGCCCGGCGGAATCGGCGGGCGAGCCTGCCCCCATCTGGCGGACACACCAGTAGCCGAGCGCGGCAAGCGTCAGCGCCGTGGCGGCGACAATGATCCAGTTGAACTTTTCCCTGAAAGACATGGCAGCCTTCCTTCCGTGTCAAAAATATCTGACATGATAGATAGTCAAAGATTTTTTACCTGTCAAATATTTCTTACAAGCATGGCAACATCCGCTTCATCCTTCGACAGGCTCAGGATGGGGTCGCGATTGGCTGGGAGGTCTGTTCGTCGGGGCGTTCGCCTAGTTGGCTGTAACGCGCCAGACGATATTGCCGACATCGTCGGTGACGAGGAGTGCGCCGTCATTGGCGAGGGCGACGTCTACGGGGCGGCCGCGGGCCTTGTTGCCGTCGAGAAAACCGGTGAGCACATCGACCGGCATGCCGGATGGCTCTGCGCCATTGAAGGGAACGAACACGACCTTGTAGCCGACGGCAGGCTTGCGGTTCCAAGAGCCGTGCTGGCCAATAAAGAGGCCTTCAGAAAAGGCTTCGCCGAGGTTCGCGCCGTTTGCGAACTCAATGCCGAGCGATGCCGTGTGGCTGCCGAGAGCATAGTCTGGCGGGATGGCGGCAGCCACCATGTCGGGGTTGGCGGGCTTTACGCGGGTGTCGACCGTCTGCCCGTAATAGCTCCAAGGCCAGCCATAGAAGGCGCCGTCCTGAACCGAGGTCACATAGTCAGGCACGAGATTGTTGCCGAGCTCATCGCGTTCATTGACGGCAGTCCAGAGGCTGCCATCGCTGGCCCAGGCAAGGCCGTTGGGGTTGCGAAGGCCCGTGGCAAAGAGGCGTTTCTCGCCGGTTGCGATATCGACTTCCCATATGGCGGCGCGGCCCTCTTCGGCCTCCATGCCATTTTCCGCGATGTTCGAGTTGGAGCCGACCGTGGCGTAGAGCTTGGTGCCGTCTTCAGAGGCGAGGATGTTCTTCGTCCAGTGATGGTTGATCGGCCCGGCGGGCAGGCTGGTCAGCGTCTCCCCCGGCGCGGTAATTTCGGTGGCGCCCGCCTTATAGGGGAAGGCGACGATGGCATCGGTGTTGGCGACGTAGAGCGTGTCGCCAACCAGTTGCATCCCGAAAGGCGAGTTGAGGCCGGTCAGGAAGGCATGCTTTTCATCTGCGACGCCGTCACCATCACGATCGCGCAGAAGGGAGATACGGTTGGCGCTTGGCACGGCCGCGCCCGCCTTTTCCATTGCCTGCTTCATGAAGAAGCCTCCAATGCCGTCACCATCTTCCGGACGGGGTGGCGCGTTGGTTTCGGCGACAAGCACGTCGCCATTGGGAAGGACATGCAGCCAGCGTGGATGATCGAGGCCTGTGGCGAAGGCCTGCACGCTGAGCCCGTCTGCGCCCACAGGCATGGCGCCTTCGGGCCAGCCTGTCGCTTCCTGAACATTTACGACCGGGAGGAGACTGTTGGACGGCGCTGGAAGCTCTGGCGACGGGCCATAGCCGATCGAGACGGGGGCATCGGCGGTGGTGCCACACGCAGTAAGTGCGCCAGCAAGCAGGGCAAGCATGGAAATAGAACGCATCATCAGAGATCTCCTTCGAGAGGACAAGATGGAGCGATTAACCTGTGAGGCGAACCGACGCCGCCGATCAGCTGGCCGCGCCTGACGCCCCTATCGTTTCAGCGATCCAGTCGCGATACGGGCCGAGCGCGGTGTAGACGCCGGGCAGGTTTTCCTCTGCGCAGCCTATCCCCCAGCTGACAAGGCCGACCTGCACCGGCCAGCCATCATAGGACATAAGCGTGATGGGCCCGCCGCTATCGCCGGAGCAGGCATCCCGTCCCGGTGCACCGGCGCAGAGGATGGCGCCTTCGGGCCAGTCGGGAAGCGACGCATCGTCGTGGACAATGCCGCCAAGCTCTGCCCGGCAGGTATCATTGTCGATGACTTCAAGCTCTGCCTGCATCAGGGCGAGGCTGGGGGCGAAGACGCCGCGCCCGCGGGCGTTGAGGGCGCCGGAATAATCATCATCGGCAGACGTGTTGCCATAGCCAGCCACCATGACCCAGTCGCCGGGGACAGGCTCTGCCACAGTGTCTTCGAACACGTTGAGCGACATGACGGGGCCGGTATAGCCCGCTTCAATCTCGAGCAGGGCGATGTCGGCCCCTTCGATGAAGCGTCCTGTCGTGTAGGCGGGATGGATATTGATGTTGGTCACGGCGTAGGTGGCCGTATCCTCGCCCTCACCGAGATGTTCGCGCCCGATCGCCACGCGGAGCGGCCCGCGTTCTTCCATCGTGCCGTCATCAGCCGGGGCGTATTGTATCATGCGGTCGTTTGAGCCTGAGGCGGCATGTTCCACGCAGTGAGCGGCCGTCAGGACCCAGCGTTCGGCAATCAGTGTGCCGCCGCACTGATGCATGGCGCTGCGCCTTTCCATGTACTGGACCGAGACCATGCCGGACCAGTCGGCAATGTCTGCTTCTTCGCCGCCCGCGACGCAGCCTGCCATCCCCAGCAGAAGCGACAGGCCGACCAGCCTCAAAACATGTTTTCGGTGCATATGGGGTCCCCTTCCCGCCTGCCTGTCCATCATGGCATAGAAAGCAGCTTGCTGGGGGTGAGGAAAGCCCTGCCCCTCGCTTTCATTGCGCGGGTCTGCTTTGATACGCAAAATCCGCAATCGGGCTGAGGGAGTTTTCGACAATGACTTATAGATGGCTGGCCGCGATGGGCCTTCTGGCGCTGGGCGCGTGTTCAAATCCTTCCGGCGATGAGGCCGCAAACGCGCCCGCAGAGAGCTCGAGCGAAGCCGCGGAAGCGAGCCAGACCGTCTACACGATCATGACCAGCGGCACGAAGATTGGCGACATGGTGGTCGACCGCACGGGCAATGAGATCACCGTCGATTACGAGTATCGCAATAATGGCCGCGGGCCGACCATGGCCGAAGAGATCACGCTGGACGAGGACGGCATACCTGTCGCCTGGACGGTGACGGGCAATACGACCTTCGGCAATGCGGTCGAGGAGAGCTTCAGCCTGGAAGATGGCGCCGCGAGCTGGACAGACTCGACCGGTAGCGGCGAAGCCGATGTCACCGGGCCATCCATGTATATCGCCCAGTCAGGCACGCCCTATGCGCTTGCGATCTATGCGGGTGCGCTGCTGGCCGATGATGACCGCTCCATGCCGGCGCTGCCTGCAGGCTCTCTCAGCCTTGACGAGCTGGACCGGGTTCAGCTGACAGCCGGCGAAGAGACCGTCGATGCCATGGTCTACGGCCTGATCGGGCCAGAGCTCGACCCGACCTATTTCCTGATGGACGCATCGGGCGAAGATTATCTCGGCATCATCTCGCCAGAATTCCTGATCATCCGCGAAGGGTTTGAAGGCAATGACGAGATGCTTCGCGAGCGCGCGGTGCAGTATTCGACCGAGCGTTTTGAAGAGTTGCAGGCCGAGTATGCGAAGAACTTTGATGCGCCTGTCCGCATCACCAATGTGCGCATCTATGACCCGGCCCGCATGGCGCTTAGCGAGCCGTCTTCTGTCCTCGTCGAGGATGACCGTATCACCGCCATCGAGGCAGCCGATGCGAGCGGCGACGGCGAATATGTCATCGACGGCAATGGCGGCACACTGATCGCAGGCCTGTCCGACATGCACGGCCATATGGGCCAGAACTCAGCGCTTCTGAACGTGCTGGCTGGCGTCACTTTTGTGCGCGACATGGGCAATGACAATGACGTATTGGGCGAGCTGATCGACAAGATCGAGAATGGCACGCTGGCCGGCCCGCGCATCGTCCGCTCAGCTTCATCGAGGGCAAGAGCCCCTATAATTCCAATAACGGCATCATAGTCACCAATCAGGAAGAAGCCAATGATGCGGTCCGCACGTCCTGCGAGGCCGGACACTTCTTCATGATCAAGATCTACAACTCCATGAAGGGCGAATGGGTGCCTGAAATGGTCGATATCGCGCATGAGTGCGGGCTCAAGGTGGCGGGCCACGTCCCGGCCTTCTCGCGTGCCAATGCGATGATCGAGGCAGGCTATGATGAGCTGACCCACATCAATCAGGTGATGCTGGGCTGGGTGCTGGAAGCCGATGAAGATACGCGCACGCTGCTGCGCCTGACTGCCCTCTCGCGTCTGCCGGATGTCAATCTCGACAGCCCACAGGTTCAGGAAACGATCGACCTGATGGTCGAGAATGACGTATCGATTGACCCGACGCTGGCCATCCATGAGGCGCTGCTCCTGTCGCGCAATGGCGAGACACGTGCCGGTGTGGCCGACTATATCGATCACATGCCTGTCGGTGTGCAGCGCGGCGCAAAGCAGGCCTGGTCGAAAATCGAGACGCCAGAGGAAGACGCCGCCTATGCAGGTGCGTTCGACAAGATCGTCGAGACCCTGTCCATGATGCGCGAAGCTGGCATCACGATCTGGTTCGGCACCGATATGGGCGGCGCGTTCAACCAGCACCGCGAGATGGAGCTTTATCAGGACGTTGGCTTCACGCCGGGCGAAATCCTGACGCGCTCCACGCAGGAGGCGGCCGACTATTTGGGCATGGGCGACGAAATCGGCTCTATCGAGGCTGGAAAGAAGGCCGACTTCTTCCTCGTGCCCGGAAACCCGCTTGAGGACCTTGCGGCGATCAAGACCGTGCAACTCGTCATGAAGGATGGCACGGCCTATTTCCCAAGCGAGATCTATCCGGCCTTTGGCATCGAGCCATTCGTGGACGCGCCTGAAGTGATGTCGCCGACGGGCGAGTAAAGAGCCGTGGGGAAGCGAGCCGATATCCGCGTCGTTGCTATCGGGCTGGCTCTTTGCTCTTCGGGCGCGCCTGCGATGGGTCAGTCCATCGTCTATGAAGCCAATTCCTTCCTCGTCTTTGACTGGGAAAGCCGCTTCAGTGCTGGGGTGGACCTGGCTGATGCGGATGGCGATGGCGATCTTGATGTCTTTCTTGCCAATGGCCGGCACTGGGCCCAGCCTGATTTCGTCTATTTTAATGATGGGCGTGCGAGACTGCTGACGGCGCGCCCCCTCGGGGATGAGCTTGGACCGAGCTATATCGTGCGGACCGGCGATCTCGATAGCGATGGCGACGTGGACGCCGTCGTCGTGCGCGACAGCGTGACGTCGCAGGTTTTTCTGAATGATGGATCGGGGCATTATGCGCTCTACGGGAATGTGGCCGGAAGTGACGGGCCAGCCCGCAACGCCCTGCTCGAGGACTTTGATGGCGATGGAGCACTAGACCTGTTGACTGTCCAACGGCGAGGCGGAAGCCTCTGAACCTTCCCGGTGTATTGCGGGGCGCGACGGGCGCCGCTGCGGCAGACTTCAATCGTGATGGATCGACTGATCTTGTGATCGCCTGCCGCGATGGCAGCGCAAGCGTCGTATTGTTCAACATGGGCCCTCGCGGATGGGTACCGGCCCCGATCGCCGCCAGTGAAGGCGACCACCGACAGGTAGTTGCTGGCGATTTCAATCGCGACGGGCACAGCGACTTCGTTCTTGCGTCGTCGACTGGCGTATCGGTCCTTCGGTTAGGTGATGGCGGCGGTCAGTTCACGACAGCCGGCACCATCGGGGAGGATGGACGTGATCTCGACGCAGATGGAGACCTTGATCTGGTCGAAGCGGCCGGCGAGCAGAGCAACCGTGTCTACTTCAATGACGGTATGGGCCGCTTCACACACATCACCCTGGAAGACGATTCCGAAGACACATATGGCGTCGCAATAGGTGATCTGAATGGCGACGGCCTGCCTGACCTCGTCTTTGCCAACTCAGGCGCCCCTAATGTCGTCATGATCGCGGTTAGTGCAGACAGCGAATGAGCGCCGATATTGTCATTCACGTCGATGCAGATGCCTGCCCGGTAAAGGACGAGGTCTACAAGGTCGCGCTGCGCCATGAGCTGGCGGTGAACGTGGTCGCCAACAGTTTCATGCGCGTGCCGCAGCACAGGCTGTTCACGCGTGTGACGGTGCCAGAAGGCCCTGACATCGCCGATGACTGGATCGCGGAGCGGGCCGGGCCTCATACGATTGTGATCACATCCGACATCCTGCTGGCAGAGCGCTGCCTCAAGGTAGGCGCGCGGGTCCTCTCGCCCAAGGGCAAGGCATTCACGGCGAATTCTATCGGTCAGGCCGTCGCCACGCGGGCGATCATGGAAGACCTTCGCGGTATGGGCGAGCAGACAAGCGGGCCAGCGGCTTTCAAGCCTGCTGACCGGTCAAACTTCCTGTCCGCGCTGGAAGTGGAAATCCAGAAGCTGAAGCGGGGACGCTAGCAGGCCGCGTGCGTCAGCGCTTCTGGGCGACGTAGAAGTTTGCAGACATGCTGCTGTCGGTGCGAAGGCTTTCAGTGAGGTCGAACCCGTTTCGGTCCAGCATGGAAAGAATGTCGTCTTCCGAAAGGAAGCTGACATGGGGGGCCTTGCCGGCAGCCTGCATGACCGGAATGGCGAGACGCAGGATGAAAGACGCGTCCTTCAGGCAGGCTGTGCTCTGGATGAAATAGCCACCCGGTTTCAGGAGGGCGCTGACCTTTTTCGTGATAGCGTCCGGGTCGCGGCAGAGGTGCAGGATATTGAGGCCGAGGACCACATCAAAGGCCTGTCCGCCGGGGTCAAACTCCTCAATGCCGATGCGCTGGAAATCGACATTCTGGATGCCCGCTTCCGCCGCCCTTGCCCGCCCGACATTTAGCATGTTGTCCGCAAGATCGGTCGCGAGGATGTATTCAACGTAAGGCGCATGAAGAAGCGCCGTTGAGCCTGTCCCACAACCGAACTCGAAGACGCTGCTTTGCGGCGTTAGGTATTTGCGCGTGATGGCGAGCTTCTTCTCATAGGTCTCCTGATCGGAAATGGGCTGGCGCGCATATTTCGACGCGAGCCTGTTCCAGAAGCGCTGGTCGCCTTTTGATGCTGTTCTCATTTTCGCTGTCCCCCACGACGCGTAATTCTAAGCCTTAGGCGCCTGCATAAGGTCCGGGTCAAGCTCTTCCAGGCGCGTCGCACCAAGAAGGGCCATTGTGCGCTGAAATTCATCCTCGAGAATGGAGAGCGCCTTCTCGACGCCGCGCTGCCCGCCTGCGCCAAGTCCGTAGAGTGATGCGCGTCCGAGCGCGACGCCGGTCGCCCCGCGCATGAGAAGTTTTGCGACATGGCTGCCACGGCGAACGCCGCCATCAGCGATGATATCCGCGCGGCCAGAGACGGCGTCGGCAATCTCAGGAAGCAAGTCGATGACGGGAACCGACGTATCGAGCTGTCGCCCGCCATGATTTGAAACCCAGACCGCGTCGGCACCAATCTCAATCGCGCGCCTCGCATCTTCGCCGCGGGAAATACCCTTGATGGCAAAGCCGCCATCCCAGGCATCGCGCATCCAGCTGACATCTTCCCAGGTCACCGAACGTGAAAACTGCTCATTCACAAAGCCAATGACGCCGCCGCTTTCGCCAGCATTGCCGGGCATCAGATGGGTGAAATTGGCGGGCGATATCTTTGGGCTGCGGAAAAGATCCCAGAGCCAGCGCGGGCGGGCGAGGACCTGGCTGGCGATTTTGAAGTTTGGGGTGGGCGGCACCGAAAAGTGATTGCGGGGATCGCGCTCCCGGTTGCCTGCCACGGGCATATCGACGGTCAGGATACAGCCCGTGAAACCAGCTGCCTTGGCGCGCTTCAGGAAGGTCTTCACGATTTCCTTGTCGTGCCAGACATAGAGCTGCACCCATTTGGGTCCGGGATTGGCCTTTGCGATGTCCTCTAGTGTCTGGGAGGCGAGCGTCGAGCAGCAATAGACCACCTTCTTCTCGTGCGCGGCCCCGGCCATGGCAAGCTCGCCTTTCGCCGGGTGGAAAAGACGCGTCGAGGCGGTCGGTGAGATGAAGAAGGGGAGCCGCGTCTTCTGACCCATAATGGTGGTCGAGCAGTCGATCTTGGACACATCTCGAAGGACGCGGCCCGTCAGCTGATAGTCATCAAAGCGGCTGACTGAGTGCTTGAGCGTCACCTCATCATCTGCCCCGCCATCGATATAGTCGAACACCATGCGCGGCAGGCGTGCCTTCGCCATGGAGCGCAGATCATCAATGTTGGTTGCGCGATCGAGCTTCATTGCGGGTCTGCTCTTTCTGTCGGCCTCGGCGACGTCCAACCCGTCGATAGCCCCCGCTGCGAGGCTGCGTCAATCAGGAGCGCAAGGGAACACGTTTCCAGAAGGCCGCGTTTTTAGGATTTAACCCGTCTGAACTGGAGACTGCCATGAAAGACAAGGAAATCGAGAAAGAGGCCTCTGAAGGCCTGAGGGACCAGAATATCCGTCCGGCTGGCAAGGACGCCCAGACGAATCCGCCAGAGGAGTGGGATGAGGTGGACGAAGAGCTGGACGAAACCTTTCCTGCCAGCGATCCGCCTGCGAACTACTAGAAACTGTACAAATTAAACCGAACACGCCCGCAGACCGATCTGGCCTGCGGGCGTTTTCAGTTTGGGTCTGGCTGAGACCTAAAAGGCGGTGTGCGCGCCGATCAGAATGACTTCGGTCTTGGCGTCATTGTCAGACCAGGTACTGCCATCCGGGAAGTTACCGCCGCTGAGGAAGTTGAGCGGGGCAAAGCCATCGACGTGGATCGCCTCTGCGAAGAGGTTCACATTGTCGATCAGGTAGCGCGAATAGCCCAGTACGAACTGGTTCTGGCGCTCCCATGGGGCACCCTCTTCACCAGCGCGGAACTTGCTGAATTCCAGCGAGATGTAGTGGTCACGCTTGCCTGAAAGCAGCGTGTCACCAAAGCCGTAGCGGCCGCCGACGGTCCAGGACCGCGTCTTCTGGGCGTCGAAGACGCTGAGCGGATTGGTAGGGATGGGAACGGCAGAGCCCGGCCAAACATCGGTCGTCTCGGCAAACTCACCGAGGAGTTCAAGATTGCCGATCGAGCCTTGCGCATAGGCGGCCCAGGCCGGGTTGTTGTCGTCACACGGGTTGAAGTGGAAGATCGGGTAGTTCTGGCAGTAGGCAGACCCATGCTGGTAGCTGGCGCCCAGCATCATCCAGTCGGCCTCGTTGAAGTTGAAGGTATAGTTCGCGTCGACGGCGAAATTGTTGATGCGCGATGGCACCACGGTGCCTTCGACCGGGGCATTGGCCGCGCGGAACTGGGCGCCGCCCTGGATCGCCATGGCGCGGATCATCAAATTCTCGTCGACATAGCCAAGCTGTGCGCCATAGGCGAGACCGGCAAAGGAGTGCCAGCTGGTCGAGTTGGTGAACGGGCTGACCGTGTCATTGAGACCGAACGGAATATCGACCTTACCGACGACACCAAAGACAGGCGAACGCTCAAGATCGCCGATCATGAGGTAGGCGCGCTGCATGAGAAGCTGGTTGCGGTCGCGGCCAGCGATCGTGCCGGGGCCAAAATTCTGCTGCGGATTGTAGAGGATCTCCGCATAGCCCGTCAGCCAGTCGGAGAAGTTCGCCGTGAAGCCGAGCTGGGCCGAGTGGATCAGCGCTTCGGAGACGTGGTCGCCGATCTGGTTCGCAGAGGTCGGATTGCGCATCAGGTAGCCGAACTTGGAGTCGCGGTTGCTGTCCTGATAGTTCGCAATGCCAATGATGGAGCCGCTGATGGTGAGCGGCGTGGCGAGGCGGTCTTCGGCACGCGCCTTTAGCTGGATGATCGGCTTCTTGTTTACGTGCTCTGCGGCGTCGAGGACATCGAAACCATAGGCGGCGTCCGCACTGACGAAGCCCGTGCGGTTTGCGAGCGTGTCGGTTGCCACCTCCGGGCCGTCGCTTGCCGGGACGCGCTCGATCTGGCTGTCCTCGATCATGCCGTCGAGGCGCGCCATCAGGGCCGCGTTCTGCGCTTCGAGATTCTCGTTACGCGCAAGCAATTCTTCATTGGTTGGAGATTGTGCGTTCGCAAATGGAGCGAGCGACACGACGGCAGCGATTGCAACGCCGCTGCAAAGCGAGGTGGCGAGTTTCATGAGATTTCCCTTCAATTCGCGCACTGCCCTCACAGTCCGCGACCCCTGAACGCCGGATACGAATCACAGCGCTATGCTTGGTCCGGCGCTATTGGCACGAAAGAGGAAATCTGAGAACCAGAATCGCCTTAAGTATATGAAAATACATCATATTTTAATTATGAATAATAGGGGCCGGCTCTGGCTACAACGTCTTATGGGTCTGAATAATCTCAGAAAATGAGGCTGCAATTACGTGCGCCCCAGCCGCCTCCAGACGTGCGGCGAGACCACTATCGGCATGCGCACCGCCGGTAAAGCCGACAACCATCATTCCTGCCGCGCGACCCGCTCGCACACCGTTTTCGCTATCCTCTATGACGAGGCACTGGCCAGGAGGCGTGCGCAGCTTTTCCGCCGCGTGGAGAAAGAGGTCAGGCGCAGGCTTTCCATGCCGAACGAGGTCAGCGGAATAGACGTGGGCGCCAAAGGCGGGCGCGAGGCCTGTCAGCTCCAGCTTGCGGTGGAGCTTGTCCTGCTCTGACGATGAGGCGACGGCGATCGGTCCGTCGAAACCGGTCGTAAGGTCGAGCGCGCCGTCTATTGCGGAAAGCTCCGCCTCAAAACGCGTCCAGATCGCGGCCTGTATGATCGCCGGAAAGTCTTCAGACAGGTCTATGCGCCGGTCCTTAGCGTCCTGGCGGAGGGCGGCATGATAGTCGCGATTATGCAGGCCGACGAAGCGGGAGAGGTATTCCTCATTGTCATAGACAAGGCCCCAGCCGGACAGGTGCTCCCGCTCTACCGCGATGGCTATGACCTCGGAATCGACCAGCACGCCATCACAATCAAAGATGATGGCCTCTGGTCTCTCCACCTAGCGGCGTCCGAACAGCTTTTCGATGTCGGCGAGTTTCAGCTCGACATAGGTCGGGCGGCCATGGTTGCACTGGCCCGAATAGGGCGTGGCTTCCATCTGGCGCAGCAGGGCATTCATCTCATCTGCGTTGAGACGGCGGCCCGCGCGCACCGCCCCGCCCTTGCACGCCATATTGCCCATGATGTCCTCAAACCGCTCTTTCAAGGCGAGGCCTTCCTCATATTCGGCAAAGTCGTCGGCGAGGTCCTTGATGAGGCCTGCCGCATCCATATTGCCGAAAAGAGCCGGCGTCGCGCGGACGCAGACGGCCCCTGCCCCAAAGGCTTCGATCTCAAGCCCCATCTCCGCCAGCTCGTCGGCGCGGTCGATAACGCGGGCCGCTTCATCCTCTGTCAGTTCGACAACTTCAGGGATGAGGAGCGCCTGGCGTTTGACGCCATCGGCGGCCATCTGCGCCTTCATCTGTTCATAGACGAGGCGTTCATGGGCGGCATGCTGGTCAACGATGACGATGCCGTCTCGGGTCTGGGCGACGACATAGGTTTCGTGCAGCTGGGCGCGGGCGACGCCGAGCGGGAAGTCATGCTGGGACGGTTCTGGCTGAGGCTCGAACCGGGCGGACGGCGCGTCATAGCGGCCACTATCCTCAGCAAAGCCGGAAGCGGAGGTTTGCGGAGTCGCCCAGTCAGGCATGGGCTGGGACGGCGCCTGAGGACGCGGCGGCGTGCTGCCATAACTATCTCGGAACAGGCTGGACCGGTCCCACACTGATGGCTGCGGCAGCGGCCGGTCCTTGGGGCGTTCTTCGCCCTGCATTTTGCCGAGGGCGTAGCCTGCCACCGTCGTGCTGGCGCGGTGCCCGGCCGCAGCGAGCGTATGGCGCAGCGTACCAATGATGAGGCCGCGGACATTGCCGGCGTCGCGAAAACGCACCTCGGTCTTGGCGGGGTGGACGTTCACGTCGACAAGCTCGGGGTCGCAGTCGACAAAGAGCGCGGCCATGGGGTGGCGGTCGCGGGCAAGAAAGTCCTGATAGGCCGCGCGGATGACGCCGGTCAGCATCCGGTCCTTAACCGGGCGGCCATTCACGAACAGGAACTGGTATTGCGCATTGCCGCGATTGAGCGTTGGCAGGCCTGCAAAGCCTGTCAGGGTGACCCCGTCGCGCTCTGCTTCAATGGCGAGGGCATTCTCACGGAACTCGCGGCCCATGATGGAGCCAAGGCGTTCCAGATCGCCTTCAGGCGTCGCCTGATGGGCGGCATAGCGGAAGACGTTGCGGCCATTGCTTTCCAGCGAGATAGAGACGTCGGCATTCGCCATGGCGAGGCGTTTGACCGCGTCGGTGACGGCCATCGTCTCAGCGCGTTCCGACTTCATGAATTTGAGGCGGGCTGGCGTGGCGTGGAAAAGGTCGCGCACTTCGATACGTGTGCCTGTCTCTCCCCTGCCCGTCCAGGCGGCGGGCTTTGGCCCTTCAACGCGGCCTGCCTCAACAAAGACCTCAGACGCATCTTCGCCCTCGGCCTTGGAGGTGAGCGTCATACGGGACACGCTGGCGATGGAAGGCAGTGCTTCGCCGCGAAATCCCATTGTATGGATGTTGAGAAGATCTATCCGGCCATCTTCACCGGGCGCGAGCTTCGAGGTCGCGTGACGCTCCAGCGCCATCAGGATTTCAGGCCCGCTCATCCCGCAGCCATCATCCTCGATGATGATACGTTTGAGACCGCCGCCTTCGATGGTGACAGAAATGGCGCGCGCGCCTGCATCGAGCGCATTCTCGACAAGCTCTTTGACCGCCGCTGCCGGACGCTCGACGACTTCACCAGCCGCAATTCGGTTGACCGCATCAGGCGGAAGCTGGCGGATCGTTGGCCGGGAGGTGAGGCGAGGAGAATCAGGCATTAGCCGGTCAGTGTATCAGGCTTTGGCGGCGGGCTGCAGGGGGCCAATCCAGATACAAAAAAGGCGGCCCGTTTGAGCCGCCCTCTTCGATTTCTTTGACGAGCTAAAACCCTTAGCGGTTCGGGTCGCGGACAGCGTCCTGTGTCTCGTCGATATTGCTTTCTTCCATGTCGCCGGCCTCATCGACATCAATCTCGCCAAGCACCGGCATTGGCAGATCGGCGGTCTCTTCGATGCCTTCTGGCTCACCGACCACGATGAAGGTGAAGTTCGATGGCTGAAGGTACTCAGCTGCGATGCGGTTCACATCTTCCAGCGTCACTGCTTCGACCATCGCGTTGCGACGGTCGAAATAGTCGACGCCGAGGTCTTCCAGACGCGCGCTCATCAGGCCGGACGCGATCTTCGCATTGCTATCGAAGGAGAGCGGGTAAGAGCCGGTCAGATAGGCTTTGGCGTCAGACAGTTCCTGTTCGGTGATGCCTTCAGCAACGATCGTTTCCATCTGGGCGGTGATGCCCGCGATGAAGTCGGCCGCGCTCTCATTCTTGGTCTGGCCGCCGCCAGTCCAGAGGTTGAGATGATCGCTGGTCGAGATGCCGGTATAGATACCGTAGGTGAGACCCTTCTCGACGCGCAGATCTTTCATCAGACGGCTTTCAAAGCCGCCGCCGCCGAGGGTGTAGTTCAGCACATAGGCGGGGAAGAAATCGTCATCGTCACGTGCCATGGCAGGCGCGGTGAAGGTCACGAGGCTTTGCGGCTGTGGTAGGTCCACGACGACGGGTGCCGTCAGCGGATCATTGAGGGCAACGTCTTCGATACCTTCAACATCGGATGTTGCCGGAAGACCTGCCAGCGCTTCATCGAGAAGCGGGGCAAGCTCTTCAGGCGTCATCGCGCCAACAGCGGTCACATAGAGGCGGTCGCCTGCCATGATCGCGTCCTTGCGCTCTGCCACCATTTCAGTGGTGAGCGCATTGATGCTGTCAGCGGTCTTGATGCGCGAGAAGGGATGGTCCGGCATGAGCGCTTGCGCGCGGGCCTGGCCGGCAAGGAAGCCGGCATTGGTTTCGCGCGTGCGGATGCCGATCAGCTCTTCACGCTGGAAACGCTCGAACGGTTCCTGGTCGAAGCGCGGCTCATTCAGTGCGAGCGCGATCATTTCCATCGCTTCGTTCGCATTGTCGGTCAGCATGTTGGCCGAGCAATAGGTCGTCTCGCTATCGGCGCCGCAGCTGAAGCCCATATTGAGCTCTTCCATACGCGTCGCGAAGGCAAGCGAGTTCATCTCGCCGGCACCCTCATTCATGAGGTAGGTGACCGCGTCGGTGAGGCCTTCCATGCCTTCAGGGTCTGTCGCAGAGCCGGTTTCCCAGGCCATGCGCAGCGCCATGATCGGAATGGATTGCTCCTCGACCAGCCAGACAGAAATGCCGCCCGGCGTGGTGAATTGCTGGATCGTCGCGAAGTCGCCTTCGTGTACGGTCACGTCGATGCCGGTCGAGGCCTCTGCGGCGGCCTGCTCCTGCGCCAGCGCAAGAGGCGCCGCAGCGAAAAGGATGGCAGCCACTGCGCTGCCCGCAGCTAGTTTGAGCTTATTCATTGGTCTGGCTCTCCTCAGCGGCCTGCTCTTCTTCAGGAAGCAGGTGGGCCTCGATATAGTTCTTGTCCTCGCCAAGCACGCGGCGAAGCGCGGCAATGGCGTCGTCAGCCGTGACGCGGCGGATGTCGTCCGGATAGTTCATGACGTCCTCAACCGTGCCGCCGACAGCAAGCGTGCGACCATACAGGTTCGCCATGCCAGCCTGGCTGTCGCGCTGATAGATGGCCGAAGCGGCGAGAGAATTGCGCGACCGCTCGACTTCCTCATCGGTGAAGCCATTGGCCAGAACGTCGTTCACGACAGCCATGTAGGCCTCTTCGAGCGCGTCCAGCGTGACACCATCGCTTGGCGATGCCGAGAGAACGGCTGGCGCCGTGTCATGCAGGGACAGCCATGCGCCTGCGGAGGCGTCATTGGCAATCTTCTGGTCTTCGACGAGGGCCTGATAAAGGCGGCTGGTGCGGCCACCGCCCAGCACGTCGAGTGCCACGTTCAGCGCATAGGCGAAGTCGCGGTCCTGCGTGAAGGAGGTAGAGAGATACCAGCGTTCCCATTCCGGCTGGCGGACTTTCGGGTCGCTATGGGTGATAAGCTGGGTCTCAGCCAGCGGCTGAACGTCCTGCCAGCCACGCTGCGCCGGCTCGATGTTCGCAGACTCGATCTGGCCATAGGTGAGCTCAGCGAGGGTGCGAACCTCTTTAGGGGTGACATCACCCGCGACGATGAGGATCGCCTCTGATGGGGTGTACCACTTGTTGTAGAAGTCGAGACCGTCCTGCGGGGTCAGGGCTCCGACCTCTTCCATCTTGCCGATCACGGTGATGTTGTAGGGGTGGTCCTGATAGAGCGCGGTCATCACCTGCTCCTGCAGGATGACGCCCGGATTGTTGTCGATGCGCTGGCGGCGCTCTTCCTTGACGACGTCGCGCTCAGAGATGAACGGGCCTTCCGGATCATCATTGATGATGAGGTCGGTCATCCGCTCAGCTTCAAGCTCCATCATGCGCTCGAGCTGGCTTTTCTCCACGCGCTCATAATAGGCGGTGTAATCCCAGGATGTGAAAGCGTTGAGCTGGCCGCCATTGCGCTGAACAATGGTGGTGAACTCGTCAGGGCCGATATCGTCGGTTTCCTTGAACATGACGTGTTCAAAGAGGTGCGCGATGCCGGACTTGCCCGGGTCTTCATCGACCGCGCCGACCTTGTACCACACCATGTGTGTGACCACAGGCGCGCGGTTGTCGGGAAGGACAACGACGTCCATTCCATTGTCGAGTTCAAATGTCGTTGGCGCCCATTCCGCCCCCGACGTGTCAGCAAAGGCGAGGCCGGTGCCAAGACTTGCTGCTGCCAGACCCCCCGCAAGAAAAGCTTTCATCATATTCCTCCGTAAAGCTGTCTGGTATTTGGCAGGTAAGGTACAGGCTTACGTGCCTGGAAGTTTGATCCGCTCCCCGCTGCCGCGCTGGATCGAAACAGGCTGGTCGCCCGTCGCGCTGTCAGAAACCGTGCCGTCGCCGGTGTAAGAGATGATCTGGTCGGAATCCTCTGGCGTCTTGCGCACGAGGCCGCCTTCTTCATAGTCGACGATGGAGCGGATACGCGGATTGACCGCATTCGCACCTGCCGCCGTCACGAGCGCGCGCTCTGCTGCGCTGGCATCAGCGCCGAGCTGGGTGCCGAAAGCGGCAACCGTGGTGTCGCGCGATGCGTCGGCTTCAGCCGGAACAGTCGTGCCGGCACTTGGTGGACGCAGATTGTATTCCGGCGGCACGGAAAGCGGTGCTTTCGTCACGACGCGAAACTCATCCGGGCCGGGATTGCCCGAGCCGCCGCCGCCCGGAAGGATGGAACAGCCACCGGCTGCGAGCAGCATGCTCATTGCAGCCGCGGTCAGGATCGATTGTTTAGGCGCCATCTTCATGTCTCTCCACTCCACTCAAGCGGGATTGCGTTCATCCGGTTTCGAGCGCGACATTAAAAACTGATCGAGAAACAGCAAGAGCGCGCCCACAGTAATTGCCGCGTCAGCGATATTAAAAACCCACGGAAACCCAACAGCCACGCCGCCAATATAGGTACCGAACCATGGACCTGAAAAATCGAGGAAGTCGACGACAGCGCCGAAGCGGACCCGGTCGATGAGATTCCCGACCGCCCCGCCGATGACGAGGGACAGCGAAAGCGCCGTGAACCAGCGCTCTGCCCGCGTCAGCCAGTAGGCGAAACCGACCGCGATCCCCACGGTCACACAGACCAGCACCCAGCGCATGATGCCCGATGACTGAAAGGTGCCAAAGCTGATGCCGCGATTCCACAGCATGGTCAGGTCGAATACCGATGACAGCTCGATGCGGCCGCAGCGTATGGACGGATTAAGACAGGCGAGCGCGTTGAAGGCCGGGGTTTCCAGCACCACCCATTTGGTGAGCTGGTCGGCAATGATCACCAGAGCGATCAGCGCCGCCCATCTCCAAACATGCCCGGCAGCGTTCATCAGCTAACTTCCCTGATTTCGCGGACAGCTTCTGCGTCGCGCGGTGTGATATCCGGATAGGCCGGATCAGCAGTTTTTGGATCGAAATACTTCCAGCTGCGGGCGCATTTGACGCCGTCGGCCTTCTTCGGAAGCACAGCAACGCCCGGCGTATCGTCGAGGTGATAGGCCGCGAGCGTGCCCGCCCCCTCGATCAGCTTTGCGCCAGAGGTGATGAAGATGTCAGCCGGGCTCTCGCCGTCGAAGGCTTCGATCAGCGAGGTGTCCTGGATGTAGACTTCGGGGGCCGCTTCCAGTGAGGCACCGATGCGCTTTTCGCGGCGCTCGACTTCCAGAGCGCCAGTGACGACGCGGCGAACCTTGAAGATCTTCTCCCAGCGCGCAGCGTGGGCCGGATCAAGCCAGCTCTCCGGCGTCCGCGGGAAGGTCAGAAGGTGCACGCTGTCGGCCTTGCCTGCGATATGGCTCATGAGGAAGGCTTCTTCAGTCGTGAACGGCATGATCGGGGCGAGCCAGACCAACAGACGCTCCAGCACCAGCGCCATGACCGTGCGGGTCGAGCGGCGGCGGATATCGGACGGCGCATCGCAGTAGAGGCTGTCCTTGCGGATATCGAAATAGATGGCCGACAGGTCTACCCCGCAGAAGTTCAGCATGGCCGACATGACGCGTTTGAAATCGAAGGCTGCGTAGGACTTGCGAACCAGCGCATCGCTTTCAGCAAGCCGGTGCAGCACCCAGCGCTCAAGGCCGGGCATGTCCTTGGCGTCGACCGCTTCGGCCTCGTCATAGCCATCGAGCGCGCCGAGAAGGTAGCGCAGCGTATTGCGCAGGCGGCGGTAGGATTCGGCGTTCGTCTTCAAGATATCGTCAGAGATACGCAGGTCTTCGGTGAAGTCAGAGGACGCCGTCCACAGGCGCAGGATCTCGATACCGAACTGGTCTGCGACCTGTTGCGGCTCGACCGTGTTGCCGAGCGACTTGGACATCTTCTTGCCCTCGGAATCGACAATGAAACCGTGGGTGACGACCGTCTTGTACGGCGCCATCCCGCGGGTTGCGCAGCATTCAAGCAATGAGGACTGGAACCAGCCGCGATGCTGGTCAGAGCCTTCGAGGTAGACGTCGGCCTGGCCGGTCGCCTCATCGATGATGCCGCGATCGCGGAGGGCAAAGGCGTGCGTCGTACCGCTGTCGAACCAGACATCCAGAACATCATTGACCTTTTCCCAGCCGGACGGATCAACAATGCCCTCGAGGAATTTGGCAGCATCAGCAGAGAACCACGCCTCAACGCCTTCAGCGGCGATGGCATCCAGAATGCGTGTATTGATCTCATCGGCCTTGTTTTCAGGTAGCGCATCAGTGTGCGGCTGGCCGTCCGGGCTGACCAGAAGCGTGATCGGCACGCCCCAGTTGCGCTGGCGCGAGATCAGCCAGTCGGGCCGGTCGGCGACCATCGAACCGATGCGATTGCGGCCCGATGGCGGGACGAACTCGCTCTCCTCGATGCCTTTCATAGCCAGTTCGCGTAGCGTCTTGCCATCACGGCCCGGCTTGTCCATCGCGATAAACCATTGCGGTGTGGCCCGGCGGATGACCGGTGCCTTGGAACGCCAGGAGTGGGCGTCGCGGATCACGGTCACACCGCGCGAGAGGAGATTGCCCGCCTCGGTCAGGAGACGCATGACTTCCTGATTGGCCTTGCCCTGCTCGCCGCGCCTCTTGCCGGAGGTGCGGATGATATCGAGCCCCTGCAGCGCATCTGGCAGCTCGGGATGCTCATAGACGCCGTCCTCATTGACGATGTCGCGGATATCGCTTGCCGTGCGGCCATTCGCGATCCAGACAAGGAAGTCGTCCTCACCGTGGGCAGGCGCAGTGTGCACGAATCCGGTACCAGCATCGTCGGTGACGTGATCACCGGCGAGCATGGGCACGTCGTGCTTGTAGAAGTCGGAGACTTCGTTGAGCGGGTGGGCGAGCGTCCAGCATTTTGGGTCAATATCGCTGACGCGCTTGAAGCCGGAGACTTTAGCGCTGTCCATAACGGCCCCTGCGAGGGCGTCGGCGAGCACATATTTGTCGCCGGCCGCGGCGAACGGCGCAAAGCCGAGCTCTTCCTCGCTCATCACGGTTTCGACCTCATAAAGGCCGTAGGAGATGTTCGGATTGAAGCTCACCGCCTGGTTTGCAGGGATCGTCCACGGCGTCGTGGTCCAGATGACAACAGAGAAGTCTTCGCCCTGAACAGGGAACTTCACCCAGATCACCGGGACCTTGCGGTCGTGATATTCGACTTCGGCTTCGGCGAGCGCGGTGCGCTCTACCGGAGACCACATGATCGGCTTGGAGCCGCGCACGAGGCGGCCGGACATCGCCACACGAAGAAATTCGCGTACGGTCGCGGCTTCGGACTCGTAATTCATGGTGAGGTACGGGTTGTCCCACTCGCCCTCGACACCGCAGCGGCGGAAGCCTTGCTTTTGCACCTCAATCCATTTGGCGGCGTACTCACGGCAGGCCTTGCGGAACTCGTCGCCTGGCACATCATCCTTGGTGCGGCCCTTGGAGCGGAATTCCTCTTCTACTTTCCATTCGATGGGCAGACCGTGGCAGTCCCAGCCCGGCAGGTAGGAGGCATCATAACCCAGCATCTGATGGCTACGGACAGTGATGTCCTTCAGCACTTTCTGCATGGCGGTGCCGAGGTGGATCGGGCCGTTCGCATAGGGCGGGCCGTCATGCAGGATGAAAGGCTTGGCGCCCCGCGCTTTCGCGTCCTCACGCATGCGGTCATAGAGGCGCATCTCGTCCCAGCGCTCGATCCATTTTGGTTCGGCCTTGGGCAGCCC
>LWDU01000251.1_pt1 | contig 21340 bp, 11 predicted proteins | sample 727161 | NCBI WGS metagenome assembly LWDU01 (sample SAMN04566230, study PRJNA314399) | hydrothermal vent metagenome | isolation source: deep sea hydrothermal plume seawater | place: Mexico: Gulf of California, Guaymas Basin | collected 2004-07-11
TATAACTCATCACATATATTTATATAAATAGTTGATATAAGTTTAATAAAGGAATTCGTTATGTCTTGGTACGTAGAAACGGGAAAATGGTTGGTCAGGCACAAAGGAAAACTAACACTGGGGGCATATGGAGCGGCTGCAGGAGTTGCATCATATAATGACGTTTGGGGTGACGTAGATAAGCTTCCTGATATTATTGCTGGCGAAATACTTGTACAATTCCCAGAAGACAAATCTGCAGGCGATTTTTGGACTGAAATGACATTCTTCACGTGGAAACATTCCACATCAGGTATTCATTTAGACAAAGGGGTTAATACACAATCAAGTGAACAAAAAACCGATTTTCTTGGTATATTACGGTTACCAATGCCTTTGCAATTATCTACGGCATACACTGGTAAATTTTCTGAGGCGGACGACATGAATGTCGATCGAGGAAATCTTGGAGGGGGGTGGAGTGTGGCAGAACGTGCCATAGGAATCTACAAAGGTGGGTTTGTTGAAGCTAAGAAAGGAATGAATGCACTTGCGAATTTGAATAACACAGCATCAATGTCGAATGCAAGTATTAATAACAATAATATGGGTATGAAATATGAAGGTGCAAACCTAAGAGGACATTCTTTTACTTGGAGGTTGTCCGCAAAAAGTCAATCAGAGCAAAATCTTATATTGAAAGTTATTGCAACATTAAAAGGTATGTCATTACCTGCAAATAATTGGGGTGGAAGAGAAGACTATGAGAATTTTAAGAGAAGTATTCAAGCAATGAACGCGTCAGCAACAGATGAAGCTAAGAAAGCAGACGGCTATAAACCGTTTGGTACAGCAGATTCTGTGGGTGGAGGACGTTTAACAATACCACCAACAGTTACCGTTAGGTTTTTAGATGGAGATGAAGAAAATCCGTCATTATTTAAAATTAAAGACTCATTCATAACAAACGTAGAAATTAATTATACTTCTCAAGGATCATGGCAAGCACACCATGATGGTTCTCCGATGGAAGTGCAAATATCAATAACACTGAAAGAAGTTAAGATGATCACAAGACAAGACGTCATGAGCGGATACTAATATGAAGAAATATACAGAATTATTACCAAAATTAGACTATAATGGTGTTTTAGTAACAGACATCACTCGTAGGTTTGCCATTAGTGATGGAGTTAAAGAGTTTAAAGACGAGTATTATAAAACTCAAATCAAGCAACACCAAACTCCAGAAGTAGTTTCTAGTGTATTATACGGAACACCTGATTATTGGTGGGTGATTTGTGCAATCAATGATGTTTACGACCCTTTTTATGATTGGGTAATGTCAGACAACGAGGTATATGCATATACAGAAAAGAAATATGATGATATTAACGGTATCCATCATTTCCAAGATGCAGAATATAATGTATATGAAAATAATAATGCAGAATCTACATTAGAACCAATTACTAATATTGAATATGAAATGTACCAGAATGATTTAAAGTTGAGAATTAATACAATCAAACCCAAAAATATCAAAAGGGTTGTGAAAGAAATGCGTGATAGATTGAAACTTTTACCAACTCAACAACAAGGTTAATATATGTCAGAATTGATCAACATGAAACAGTGCAGTGATTGGCATGTTTTATTGACAAATATAAAAGGCGATGAGGTCACCATCGGTAAAAATACCATTCAACAACTATCAATATATGAATCAATATATAATAACAGTATGTTTGGTCATTTGCTGATTGAAGACGATACTGGTTTTATTGAAACTCTAGGACTAATTGGTTCTGGCGAAGAAACTATTGAAGTGTTTATTGAAACTCCAAATGCATCAGAAGATATGGAGACTAATAATATAGAAAAGGTATTTGTTATTAATTCTTTATCAAATGTCCACCGTGTATTAGACGGCACAGGTAAGACAACATTTTCTTTAGGGTTTGTTTCTCCATACTTAGTAAAGAATAATACGACAAAAATTAGTCGGTCGTTTAATGCTATGACTTCTTCTGAAATTGTAGAATACACAGCACTAGATATTTTAGAAATTGGTGGTGATGATAATTTTGACTTCTCGAGTCTTGTTACAAACACTCCGACAAAATATACAAAGAACCTTGTTGTTCCTAACTGGAAACCTTTTGATTTATTTAACTTTTTAGCAAAACATTCTATTTCTGTTGAGGGAGACAGCAATTACATATTCTTTGAAAATAACGATGGATTTCATTTCACCACAATTGAAGCACTCAAACAAGAAGAGATAATCAGAATGATTACGGTCACCGGAACCGTTGATTCAGGAAATAAGCAAGGTGGTATTGGTGAAGTGCTAATAGAAGGTAATAATGCGGAAGCATATGACGAAACTACTCGATTTAATATTTCTAGTGGTACTGCAACTGGTATGTATGGTGGTAGAATGATTGCTCATAATATACTTACAAAATCAATCGAAACGTATGATATCACAAACACACCAAAGGGTAGTAAATTGGGTGATGTTGGTTTTGGTGACGTATTTAAGAAAGAACAAGAACCTGCTTCACATATAGGATATATGAGTTCTAATTACTTATATGATATTCACGACAAAGAAGAAAGGTCTCATTACCCTTTATATGATATGAAATTGTCTGAACTGAGGTCTACTTTAATTAAATTAACACTTCCTGGTGATACTAATATATTCGCAGGTAATACTTTTGAATTATTGCTACCTTCTACGACATACGATTCTCAAGAAATGGATAGATATATGAGTGGTAATTATTTAATTACTGCTATCCATCATAAAATAAATTCAGCAGGTTATGAAATGACTATGGAATGTTCAAAAGACGGGTTTGATTTTGAACTCGATGAAAGTACAATGGAACAATAGGATATATTATGCAATTAATGGGATTTGATAGTTTTATTTGGTTTACTGGTGTTGTTGAAGACAGAGATGATCCAATGAGGTTAGGAAGAGTGCGTGTTAGAATGTTTCATTTACACACAGAAAAAAAGGTTAAAGGTATATCTGAAGGTATTCCTACGGAAGATTTGCCTTGGGCATACCCTATGCAACCCATTACATCCGCTGCGGTTAATGGTATAGGAACTACTCCACTCGGTCCAGTAGAAGGAACGCATGTTGTTGGTTTCTTTAGAGACGGAACAAATTGCCAAGACCCAGTTGTTATGGGAACTCTTGGAGGATATCCATTAGATTTGCCTGGAGAAAGTGGATTTAATGATCCTAATAAGAAATATCCAAGAAAAGAGAATTTAAAAGAACCAGATACTCATAGACGTGCGGTGGTTGATTTTGAAGATCCGGTAGAAGGGGAACTTTGGTCTAGCAAAACAACTCAATTAGATGATGACCACGAACCAGAAGATGGAAGTGACGCAATTAGAGTACAAGATGTTGGGGTTACTCTAGCAAGAAACCCAGGAACGACTTGGGACGAACCAGAAAACCCTTTTGCGGCAGAGTATCCGTTCAACCATGTGCGTGAATCCGAAAGTGGTCACATAGAAGAGTGGGACGACACACCAGAAGCAGAACGTTTGATGCGTTGGCACAAGTCCGGAACGTTTGAAGAAATTCACCCGTCGGGACAAAAAGTAACAAAGGTAGTTGCAGATAATTACCATATTACTATGGGTGATGAGTTTATTCATATTAGAAAGGATAAGGATACATTTGGTGGGGATTTGTATGTGACAATTGAAGGTGGGTGTCATATGCATATTAAAGAAGATTATAACTTACAAGTAGACGGTGATATGAATATGGATGTCGCAGGTGCTTGGAATGTTAATGTGATGGGGAATACTAAGATTATGACAGCAGGTACTAAAATGGATGAGTCGGCATTGAATCATACCATTAAAGGTGCTATTATACACTTAAATCCATAGGAGTAAGTCATGGGAATGTTCAACGATGTTAATGATGCAATGGGGCAAGTTGGTGGTTTACTAAAATCACCTGCAATGTCTTCTGTTGATAATATGAAGAACGCATCTACAAGTTTAAATGTAACAGCAAACTTGGATCAATACACATTAGAGCAAGGGTTTCCTGGACACGGTAATGCATTTTATCAACAGATGCAAGAGATACAAAACCTTTCTGATGCATTTGATGAATGTGGTAATTATGCTCAAGACTTAGTTCAAGCATCTACTGAGGACTATATTAAGAGTACTGGTATTCAAGAAGCAGGAAGGGATCTCGCCAATACGTTAGGTCAATATAAAGACGAAATTGATTGTGCAGCAGGTTTTGCTACACTATTCGATTCTAAAGGTATATTAGATGACGTATTAGGTATCGGAGATTTACCTCAAATACAATCCCGTGTACAGCAGATTATAAAAGACGCAACAAACCCAAATAAACTTGCTAATATGATTACAAACCTTGACGCAGTTCAGGGATTATTGCAACCATTTAATGACTTCTGTACAGGGATGAAAGACGCATTGAATCAATTGGTTGCAAAAGATTTAGCATCTATGAATGCTATTCTAAACAAGTTAGCACAATGGGCAGCCTTTACCAACCTAGCAACAAGTGACCCTTGTGCTTTGGTGAATAATAATAAGATGTTTTCTGCAATCACAGACCCAGTAATGGACGATATTCTAGATCTATATGATGGATTGCTTGGTGGTAATGTGGGCGATACAATCGGTGATATATTTGCACCAGACACACCAACAGCATTAATTGGAGGTTCTTCTCTAAACCAAGTCGGAGCAAGTGCAGTTCCTTTTGGTGAGTATTTCTCAACTATTGGTACTGATATCGGAGGAGGTATTACAGCAAGTATTGGTAATATTGTAAAATCGTCAGGAGAACAACTTAGTGATTTTTTAGGACTGGATGATGGTGGGACAGTTGTAGCAACATATACCAAAAGTTGGAATGGAACAGAGTGGGTTAGAGACGAAGACAATACTATTATTTCTGGTGTAGAATCTGTGACTGCCGGAGCTCTGGCAGGGAACAACTCATTCAACCCAGCATTAGATAACTTTAAAAAGATGAAAGAAGGTGTTGAGTTTGAAGCATTTAATAATACAAATGCTGTTAAAACTATTATTTCTGAGTCATGTAGGGACGGTGTTGGGTCAAACCAATCCGATTGTTTAGCAAGTGGTGGAGCATGGTCTACTTCTAAATATTACCCAACAAACAAAGCAATTTCGGACGCTGCGAAAGGGTTGGGTGTCGCTTCGTTTGATGATGTTGCAAGTGGTTCTGATTTATTCAATACAACAACCGAAATTACAGATTTGAATGCCGTTGAGAATGGTATTGATAATGATTTAGCAACAGAAAGTGTTTCTGGAGGAAATGTCGATTTGAATGCTGTTGAGAATGGTATTGATAATGATTTAGCAACAGAAGAACCTCCAGGTTCAGGAGCAGACACACCGTCAAACTCAGGTGGATCTGGTGTCGGAAAATCCCAAAGTGTATCAAAATCAATAAATAGGAGTGTAGGAAGGTCGGCTACAGCAACATCATTTACACCACGAGCACCAAGTGCGTCTAGAAGACCGGAACAAGGTAAAACCCCTTTCTCTAAATCTGCGAATAATATCTCAAACTCAACAGGAGCTAAGGTACAAACTCCAGGTTCTACTAATTCCTTTGAAGATAATATTTCTTCGTTTGATTCTGACACAAATGCGGTCAAAAACGCAATTAGTTCTGGTGATTTTTCTAATATAACATCGTGTAGGTGTGTTGGAGGAAAGGTGTATGATACTGATGCGGGTTCATGTGCAGCCAGTGGTGGGTTATGGAAATGCCAAAAAGGAACATCTGGATTACCATCAGGGAGTATGAAATCAAACGATATGATAACGAACGCAAGAAATGTTGAACTTAGTTCAGTTCTTCCTACATCGTCAGCATTTAAGGGGTTATAGAATGCCGTCAGCAGTCAGGTTAGGTGATGTTTGTACTGGGCACGGGTGCTACGGAGGAAGAGCTAATGTATCAGCATCAGGAAACGTTATGATTAATAGTCGTGGTGCACATAGAGTCGGAGATGGTTGGGGTGAGCACGGTTGTGTGGTGTGTCCTGACCACGGAAGTAGTCAAGCATCAGGGAGTCCTACAGTATTTGTAAATAGTAGACCACTAGCAAGGGTAGGCGATTCTGTTGCGTGTGGGAGCGCAAATTCGACAGGTTCTGGTAACGTAATTGCTAATGGTTAGTATAAATATAGTATAGTGATATAAAGGGATTATAGATGAAACCGATACGCAGAGGCATCAACAGACGTTATAAAGATATCGATTTAGATATGATTGTGCACCCACACACGGACGATATTGTTGGTAGATACGATGATGAGGCTCTAACTGGGTCTATTTTAAACATTATCAAAACTCGAAAGGGTGAAAGGGTATTTAACCCAGATTTTGGTTCAAATGTATATCACTCGTTATTTGAACCGATGACTTCTACCTGCAGAATCACCCTTGAAGCACAAATTGAAAACGCATTGCATCAGTGGGAACCAAGGATAGTATTAAATTTTGTAAATATTACGGCAGAGGAAGAAAGAAATGCTTATAATGTTTCTATTGGATATACTCCAGTTTCTGGTGGTGCAATGAGAGAAATTGAGTTCTTTTTAAATAGATTAAGATAAAGGTGTAATATGGCACAACATGATAAACAATTAAAAGTTTCAGAATTAGAATTTGATAACGTTAAAAAGAATATCAAGGACTTTTTAAGAGACCAAGACACATTTACTGACTACGATTTTGAAGGGTCGGGCATGTCTGTTATGTTAGATGTAATGGCATATACTACTCATTATATGGGATTTCATGCTAATATGGCAATCAATGAGTCCTTCCTAGATACAGCAACACTCAGAAATTCGGTAGTATCTCACGCAAAGTCTATTGGTTATACACCAAGTTCAGTTACTTCTTCCGAGGCAATTATTAAGTTATCTTTTGATACTACTGGACTTGACCCACTTTCGATTCCTGTTGAAAAAGGAACAACGTTTACATCTACAGTAAATGGTTCTGCTTTACAATTCGTTGCTCTAGAAACTGTGAATATATTCCCAGATGAGTCTGGAGACTTCACTGGTGAAATCAAAGTGAACCAAGGAACAATGAAAACTTTAGAGTGGGACGTTGATGGTACAGCCACCCAATCGTATTTTATTAGAGACGCAGGATGTGACCGAGCTACTATCGATTTGGGTATTATTGAACCACCATCAACTTTTTCAGTTCCGTGGACTAATAATGAATTATTGTCAGAACTAGTTCCTTTCTCTCAAGTATGGTTTGTACAAGAAGGGTTAGATGAAGTTACTGAAATCTATTTTGGCAATGGTATATTTGGTAAAATTCCAAAACAAGGACAAACCGTTTCTGTTGAATATTTATCAACTAATGGCGAAGTCGGAAACTATACATCTACAATTAGAGACCAACTGTTTTCACTAGATGTTACTATTGGTGAAAATTATGATTCAAATAGAGTTACTATTGAAACTGTAAACTCTTCCAACCTTGGTGCATCTGCAGAATCTACTGAATCAATTAGACAAACAGCACCTAAGTCTTATGAAAGACAAAACCGTGCTGTAACTGCCGAAGATTATAAAACTATTCTTTTAGAAAAATACCCTAATATTGATTCTATCAGTGTATGGGGAGGTGAAGACAATGATCCACCTCAATACGGTGCTGTGTTTATATCAATTAAACCTAAGCACGGTCTAGAGTTATCTCCTATTACTAAGAATCATATTAAAGATGATATTCTTAGTAAATATAATATGTTAGCAATTAACCCTATTATTGTTACTCCAGAATACACGTATATTGATATCGAAACAACAGTTAATTTCGATCCACTGAAAACTTCATTATCTCTCGGTGAGATCCAGAACTCGGTTAGAGATTCTGTTTCTGCGTTCTTTGAGAGTGAGATTACTGAATTTAAAGTTGATTTGAAGTTCTCTAAAATGACTAGGGTTATTGATGATGCAGAAGGTTCTATTACTAATAATACAACTACATTAAAGATTTATAAGAAATTTTATACTCAAGCATCTAATACTATCGGTAACTACATATTCAAATTTAATAATAAATTGAATCCAGGTTCTGTTGTATCTTCTGTATTTGGTTCTACTACAGACGGGTCTCAAATGGCATTGTTAGATGACGGTCAAGGTAATGTATTGCTTTATGATATTATAGCAGAAGGATTCATTAATACGGCACAAGGAAGCATTGATTACGAAGAAGGAACTATTGAATTAATTGGATTTAACCCAGTCCTTGATAACAATACAGTAATATCTTTATATGGTGTACCGAAAATTAATGATATCAGCACAATACGTAATAATCTATTGGTACTAAATAGTACAAACGTTATTGTCAAACCCATCTAATAGATAAAGGTAATTATGTCTAATAAGCAATTCACTGAGTCACCAGCGAAGTTTCTTTCTATATTTGTAGAAAGAATGGTTCCGGACTATGTTCAAGAAGACCATCCTATGTTCGTTACATTCATGCAAAAGTATTTTGAATACTTGGAGCGTGATGCTGACGTCAATGGTGAGTTGGGTGAATATAAACAAATATCAGATTTAATTCAAAATGTTGATATTGACCACACATTAGACCAATTCATTCCAGAATTTGAGAAACAATACCTTCACAATATACCACAAGAAGCAATTGGTGTGGAAGTCCCGACCACAAATAAAGCATTCCTTGCTAAGAATATTAAAGAATCTTATAAAGAAAAGGGTACTAAAAGTGCTTTGGACTTTCTATTCAGACGTGAATTTAATACAGAAGCATATGTAGCATACCCTAAAGACTTTATGTTGAAGTCGTCTGGTTCAGTTTGGTATGAACCACAATGGTTAGTAGTTTCAGAAGCAGAAGAAGATGTAAAGAAACTTTATAATAAGAAAGTAATTGGACAAATTTCTGGTGCGTCTGCATTTGTAGACATCGAAGAATTTGCTACTATGCCAGAACCAGAAAGGTTAATTTTGACTCAGGTTGAAGGTTCTTTTGTTCAAGGTGAGGAAGTATGGGAAGAGGTTGGTACTAGTGGAACTACTCCTAATAAATTAACAGTAGTTTCTGATGGTGTTATTGCGCCTGCCACTTGTTACATTAATGGTGTTGCGTGGAGTACTACTTACGGAGCAAACGTTCCGCAAACTAAAATTGCATGTGAGTCTTTAAAAGAAACAGACAATACAATTAAAACTGCTGTTTGGTTACCGAACGGTTATTGGGTTGATTCTACAGGTTTCTTATCTTCAGATCGTAAGATGCAAGACAACAATTACTACCAAGACTTTTCTTATGTAATTCGTTCAGACGTTCCTATACAAGCATATAGAGACGTATTAAAGAAATTAGTGCATCCAGTTGGACTTAAATTATTCGCAGAATATATGTTTGAGTCGACAGTTCCTATGGGAACGCAACTACCTGAAAAATACGCTGCGTACCTTATTTCGATATTCGCATACCTTGATGTTGCTGTTGACGTTTACCCTATCGGTAAATGTTCGGATTACCAAATTACAGACGAGAATTTATGTATTGATAGTGGAGCAACTTGGACTAGAGGGCAAAGTTACCGCACTACTCATCGCAAAACATACGATTGGACAAGACCAGAAACGTTTGAATTACAAGAGGATGTTATTATTCCTTGGAATCATATGCGTTGGGACGGATCTACACGTGAAGATGTAGTCAGCGGAGTTCCTCAAGGAAGTGGTCAAGACGAAGTAGTAGTATCCGGAACAATAATCAACACAACTTTACCTAAAGGTGAAGAACGTTACAGAACAAAGGTTTGGAAGTGTTCTGAACCGACAGGCAACTACTCTTATGGTAATGACGCAGAACTGCTAACAGCAAGCACTAATTGTTTTGCTGCAGGTGGAGAGTGGGCACAACATATTGCAGGATCTAATTACTCAGATATGACAGATGAGTGGATCTTCGTTGACGACCAATGGAAACCTGAGAGCATATACAGCAAGAAAGAAACTCAAATTGGCGAAGAACATGAAGGGTTTGAGAAATTCTTAGACCAAGGGTTTGAGGATTATGTATTAGAGATCCTAAAGAAAACTGAAGTAAGATCTGAAATTGCAGATCCATTAGATTGGAATCATCCTACGGACCACCTTTTAGTCGATATTACAACAGAAGCTGATTTGATTGGTACTAGACTTCATAGTAAGTTGTATCAAGTCTTCACGATGAATGAAAATATTAAGTTAGGACTTGATGCATTCCCTGAAGAATTAGTATTGGCATATTATCAGCAAATCAAACTTCTTGATATCGCAGAACAACATGCGTTAGATAATACATTAAATATACGCAGAACTCTTAAAGGTATTAAAGAATACCAAACAACAAATTCTGTATGTTCAGACCCATCAATAACAGCATACGCAGAATGTGTTGACGGTGGTGCCTGTTCAGATTCAACTTACAACAACGACGAATATTCGTGTTTAAATGTTGGTTCTTGTTCTAGTAGTGCTAATGGTCTATTTACAGAATTATTATGCGAAGGTGCCGGATTCTTATGGACTGCACAAGCAGTTGCGAATACATGGACGGCGTCTGGCAATACTTGGACACACGAGACTGTAGATTGGTTAGGAACTTATAACGAAGAATTCAAAGCAACCGACGGACGTATGGTTGGTTGTGAGATTTGGGAATTATTGGTTGCTAAAGGTCTTGAATCTATTTTAGAACACCAGCTTACGTTCGTTCAAGTAGAATCATACGCACCAGAACAAAACTACCGTTTTTGGGAACAGAATAGAGAAAATTCAATAATTCAATCTATTTACGGTAACACGAACGATATTATTGATGCTGTGCATATTGAAGCATTTGATGTTGACGGAGGAATACGTACACATACGCACGGTCAGGTAGACGGTTTTGCCCCTATGGTCGACACAGTATTAACTAAAGGTGTAGATTTACCTCAAATGGCAGTTGGTGCTTCTGCATTCCATACTCACGCATTTGACGGAACAGAATTAAAGAATTTATTGGTACACGGAAAGTCGATAGACGCTAGTGGCATTTCATACCAACAAACTCGTGACTTATTAAACCGTGAAGCATTCGAAGTTCCTGCGATGCACGGTGCAAACCTTGTATGTGGTGGAATTATGACTCCTCCTCTATGGGGCGACTGGGTAGACTCTCATCAAGATCCACGATACAACGGAAATACTCATCCATATGGTGGAGGAGAATGTTTCAATTCAATTTATGATAATCCTACAGACTGTGTTGCCGCTTATGGTGGTAACTGGATGTTCTGGATGCCTCCTATGTGTTCTAATATGAGCAATCTCAACCAAACAGTTTGTGAAGATATGGGAGATACTTGGAATGCTATGCCACCATCATCTTGTGATGATGGAACCTCTCCTGACCATATTCAATGTGAAGCCGCTGGTGGAACGTGGACTTGGGAATTCCCTAGTTCTTGTGCTTCAACTGAAGCATCTTGTAATGCTGTTGGACATTCTTGGGGTTACTTTACTCTTGCTGAATTACCACCACTTAAAGGACATGTATCATACTTCGTTAAAGGTGAGTTGGTTGATAGACAACGTGGTCGTATGGCAGACCCTCTTACAAGAGAACAAGCAAGACAATTAATTGATGGTGATATTGCTTCGGTAACACTTTACGACAACGTTGGAGCTTTAGATAAAGAAGGTCATCCAACATATGATGAATTTGAAATTACTATTGGTGGTACAATTACAAACATTTGGGGTGAAATCACTTCAGGTCACTATCACGAATATACAGTAACTTACGACGCAGGTTGGGAAACTAAACAAGATTGGCGTGGTAACGATATGACTCATGGTTTTGTGTACACTCCAGTAACAACTTGGTTGTGTTTTAACTATAAACCAGACTTACCTGTAGACCCTACTATTATGGCAGGAATGGATTTCTTAGGAAACACTTGGCCACAAAACGTATTCTTAGATGTTCCTGATTCCTATGTTGGTGGGTTCTTAATGAACCCCGATATTACATTACAACACAATCAAATTTGGTCTCCAGAATTAAACCCTAACGTTGATTGGGTAGAAATTTATTCATCTAACTTTATTCAAGACGTTCCTGGTTCGGGTAACATTGACGACTTGATTGGTGTGCAGCAGGTGGCCGTTAATACTGATATTGCTACAATAGAAGCATATCCTGGAATGAATGAAGACTACATTGTGTTGGTTGATCAATCAGGTTTCCTTTACTTACAAAAGGTTGCAGGAGAATGTTCAGATAATACTTCTGTCAATAAAGCAGACTGCGTAACAAACTTATCTACTTGGGCAGTTCCTGATACAGCACCATTGTTGTTCATGGACTTATCTTCATTACAACACGTTATCGGTCTAGGTTCTTTTGCGAACTATGACGAACGTGGTGTATTAGGTTTAGCATTCCACCCAGATTATTCTAACAATGGTAAATTCTACGTTTACTATATGACAGAACAAGGCGGAGGCACAGGTGCTTGGGGATTCCCATTATCTACAACTGTTATATCCGAGTTTACTGCTACTTTTGGTGGTAATTGGGACGTTGCTGATGTTTCGTCAGAAAGAATTCTACTAGAAGTTCCTCAACCAGACTTTAACCACAATGGTGGTGAGTTAGCATTTGGACCAGATGGTTACCTTTACATTGGTTTAGGTGATGGTGGTTCTGCTGGTGACGTATCATGGGCACAAGGACATGGTGGTCATGGTGACTACGGTAATGCTCAAAACCCTACAAACTTCTTAGGTAACATTTTAAGAATTGACGTGGACTCAACTAACGGTTCAGTTCCTTATTCAATTCCTGCAGATAACCCTTTCATTAATTCAATATACAAAGAAGGACAAGCAGAAGCACAACCGTTTAGACCTGAAATCTATGCATTCGGATTTAGAAATCCGTGGAGATTCTCGTTCGACGTGCAAGGCAGACTATGGTGTGCTGATGTTGGACAAGACAAATTCGAAGAAGTGAACATTGTTGAGATTGGTGGCAACTATGGTTGGAGAGTAATGGAAGCATATCATTACTATGAAGAACAACAAAGCATTATTGACCAAATCGCAATTGACTTAGGATATACTACTACGTTAGAATACTTGAGTGACTTGAAGAAACCTATACATGAATATTCTCATGGTACTGGTATTTCCATCTTAGGTGGATTTGTTTATCAGGGCACAGAAGTTCCGGAATTGACAGGCAAGTATGTCTTTGGTGACTGGGGCACGAACTGGGCAGGTACTAGTGGTAGATTATACACACTAGAAGAAAACATTGCAGGACTTTCTGCGAACTTTAACGTATTACCAAACGCAGTCAACGGTGCAACACATAGTCATACATTGACTTTAACCGCAGCCGAGGTTGATTTTTTACACACAAATCCAGGAAGTCCAGTAGTAACAATACAAACCGACACGATTCATGCTGAGTTTTATGTTCATACATTTACGGTAACATATAGTTCTGCTGATGAATTGTTCCACATTATAGGACAAACTAACCCAGAAGGACATGATATATTAGAGTTTATAGGTTGGTCTGACGATGTTGGTTATACAAGAAAGTCTTTATCTTTCTGGGATCCAGTTACTGAAGTCGTTACACTGACTACGTTTGATGAATCGGTGTTGTCTATGGGCGAAGATTCAGCGGGAGAAATATATTTCTCAACACGTATGGGTATTAACACATTCCAACCGCCTTCAGGCGCGGGACCAGATAATACTAAAATCTTTAAGATTACAGACGCATATAGTTCAGTAGAAGTTCCTAATGCTCCTGAGCAAATTCCATCAACACAAAAAGCACATACTCACGGGTATAAAGTAACATACGACTTCGCAGAACAGATGTTTGACACTGTTGAAATTTCTGATATTGAAATGCCTGAATGGGACGCGTTCTGGCCAGATTGGACAGAAAACGAACCTGCTTCTCACGTTCACCCAGTTATTACTGCATGGTCTCATGCAGTTGATGTACAAATTCCTTTAGGTTCTTCCGCTGGTTGGTACTACAATACAGACACCGAAGTTTGGGGTCCATATGACATCGGTGCTGATACAGCATGGGCACCTCCTGCGATCGATACTGGTGGTTAATGTTGCACCAAACCTTGTAGTGAGTATTGCGAATGAGTATGGAGCAGAAGGACATTTCCATTACTTTGACGATGTTATTTTAGATTCTTTTGGTGAAAACTACGGAAGACGTTCTAACTCATTAAGTCAAGTTGCCGCAGAAATTCTCGCAAACCAAGAAGAAGGCACAATACATACTTTGTATTCTTCGATTGTAGATGACGGAGTTCGTCGTCATTATCACGGTTATGATATTACATATTCTGCAGCACAACGTACATTTGTATTAGAAGAGACATCAGAATGGGAAGAGGGTGTGCGTGATACAGGTGCGTACATATTAGTAGGAACGCAAACTCATGAGCATCCAACTTCAGTTGATGGGCTATTAACGTCTGTTGGTTGGAATGGAGATCCGTCGTTTGAGGCACCATCTGCTGTTATTGGTCAAGCGAATGACTGGGATAACCTTAATGGTTCTTTAATTCCGCATCAACATTACTTTAATGATACTTCGTTAGACCAAATTGGTCCTAACTCGGATAGAATAGCAAGTTACTTATCAAACACACAAACTACGGATTTAATCTCAGGTGCTATTGATAATGTAACATTATATTCTTCAATTTACCAAAATCATTACCATGAGTATGATGTAACGTTTGACTCATTAAACAGTTCTTTGGTTATACAAGAAGTAGAGCAATGGGTATCTTCTGATAACCAACAATACTTTATTAGAACTCCTGCTGATCACAGACACCCTGTTTCAGTAGACGGTATTCCTAGTGGAACAGGATACAATCAGGTTATATCAGTAAACAATTTGCCTATATTTGATTCTCCAGGTTTCCCTTATCCTGGTGGATCGCATCCACACTTCTTCAACAATACTGTTGTTGGACCATTCTCAGATGGCACTATTGATTATGCTGTTGGGTTAAGTGTCGACGAAGCATATAAATTGATTGACGGAATTACAAATCAAGTTACCCTTTACGACTCTATCTCTGGTGGACATTTCCACTTATATATTGTTAAATGGGACGATTTGAATAATGTATTCTATTGTACAAGTTCTGTTACATACGTTCGTGGTGGAATTGAAGATGCACTTCAAGATACTGGTAGATATTACCTATCGCAAATCTTAGGTCCATCTGAAGGGTTGCATTGGCATAACTTAACAATTGAATGGAATCCAAATAATGAAGCAGATGCTCAGCAAAGTGGTGGTTCTATTTACCAAACAAACATTGCAAGTTCGTATGAAACTTTAGTTAATCCACCTTCGGTTGAAGTTAATGTTAATACAACACCATTATCTCCTGTATCTACTAGTTATCCAGATACTCCAAGTGCAGGCGACGATACAACCATTATAACATATAGCGATTTGACGACGACTACTACTACGACAACTACAATCACAAATGTGACAGAAACTATTACAACTAATAGTTCAGACGGAACGAGTACTTCTACTGTATTACCTCCAGTAGTCACAACAGACGTAGACGTTACTGCATCTACGTTGACTATTGAAAACGAATTAAAACGTAAGACGTTTGTTAATAACATTTTACAAGTCAATAACCCACCGACTATATGGATCGGTTCTACGTTTATTGACGGTGAAGGTTCGCATGACCATTTACTATATCAAGGTTGTTCTTTAGATACACAAGGACCATACTCAGGTAGAATGTGTGAACCTATTACTTTAGCAACTGCAAACTTATTAGTGAACTCGCAGGATTCTACCTTCGGAACGGTTTGGTATGATTCACCTAACGGAAACATGGCACATTACCATAGTTACTCGTTGAAGTTTAACCCTTTCTTGGGCGACGACGGAACGTTCCTTGCGTTACCTATTAGTCAGTTTGATAGATTCCCTGGTTCGGGTACAAATGTTCATAAGTTTATGTTGAGTGGAGGTTTCCATACCCATACATATTTCCTAACGGAAACTGAATATGCTACTTTAGTTGGTGGAGGATTGGTTCAAACTTTCCAAGCAGACGCAATTCACGCAGAATTATATACACATACTTTAGTTATTAGACTTGTGAATTTCCAATACCAAATTGTATCTCAGACTTCGGACTTTGATAATCACAATGTTGTTGTATATCAGGGTATGGTTGCTGAAGGTGGACAGTGGATTCAAAGTCAACAAGGTTCTGGACTAGGCGACCATATTCACTCTACTACGATTGATGAGACAAATATATGGCCGCTTCCGGCATAGTAACTACAAAAAACGTTATAAATATTATAAATAGAATTATTAAATAAAACATTTAACTTAGGAGTAAACACATGGGTGCAATTGTAACCAGTAAATTTAGAACTCAGAACTTGATGGTTTTCATCGACCAGTTTAAAACCACTGGTGTTGCAGCTGATGATAACTTCTTGTACTTAGGATTTGGACGTTCGGATGCTTGGGCAGACGACGTAAACGGAAATGACGAATCAAACGGTAACTTTATCTTACCAGACCCTTTAGACGAGGACGAGGCAAGATATTGGGCAGATATTGTGGGTGCTAAACGTATTCAGGATGACGATATTTCTCCCGTACTTCCTCGTATTGACTGGGATAGTGGTGACCCATATGCTTTTGATGGTTCTGAAGGTGTAACAGGAATCCCTGATGCTGGTCGTTCGTTTATTTCTATTGTTGGATCTCATTCTATTGCAATGAACACGGAGTACCGAGTGTATGAATGTGTGAAAGAGCCTGGTGGAGCATACTGTGACGATTACACTAGCAATAGTGCAACTGACTGTGCAGCAGCTGGTGCAACTTGGACTGCAGAGACAAGTGGTTTTGGTAAATGTTACATTGGTGGTTCTTATTCAGCAATTCAAACGGATAGAACAACTTGTGAAGCAACTGCTGGTGGACTTTGGTTACCAAACGCTGCTTCTAATAGTCCTACTGGAGCGACAGGTGATGTTGCTCAAACTGTTGCTCAAGTAATTGACACACTAGACGGTTATGTATGGAGCTACCTATACAAACTAGAACTAAATGATATTATTAACTCAACTACAAATGACTGGATGCCTGTAATTTACGGTGATTCTGTTCTTGCTGGTTCTGAACAAGCAGTGTTTGGTGATGCTAATGCTATCTTCTCTGCTAAATGTCATCACGGACTAATTCACGTTAGACTTGAAACTTCTGATGGTTTCCCAGACAACGACGACTTCCGTCAAATTGGTTTACTACGTAACCCAGAGTTAGATGGTGGTGGTTCAAAGGCACAGTCTTCTGTGTATTCTGATGCTACGTTATCTTTAGAAGAAAATACTGGACAGTTGATTTATTTGGAAAACAGACGTGCAATTACTCGTGCCCCTGACCAAATTGAGGACCTGAAACTTGTAGTAGAATTCTAAATCCCTTTTAAACTAACTCTATAAATATAGGGTTAGTGTAATTAGACACTCATTTTAGGATAATACTATGTCGATTAATTTCAATACCGCTCCATACTACGACGACTTTGACGCAAATGACCAGTTCTTAAGGATTCTTTTTAATCCTGGACGTTCTGTTCAAGCTCGAGAGTTGACGCAAATCCAATCTATTCTTCAGAATCAATTAAGTTCTGGAGCAAATCACATTTGGAAAGACGGAACTGCTATTGTTGGTGCCGATATTGGTGTTAATAAAAGACATTATATTCAATTAGCAACAGCAGACGCATCGTGGTTAGGTCGTGTTGTATGGGGAGCAACTTCTGGTGCTATTGCCAAGATTGTGCAACTACACGACGACGAAACTCAGCCTGTATATTACATCAAACCGTTATCTAACGAGTTTGTAGTTGGTGAGTCTATTGAAACATACGATACTCATTGTGATACGACATTACCTAACGTGACGTTGATTAATGGTGTATGTAGTAATAATAGTTGGTATAACGGTTCAATGACCGTTATAAGAAGTGTTGCTCTCGGTAATGCTGGTGTGGTGTCTGCAATAGGCAAAGGGTTAGAGGCAACTATCGGAAACGGTATTTTATATGTCGGAAATCATTTCGTTCCTGTGGTATCTCAAACTATTTTCTTAGATTATACTAGCGACATTCCGACAGTTAATGTCGGACTTGATATCGAAGAAACTATTATTGAGGCAACATCGGATCCTAGACTACTTGACCCTGCTTCTGGTTTTTATAACCAAAATGCTCCAGGTGCGGATAGATATTCAATCAACCTAAAACTAATTAAAGAAACGGACTCTGTAGACGGAACAAATTTCTTACCTATGGTGATTATTGAAAATGGAGTTGTTAATAAACCAGTTTCTCGTACATCGTACACATCACTTGTTGATGAGTTAGCAAGAAGAACTTACGATGAGTCTGGTGATTACACAACTAAAAACTTCCCAATCGAAATCATTGAAGATGAAAACGATAATGCGAATTATAAAGTTAAAATTGAATCAGGTAAGGCATATGTTAGAGGTTATGAAAACGAATTAACTTCTACTGTAGAACTAACAGCACCTAAAGGAAGAACAACAAGACATATCGTTTCGGATAATATCAATACGGAGTTTGGCCCTTATTTAGAAATAAATTCGTTGGACGATGTTACTGGAGTTTTTGATGTATTTAAGAAAGAAAAAGTTAATTTCATCACAAACGCATTATATACTGGTGGACAAGTATTAGAGAAGATCGACTTAACTAAACGAATCACTCACTTTACAAAATACGGAGATTCTTTTAGAGTTTATTTGGACACAGAAGAAGGTTTGGACATCATTGCTCCGGCAACTTATGTTGTTTCAGAATCAAACCCTGCTGTTTATGCTAAACTTTATAGACCTACTGGTTCGACTGTTAAGAAAGGTGTATTTAAACCTTGGTTGTATGAAACTGCAAGATTGACATCAACGTTGACTGCTGGTCAAATTCACTATAGCACACAAAAGAATTATAGTGTTGTTAATACTGGTGGAACAAATATGACGATTCCTTCGGCGTATCCTTCTATGCATTGGCAAACTGTTCTTTATATATACAACTCAGATATCGGTGCGAATATTCCAGAAAAAGGAACAGACTCAACAGCAGCCGTTGTATGGTACGCAGATACTACTGGTAATGAAAACGTAGTTATCTATTTTGAAGATCAAGCAGGATCTCCTAGCAACATATACCAAAACGACAACCTACAAATTATGGCAAACATGTGGATATCAAATTCCACATGGAAGTCTATCACACATACTACTAAATCAAACGTAGACGTTGTATTAGATACAACTATTGCGGCTGGCAATACTCTTGCAAACAATAAACTAGTTTTAGAGCCTGGTGTTAGTAAAATTATTTCTATTACGGATCCGGGAGCAAACGACGTTACTGATGACTTTTGGTTCTTTGAAGGTGACTTTGATACAGAATATAAAGACGCATATGTACAATGGTCAAATCCAGATGAAAGTGTAATCCCACAAACAGGCACATACACGGTAACATACGAAGTATTTACATATGGGTCGTCTAATGGTTCTTCATTTACTGCTGTAAATTCATTCACCGACGGAGCTATTTCGTATGCAGATATTGGGACATACGAAGGGTTTTTAGTTCCTAACTATTACAGACTTTCGGATACATTAGACTTTAGATGTACTGACGCAAACTTCAACGAAGGAAACTTCTTGCCGTTACCTGGAGGAAATATTACAGTTTCGTACGATTACTATTTACCTCGTGCTGATAGATTGATTCTAAATACTGATGGTATTTTTGAAATCAAACAAGGGTTCTCTTCAGAAGGAGCAAAACTTCCAAAGGAAAGAGAATCTGAAATGACTCTTTATAATTTATATGTACCTCCATATACATATGCAGCTAAGAACATTTCAGTTACACATATTGACAATAAGAATTATAAGATGAGTGATTTACGTGAGTTGGACGAACGTATTTCTTCATTAGAATATTACACAGCATTAAACTTATTAGAAAAAGATACTGCTTCTATGCAGGTTATAGATTCCGACGGATTTGAAAGATATAAGAATGGTATGCTAATTGACCCATTTGTTGACCACGGTATTGGTGATGTATCTAGTGCCGAATATTTCGTTTCTATTTACCCAGAAGCAGGTATTTGCACTACTCCTTTCGAAATGAAAGGGTATGACTTTGAAATGGACAGTGGAGTAACAGGTTTAAGAAAGAGTGCTGAAGGTAAGACATGGACATTAGATTTCTCTGTACAAGAGGGTTGGTTGTCTCAAAGTTTTGCTTCATCTTTCTTAAACTTAAACCCATTCGCAAGAATGTCATGGACAGGTTTCTTAGAAATTTCCCCATCTTCTGATACTTGGTTTGAAGACCAATTTAGACCAGACGTAGTTGTACAAAATGAAAACAATAACGCGGTGTTAGCACAGGTTGAAGCATTTGGTACCCAAACTCGTTGGGGTGCTTGGGCAACTACTTGGACTGGTTGGAACGATGTTGGTGCAGCTAAAGATTTCGTGGCAGGTTCTTCTGAAACTAAATTTAGAGGACGCACAAGAAATGTACATGGTTGGGAAGGACGTGTAGACGTTACTCAAATGGACGGTACTGTTGCGGCAAATGGACACACCAATATTAGAGGATTCAGTCTTCAGGAAATTTGGAATCAAGGTTGGATGGCAACTAACACTTGGATTGGTGGAACAAGAGATGTTGCTCCTACAAACAGACCTTCTAAGCAATTTGATATGTGGCAAGATGTTATTAAGAAATCAGACACATGGAAACAAGACCAAACACGAACTTCTACTTCAGTAAGATCTGGAACTCGTACTTACCAAGAAGCAAAAGACATCAGAACAACTTTAGATAATAAAGTATTAGATTCTTCTTCTATCGGTTGGATGCGTTCTAAAGATATTACAATAAAGGCTGATAAATTAAGACCTTCTGTTCAAATGCATTTTGAATTTGATGGTGTAAACGTTGATGCTTATTGTAAACCTTTAGGTGGTGCGCTTGGTGATGCGGTTATGACCGACGAATTAGGTAAAATTCGAGATGTGATTTTCACTATTCCGAGTGTTAATGATGGACTTAAA
>LWDU01038948.1_pt1 | contig 21330 bp, 19 predicted proteins | sample 727161 | NCBI WGS metagenome assembly LWDU01 (sample SAMN04566230, study PRJNA314399) | hydrothermal vent metagenome | isolation source: deep sea hydrothermal plume seawater | place: Mexico: Gulf of California, Guaymas Basin | collected 2004-07-11
AGCAGGATTCGTGATCGGGGACCGAGAAGCTTTCGCCCCATCGACACGACCACAATGGGTCCGACCATCCCGCAGAGCCAGAGCGCGAATAGCTTCTCCGGCTCAAACACGCGGCTGGCCATTCGGATCTCTTGTGCGGCGACGGTCAGGAAGAAAAGGTGAAAGAGGTAGACCGGATAGCTCGCGTCGCTGAGCCAACGGAGCGGGCGCATCAGGGGCAGCGGAAACTCGCGCTCCGCCGAGAGCACGAATCCGAACCCGAGGCTGGTCAAGATCATGAGCCAAGCCGTCGCCGAGACCCCGACCTGGGGCAGAAGCTTCCCAAAGGCCAGCACCGTAGCCAACGCGATCCAGACCCCGCCTACGCAACCGACCCAACGCGCCCGCTGCGCGCAAAGCGCCGAGACGATCGCCTCGCGATGCAACCGAACCCACCAGCCGAGCACAAAGTAGGCAGCCCAGAGGAACGGGTTGCGTAGGTGCCAGAAAAAATTCACGGGGGGAACGATTCCGGTCTCGATCAGAACCTGGACCAAAAGAAGTGGGATCAACAGGAAGCCGACAGCCCGCCTTCCCATTCGCGCAAGCCCCGGTGAGAGCGCGATGAAAAGCGCAAGCATGAGAACGAAGTAGTAGGCGCCAAACGAGGAGGCCAGCAGAATCACCCGCCAGAGAGGACGTTCCGGAGAGGGTATCGAGGAGACGAGGAAGAAAATCTGCGCGGCCGCCGAGGCCACGAGATAGGGGACGAAGACCCGCAGAAGCCGCCGCCCGATCACCTGACGAGAAATCGGCCTGTTCGTGGCGTAGAGGTAACCCGACGCCGCGAAAAATCCGGGGACGGCAAAACGCGTCACGTAACCGAGCCAGATTTCAGCGCTCGTGATGCCCGGATCCCATGTCGTGCGCAGCGAATGAATCAGAACGACGAGCCCGATGCCAACGCCTTTGATCGCGTCCACCTCACAGAAACGTCCGCCGCCCAAATCGGGCTTCGCAGAACTCACGCTTTCACTTCCGCTTCGGCCATCCGATCGAGAGAGTACCACGAGCGGGCTCGATCGTCTGGCTTCAGCGCGATGCCGCGGACCCGGCGCAGAGCCCCGCGCCAGGCCACAATTGCCTCTGGAAGGGTGTCCCGGAACTTGCGATGCTCTCTTGAGAAACCCCGGCGTTTGAGTGCGATCCAGCCCAGAGTCCAGCCTCGGGCTTGCAGGAGAATCGAGAATGACCGAAGCCACGAAAATCAACGGCCACTGCCATCCGCGCTTTCAGGGCGTCCGCGAGGTCTTCGAGCAGGCCTTCCAACGCGGCGACGAATTGGGCGCGTCGGTTTGTGTCACCCTCGAGGGGGAAAGCGTCGTTGATCTCTACGGAGGCTACGCGGACGAGGCCCGCACCCTACCCTGGCGGCCCGATAGCCTGGTCAACGTTTTCTCCACCACCAAGGGCATGACCACCCTGTGCGCGCTGCGCCTGGTCGAGGAAGGCCGGCTGGACCTCGACGCACCAGTGGCCCGCTACTGGCCCGAGTTCGCCGCTGCGGGCAAGGCCGACCTTCCCGTCCGCTACCTGCTTTCCCACCGCTCGGGACTGGCCGCCATCCGAAAACCTCTCCCCCCTGGCTCGCTCTACGACTGGACAGTCATGACCGATGCCCTGGCCGAGCAGACCCCCTGGTGGACACCCGGGGAAAACCACGGATATCACGCCCTGACCTTCGGCTTTCTGGTGGGCGAAGTCGTACGCCGCATTAGCGGGAAAACTCTCGGCACCTACTTTCGCGAAGAATTTGCCGAGCCGCTTGGTCTCGACTTCCACATCGGCCTGGCCGAAGCCCACGAGCCCCGGGTTTCGCCCCTGGTTCAAGGCCCCATTCATGCTGAAGACGGAACCGACCTGTTCAGCCAAATCATGGCCGACCCCGAGAGCCTGCTCGCCAAGGCTTTCATCAACCCTCCCATGCTTCCCACCGACGCCAATACCCGGGAGTGGAGAGCGGCAGAAATTCCCGCCGCCAACGGGCACGGAACTGCCTCCGCACTGGCTCGCATCTACGGGGCCCTAGCGCTGGGGGGTGAGATCGATGGCATACACGTGCTGAGCTCCGAAATCATCGAGCGGGCGCGCCAGGAGCAGTCCCTCGGCAAGGATTTGATCCTGCCCCTGGTTTCCCGCTTCGGGCTCGGCTTCCAGATCCCCCCGGCCGAAGAACCGCTCGGCCCCAACTTCAAGGTTTTTGGCCATGCCGGTGCCGGAGGCTCATACGGCCAGGCCGATCCCGAAAACCGAATGAGCTTCGGGTACACGATGAACTTGATGCACTCGGGCGTCTGGCTGGTGGATCCACGACCACGGGCGCTTCTCCGCGAGGTTTACACAGCAATTGGCTGAAAGACTTCTTGGGGCAAGCAGGGCTCTTCGCAGAGTGGCCGCCGGTGCAGCGATTCTTTTGCTCATGGGTCAATACGGCGTGGCCGATGCCCAGAGCCGAAGAGTTCCGGCCGAGTGGGAACCCCAGGAAGCGCTCTGGTTGCAGTGGCCCGGGCCCTTTGAAAAGACCTACGAACCCGCCTATGCGGAGATCGCGAACATCGTGGTGCAGTATCAGCCCCTCCATATCCTGTACAACTCGAACCCGATCAGGAACCAGGCGCGAACAGCCATCACGGCGGCGGGTGGGAACCCCGATCACCCCCAGATCACCTGGCATGCAATTCCCAACCACAACGCCTGGATGCGCGACAACGGCCCGGTCTACGTCATAGAAAACGGTCAGATGCGCATCCAAGATTGGGTCTTCGACGCATGGGGGGGAGCCTTTGGCACCTTTCCCCACGCGAGCGACGATGCAGCGCCTGTGGCTGTTGGCGCATATCTCGGCATGCCCGTGGATCCCGTGAACATCGTTCACGAGCGCGGGAATCTCGAGTTCAACGGCGTGGATACCGTGATGCTGAACTGGAACGTGATCGGAAACCCCAATCGCGGAAATGGCTACGCGAACAAAGCCGCCGCCGAAGTGGACCTGAAGAATCATTTCGGGGTACAGAGGGTCATCTGGGCCGACGGGCCGATCTCGGGGGATCTCACCGCCGGACATATCGATGGCATTGCGCGATTCATTGACGCGAACCGGGTCGTGATTGCGAACTGCACGACTCTATCCCAGTGCCAACCGGGCAGCCCGGACGACCAGGTCTACGATGCAACCGCCCTCGCCGCCGAAACCGCGGGGTTCGAGGTCCTGCGGATGGATTTTGAGGCCACCATCACCCACGGCGGTTCGAGCTTCGACGCAAATTATATGAACTGGGGACTAGGAAACGGTTGGGTCATCCTGGTGGGCTTCAACAACCCCGCAACCGATACGGCCGCCAAGGCGCGGCTCGAAGCATGGTTTCCCGACCGTGACGTCTACGTGGTCGAGATGCTCGATTCCTGGGTCGCGGGCGGGGGGGTTCACTGCCATACCAATGACCAACCGTTCTTGGTGCCACCGCCAGGCGTCCCCCTCGCGAGCAGCAGAGGCCTACTTGCCGTTGCCCTCCTTCTCGCTCTTGCAGGCGCACTCCTCGCGGCTCAAAGGCGTCGGCAGCCGAATCCGGCCTGATTCCGGCGACCACCAACGCTCCCCTAAAAAACCGGCAGGAGTGAGGCACGCGTTGGGAGCGGTCGCTCTCGACCGGGCCTCGCTCGGGGATACTCGGCCAACAGCCGATCTGAGAAGCGACCATTGGCTCCGCCTATATCGAGGATGCTGAACTCTTCGTCGGAGGCGCCGATTTCGCTGGGGATGCGGCCCGTCTGCTCCTGCCACTGAGCTTGGTAAACCTTGTGCCCATCCTCGGTGAAGTAATCGAGTTGGTCCTCGTCAAGCTGGCGAAGTTCTTCTGTTTTTATATCCAAGTGCCTCACCTACGCGACGGCTACTTCTTCGGGTTCCCTGACTCGTCGTCGTTGAATTCTGCCATCAGATCGTCGAAGGATTCGTACTGCTCTTCTACGGGCTCGGTGCCGGGAGTTCGGGGCGGCAGGCTCGCAACGGCTTCCTCCAGACCGAAAAACTTCGGGTCGATGGCCCGCACCCGGGCAAAGCTGTCGTGGGCAGGATCCGTATCGCCAAGAGCCGCTTGAGCTCGACCGAAATCGAAATATAGGCCCGACTTCTGCGCGTCACTGAGATCCGGAGCCGAGAGAGCCTGCTCAAAATGGCTCACCGCGTCCGCGGCGCGACCCAGATCGAGGCTCGAGAGCCCGATCATCTGGAGACTCTGCAATCGCCAGTCGGGAGACTCGAGGCAATAGCGAAACTCGCCGATCGCATCCTCGAGCAACTCCATTTCTCGATAAGCAATGCCCAAATCAAAGCGGGTCTGGAAATCGCCCTTTTCGAGAGTTTCACTCACTCCCTGCTTGAAGTCGGCAAACAGTTCCGCGACCCCGTCCTCTACTGTGGTGGCGTCGGTACCGGGAGCCAGAGAAACTTCATCGAAATCAATGTCCAACTCATTCGAGGACGCCCGATCGTCTTGCTCGTCGGATAGATCATCGATTTCAATCTCGATTTCAACCTCGGGGTCAGTACCGTCTACGTCCACCCCGGAGACAGAGCCAAGATCCGCCGCTGTATTTTGCGATTCGGTGCCGATATCAAAATCCAGATCCAAGTCGGCCTCGAAATCTGTTTCCAGGTCGGCGTCGGAATCCGAGTCCACGTCGAAATCGAGATCCGGAGTTTCTCCAGGCAGTACGCCCTGCTCCGGCGCCGAGGGCGACTTCGAACTTTCGATCTCGGCCAGCTTCGCCAATGCGGCGGGGTGATCGGGAACCGACTCCAGAATCCTCCGATAAACGGCTCCGGCCTCGGCGGCCATGGACTGCTGCAGATAAAATTCGGCCTCTTCCAGGTCCTCGTCTATCCGCTCTGAATCGTTCTCGACCAACGGGATCGGCTGAGCATCGCCCGAGTCCCCGCCCGTCTCGATTTGTTCGCCAATGGCACCCTCGAGATCGATTTCGACTTCCTCGGTGCCATCCGCCAGGTCGATCGCATCTTCAGCGATCTCCCCATCGACTCCCTGATCTACATCCAACGATTCCACGTCGTCCGAATCCCCCGAATCGACGGCGAAGTCATCGTCCTCTTCAGCATCAAGGTTGGAATCAATCTCGATCTCGAATTCTTCTGCGAACTCATGCGGGCTATCGCTAGCGACCTCTACCCCGGCGAGAACTTCGAGCCGACTGCGGAAATGGGCTGCAGATTCTTCATCGCCCTCTTCTCGGGCAATCCCCTCGGCCTTTTTCCAGGCTTGAGAAGCAGCTGCATCGTCACCGTTTCCGACAAGCGCATCTCCGAGCTTCTCAAGGGCCTCGATATGACGAGGCGACTCGATAAGGTGATTTTCGAGATACGCAATTGCTTCGGAATACTGGCCGTATCCGAGATGCACATCGGCCTGCTCGAGAGACTGCTCCGACTCATCGGGTTGCGAGTCATGAACGGGGTCTTCCAACTCGGTGGGCGCGGCCTCGTCAATGACCACCGGATCGCTTTCGGTGCCCGCACCGAACTCACCCGCATCGAATTCGGTCTCCAGCGGGGCGCGCTGAAGAACGTCCCGAGCGAGTTCCTCGTCGCCTCGTTCGCGGTACAGCGAGGCGAGTCCTCGCGTCATCTCAGCGAGCCGGTCGGCATCCCCCGTCTGGGCATAAATTTCGCGCGCCAATTCGTAATGTTCGGCCTTCGCCTCCGCCTCCAGTGCACGAAGCGCATAGGGCTCGGCACGCTCGGCTTCTCCGAGTTTACTGAGCTCGCGTGCAATCGCGACCAGTGTCGAAACGTGATGGGGAGCTAACTTCAATATCCGCTCAAGCATTTCAACGACCGACCGGGATTTGCCCAGCCGGGAGAACTCGGCAGCCGCCTCCCTGAACTCTTCCAGAGCCTCGGGACCGTGCCCGGCTTTTTCGAGCAGCTCGGCCACCTTGATGCGTGCTTTGACGTTATGCGGGTCGACCGCTGCCATTTTTCGCAGCAGGTCGAGCGATTCCCGCTGACGCCCTTCCTTGGCATAGACGTCCGCGACCTGCTGCAGTGCAGTAACCGCCTCGGCAGCAAGACCGATCTGCTGATACAACTCAGCCAAGGCGACTCGCACCGTATGGCGCATGGGGTCAAGATTGATGATCTGCTTCAGGACTGCGATGGCGCGAGCATCGTAGCCCTCACCCCTGTGGAGCGAGGCCACCTTGGTGTAGTGGCTAATCGCTTCTTCAACTTCACCCCAACGCCGGTAGGTATCGCCGACCTCGAGCAAGAGCTTCGCGTCCTGGGGGTCGGCGGCCAGCAGCTTGCCATATTCCTTGAAAGCTTTCGCCCTGGCCCCTTTTTGGACGTGCTTTCGAGCAGCATCGAGCACTTTTCGCTTGTTAATGGCCATCAGATGGGTCCTCGAGGAGCGGCATTGGGTATCCCTGGGGCCCAAGCCTCTGCTCCCGGCATTTCGAAAGATTGATCCAAGTTCGTATCGGTAACAGGGTTCTGGGCTGAAGCCATTTCATTTGAAGGGACTCGGGCTTGGCGCCCTCTGGGGGAGCCCGAAGTATCGCAATAAAGATTCAGAGAATGGAACTCGGTCCGGGACAGAGATCTCCTGCCTTTCAATGCCGAATATGTTCGACCAGAGCCTCAAGCCCCACTCCATACCCCCGAGCCCCCAACCCAGAAATTACTCCCAGCGCGATGCCGGAAATAAAGGATTGGTGGCGGAAAGGCTCGCGCGCAAAAACATTCGATAGATGGACTTCGAGAACGGGCAAACCTGTGGAAGCAAGTGCATCGCGAAGGGAAACGCTGCTATGGGTGAGTCCCCCTGGATTGATCAGAATTCCATCCATCGACCCCATGGCCTGCTGAATGCGATCGATCAGTTCCCCTTCATGATTCGATTGAAAGCTCTCGAGCACACAAGTCATTTCCTTGGCCTGGACTGCGAGGCCCGAATCGATTTCGGCGAGGGTTGTGCGCCCATAGATATCGGGCTCCCGCGTTCCCAGCATGTTGAGGTTGGGCCCGTGGATCACGAGAATATTCAAACTCTCCGGCGGCACGTGAGCTCCATTTTCCGTCCCCTCATTCGGCGGTTAGCGCCCAGGGGTTTCAATTTGGCGGCGAATTTCAAGAAGGTTACGACGGATGAGATAGCGCGCCTTGCCGAGGTTGCCATCGGGTTCAACCGCGAGAGCGAGGGTCATTCCTTCCTCAATCCGCGTGAAAACCAGAGAAAAGCGCGCCATGGAGATCACGGCCTCGCTCATCCGGCCCCCAGCAACCGCCTCTGCGGCTTTTTCGGCCTCTCCCAGCACACGTCCGAACTCCACCGCCGTCGCCGAGAGTTCGCCACCAGGAAGCCGAGCATTGGCCGTAGGGGCACTAACCTCCGCGATGGGGATCCCATCGCTGTCCATCAGGATCACACCCAGAATTCCGCTCCCTGCGTTCAGAATCGCCTCTAGAGTTGCATCAAGGCTCACGATGCTCCCCCCGCTGGACATTCCGAAGCCATCGTTCCAGAGTCACCTCGACCCGCTCGTCCGGGTCCTCCAGAGCGTGATCCGCTTCGACAGGCTTCAAGGATCCATACGCTGGATCGCCGGTCCGAGAACCTGGGTCGGACTCGGCGAACGCTGCATCGAGCCCCTCGAGGATCGCCTCCGCGCGGCCCCGATCCCCCTGCCTCTCGAGCAATCGAGCCATGGTTCGGGTCCGAAATGCTGACCCCTCGCCCACCGGCAACTCCCTGCCCGTCGAGGGCTTGCGGGACACACGCGCGGGGCGAGAAGGGCTGCCCTTCTGCTTCACCGCAGGAGAGGAGACTGGCGTGCTTTGCTCCGAGGAGGGCAAAGTTTCAAAAATTCTCGCCAATTCTTGTCTGGCCGCCGACAGCTCCCCCTGATCGAGGAGCGCCAGCCCAAGCGCCACCCTTCCGGCAATACGTTCGGGCGTCGCTCCCAGACCGCGCTCGGCAACGCGTTGCGCTTCCTCGGGACGCCCGGCACGGCGTTCGGCCTCGGCAAGAGCCGGGAAATCCGCACAACCCGGATCGCTTTCCACTCGCTTCCGCAGCGCGGTATTCAAGAACTCCCGATCCCCGGACCTTCCATGATCGCCGTCGGACACAGTGCCCCCTCGCCGTCAACTGCAGAAAACGCGGCAGCGAAATTTCAAGCTCGGGTCTCCTGCGCCCCGGCAACAGCCAGATCCAGCCTCTTCGATCTCAAAGGTCAGCCAGAGCCGGGTTCACGACGATCCGTGGTGTCACAAAAATCAGCAACTCCTTCCGGCTGTCCACCTCTCGACGCGATTTAAATGCAGCACCGATAACCGGGATCTTGTGAAGGTACGGAACCCGGGTTTCCGTCGTGGCCCTCTCGATTGTGTAGATTCCACCGATGACCAAGGTCTGCCCGTTCTTGACCAACGTCTCGGTCTTGGCTTGATTTTTTGCGATCGCCGGCGACCCCGTGCTCGTCTCAATCGAGGAGTCCGGGGCATTCCGGGTGACCTCAAGCGCCATGATGATGCTCTCGTCAGGGGTGATATGCGGCGTCACCTTCAAACTCAAAACGGCGTCAACGAATTCCAGCTTCGCGTCCCCACCTTCAAAAGTCTGAAAGGGGATTGAAACGCCCTGCTCGATCACCGCTTCCCGATTGTCGAGGGTCACCACTCGCGGGCTCGAGATCACCTTACCCTCGCCCGCCTCTTCCATGGCCTCAACTTGAACATCAATTCGAACGTTGTCGTCGAGTACGAGAAAACCCATGCTCGCCGAACCAAAAGCATTCGCAATCTGCCTGCCCACAGCAACGCTGTTCTTGCCATCCCAAGTCACTCCACCCGTCTGCGGGGCGGGAACAGCAAGTGGGTTCGTTCCAATGGACCACTTGCTGCCCAGTTCGCGTCCGAAGTCCAGAGAGGCCTCGACAATCTTGGCCTCGATCATGACCTGAGGCGTTTGAGTATCCAGAGCTTCAATGAGCGCGGTCGCTTCGATGATCACGCTCGGAATGTCTTTGATGATTACCGTATTGGTCCGCTCATCCGAGTTCACCGTGCCACGCGGAGAAAGAAGGCGTTGTACCAGCAGCTTCACATCCCCAACCGCCGCATAGTTGACCGGCTGCAGCTTTACTTCGAGGTCTACGAGTTGCTCCTTGTTACGCCTCTCCTGAAGCCTTTCAGCCTCTTCGGCCTGGAGTGTCTCTGCGGGCGCGATTCGGAGCACATTGCCGACCTGAACGTAGCCGAGCCCTCGGGTAACCAGAACGATGTCCAGCGCCTGATCCCAGGGCACATCGACCAACCTCAGCGTAATCGTGCCCTTGACCTCGTCCCCTGCAATGATGTTCAACTCGCTGACCTCGGCGATCAGGCGGAGAACGTCCATGATCGGTACGTCCTTGAAGTCGAGCGAAATGGGGCTGCCCGTGAAAACCTGATTGTCGATAGTCCCAACCGAGGCGAATTGAGAATTTTCGCCAGCGGACAAATTGTCGCCGAAAGACACGTCGCCGGCTCCGGTGATCAGTTCCGGCGCAAACTCAACGACGCTCTCAGGGTTCGGCGGTGCTGAATCCTCGACGGCGGCGACTTCAACGTACTCGGCCCCGCCGTCCTGCTCCGCAGCAACAGCGACCTCCTCGGATGGCCCTTCGGGAATGAGCACTACGGGGAGGGAGGCCGCAATCGCTGTATTCGAGAAGTCAGCTAGCACCAACGAGCCTCTCTGATAAACATCGGGGACGAGCCCACTCGCCCGTCTCAGAACTACCCTGACTTCGTTCCCGTCAATGTCGGGCTGTTGAAAAATAGTCACCTGGGAAATCGGACCCCCAAATTCGGGAGTGATCCTTTCCCCCATCCCCTCGGAAAGAGTTGCGTTTTCCAGAATAATGATCAGGGTCTCGTCGTCGGGTTCGTAGAGACGATACGCGCTCGCCCGATCGCCTAGAATCGCGATCCGATCCCGGGTCGCATCGCGGTCATACTGGAGCCCAAATATCTCGGTGGGTGTCGAGACGGGCACGGGTTCGGCTGCGGCCACACTTGCCGCTGTGGACTCTGCTGCACCCTTCGAACTCCCTGCCCACGGATCGGGGGGTTCTGCTGACTCTTTCGGCGCCTGGGAGCCGGCGCTCTCATCGGCTTGGGCGAACTGTTCCGTTCCTGCAGTCGTGTCAGACGCTCCTTCCGCCCGCAAGTCCGAAATTCGGGTTTCTACAGACTTTCCGGCGCGGGCAGAGAAAAGTTCTGCCGCAACCGCGGCGCTTTCAATCTCTGCAGGGCTGGCTTCCTCGACCTCTGCAGGGCTGGCTTCCTCAACAGAGACCTTTTCGGCGAAGACACCGAGAACAGACCCCTGCGGAGCTTCACCACTGATCTCCACCGCCCATATATCGACTTCTGATACTGCGACAGTGGCATTTTCTGCAGCTGCATCCATGATTGCGTTCGCCTCAGCCCCTTCAATACCTCCACTAACGGCCACGGAAGCTTCGGCGGCTTGGGAGCCGGGCTGGCGAAGCCGAGCGACTTCGATGCTTTCTTGCCCGATATCACTCCCAGACGCATCCAAGCGATTCGCTTGCTGGCTCCGAAGCGGCTCAAATGTATTTCCTGACGACGCGCCCAGGCCCTCCTCCTTGGCCAAGTACGGGTCAGCAATCCTCGCGAGTATCGCGGCGTCATCGGTCGCATCCAAGGCTTCATCCCAAGGATTGACCAACGGGGCGTCCCCACCCGCGCCCCGCATGGCGACCAGAACCGGCTCTGGGCCAGACCCGAGTGACCCACCCGTTGCTTCGAGTGCCCTCCCAGTGCGCACCATCGAGCCGCCCGTGTTCAGACGAGATTCCAGTTCCAGTTCAAACTCGGGGCTCTCACCGATGAGCAGATAGAGGCCATCGCTCGAGGGGAAAGCCTTGTAGTTGGCGAACGCATTGGCGTCATCGCCACCGTCGATCACCACTCGCAACTTGTCGGGATGAACACCGACTCGCACGCCAACCACGATATCTCCGCCCAGAACTAGCTCGTTGGTCGGCAAATCACCCCGAATTCCGGGCAGGTCGACCACCAAGCGAACCGGCTCTTTCAATATGAAAGTTCGAGCCAAGGCCAACTCACCATCGGCGTGAAAATGGAGCAGCGCACTCTCGCTTCCGGATTCGACATCGACGGCCATCAGAACTGTCCCGGACTGCAGGGAGGTAGGCATTCCCTCGATGCCAAAGTCGATACTTCCGGTCTGAACGGCAGCAATCTGAAGCATCGACGGAACCGCCCAAGGATCCGAAACCGCGACTCCTTCATCCGGAGCCGACGTTGTCACCTGGTCGGTTGCCGCGAAAGCCAAAGTAAAGCTTCCACAGATCGCAAGCAGAATTCCCGCAGCAGCGAGCCTTCCAACGATTCTTCCGCACATAACTCTCATCCCCCCTGGCTCTTCGCAATACGCATCTCGACGTCCTTCGTGGTCACGGTGCCCTCGAAGTCGACAAATTTCTCTTCGACGAGAATCAAATCGTCCTCGATCCGAATCACTCGACCACGATTTTTTCCAATCGCGGACCCTTCCTTCAGCACAAAAGAATGTCCTGACGGATCCGCCACGAGTGCCCTCGGGTTCGTGGTATTCCAGACAACACCGACAATGGAGAGCTGAGTGAGATCAAAGTCGGCTAGCGGACCCATCGCCACGACCGGCTCTCCAACTTTCTTAAAATGAAACGATCGGAACGGATCGCGCTTACCCTCGGCGACATAGCGGCTCTCGCCTTCGACGTCTCCCGTCACCATGGCCGAAACCTCTTCTGCTGCAGGCTCTTCCGCCAGTACCGCCGTCTCGGCCGGTGCCTTTCCGCGCACCGGCGGAATGGGTGCACTGTGTGTAGCCACGGTTCCGGAGTCGCCTCCGCCCATATCATCGCCACAGGCGATCAGTCCCGTGGCCAGAACCACTGCGAGCAGCGCTTCTAAAAATTTCGAGGCCATCAGGATGCGCCCTCCGGCTTGGCGGCCGCAGACAGAAACCGAAAAGTCGTGGCCGTTCCCTGCACCCTTAGACTCGTATTCTGTCGGTATTCCTTGTCCACACGCATATCGAGTTCACCCACGTTCACGATTCGCGGAAACTTCCCGACTCGCTCGAAGAATCGAGCGAGATCGTGGTAGCTCCCGTCAAGTTCAATTCTGAACGGAACCTCCGCGTAGAAGTCATGCGGAATTTCCGATTGTCTTTCGATGGACTTGATACGAACGCCGACCTTCTTGCCAGCGGTCGTGATGTCGCTCAAGAGGTCTTCGAACTGTTTGCCTTCCGGAAGTCGGCGACGGGCCCGTTTAAACTCGGCCTCAAGGACTGCGACCTCTTTTTCAAAAGCCTCAAGGTTGCTCGCAACCGCGCGAATATTAAAAAGTTGTCTCTCGAGCTTCTGGACTTTCACTTGAAGCAGATCGACTTCCTCGGCCTTCGGCTGGTACGAGAAAAACCAATAACCCGCCGCAATCGAAACGAGCAGAGCCACCGCCACCGCCAGACGAATCGGCTTTGGGATCGCCGCGAGCCTCTCAAACTGCTCATCGAAATCGATGTTCAATTCAATCGCCATATTATGCTCCCGCCGGAATATCTGGATCCGAGGGCTTCGTATCGGCAGGCGGCGCAAAGTCTGCCGTAATCTCAAATTTCACGAGTCGGACGCCATTCACGGGCTTCTCTCGATCGGTTCGAATCAGGTCAACGTTGTCGAAGTAATCGGAACCATTCAGAGAACGGAGAAAGTCAGCCACCACAACATTGTCCAGGCTGGCGCCCTCCAGGCGAACTTTCCCGTTCATCGTCGACAGATTGGTCATCCAGAGCCTCTCGGGCGTTTGCTCTGCCAACTCGTCAAACATCATCACCGGGCCCGTCCGGGCTCGATCCAACTCCTTGATGACTTCAAGCTTGCTCTCGAGATCGGCCTTCCGCTTTTTGAAGGCTGCGACCTTCTCTTCCTGGGGGCGATACCGTTCAATTTCGGCTTCCAACTGCCGCGCGGCTGCCTGAGCACCGGCAATCTGGCTTTCGACTCGGCCGTCGACAAAAATCACACCCAGGCCTACCGCAACCAGTCCCAGAAGGAGGACGACCACGCTCTCCCTGATCTGTGCGAGCCGCTTCGCTTCACGGTGAGCGAGCAGATTGATTTCGAGCATCAGAATCCGCTCCTTCTTGCGGCCAGCCCAATTCCCACGGCCAGGGAGGGGGCGGTTTCCTGGAGAAAGGAAGCTTCATACGTCTTGCCCGGAAGGGCGCGGGACAGCGGATTCAGCATTTCGACCTCAAAGCCACTGCGCTCCTGAAAAGCTCGGGACAGACCCACTACCCGGGAACCTCCTCCACTGAGCATTACCCTCTCGATTCGACCCGACTCGGTTGTGGCCGCGAAGAAATCCAACGACCGCGAAATCTCACCGACGACGGTATCCGTCACTGCCCGCATCGCGTTTTCTACTTCCTGCGGCACCATTGCCTGGTTCTGGTCTGCTGAGCCGTCACCCAGCTTGACTCGCTCGGCTTCTTCAAACCCGACCGAAAGCGCCTTTTGAATTTCCTGGGTGTACTGGTTTCCGCCGGTAGTGATATCGCGAGTGAAGGCCGGCACGCCATTTTGCAGGACATTGATGTTCGCCACATGGGCACCAATATTGACCAATGCCACCACACCTTGCGGATCCGGGGCTTGGTTGATTTCGAAGGCGTTTGCCAGAGCGAACGAGGCAACGTCCACTGCGACTGGATTTAACCCCGCCTCGACCATGACTTGAACATAGTCGTCGATCAGATCCTTTTTTGCAGCCACAAGGAGCACATCCATCGTGTCCGGATCATCGGAGGTATCAAGGATCTGAAACTCAAGGTTCACCTCGTTCACATCAAACGGAATGTACTGCTCTGCCTCCCACTGGATCTGAGACTCCAACTCCTCCGAACTCATTCTGGACAAACTCACCTTCTTGACGATCACCGAGTGTCCTGAAACCGCGACAACCGCATCCCTTGTCTTGATCCCGCTTGTATCCACGGCTTCTTGAATCGCCCCCACAATCGCGCTGGAGTTCAAAAACGCACCTTGGACGATGGCCTCGTGGGGCATCGGGGCAACACCGAGGCCAAGAAGCTCAAAGCCTTTTTCCTTGCCTTTGATATCGATTTCGACGGCCTTTACAGACCCCGAGCCAATATCCAGACCTAAGACGGACTTTTTGCCGAAACCCGGCAGCGAAAAATTCATCAGTGGGATCCCTTTGCGATCTCTCTCAGGAGGGCCAATTCGCGAATGTTCGGTCGCGGTGAGACCGGTTCCAAGGCAACACTATTGTGTGGAGGCGCATCTGTGTGGAGGCGCATCCGCCCGGTCGACTCCAAGTCGAATTTCCCCTCGCAATCTCGTCTACTCACCGGCAGTCGTTCGGAGCCGGGGCCCAGATTGTCTGCGAACACCTCAAACTTCTGCGGGATCATAGCCGGACCTCGAAAGAATTGACGCCGAACCATAGGATTATCGGCTAAATCTTTCAGGCACTTGAGGCCAGCCGTTAAACCACATTATAACCTCGGAACGTACCCCAGTTCCGCCAGGCTGACGCGTTCTCACCCCGGATAATGTGCGGTGAATTCCGCTCAATCCTATAGACAGAGCGACCGATAATAGACAGAGAGACCGATATAGGGGGCATTGGGAAATTCCCTCATTGCTTTTACGTGTACCGACGGAATCCCACGCTTCCACCTCAAGCGGAATTGCAGCGATCATCCTGCAATCTGAAAGGTCAAGGCAATAATGAACCGAATTCTGATCATTGACCCTGATGAAACGATTCGCGAGGAGCTCGATCGCGCCGCCGCGGAGTCGCCCAGCTTGTGCCTGGATCTGACCCGAGTCGACACGGCCGACCAGGCCCTCAAATATCTCGAGGGCGCCGACCTAGACGTCGTACTCTGCGACCACCGGATTGACGGCGGAGCCGGGCGGGACATCGTTCAGAGGATTTCCGGCCAGCTCCCGGAGGGAGTTGTGGTCCTGGTCGGGGACCAGGAGCGCGATCTTCTCGCTCGAGAAGCAAATCAACGAGGTGCTTTCGACTGCCTGTCTCGACCCCTGCGAGCGGCGGAAATGATTCTGACGCTCAATCGTATCCGCGACCGAGCCGCCATGCTCCGCAGGCAGGAAATCCTCGACCGACAGATTGAGAAAATTCGTGAGGAACGAGCCGTCGTAGCTGCCTCGGAGCCGATGATCGAAGTTCTGGAGTTGCTCGAGCGAGCCTCTGATTTCAATACACCTGCATTCTTGACCGGCGAAGTCGGCACTCGCAAACACTTAATGGCGCAGACCATCCACGCTCAATCGTCGCGCAGGTCCGGGCCGTTCGTCGAAGTGAGATGTGGCCAATACGAAGCCGATGATATCGACCACCAGCTCTTTGGCGGAAGGACGACCGGCACCAGCGGCCGGCAAGAACCCTGGTGTGGGCTAATCGAACTCGCAAACCGCGGGACTCTCTTTCTTGGCCAGGTGGACAAACTGTCCATGGAGCTTCAAAGCAAACTCCATCGGCTCATTGAGGAGCACGAAATCTGGAGCGACGGAGACCCTCGGCCTCGCCAAGTCGACATCCGAGTCATCGCGGCCTCTTCGGAAGACCTCTCCGCAGCTGTCGCCGAGGGGCGCTTTGATCAGAAACTCTATGAGCGCCTGAGTTCAATGACGATTCGTCTCCCCGCACTCCGGGAGCGACGGAGAGACATTCCCCTCTTGATCGATCAATTTCTAGCCCACTTCCAGAATGCCTTGGGAAAGGATGTCGGCCCCATCTCCTCCGAGGCCCTTGAGCGCCTGTGCGGCTACGCCTGGCCGGGCAATGTCCGGGAACTTCAGAATGCCATTGAAAGAGCGGTCATTCTGGCCGGAAAAGATGGCATCAGCCTTGCTCATGTCCCCCAAGCAATCGTGGAGGACTACCGAAACCAGCTCTCCGACTGCGGGGAGAATTTTGCACTAAAACCGGCTCGACAAGCCTTTGAAGCCCAGCTTATCCGGCGAGCGCTCAAGTCGGCCAATGGAAATCGGACCCAGGCGGCTTCCCTGCTGGCGATCAGCCATCGAAATCTGCTCTACAAGCTGAAGGCCTATAAAATTCGGGACTGAGTCGCTGTGCCAAAATTTGGGACTGAGCCCCTGTGCCGTTGACCGACCCAGAGACCTGGGTCCGGCCCGAACGCCGAAGCACAAGGGCCGATCGCCCTTGCTCCTCGCTAGCCCACTTCGCCCTCGACTCGAGTGCCCAGCTGGAAACCCGGGTTACGCGCGGAGAAAGTCGTTTCGAACTGTTTTCCAGTTGGTGCCGTCCATCTCAAGCTTCTCCAGGCGATAACGAAAGGACCGAAAGCTGACGCCGAGCAACTTCGCTGCATCCTTTTTCACCCCGCCAGAGAGGCGAAGAGCTTCGCTCAGCAGCGAACGTTCATAATTGTCAAGCAGGGTATCCAGCCGCACTCCTTCCGCTGGAATGACGGGCGCATTTTCTGTCGGCCGCATGTCGAGAACGTTCGGGGGCAGCGCGTCCAATGCAATCTCGTTGGTGCGCGAAAGCGCAACTGCCCGCTCGACAATATTTTCAAGCTCACGAACGTTACCCGGATAGTCATAGGCCATGAGCTTCTTCATCGCTTCTTCGTTCACTGACCGGATCAACCGTCCAGCATCAGCAGAGCTTTTTTTCAAGAAATGGCGCAGCAGCGGTGGAATATCCTCACGCCGTTCGCGCAACGACGGGAGACAGATCTGGATCACGTTGAGCCGGTAGAAAAGATCGTTCCGAAAACGACCGTTGGCCACAGCGGCTTCAAGGTCCTGGTTACTGGCTGAGAGGAGCCTCACGTCGACGGAGATGTCTAACGTCCCGCCAACACGTCGAATCGTCTTCTCTTGAATAGCCCGCAGCAATTTCACCTGCAGGCCAAGCGAAAGCTCAGCAATCTCGTCCAAGAAAAGCGTCCCGTGGTCCGCAACTTCAAAGAGACCCTTCTTCTGGTCTACGGCACCGGTAAACGAACCCTTCTCATGACCAAAAAGCTCGCTCTCGAGCAGATTTTCAGGAATCGCGCCGCAGTTCAAGGCCACGAACGAATCCGTACTGCGCTCGCTCTGGTCGTGCAGGGCTCGCGCGACCAGTTCCTTGCCGGTCCCGCTCTCGCCGGAAATCAGCACACTTGTGCGAGTCGCCGCGACTTGAGCGATCAGCTCAAAGACCTCTCGGATGCCGCGACTACTTCCGATTATCGTCGGATGACCGGAACGGGACTTCAATTGAGTCTTCAATTGTTCATTTTCGAGCGCCAGTTGTTTTTTCTCAAGGGCCTTCTCGATCACCAGCCGGATTTCGTCGACTTTGAAGGGCTTGGTGATGTAGTCATACGCCCCTTCTCTCATCGCCTCGATTGCGCTGTCGGTGCTTGCATATGCTGTAATCACGACCACCGCGGTATCGGGCGAGAGCTCACGGGCCGCATTGAGGAGTTCAAGGCCCCCACGCCTTGGCATCTGCATATCGGTGATGACGATATCAATCTCATCATTTTCAAGGCAGACTTCGGCCTCATCCACTCCCGGTGCGGTCGTCACCTTATAGCCTTCTCGTACAAAGAAGATCTGAAGAAATTCCCGCATGCTCCGCTCGTCGTCGACGACGAGAATGTGTCCGCAATGACTCATTCTTTCACTCCTGGTCCCGGCAGCTGCAACCGAAAGGTTGTACCGCCCTCCTGGCTCTCTACCCAAATCGACCCCCCGTGTCCCTCAACCACTCTATGCACTGTGGCGAGGCCAAGACCTGTGCCCTCAGCCTTGGTTGTGAAAAAGGGCTCGAATATTTTCTCCTGATCCTCCTGCAGAATGCCCACTCCGGAATCAGAAACTGAAATTTCGACCCCGAGGCAATCGGACCACTGCCGCGATTTGTCACTCCTCTCCCCTTTTCGGCCAGCCATGTGACGATCTTGAGCCTCTTCTGGTGCCACAGCACTCACCGAAAACTTCAGGGACCCGCCCTTGGGCATCGCGTGTATCCCGTTATTCGCCAAATTCCAGAGCACCTGCTTGAGCTGGTCGCGATCGGCCAGCACCCGAATCGCCTCTGGACCCAAGCACTCGATCTCGACGTCCTCGGGCTTGGAGGCCTCTAGGAGCTCCTTCATTTCCTCCAGGAGAGCAAGGACAGGAACGGGCTCCAGGGCAGGAGGTGTTGGACGCGAATACTGGAGAAACTGCCCAATTAGGGTATTTAGGCGCTCGGTTTCGCGCAGGACGATTTCCATCAGACGATCCGAATCGGTCTGATCCGCCTTTGGCGTTTCATGGCTCGCTTTCAGAATCTGGATCGAGCCCGAGATCGACGCGAGCGGGTTGCGGATTTCATGAGCGATCTTTGCCGCCTCCTTACTCCTCAACTCGCGCTCCATGGCCGCCACGGCTGTGACATTCTGGAAAATCACGACATGCCCGCGTTGGCCGCCGTCGTCTCCTTTGAGAATCGAAGCCGCCACACCTAGAAAAAGATCCTCTCCCCTCTTGTTCCCATAGCGGAGCCGCGCACGGGAAACCCGATTCGCGGGCAATGGGCGGCCGGATTCCGCGAGAATTTTGGCCGTACCGGGAATAATCGATTCAAGTAAAGAGCCCAGAACTGCAGCTCTGCCCTGCCCAGTTATCCGCTCGGCTTCGGGGTTGAACGACGTGATTCGCCCATTCTCGTCGGTCGTCAGGAGTCCGCTCATAATGCTGACCACGGTCTGCTCATAGAGTTCTCGCAGTTGCCCGAGGTCAGAGGTTTTCTCGTCCAGAGCCCTGCCGGTGCGACTCAGTTCCCTGGACAGGAAGCTGGCGAGCACCGCAACGAGAAAAAACGCTCCGCTTCTCACCCCCCAAGCGGCAGCCAAAACCGAAATCGAGAGACGCTCGTAGTCGCCCCCGTAACCCGTCAGCAAGCCAGCGTGAGTCGCGAATATCAATGCTCCATAAGCGAAGGCGCTCAAACCCGCGGCCACCATCGCGCCGCGACGCTCGTACAGGATCGCTCCGTAGATCGTCACAGTCAGATACAAGAAAGTGAAAAAAGACTCGGGATCACCCGAGAAATGGACCAATGACGTTACGATCGCGACATCGAGAGCGATTTGAGAGAACGTATATGAGCCCGAGTGACGGGCACTCGGCTGCCAAAACGCGGTGAGAAGAAGACTTGCAAAGCCCGCGGCGAGGGTCAGATAGAGCCCTTCCCGCGCGGGCTGGGAAAATCCTTCCCCCGCCCAATCCAAGCCTGCAACGATGGCCAGCCCCAGAGCCCCCAAGCCTATTCGGGCTAAAAGGATTCGTCGAGTATGACCTCGCCCGCTAGTTCGTTCAGAAGCCAAATACACCTCCCCCGGATCACGAGCGCGCCAATCCCGGGTGGGCGACTCGAATGCGCCGAGGCGCTATTGAATTGAATCGGCGATGGTGAAAATGGGGAGATACATAGCGATCAAAATCGTGCCGATCGATCCACCCATAAAAACCATCATCAAGGGCTCAAGCATCGAGGTGAGCGCAGCGACCGCCACATCCACCTCATCATCATAAAAGTCGGCGATCTTGGTCAGCATGATCTCCATGGAACCCGTCTCTTCGCCCACTGCGATCATCTGAACCATCATCCCCGGGAAAACTCGCGAGTCCTGCAACGGCTCCGCAATAGTCTTTCCTTCCGAAATCGAAGCGCGGGTCGCCTGCAGCTCCTCCTCGATGATCAAATTACCCGCTGTGCGAGCCACAATATCGAGACCATCGAGGATTGGGACACCACTCGAGATCATTGTACCCAGGGTTCGGGTAAACCGAGCAACCGCGACCTTCTTGATGATATTTCCGAAAATCGGAAGCCTTAACGCCAGCTTGTCGGTTTGATAGTGAAAGCTGTGGATCCGCTGCCGGGCCTGGCTGAAGGCCGAGAATGCGACGATCAACCCACCCACAAGATATTGCACGTTGACCTGAAGCCACTCGCTCAGGGCAATCACCATCTGAGTCGGCCCGGGGAGACTGCCGCCAAAGTCTTCGAACATCTTCTGGAAAACCGGAATTACTTTGACGAGTAGGAGAACTATACAGGCGATTGCGATGACCGAGATCGTGGCCGGATACACCATCGCACCCCGCAGCTGATTGGCGAGCTTGTCTTGCTTCTCAAGTTGGATCGCAAGCCGATTCAGAATCGTATCCAGAATTCCGCCGACTTCACCTGCAGCGACGAGGTTCACATAAAGGGAGTCGAAAACCTTGGGGTGCTTCCCCAGAGCCTCGGCAAAGGTGGCGCCAGACTCGACATCACTTCGAACCGCGTTAATCGTTCGCTTAAAGGTCGCGTTTTCCTGCTGCTCCCCAAGGATATTCAGGCACTGAACCAGGGGAAGTCCAGCATCGATCATTACTGAAAACTGGCGGGTAAAAATCACCAGATCCTTGACTGTCACCTTGGGCTGAAGAAACGTAAATATTTCGCTGATGTCTTTAGGCTTTTCCTTGAGCTTGCTCGGTACGATGCCCAAGGATCGCAGCTGTGCCGTGGCGATCTCGGAAGTTTTGGCTTCCATTTCGCCCTTGCGAACGCCCCCATCACGGGTCTTACCGGCCCAGACGTATACTGCCATGATCACCTACCCCCCGGCCGAATCGAAGCGGCCCCCTCTATAATCCTGACTGCTCGCATTCGGCCGCTATCGCGCGCCTCGCCCCGGAGCAGATTTCCGATCTGGGCTCTTTGCAAGGGATTGGCTCGCGATCAATTTCTTCAGCTCTTCCACATCGGGGCTGCGACCGCTGGCATCATCCATCGAGATCGTCCTTGCCCCCACGTGTCCCGCAAGAGATTGGTTCATCGTCTGCATACCGAATTTTCCCTGCCCGAGTTGCATGGATGAATAGAGCTGATGGATTTTATCCTCACGAATCAGGTTTCGGATCGCGGCGTTCGGCACCATGACTTCTAGAGCAAGCGCCCTCCCCTTACCACTCGCCAGGGGAATAAGCGTCTGAGATAGCACTCCTTCGAGAACGAAAGATAGCTGCTGCCGAACCTGCGACTGTTGATAGGGGGGGAAGACGTCAACGATACGATTGATGGACTGAACCGCCGAGTTCGTATGCAGCGTCGCGAACGCGAGGTGCCCGGTTTCCGCC
>LWDU01044578.1_pt1 | contig 21305 bp, 23 predicted proteins | sample 727161 | NCBI WGS metagenome assembly LWDU01 (sample SAMN04566230, study PRJNA314399) | hydrothermal vent metagenome | isolation source: deep sea hydrothermal plume seawater | place: Mexico: Gulf of California, Guaymas Basin | collected 2004-07-11
TCGCTTCATCTTTCGAATCAGGCTCTACAGATTTAATAAATTCCTGATTTACCTCTGGGACCACCTGCTCTTCAACATTAATTATAGAAAGTTCATATTTGGTCATTGAATTATCATTTAAATCAGGTAAATCTACCTGTACTTTATCACCAGCTTTAAGTCCAATTAGTTTTTTCATATTATCACCGCTAAAAGGATCCGTACCAATTTGTAAAAATCTTTTCTCTAGTTTTTCACCAATTATCGGCAGACCTGAATTATCTAATTTTTGAAAATCAACAATAAGATAATGTCCTTCTTTTGCGCCATCTTCAATAGTTTTAACTTCTGCGCGAGATCTACGCATTTCATCAATAACATTATCGATATCTATATCATCGGATATATACTCAGTTTTCTGAATTTTTAAACAATTTTTCTTCATTTTTGGCAATACAATCTTGGGTTCAATTTGAAAAATTGCTTTAAACTTAAAATGCTCTTCATAATGGAAATGTACATCTTCAATATTTGCTTTATTAACAGGAATAAGGTTTTCTTCTTTTAAGGCTTCTATGTAAAATTTATTTACACCCTCTTCAATAAATTCTGCTTCAATATTCGGCATAAATTTATTCATCAATACTTTAAGCGGAATTTTTCCTGGTCGAAAACCTGGTAATTTAACCTTCTTGCTGAATTTCTTAATAGTTTGCTGAAAATCCTGAAGACATTCATCCCAAGATAGATTAATGGTTAGCTCCCTTGAATACGCATTTATTTTATTTACTTTAATTTCCATATATCTATTAAAATTGCTGGCGAATTTACTTCTTCAGTTAACTGGCGTCAAATTATAGATGATAAAAGTTAAAAAGTTCAATCAAATAATTCCATCTTGTAAAACTATGCTACCTAGATAAAAACACCACATTGCTATCATTTGAATAAAATGAGCTATATCATTATGATTCATGTGTTCATGTAACGTAATTCTACTCTGTTGTACACCAGCTGAAACAAAAGTAATAATAATTCCTAGCATTATCATACTTACTCCATCTGATTGGAAGACAACATATGAATATAGAAATCCTACTAAAACGACACTCATAATAAAAAGATAGAATAAAACTACATTAACAAAATCATCATTTCTTGTTACAGTGAAAAAATAAATTACTAATAGGCATAACAATACCCATCTTAATCGTATTACTAATTGATATTCAAATAAATGATGCAACATACTCAAAAACATACAATAGCTCATTATTCCAATTGAATATGTTGCGAATTTCCAAATTATATTGGCAATAGAGGCTGAACAATATGGCCCAACCCCATGACTCAATGCACCAAGGAATGCCCCTAAAGAAAGCATGCGAAATGTCCATATCCAATGGTATTGCACATTAAGTAACTGATTAATATAAATGCTTGTTAATTCACTCGAATAATAAAATGCAATGATAGCAATTATTAAATCTGTTATTGTTGTCATTGGTTCGTATATGATTGTTTTAACCATTTTGGGTTATAAATCCATCACTAAATATACTAATTCAATTACATCAATAATCGTTATCTGATTATCTGTATTCAAATCCCCAGCTTCTATAGAACATAGTTCTGGTTCAACAAAACCCATTACAATATCAACTAATCTTAAAATATCAAAAATATTAATTCTCTGATCAAGGTTTACATCCCCTATGTTATTACCACAAGAAATCATTTCTTTCATAGCGGGTACTTTCATCGCAATACAATGTATAGCCCCATTTGCTGGGATAATTTGATTACAGTCAAAACCTATCGCTTCTGAACCTGGAATAATGTCTTCATATTGAGATAACACATCAGTATCATTTGCAAAAGAATCAGTAAATCCATAGATAGGAACTAATACCTTATTATTAACTATTAGAGAATTAACATATGTATAGGTTATACCATTACTATATGGAGGCATTGGCATACGAATTACATTAAATGATTTTCCATCTCCATTCGTCTCATTTGTAAGTTGATTTGCTACTTGATTGCATAGGTCATAATTGCCTGGATAACCAGCAGATTGATTTTCATACTCACCAACAACAATTGTTGAATCATTAATTATTTTTACAAACATATCAATATGTCCAGTACCATCATTAATTAGATGAGGAGCGATTATCACTTTGTGCACTCCATAATAATCTAAAAAATACTGACTAAGCTGATCTTCAGTAAGATTAGGGTCAAAACCCTGGGAAGCATCAAAAATTACGTCTGAAACTATTACTGCTCCTTTCCCATCTAAGAGCATGTTCCCGCCAGCTTCAACTAAATCCAAACCATAATAATTAACTCCGAAGCTTTCTGCAAACAATTCAGGAAAAGAATCATCTTGAGGGCGGGGTCTATTATATGTCAGATCAATAATCTCTCTTCTATCCCCCGGCTCATAGATCCACCAAGGTCCATAATCTCGTATCCAAACTGAATTAGTAGGTGCAACTTCAAAAATAACATGATCCATATTTACATTTGCATTAGTAAGAGTGTTGTATACCGAATTCTGCTCAGTTGAATTATCAACAACAACCCAGGCAGTATCATCTTCAGCAACTTCTTTAATCAAATCCGTTAACAAAGTTGAATAGGCTTCCCAGGCAAATAGGATCCCAGCCACTGTATCAAATTCTGCAGGTGCATATAAAATACCATCTGGCGGATCTGTAACCGTACGATTTATACCGATTTCGTCTAACCTTTTTTTCTCATCTTCAGACAAATTATGTGGTAAGGATTGACCAAATAATAATGAACCCAGCATAAAAAATAATAGAACTATCATTTTATAAGGATTAAATATTGCTTTAGATATATTTTTCATTTAGGGATGCCAATTTTATTAATTTCGTCGACATTACTTGTGCTTCTTTTTTATGATCATGTTTTATATACCCTTTTTGTAGAATTTTTACTTTATTAATGGCCATATTGATTGTAGCCATTCGATCTTTATTATTTATATTAGGATTATCAATCATTTTTTCTAGTGCTATTACTCGATATAAATCCATCCCCCAATATTTCTTAGATAATTGATCATCATGTCCACCAAATTTATTTATTAATTTTTGATCCAAATATAGAACACTATATTTTGAACAAATTCTCAACCACATATCATAATCTTCACAAACAGGTAGACTTTCATCAAATAAACCGACATTATTAAATATATCTTTATGTATGATAATTGAAGAAGGGGAAATAACACATAATGGTAAACATTTATTATATATATCTCCACCATATTTTCTATGTTTTTTCATTGGGTTTACTCGTACTTGATTACGAATCCAAACTTCATCGGTATGGCAAATTTTATACGAAAAGTTTGTATTTAATAAATTTATTTGTTTTTCCACTTTTTTAGGTAGCCATTCATCATCTGAATCTAAAAAGGCTATCCATTTACTTTTGGCTAACTTAATTCCTACATTTCTAGCAGTACTCACACCCTTATTTTCTTGATGTGTCAAAATAACTTGAGGAAAATCTCTTTTTACCAGATCATATGTGCCATCTTTCGAACCGTCATCAATAACAATAATTTCATTTACTGGATATGTTTGATTTATCACAGAATTAATAGAACGATAAATTAGCTTTGCTCTGTTAAATACAGGAATTATTACGCTAACAGCGTTTTGATTATTTTTCATATATTATTATGAATATATCCACAATAAATACATTTACTACCAACTTGCACAAGAAATCCACATTCTGGACAATTCCATTCATCTAATGATAGATCTTTATATGGGTCATTCTTTGATCGTTGAACACTAACTAAAACTACCATAATAATAAATATTATTATTATAATTGAAATTAATAAAAAAGAATAGCCCAACTAATTATCCTTTATTCCTTAATAAAAAAAACCCTGCTAATTATGCAGGGTTAATTATATAAGAAATTATTATAACTCTTATTGTTTTAATCGGTATGTACAACCTTCAATTGTTTTAAGAAATTTTTCTACTTGATTTGATGTATGAAATAATTCATTCATTGGCTCAAATGTATCTGTTGGATACATTTCTTCATCAAATTCGACAAGAAATATTGATTCAAGTTTTACCGTTATATCTCTTAAAACTTGCTTAGTAACATTTTTACTTCTAAGAAAATTTATTTGCAGATTTAATTGGCCCTCACTTGTCATGTGAAATAATGGTAATAATCCAAAATCAGAATCACACCTATAAGTCAATGTGCCATGGTCATTACCTCTTCCCCAAGAAATATCTGTAGCATGTTTTTCTGAAAATTCACAGATACTATTTCCAATTTTTGCTATTTCACGACTGCATTTTTCACGCATGTCATTCATAAACGTATCTTTATTCCATTTCATATGATAGATTTTCCCCCAAACTTGATAAATACCTCGGAATACAATAAATAATGTTGATCGAATTTAAAGAAAAGTTTTATTTAATAAAAATGAAGGTTATTATTTTTTATTTTTTATTTTTTTAAATATAAATTTATTCATCTTTATATATCTTTGGTTTCATCAGGCCAAGTAATGCAGGAAGAAATGTCAAATCACAAATTAATGCAATAAAAATTGTTAGAGCTGCTAGCAATCCAAAATCTGCAGTTGGTGTAAAACTAGAAAAAGTTAAGACTAAGAATCCTGTCACTAAAATTCCTGTAGTTGTAATCATTGCAAGCCCTGTCGTCATTATAGTTTTATCATTGGCCATTCTGTAATTCCATTTATGTGCTGGCAATTCCATCCTATACCTAGTTAAATAATGAATCGTATCATCAACTGCTATTCCAAAGGCTACAGCAAATGTCATGGCCGTTGGTGGTCGAAGTATAATATCAAAATATCCCATTATTGCAGCCATCGCAAGCATTGGAATTATATTTGGTATTATAGATATTAATGTAATAGGTACAGACTTAAACAAAATTATCATAACAAATGTAATTAGTATGAAAGCAGCAACAAAACTAGTGGTTAAATCACTTACTAAATAATCATTCGTTGCTAAGGCTAAAAATGTAGTTCCTGTTATTTCAACTTTCATATAATCTGGCATCTTATTTTCTACAAAGTTGTATATATCTTTTTTAATCTCAGAAGCCCTTTTAGAGTTAATATCTTTTACTCTTCCAGTTATTCTAGACTTTGAATAATCAAAATTAATTAATGAATTGAATTTATCTCCATATATCAAAATTGTTTGTGTAATTGCTGACCTAGAAGATGGAATAGTATAATATTTATTGTTTCCATCATTCATTGCACGATTAAATTCTTTAATATGATCTACCATAGATATCATTTTTCCTATATCATCAACACTTGATATATATTGTTGTAACATATCTAAGTGTTGTAAAAATACTGGATCTCTTATATCATTTACTTCAGATAGGTTAGGGGTATTTATACTTACAATTATTTCTAAAGGAAGAATTGAACCCATTCTTTTCTCAGCTATCATTATATCATCATATAGATTTGTTCCAGGCTTCAAATCATCCATTAATGAATTGTGACTATTTATTTTGGATGCTCCTATAACTGAAATAATAGCAAAGAAAAAGGTGAAAATAATTATGGGTTTGGGATAGGATCTAACCAGGTTTATAAATCCCTTTAATATATTTATTCTAAATCCTAAAGAATATGATTTCAATTTTTTGATTGGGGTCTGTTTGCACAACATTATCATAGCTGGTAAATATGTTACGGTTAAAATAAAAGCAAACATAACGCCAGCTGCTGTCATCATGCCAAATTGTCTAACAATATCAATATTTGACCTAATTAAAGAACCAAATCCGATACTAGTAGTAATAGAAGTAAGAAAAATTGCTGTTCCAATTTTTTCTAATGTTTGAGATAATGCCTTTTTTTTATCCTTAACATCAGATAAAGTACCAAAATATTTAACAAAAAAATGGACAGAATCACCAATTCCAATTATAAATAACAATGTAGGAATAATATATGTCATAATATTGAAATCAATATTTAATGTAACCATTAAACCAATCGTCCAGATAACTACCATTATAATAATAGACATTGGTACCAGTAATGCTAACCATGAACGAAATACCACGGTGAATAAAATCACAATCATTACTGCGACTGGAATTAAGAATCGAATAGTGTCAGCAACCATTAATTGGACGTATCGTGTTCTAAGAATAGGAAGGCCTGATTGATGCCACCTCCAATTTACTGAATTCTGATATACATCAATTTCTTCGATAATTCTTTCTCTCATATCATGATTATTGAATGACTCATCTAGTTCTATTGCAATTGAAGCTAATTTTCCATCTCTTGAAATCAGAGTCTCTTGTACTAACTCAGAAGAGGTAATACGTTTTTTTGCATCAAATAATGAATCTGTTGATTGGGGTATATAAGGATAAACGGATCGTAATAATTCAACCTCACCGTCCGTGAATATTTCTAAATTTGATAAACCTGTAACTTCATCAATCCCTTTAATAGTTTCAAATTTTTCAATTAATGATTTATTAAGTTTAAGGTTCTCATAAGAAAAAGGATCCTCACATTCATACATTAACAAAATAAGATTATCCTCACGATCAAATTCTTCTAAAAAATCAAAATATTTTTCTACATTTGGATCATTAATAGCAAAAAGTTCCTCAATTGAAAAGTTCATTTTTAATTGGATAGCGAAAGAAATCATCACTACAGTAATGAACGCTGTAAGTGCAATTATCCATCTGGGGTGATCCAAAATGATACTAATCAATTTTTGTAAAATTGTTTTCATCTAATAAATATTATTGTAGAAGAATGGGAAGGATTTTACAAAATTCTTCTAAATCAAGTATGGCAAATAATATAAAAAACCCCTGAATCATAACAATCCAGGGGTTCATATTAATATGGGTGATAGGAAATACTACATTCCCTGTACTTTACCTGATTTCTTATAAAGTTGCCAAACCACATGCCAACCCAAAGCAACCATTACCATTAATGGAACCCAATTTGTTCCATCTGTTACTCCAAAGTTGCCACCGCTCAAAACACCAGCTGCATGATGCTGGTTAATCATTGTCCATAAAAGTGGGACAGACATATACGTATTATGCTTTGATCGTAAACCTGCTAATGCAACTAGCTCCCCATCAGGTGCATCTCCATTTTTAATAGCCGATATAATTTGTTGCTGTGCTGGCCAAATACGATACCATACATTAAACGCCATATTTGTGCCAAGCAAAGCACCTAAATGAATATTAAAAGATCGGTAACTAAATCCAGCCCATTCCTTCATTAGATACACAACTATTCCAATCAAAACAAAACTAATAACTGTTATAACCCGCACATTTCCAGACAGCCCTGTTTTGTATAATGCATCATATAAAAAGACACCTAAAAATGTGATAGCTAACATTACATAAGCACTCATGCTCCAATCGCCATCATCAAAGGTTAATCCGCCATGATAAAATACGACAAGCAATAAAACAACACCAGTTACCCAAGTCCAAGCTGCCCCCCAGCGAAACCAATAAAGAGCGCGGGGCATTAACTCTGGAACTACTTTCTTCTTTGACCCTGCATCAAGAGTTGCAGCAAAATGTCCATTTATCCAGTTGAAAAAATATAGTAAACCTATCCAAGCGATTCCGGCAATTATATGCAACCATTTGAATAAGGGATGTATTAACTCCATAAAGCCTCCTTTAATTGTGAGATATTAATAAGTAATAAAAAAGAAATCAAAGATTCAAATCATCAACTAATAATAAATGCATTTTAGATGAAATTAACTCTGAAAAATCATAATTATTATAGGAAACACATAAAGAAATTTCTCTACCTTTATCTAAGAAATTTTGTTTCGCAACCGCATCAAAAATAAAACTAATATAATGAACTGAGCTAATTTTATCTTTTTCTTCCCTCCCCTTCTCAAATTGTGAAAATACCTTTTCATTATAAATTTGAAAAAACAGATTATTACCTTCAGTGAGACCAATAAATTGATTTAACACTTTTTTAATTTTTGTTTGTTCAGTTACTTCAATAAATAGTGTGGCACTTAAACCATTCTTTGGAGGAAGTAAGGAGTTATAAATATCTAATTCTTCTTGAATCTGATGATCATGAACCATTCTCTCAGCTCTCATCATCTCTTGAATTTGAAATTTTATTGTTTTTATATTTTCAAAGGTTATTGTGATATTTGGTCCAAGTTTTATTCTTCTATTTTTTTTATATAAGATTATATCTTTACGATATTTCTTTCGAACTTTCTCATATTCAATAATATTCATCAAATCAGACCGTTTTAACATATTCACTCATTTCTTTATTTTAATGATTTAAAACCATAAGCATTATATAATTCAATTATGGGATGTGAAGGCATAATCTCACCATCACTAGCTTGATTTAATTGATGACTTGCCAGTGCGCAATCTGAACAAATATTATCAGATTCTTTTTGATTAAGATCATTCACACATCGTTCAGCAACTTTCATGGAATCATCAAAATATTCTGCTTTCATACCCCAACCTCCATCCATGCCACTGCATCTATTTACCATATTAATCTTTGTATTTGGCACAAGCCTTAAGAGATCCCGTCCTTTAAAACCTATTTTCTGAGCTTTTAAATGGCAGCTAACATGATAATTAATCGTTCCTACCTCATTATTAAAATCTAATTTCAATTTATCATCTTTGTGCAATAAATAAAGATATTCAGATATATCAAAAGTATTATCGGATATTTTATTTATTTTTTCACTGTATTCAAGATAATCAGGATATTCTTTTTTTATTGTTAAACTACAAGTTGGTGGACCAGTAACAATAATCTTATAGCCCCTATCCACCCATTTAATTAATTCATTAACATTTGGAATAGCTTGATTTTTAAAGCCAATAAAATCCCCTGGGCTTAAATGTGGCGCCCCACAACATTGTTGAGAAGGGAATACACATTCAATATTATTATGCTCTAAAATAGTGACAGCAGCAATACCTAGATTAACATCGTGAGAATTTGTAAAACATGTTCCAAAAATAACAACTTTATCAATAGGTGTTAATATGTTTGATTTATGATTTTTAAACCATTTTTCAAAAGTACTTAATTGAAATTTTGGCAGTATGCGCTTCCTATGTATGCCTATTAATTTTTCCATAAAAAATCTAACTAAAGATATCTTATTAACTAAGTTAATCAACGGTCCAAAAAACATAGAAAGTTTTGCCATAAAATCTGTATTGGATAAAACTTTATCTACGTTCTTTACACCATTTATCTTGGATCGTATGGCATTTGCTCGAGTCATTAATTTGGGAAAGTCTAATTGAAATTCATGCTCCTTATCAGGCGTATAAGGACATGCAGGATCACATAGTTTGCATTGATAACACAGATCTACAACCTTCCACCTATCATCAGCATCTAAATCAGTTACTTCACCGCGAAATTCAACTTCAATGCTAGCTTCAATAGCTTGTTGCCCTTCAGGCAAATCAAGATAATCTGTCCTTTCCTTCTTTTTTTGAATCCGACCTTCAGATTCAGCTATTTTTCTTTTTTCAATACCTGCATTATCAACAGCATCAAATAAGTATGGGAAAGATGGACATAAATTGAAACATAATCTGCAACCTATACATATATCAAATATGCGGTTCATTTCAGCCTCTAGAGAATTATTATTCCAATAGTTTATATCAGTAATATCATAAACCGTGTTTACTATATCAGAATGGTTAATCATACTGTTTAAGGTAGGACGTATTTGTTATTGGGTTGAATATCAAACCTTAAAGTTCAATATTCAACCGATTGATTTATAAAGTATCTAGCGTATCTTGAAATTTTCCAGCGTGAGATTTTTCAGCACGAGCTAATGTTTCAAACCACTCTGCGATTTCATCAAATCCTTCTTCACGAGCGGTTGCAGCAAAACCAGGATACATTTCAGTATACTCATACGTTTCACCTTGTACTGCAGCTTTTAAGTTCAAAGATGTGTCTCCTATTTTAAGTCCAGTAGCTGGATCTCCTCCTCCATTGTTTTCCATAAACTCTAAATGGCCAAATGCATGTCCAGTTTCACCATCAGCAGTATTTTTAAAAATACCTGCTGCTTCAGGATATCCTTCAATATCAGCCTGGCGAGCAAAATATAAGTACCTTCTGTTTGCTTGTGATTCACCAGCAAATGCTGCCTTTAGATTTTCATGAGTTTTTGTTCCTTCGAGTGACATTAATATCTCCTTATTTATTATTAGTGTTTATTACAAATTCCAGTGATATTTATCTCAATATTATCAGCTTCGAATTTGTATTGATTCCAAACTTTTTTTTGTAATTCTTCTGTATGCATATGAATATCCGTTATATCTCCACACTTATTACATTTTAAATGATCATGAGACACTGTATTCCAGTCATAACGAGCTTTATTATTATCATATATTATATTTATTATTCCATCTTGATTAAGCTGACTTAAGTTTCTATAAATTGTTCCTAAACTAATATTAGATATATTTTTCTTAGCCTTCTTATAAATCCAATCTGCAGTAGGATGTAAATTTGTTGTTTGAACAATATTTTTTATTAATTCACGTTGTTTACTAAATCTCATAAATTAATATTATTTATAAATAGTAATAATTCCTATTACTATATGTTTTTTATTATTTTTTAAACACTTATATTTGTCACTAATTATTTATCTTAACTAACTTAATAAAGGAATAAAAATGGCTGATTATGTTTGTGAGCATTGCGGTATGGGGGTAACAGGATTGAATTGTGTAAAATGTGGCAAGGAACTAGTGCATGATCATATTACAAAAGATGATGGCTCTACTGTATCTATTGCAAAATGTCCTGAAGGGCATGGAAAAATAAAATCCCCTATGTGTTGCGGTCACGATATGAGTTGTAGCGTATAAGTTACTTATTTTCAGGATACGGGAATAAATCTGATAACAGACTAACTTTTCCATATCCATCTTTATATACAATATGGCTACGGTTAAACTGAGTATAATTGGTTAAACCTGATGCTGCAGCTAAAGAATTAAGACCATTTCGTAAAGTAATTACGTAGTTCAAAACACGCCATTGCTTTTCATCGGTGACAAGGGCTTTTTGATGCCCTGGATCTGTTGTGGCAACACCCACAGGACACGTATTAGTGTGGCATTTTTGTGCTCCAATACATCCAACCGAAATCATCATTCCTCGTGCTATATTTACTAAGTCTGCACCCATGCCTAATGCCATTGCGATTCTATCTGGACTAAATAATTTTCCACTTGCAAATACTTTTACTCTATCTCTTACCCCATACTTATGTAGAGCATTATCTAAATATATTAAACCTGAATGAAGAGGCAAACCCATAGTATCTGCCATTTCCTGATATGTGGCGCCTGATCCTCCTTCGCCTCCATCAACAGTAATTGAATCTGGCCCTCTTCCAGATTCAGCCATAAACTTTATTAAGTCATCAGCTGAAGATGAACTACCCATCACAACTTTTATTCCAATAGGCTTACCACTCTCTTCACGCATTTTATCAATAAAATCAAATAATGTTGGGACATCATGAAACTGATGATGACGGTTTGGTGAATCAACGCTTTTCCAAGGTTCTATACCTCTGATCTCTGCTATTTCTGGAGTTATCTTAGCTCCTTCAACATGTCCGCCACGTATTTTTGCACCTTGTGCAAGCTTTAATTCAAACATAGCAACTTGAGGATTTGCAGCTTTATCACGAAAAGATTCCCAACTAAATTTCCCATCTTTTTCTCTTACACCATTTAGTCCTGGACCGATCTGCATAATTACATCTCCTCTACCTAAAAGATGATATTTTGCGAGACCTCCTTCACCAGTATGGACCCAAGAACCTGTAGCTTTACCTAAGCCAAGACTCATAGCGCTTATTGCATTACCGCCTAAAGAACCAAAACTCATAGCACTCATACCTAAAGGGCCTTTTACACGCCATGGCTTCTTACAATTTGGGCCAATGATAATTACATCATCATTCATTAGGGTCCATGGAGAGACCTCAACTTCTTCTAAATGTTCTTTTCTAGAAAACAATCCTTCAGTACCAACATACCGTTTTGAATTAATCTTTGGTGTTAATTCTACAGACATTTCTTCTTTTAACTTTGGAAACATTGAGTTTTTTAAGAAATAACCTGGTTGTTTAAAATCTCTTTTTGATCCAAATGCTATAAGAGTTTTTAAATACTTCCCCGCAACTACAATATGTTGAAAATCTACTCTACTAAAAGGTTTTCCCTGGCTATCTCCATCAAATAGATATTGCCTGAATTCTGGACCTAACATCTCTAAAATATACCTAACTCTTCCTAACAGTGGAAAATTTCTTAAGATAGAGTGCTGCTTTTGGTTCTTATCTTTAAAATAGAGAAAAAGCATGACAAGCGGAGGTATAGTAAATACTATTACAAATAAAGCTAGTAGAATGATCATAGTTATTTCCTGCAATATAATTGTATCAAAATCAAATTTCATTATTTAACAATCAGTATAGGACAGTTACAATTTTTCATTACTTCTAAAGGTTTGCTACCAGCAATAAATTTTAATAAAGGGTTTTTTGTAGATGATCCCATAACTATAATGCGATTATCACCAGCCTCTTTATTAATTACAGAAGAAGCATCACCAGTAAGAAATTTATGATTAAATGATATATTAGAACGACGTAATAATTTTTTACACCATTTTACAGCTTTCTTATACCCTTCCCCAAAATGATTTGTTTTGCTAACAGTAATTGCTTCAACAGACGCTCCAAATGCTTGCGCTATTCGGACACCATATTTAATAGCTTTTCTATTATTTGGAGAGTCATTCACAGCAATTAATATTTTATATTTTTTATTTAAATCAAAATTATTAACTACAAAAATAGAACTATCAATGTATTGAATAAGATCATGAGAGATATTGCCTCGTTGACTCCCCCCTATAATTGTTACATCGTAAAAGAATTTTTGAACTTCATCTTTTAATTCATCTATCACATTGCCATTTCTAATTATCAAATTAACATTATCACATACTGTTCCTTTCAAATAAACTTCACTACGATTACTTCCAGTATCAACTAGGGTGTTCTTGGGAAACCCTGCTTCAATATCATAAAGCCCATTCTAAAACATCAACTCCTGGCCGATCAATATTCCAATTCTCTACACGTTCTTGAACCATCATAACATCTTTCATGCTAAATTCATTGATTTTTTTTCCAACATCAACTATTGTAGTAGATGCTTTAAATGCTCGTGCAACATTCATACCAACACTTAAAGTTGGTTTTGAATACTTCTTACTACTAACTGCAATTAATATTTTCATCTTAGCAAAGGCCAATAAAGATATGAAACCAATAATAGTAGAACAATAGATATAAAAAAGAGTTTCCAACCAGCTTTTAAATAATCTCTAGAATTTATAAGACCTGTAGAATGAATAATCATACAAGTTGGAGATGCAACAATTGTTAAATAACCAAATGCGGAGGCAACAGAAGTTGTAATACCTAGAATCATGGGATCTCCACCCATATCTAACACTATTGGACCCATTACTGCTACAGTAGCAGCATTACTTAATAGATTTGTTAAAACGCTAGTAAGAAAAACAGAAACAAACCATCGAACGATAGTTACATCTTGAAAAACTACTTCTAGATTGATCAATGCTTTTTCCGCAACCCATAGTGCAGCACCAGTTTCTTTCATTTGAATACCAAGAGAGATTGCAGCCCCAAATAGTAAAATCACACCCCAATTTGTATTATGACTTATTTCCTTCCAGTCTATAAGTCCAAATACTAGATAAAGGAATACTCCTGATAAAGCAACAATTCCAAGCCCAATTAATGGACTTAAAAATATCCAACCCAAAAATACCATAATGAATAAAAATATGGCTATTATTTGGTTTGCATCCAGTTTTCCAGATTTTGCAACATTTACTTTAAGTTTTCTAATTGCAGAGTCCAGATGTCTTTGCTTAGGGGTAAATGAAAACCACAAAACCAATGAAGCAAGTGGTATCTCTAATAATAATATTGGATATGTATATAGCATCCATTTGACATATGAAATATTACCGTATCCAAATTCTGACAAATATCCAAGCATGATTACATTCCTGCCACCACCTGATGGTGTCCCTATTGATCCCATAACACATCCATATGCGATAGAAAACAATAATAAGCTTGATAACTGAGTTGATTTATCAAGGGGTAAACCTGCATTTTTAATTAAAGAAAGTGCAACGGGTAACATCATCGCTGCAACTGTATGTTCTCCAATAAAAGAAGAAAGGAATGCTGAAACTGAAATAAAACCAACTGAAATTCTCCACGTTTTATTCCCAGTAATATTAATTATTCCAAGTGCAAGTCGTTTATCCAACCCCTGACTTACAATTGATACAGCAAGCATTAATGACCCCATTATAAAAAATACTGCATCACTCATAAATGTTGATGCCACTCCATCTGGAGTATCAACTCCCAAGATTACTTGCATTATCAAGATTAGAATTGCTACAGCTGGCAATGGGATAGATTCTGAGATAATTAAAATCAATACGATCATAACTATAATAAGAGTGCGATGACCTTCAGATGATAACCCTTCAGGAGAAGGGAAATAAAATAATGAAATACTTAAAATAAAAGAAATTATAAGCCACTTTTTACGAGTGACCCAGTATAAGATTTCTGATATCGCCTTATTTGATAAAAAGGCCATTATCTATAGAGATTAAAGATAATTAATAATTTAATTAACAGATTATGCCGCAATCTATTTATCAAGTTTATCAATTCGCCTTTGGTGTCTGTCTCCTCCAAATGGCTCTTTTAACCAGGTGTCAATAACAGTATAAATCTCTTCTTCTGTCATAAATCGCGCTCCAAGAGAAAGAATGTTGGCATTATTGTGCTCTCTAGAAAGCTTGATAATTTCCTCAGGTCCATTATAAAAGACTGCAGCACGGACTCCTTTTATCCTATTCGCTGCCATTGCCTCTCCTTGACCTGATCCTCCAAGGATAATTCCTCTACTATCAATATCTTTTGCAACCGCTTTAGCACATGGAAAAATAAAATCTGGATAATCATCTAAAGGATCATATTCATGTGCTCCATGATCATTAACCTCATAACTGCTATTTATTAGATAAGATTTAATTGTATTCTTAAGATCAAGACCAGCATGATCAGTTGCTAAATGGATAATCATAACAATTGATTCAAATGATCTGAAATTCTTTTCTTTACTTTTTCAGGTGTAAAACCAAATTCTTCTGCTAGATCTTTATACGGTGCAGATAATCCATAATGATCTATTCCTATAGATAACCCATTAATACCAATATATCTTTCCCACCCATGCGTTATTCCAGCTTCTATAGAAATTTTTATACAACGCCTATCAGGTATTACGCTTTTTTTATAAGATTCAGATTGTTGTTCAAATAACTCAAAACATGGCACACTAACAACACGTACATTGCGGTCATTTATCAAATCTGCTACTTCTAGAGCAAGACTTACTTCAGAACCTGTTGCAAGAAAAACTAAATCAGGATTGCCTTCAGATTTCTTCACTATATATGCACCTTTTTGAACACCTTCAATGATCGTATCATAGTCTAAAGCACTAACAGGAACACCTTGTCTGGTTAATAATAATGCGGAAGGGGTATTGTTAGATTTTAAAGCAATTTCAAAACACACAGCACTTTCTTTTGCATCTGATGGACGAAATACATGAAAATTCGGAATAGCCCTAAGTGACATTATATGCTCAACCGGTTGATGTGTGGGTCCATCTTCACCAACATAAAAAGAATCATGCGTAAACTCATGAATCACGCCTAACCGCTGAATAGCAGCAAGTCTTAAAGCAGGACGTTCATAATCAGAAAAAACAAGGAAAGTTCCACCAAATGATTTTAGACCTCCATGTAAATCAATCCCATTTAATATAGCTGCCATTGGAAATTCCCGAACACCAAACGCAAAATTTCTTCCATCTCTATTCTCATTTTGAAAATCTCCATATGTAGCTGCGAAATTTCCGGTATAATTCGATGGTTCTAGATCTGCTGATCCGCCTACGAGATTTGGAATTATTTCTGCAAAAGAATCTAAAGTTTGGCCAAAGGCTTTTCGAGTAGCTAACATAGTATTTTCATCAAATCTTGGAAGATTTAGTTTTGGCATTTCACCTTCAATGCAGAGATTCCATAATAATTCTTTATCTTTATTTTTCCTTAATTCAAGAACCTCATTATTCCATTTTGATACAATTTTCCTTAATAAAGAAAATCGATATTGAAAATGATTTACAACTTCAGCTGGTAAATAAAATGTCTCATTTGGCAAACCTAACTTTTCTTTGGTTGCATTGATTTCATCCTGTGGTAATGGTGCTCCATGTGTTTCATGATCGCCTTCCATCTTAGCTGATCCATATGCCATGATCGTCTTGCCAATAATTATACTTGGCTTATTAACAACTTGTGCTTTCTCAATTGCCGAGCAAATTTGTTTATGATCATGTCCATTAATTGTTTGAACATGCCATCCATAGCCTTCAAAAATTGTTTCATAATTTGTTGAATCTGCTCGAGATGCATTCCCAGATATTTGTGCTTCATTTGAATCATAAAATAAAATTACTTTTGATAGTCCCCAGCGGCCAGCTAAGGCAGCAGCACCGGATGTTATTGGTTCCTGCAAATCTCCATCACTTGCTAAAATATAATTATAATGTGTAATAGGTCCTGAGTTGACATTAGTATCTTGAGAAAAAATATTGCGTAATTTTGATTCTGCTACCCCCATACCAATCCCCATTGCAACTCCTTGACCGAGTGGACCAGTAGTAGCTTCAACCCCTTTAATCTTTACTTCAGGATGACCTGGAGTATTACTATGTAATTGTCTAAAATTTTGTAAATCATCAATCTTTAACCATCCAATGAGAGTTAACAAAGTATAAAGTAAAGCAGATTCATGTCCTGCTGATAATACAAAACGATCTCGATTAAACCACTTATGATCATCCGGGTCAAAATTCAAATATTCTGAAAATAAAATATATGCAACATCAGTTGATGACATTGGTCCACCAGTATGACCTGAGTTTGCATTACGTACTGTATCCATTATTAGACCTTTAATAACAGCAACAGTAAATAGATCTTTATCTTCTTTGTGCCAACTAGAAAATGAACTTATATCTTTATATGAGAGCATAAAAATCTTTAATCGTTTGAACCGGATCTTGTTCACCAAACACTGCTGACCCAGCGACCAATACATCTGCACCAGCATCAACAATTTCTTTCATATTATTTAATTTTACTCCCCCATCAACTTCAATAATTACTCTGTCAAGACACATTTCATTTAATCGAGACTTTAATTCTTTAATCCTTTCAGATGAACCTGGTAAATAGCCCTGACCTCCAAAGCCCGGCTCCACACTCATAATGAGGACTAAATCTACTTTGTCAAGATATGATGCAATGGTAGCAAGGGGAGTGCCTGGCTTTAATGAAACCCCGACTTGTTTACCAGTAGATCTAATGAGATCAATTACTTCATCTGGATTATCTGCTGCTTCAATATGGAATGTAATTCCATCAGCACCCGCTCTAGCAAAAGGTTCTACTAGCTTTTCAGGATTAACAACCATCATATGAACATCTAAAAATTTATCTGTATAGTTCCTCAATGATTTTACTACAGGAGGACCAATGGTAAGGTTTGGAACAAATTGATTATCCATTACATCAAAATGAACCCAGTGAGCTCCACCTTTATGACATATATCCATAGCACCCCGCAAATCGCCAAAATCAGCAGATAAAATCGATGGTGCTAATTTATATGAATAGGGAGCCATTTAGGTTTTGAGTTTAATATATGCTAGTAGCTTGATCAACTCAGAAAACTATAAATATGAAGAAACTTTTAACATTTATATTATTTTTCCACATTCATTAAAAAATATTCCTCTAAAGTGATTGAGTCCTTCCACCATCAACTGGTAGGTTAATACCATTGATATAACTAGCTTGGTCTGAAGCTAAGAAAGTAATTGCTGAAGCAGTTTCAGAAGGTTCTGCAAATCTTTTAGATGGAACAGAATTTTTCATTTCATTAGTAACTTCATTTAATGAGCGATTTTGCATTTCCGCAATGCCCTTGATTACGGTTTTTAATCTTCCAGTATTAGTTAACCCTGGTAAAATATTATTAACAGTGATACCATAAGGCGCAACTTCATAAGATAAAGTTTTTGCCCAATTAGCTACTGCTCCTCTGATCGTATTGGAAACTCCAAGATTAGGTATTGGTTGTTTTACAGATATAGATACAACATTTATTATTCTTCCAAAAGAATCGGATTTCATACCAGGAATCAACAGCATTGAAAGATTATGATTATTAATTAAATGCCTATTAAAACCATCAATAAATTGCTTAGAATTTGATTCTAGCATTGAACCTGGCGATGGTCCTCCTGAATTATTAACTAATATGTGAATAGTGTTTTTATCAGGTAGAAATTCTTTCACTTTATTAAATAATAATTTACCATTATCAAAATCTGCACAAATAAAATCATTATTTTGTTGGTTAATACTATCCAGTTCTTGCTTGATCTTTTGAAGTTTGTCTTCATTTCTTGCTGCAAGTATTACACGTGCTCCACTTTTTGCCAACCGAATAGCAGATTCCTTACCAATACCTTGGGTGCTTCCACATACTAAAGCAGTTCTTCCTGTTAAATTAATATTCATCTTTTAAATATTACTTTAATCCCATTCAAAACCATTGACTTTCATAGTATTTACATTTATTTCAACAGAATTATAATCATCAAGAAATTCAACATAATAATATAATATTTTGTATTTCTCATTATCTGAAATCCATACGGAATCAGGTAAACCTAATAGATCAAACACTTCTGATTCAACTGGTTTCTTTTTTAAAAACTGCCAGACATCATACTGATTGATAATGCCTTCTGAAAGTGGAGATGCGGTATTCAAAGTTGGATGAGAAATTTTTGTTGGAGTTTCAGGTACTGGCGCAGGAGATCTTGAACACGATATACAAATCATCATTAAAATGTAATAAAAGCGCACTACTGAAAATACATTTTGCTTATCGTTTAATCAACTATCGTAATTGTAAAAGATTATTGCTTTTCCTTATCAGGGACTGGATCATATCCATACCCTCCCCATGGATGACATTTACTAATACGCACTATACCCAACCAAAATCCATATATTGGGCCAAAAGTTTTTAATGCCTGGATAAAATAATTTGAGCAGGTTGGTTCAAATCTACAAGATTGTGGAAATAATGGAGACAATAGTATTTGATAAGATTTAACTGGTAATATTAATAGTAATGTAAAAACTGTTTTAATTATTCGAATCATAATTGCGCCAACCTTATGACATATTTAAATGTAATCCATTGTATAGCTTAAGACATAATTAATTTTCTTGCGAAAACAATGAACATCTTTTAAAATAGACCGACCAGTCGGTTTATTATATGAATACTAGAAAACAAGATTTACGAAAAAACCAAATTCTGGAGGCTGCAATGGAAGTCATTACTCAAAATGGATATGAAAATAGCCGTATGGATGATGTGGTAAAATCATCGAACATGAGTAAAGGAGCAATTTATTGGTATTATAAAAGCAAAAAAGATCTTTATCTAGATCTTGTAAACTACTGGGTTATGCGTTATAGTGATATGGTTACTAAAATTATGGAAAAAGATCAGAAAGCATCCCTCCAATTAAAACAAATATTAAATTATTTTATCGATGAATACGAAAAGGATCCTGAACCATTTAAGGCTTTAACAGAATTCTGGTCTATGGCTCAGAAAGATGATGATTTTCATAAAAAAGTGCAAAAAGTATATGCAGCTTTTTTAGAAGTAATTGAATCAATCATTGCAAATGGAAAAAAGTCAGGAGAATTTAAAAATGTTAATACTAGAATCGCTGCTCTATCAATTATGATTAATATAGAAACGATTAATTGGTTCACGCTTTTTGATGATCATGGCGTAAGTGCAAGAGAATATTTTAATACTCTTCGTGATTTCATTCTTGCAGGTCTATTAAAGAAAATATAATTATTAAAGGAGTTAAATAATGGAACAAAATACTATAAAAAAAATTACTGGTGGAAGTTTCTTAACGATACCAATTAATGAGGCAAATATTTTTTCACGTGAAGACTTTACAGATGAACATAAAGAAATCGCATCCATGGTTCAAGGCTTCTGTAAAGAAGAGGTTGCTCCTGTAAAAGACCAAATTGAAAAAAAGGATAAAAAATTAACATTTTCCCTCATTAAAAAAGTAGGAGAATTGGGACTCATGGGCGTTGATGTTCCTGAAGAATATGGCGGTATGGAATTAGATAAAATAACAGGAGCAATAGTTGCCGAAGCATCCTCTTATTCTGAATGCTCATCCTTTGTTGTTACCTGGTCAACAAATTTAGGTATCGGATCATTACCAATTGTATGGTTTGGAACTCCTGCACAAAAAGAAAAATATTTACCAAGATTGATTGATGGTACATGTATTGGTGCTTACGGTTTAACTGAGCCCTCAGCAGGATCAGATGCTCTCTCTGCAAAAACGACTGCTGTACTTTCTAACGATGGAAAGCATTATATTTTAAATGGTGAAAAGATATTCATTACCAATGGGGGCTGGGCAGATGTCTATACTGTGTTTGCGAAAGTAGATGGTGAAAAATTTACTGCCTTTATTGTTGAAAGAGATACGCCTGGGTTTACACAGGGTCCAGAATATGATAAAATGGGCATGAGGGGATCATCAACAACGTCATTGATTTTTCAAAATGCTAAGGTGCCGGTTGAAAACCTCCTTTACGAAGTCGGCAAAGGACACCGCATCGCCTTTAATGTATTGAATATGGGCCGTTTTAAGATGTCTGCCTCATTGCTCGGCGGTGCAAAGTTAACTACGAGTGCCTCTATTGAATATATTCTGGAAAGACGTCAATTTGGTAAGGCAATTGCACACTTTGATACTACTATTGGAAAAGTTGCCGATATGGTCGTTGAGACATTTTCCGCTGATTGTATGACCTACAGAAC
>LWDU01040528.1_pt2 | contig 21298 bp, 19 predicted proteins | sample 727161 | NCBI WGS metagenome assembly LWDU01 (sample SAMN04566230, study PRJNA314399) | hydrothermal vent metagenome | isolation source: deep sea hydrothermal plume seawater | place: Mexico: Gulf of California, Guaymas Basin | collected 2004-07-11
TCTCGTTTCCACTGGTCGAGTTTCAGTCGGTTACGTGAAGTCGTCGCCCGGTCATCGGCGGTCGCCTGGAACCACCCCAGTCTCCCCACCCCAGCCCCGGCGTTCAACCCGCTGGGTCCGAGATTCTCAACAGAATACGCGCAGCGCGCAGGACGTGAAACCCTGCCAGAGCGTGCGACCGGTTGCGGCGAACCAGACCCCATTCGAGCGCAAACGAAACCGCCCAAGTCACGGCCAGTTGCGGACTTGAGCGGTGTGGTGCGGCTTGATGCGAGTGATCGCGAAAGTAGCGGAGGAGGGACTCGAACCCCCGACACGCGGATTATGATTCCGCTGCTCTAACCAACTGAGCTACTCCGCCGGACCTTTAAGTGTTTACTTGGTCGTTGTTTGTGAGGAGACTTCGCTGCAACGTATCAGTGGTACAAACAAAGGTGGCGACCGCCGTGAACAGTCGCCTCATATGCCACCCAGTGTTGACTGCGGCCGTGAAGAATGGCCAATTCTACTCAGAACGGCCGTTCCAAAAAAGGGCCACACCACAAAAGCCGTACACCGCACTGAATCCTGGTCAGGCAGACTTGGAGCGGGTGGTCTGGCCGCGTCAAGATTCACTACTTCGGCACGCACGCCAGCGTGGCTATAGTCGAATGGTTGACGGTCAACCGATGAGCGTTGAACCAGAATTCGGATGACACACGCTGGCGCGCGCTCATGTCGGAGAGAAACGCCAGGGAAAAAAACCGACGGACAAGTGTGAATACCGCTGCTGGGTCGGAATCTACCGGTTAGACGGGTTAGATCACAGTCGGCAACGCATTGACGGAATTTCGTCCGGCAAGGAGATTACCGTGCCGAGTGAAGCAATTAGCCTAGAGTGTAGCAGCCGGCAAGCCGCCTGTTGCCACGTCATTAGAGAGGCGAGTGGCACCGATGACGATAGACCACAGCGAAGGACTCGATATTGCGATTCGCCCCGAGCGTGTGGCGCGTGTCTTGCTCCTCCTCGTCCTCGCGCTCGCGACTCTTGGCTGCGGCGCAAATCTGATTATCTACCAGGTCGCGCCGAGCCCAGAACACAAGCTCGCCCGGTTGATGGAACGCTTCGATCTGGGGCATGAGCCGAGTATTCCCGCGTTGTATTCGTCGTTGAGCTTGGCCGTCTCGGCGGGCCTACTGGCGGTGATCGCGATAACGCACCGACGATGCCGCTCGCGATTTGTCTCGTATTGGACCGTGCTATCCCTGATCTTCTTGGCACTGGCAATCGACGAATCGGTCATGATCCATGAGATGGTCGACAATGTACTCCATGACTGGCTACAGACGAGCGGTATTTTCCACTTTGCCTGGGTCATCCCGGCGATGCTCTTTGTCTTCATCCTGAGCCTTTGTTATCTGAGATTCTTCTGGTCCTTGAATCGTCGCACGCTGCGGCTTTTTATCTACGCCGGTACGGTTTTCGTCGGCGGTGCCGTCGGGATGGAGATGGTCGCGGCGCTGATCATTCCGAACCTGGGTGTCGAATCGATCGCCCATACAATCTCGCAAACAATCGAAGAAACGTGCGAGATGCTCGGCGTCGTAATCTTCATCTATGCATTGCTCGACTACATCCGTCGCGAAATTGGCCCGCTTCGTATTCGCTGCCTGGTGGAACGGCGGCTCGCCGCTCCCACCCGGGTACCCGACATCAATGACGTTTCCGCATCGGCAAGGATTGCCACGCATCATGCCAACCAATCCAATGGCTAACGCTAAAAGAGACGAATCTGCTCTGAAGCGTAAAAGAGTTGGACCAAGTGAAGTTGGTCTGGGTTGACTGGGTTTGACTCAGCTCTCGGATGTGATGCAAGTCAGTTCTAGAAAGAAGCGGCGGCAAGTCACACCCCTCTCCACATACCGTGGAGAACCGAGCAAGGGCTTGTGACGTCTTTTCGTCCTAGCGGAACGTAGCCAGCGAGCCGGTCTACTGAATAGTTGATCGTTGGAGCTCGACCCGCAATATTAGCAACGGAGTAGGGCGGACGACCGTCGTATTTTCTTGCTCGTCTCTGCGCTTGCCCTTTTTCCTGCCGTCCACCAGGAGCATTGCCGGAGCGTGCAGGACGGACCTTGTTTCTTGTATGGTACAATCCGGTTGTTCGTGACCGTTCTTTTTACCTTTGCTTGGGGGAACTAAAGACTATGGATCGAATAATGATTGCCGTTCTGTTGGTGTGCTGCACCTTGAAGATTGCTCTGGTACAAGGGCAGGAGAACAGGCCATCAAGAACCTGGACCGACGTTACCGGAGAATTTCGGATCGAGGCCGAGCTGGTGAGAATTCGTGGCGACGAGGTCGTGCTTCGTCGCGCTGACAAGCGAGAGATTACTCTACCGTTGGCCAAGTTAAGTAAGGCGGATCAAGAGTACGCCCTCGGCCAACTTCGACTCGATAACAACCTGAAGTGCATCGACCTTTCGGATCTGGTAGGGAGACTTCCACTGAAAGTTATCCGGTCCAAGCGGATCCTGCGGCAAAGTGAAGACTGGGAGCACAGTACCTGGAAGCCCGATGAAAAAGAACTCGATTCAGTGGGCTACCCATCAGTTGTTCTCAACGACAGAGGTCTCAATCCGGATGGAAAATACTATCTGTTCTATGCGCACCATGAACCGACGTCCGGGATCGGCTGCGCGGTATCCGATGCGATCGACGGTCCCTATACCAAACTGGCAAGTCTCGACCCAGACCGCAAACACAGCATGGTCTTGGTGAATCCGCATTCGCCAGGAAAGGTTGGAGACCCGTCACACTACTCGACCCCATCGGTGGTCTGGAACGGGGACGAGCAACTATGGTTCATGTATTTTCACTATTACAACCACTTCCATCGTCTTTGGGAGGAAAGCCCCGACCATCCGGGCGGTGGCAACCAGATGACGGCGTTGGCGACGTCGCCCGACCTTGCTGCCCAACAATGGACGATCGTGAAGGACAAGTCGCTGGCCAAGGTAAGTGTCCACGACATCCTGCCCGTGTTGACGACGTCGAAAGAACCGTGGATGTATGGGACTTCATCCTATAACGCAATTCAGCGGTTGCCGGATGGTCAGTGGCTGGCGTTTCTCCGCGGTACCTCAAACCAAGGTCTTTCCAACGTGGGATTCGCGACCTCAGAAGATGGAAGGAAGTGGGACTACTTCCCCGAGAACCCCGTGCTGCGTGGAGACCCCCGGGAGAAGAAGAACCTCGTGCGACCGGGCTTCATCGGCTTCCTCGGAAACGACCGCGGTGGTATGCCGCAATACTTGGTGGTCTGGACCGAGAGTAAGGTTGGGGCGGATGTGCCCCGCGTTCGCTACGGTTATACGAGCGATTTTGTACAAATTCGCCCGGACTCGCGGGGATTCGCCGAGTGGCCTGCCGGTGACGGATTCATTTGCCCATGGCGAGAAGGAAATCGGTTGTACCTGTTTTCAGGAAAACACGTCCACGTGATGCGCCTGCCGGTGGCGACGCGGTAGACGAAGTTCTCCCTCGCTTACGCTTCGGGTTACGAAGTCGACGTACTGCCTCCACAATTAATTAGCTGTAAGCACAAACGCAAGGACGGAACAGCTGCGTCGGCGTAAATGAACCAAATCTTGCTGCTTGTAGGGGTCTGCGTCTGAACTCGCCGCCTGAGCGCGACGAAAGGCCGAAACGGACGTCTAAACCAAGTACTCAAAGACGAACCAAATCCAGGCCGTGCCGACGGTCCCGTAGATGATAGTATTGACCAGTGTGACGAAGCCGCCGTTCTTATAGATTTCTCCCGCGGTCAGGTAGCCGCTGCCGGCGAAGATCGCGTTGCCGGAACTCGCTTGGGGCGTGATGGGGGAAAAAAAGTTCGTCGCCAACAGCAACATCATGGCGAGCATGTTCGCCGGTAATCCCACCTCAAGTCCTACCGTCAGGAAAATGGGAAAGACGGCGACCATGTGCGCCGTTTGGCTGACAAAGAAATAGTGAATGAGAATGTAGGAGAGCAGCAACACGGCATAAACGATTGGCATCGACCAGCCGTTGATCGTCGCACCCACCAGGCCTCCAATCCACTCCATGAATCCAAATTTATCTAAGTGCGACGAAAGTGTGAACAGCGAGGCGAACCAAACAAAGGTGGAAGGGCCATTGCTGCTGCGAATGTCGTCGACGGAAATTACATTCGTCACCATCAACACAAACAAGCCGCCCAGGGCAACAGCCGTGTTGTTCATGCCGAGCGACTTTGACATGGCCCAACAGCCGATCAACACAGCGAACGTTGACGCCATAATCCACTCGTCGCGACTTACCGGGCCCATGTTCTTCAATTCCGCCTTCGCTGCGGCCGGTGCTTCGGGTGTCTTTTTTACTTCTGGTGGAAAAAACCGGTAGAGTAAGTACGGAACAACCGCCAACGCCACAAGTGACGGTACACATGACGCGAGGAGCCAAGAGCCGAATGAAATATCGATCGTGTTGTCGATACTCATTGCCAACTCAACGCCCATCGGATTTGCTGCCATGGCGGTCAACCATAGGCCCGACGAAATACTCAAACCGGCGATACTGTTCATGATCAAGAACGCGCCTAGCTTGCTGCGGGTCCCATCTTCCGGTGCCGACCCAGCACTGCGGGCGACTGAGTCGGTGACGGGAAATACCACGCCAGACCGGGCCGTGTTGCTGGGTAGGGAAGGCGCGATCAACGAATCGGTCACCGCCAGTGAATAACCAAGGCCCAATGTCGAGCCACCAAACTTGCTAATGACCAAGTAGGCGATTCGTGTACCGAGTCCCGACTTAACGACACCGCGGGCGATGGCGAAGGCAACCACGATCAAAATGATGGTGTGGTTTGAAAAACCAGAATAACCCTGTTTGTACGTCAAGACGCCCGCAAGAATGGCAATCGCCAGCGCGCCGAGAGAACAAATGAAGATTGGCATTACATCGACCAAGATCATCGCGATTGTGGCGATAAAGATGACGAACAACTTCCATGCATCCTCGGTCAATAATTCCAACTCTTGCTCGGCAACTTGCGATTCGGCAATAGCCAATTCCTCTCTGACCCTACGTACCTGGTCCGCTTCGAGAGGCTTCTTCTGCTTGCTTGCAGATTCCGAAATCTCTGCATCGCTTCTTTTCGGGTCGGTTTTCAACAATCGAACAGTCAGCCGAACCTCTTCGAATGGAAGGTTGACCTTGCTGGCGATGAACCGCGCCTTATTAGCCTGCGTGTTTTTCAAGCCGTCCGGAACCGGCAGAAACCAAGCCGCAAAAGCCAAGAGAATGATCGTGCCGGCATGAATGCGTTTGCCGGGATTCATGATGGACGGCCAAAGGGCAGTAGAATGCTCGAGAGGTTACTCATCGCCGCATTGTATGCGACTGGTCGACTGAGGTGTAACCCGTTACAAGAACGACAAAGCCACCCACAACCGGCCGGTTGCGAGTGACTTTGAGCTGAATTAATTTCTGTTTCAGCCGCTGTGGTAATCATTTGTCCGAGTAATGGTAGACGATCTCCGATTCGTCGCCCTCCGTCTTGATCGCCTCGGCGAGTAATCGAGCGTCTTTCGCATTGGTCGTCGTGGCGATCTGCTGCGAGGACTTGCAGCCAACGCGATAGACAGAACACGATTTTAGTGTCGCGTCGTTACCTAATTGTGGGTGTTGGATCCACTCTTTCTGTTGTTTTCCGGTCATGACGAAGACATTTCCGAAGCGCTTCTCGCGATGTAAGCTGGCTGCCCAAAAAGCGTGCCGGGCATTTTCGTGGCTCGTGATTCGCCATGGCGAACGGCTGCAAGTGCGTGAATAAACTGCGAACGGCTGTTCTTCTGCCGCCTTCTCGGATTTGTCCACTGGAGCAGCGCCTGCGTTGCTCGGCGCCCAAGCTGCCAACACGCAAATCGTGATGGCGGTAAAACCGATAGCGAAGATCCGCTTCGCTGATGCACACGACTTGGACATTGATTGGCTCGTTGCGATCTGAACTGTGGTGTGGTGGATGTTCGACATGGTCGTGTCCTTTGTGGTGATAGATTGTTTTATGTTGTGCCTATCCTGTACTGCGAGCGCCAACGTAGAATCGGGTCATGAAATGCTGAATAATTTGAAAACTCTCCGCGACTGGCCTACGATGGCAGGATGGAACGTCCTGCCGATCATTCAGTCATTTTGGAGGAATGTCTCGTTCGAATGCGAGCTGGTGACTCGATTGCGCGAGAGCAATTACTACAACATTGCAGTCAACGCTTTGAACGTCTGGCACGCCACATGTTGCGTTCGTTCCCCAGCGTGAAGCGCTGGGAACAGACCGGCGATGTACTACAAAACTCCATGTTGCGGTTGCTGAAAGCTCTCGATTCAGTACAACCCGAGACACCGCGACATTTTCTGGCGTTGGCAGCCACACAAATTCGACGTGAGTTGATCGATATGGCCCGTCGGTATCAAGGACCTCAAAGTCCGGCGGCTCATCATGCGAGTTGGGCCGACGGAGACGAGTCAGTTGGGCCGGATGATTTGGCAGAGGGCGCGGATGTGACGTATGAACCTGGGCGACTGGCTCAATGGTGCGAACTTCACGAACAGATCGCCGCATTGCCAGAGGAAGAGCGAGAGGTCTGCGAGTTACTTTGGTATCAGGGCCTAACGCAGTCGGAGGCTGCCGGGGTTTTAGCGGTCTCAGAACGTACCGTAAAGCGGCGTTGGCAAACTGTTCGACTGAAATTGCACGAGATGTTTCAAGGCAACTTTCTTCGTGAGGACGGCTGGTAGCCACGGCAAGGAGTCACCACTCTTGAACGATCCTTCGAATAGTCCGTCCCGACCCAATCTGGCATTCGACGAACAACGTGTTAGCGACCTACTGGTGGATTGGGAGGAATTGCGCGACCGCGGAAAAGAGCTAAGTGCCGAAGAATTGTGCAGTGATTGTCTGGACTTGGTACCGGAGGTACGCCGTCGTATCAAGGCACTCTGCGAGATGGACATCGTTTTCCAAACCGACAAGACGTTGGACACCGACGTGGAAGACGATTCACTGCCGAGTTCGATCACCAGAATACCGAAGCTGCCCGGTTACGAGATCGATTCGGAATTGGGGCGAGGTGGTATGGGCGTGGTCTACCGAGCGCTGCAAACCGGATTGGGGCGGACGGTTGCTTTGAAGATGATCTTAGCTGGTGAACATGCTGGTCGGGATCAGTTATCGCGATTTCAAAACGAGGCGGAAGCCGTTGGTCGATTACAACATCCCAACATCGTCCAGATTCATGAAGTTGGCGAGCATGACGGGTTGCCTTACTTTTCGATGGAATTCGTCGCCGCCGGAAATCTGGCGAGTAAGCTGGCCGGGACGCCGCAACCGGCTCGCGACGCCGCCGCCTTGGTACAGACGTTAGCACACGCCGTTCATGCCGCACACGAATGTGGAGTGATCCACCGTGACCTTAAACCGGACAACGTGTTGCTGACAGCCAATGGTGTGCCAAAAATCGCCGACTTCGGTCTGGCAAAAATGATGGATGAGGGCACGCGGAAGACGCAGACCGGCTTGCCACTCGGAACCCCAAGTTTCATGGCTCCCGAGCAGGCTCGAGGTGAATCGGCTGCTATCTGCCCAGCGACCGATGTGTATGCGCTCGGCGCAATCCTCTATGAAATGTTAACGGGCCGACCGCCGTTCCGCGGCACCTCCGCACTGGAAACCGTCCGGCAGGTCATTGCCGAGGATCCACTGCCACCCCATCGTCTTCAATCGAAGGTGCCGCGAGACTTGGAGACGATCTGTTTGAGGTGCCTCGAAAAGCGGTCGGAACAGAGATACGCGACCGCCGCACAGCTGGCCGATGAGCTCCATCGATTTTTGCTGGGCGCACCGATTTTGGCACGGCCAAGTAACGTATGGACGCGTGCCGTTAAACTCACTCGTCGGCGACCGGCGATCGCCACACTGCTCGCCATTAGTACTCTTGCTGTCGGTGCCCTCATCGTCATGGGAGCCACCTACAGCGGGAGACTGTTTCAGGCCAACGTCACACTTGAGAACGAGATGGCGAAGAATCAACGACTCTTGTCCCTGTCCTTCGTAGCCTACGGTCGTGTCTGTGCGATAGCAGCTAAGGAAGCCAATTTAGACGATTCCCTGGCAGTGCCTTTTTCACGCACGCCTCAACTTGGCAAACGCTACGAGCGTCAATTTAAACTCGATTACGACTTGATTTCTCAAGCCGGTGACCCACATGTCCAACCGGAACTAGACGCTTTTTGGCAGGCATTACAAGCGAAAAAGAATGGCGAGTCACCGTCTAACCTCCGGCAGCTCGCACTTGAATTGGCACATGCGTGTGGCGATGCCTGGCAGATAGCGACCCGCGATTCACCGGAATTGCGGGCCACAATTCGTCAACATCTTTACGATCGCACCTGTACTGTTGTCGATCGGTTGGCCGATGCCGATAGCCTGGAGAGTGCTCGGCACGAGTACGCGGAGTTCTGGGAGCTGTACTGGGGGGAATTGGCGATCGTCGAAAGCGACGAGGTCGAAACGGCGATGATCGCATTCGGCGATGTCCTGAAACTCTGGAAGATGCAAGGGACTAGTGCTGCCGCCGGCGAGCTCTCCGATGACCTACAAGAAAAAGCGGCCGCTCTACGCAAAGCCTGCGGTCTGAGGTGATCGGCTCGGGCAATGGATTTGAGCCGCAGGCGCTAGCCTCGGGTTTTTTGTTCGCATCGCATGATCCTGCTAGAATCCGAGGCTAGCGGTCTGTTGACTTAGCGCTGAAAACTCGCAATCCCCACCGGCTCTGTGCCGGTGGAATTGTGGTTTGGCAACTACCCGGCCAACACTATTCTGCCAGGACGCGAACGACGCGAAAGCCGAGGAAATTGATGCGGTACGTTGGGAAGTGTCCGTCGCGCATCGACGATTGACAGAAACTGGCGTCCACGAACCAACAGCCTCCTCGGCTCACACGCCTCGTGCCATGCAAGGGACCGGTCGGGTCGACAGCGGCTGCACTGTCGTATTGCCCCAGCCAATCTTGACACCATTCGGCGAGATTCGCGTGCATGTCGTACAGCCCCCATTCGTTCGGTCGCTTAAGACCTACTTGATGAGCATATTTTTCGCCCACGTTGTACGTGTTTGCTTTGAACCAAGCATAGGCGCCAAGACCCTTTGAATCATCGCCAAAACTATACAGCGTGGTCTTGGTGCCCGTCCGACAAGCGTATTCCCATTCGGAGTAACCTCTCCGGGTCCGTTGGCTTGGCGTCCGCAATTCGTCTGATTTTGTAACAGGGTGTGCGATGTTCGTTCTTGCTCAGCTGATTGCAGAATTGCACCGCATCCTCCCAACTCACATACGTCGCCGCGTAGTCCGGCCCTTCCCTGACAAAGTCCTTTCCCTTCCAAGGACTAGTGTCCATCACGGCTGTCCATTGGTTCTGCGTCACTTCCGTGTTGCCCAGAAAAAAATCAAGGCTGATCTGAACTCGATGCTCTGGATACGGCTTGCCGATATTTTTCGTTTCCCCCTCACGAACATCTGGATTCCCCATCGCGAAGCTGCCCGCCTTAATCTGCATGAGCTTCATCCCGATCGAGTTGGTGAACGTCTCGCCATCGCTCGGCGACTCTTCATCGGCTTGGGCAAGTGCCGACAGGCAGGCAATCGCGAAGACGATGACGCAACGTGATATCATTCCAGCAGTCCAAGTGGAGGATTTGAGACGAGTGGAGTTTCGTGAGCAAGATATATCATAGTTGTTCGTCGATCTTGAGTCGTTTTCCGCTAACAGGGTCTGGTTTCTCACCCGACCTGACGAGGTACAAGCTGAAGTTTATTTGGTCCACCAGTCCCTCACCGACAACGCGATTTATCCGGAATTGTAAATCTGACTTCAACTGCGCAAGGTCCGATTCGAGCAAATCGCGGACAAGGCTGGAGCGTATAGCCAACTCGACCTGTCGCCGAACATCTTGAGTTCTTCGGTCGAGCCTATCCCGCAGCCTCTTTGGGCGTTTGGAAGTTGCCTCGATCTCGAAACTGCATTCAACTTGTAGGTCGGTCTGCGGAACCACGAAGGCGAACGTCCCCAGGTCGACTTCGCCGGGGCGTTCGAGCCGAGACCAGGCGAGTCCAAGGCTCAGGAGAAAGATCGTGATCAGGATGGCCCGCAAACTGAATTGCCTACACCGATAGCGATCGGTTCTTGCGGCCGTGAGCAGGATATTCATCGAATCAGTCCAAACGAAAACGGAACTTGTTGACAAGACGATAGCAGATTCACATTTCGGTCTCGACATGGATTTAGTGGCCAGTGTTTTGAGCCGAACCTGTTAGCGTCGGGTCCTGGCAATTCATGGCCATTATTGAAACCCCGAGGCTAGCGGCTACGAATCAAAAAGAACTGGACCTCACGATGGCTCCCGTCATCGGTTAGAATCTCAGGTTTGCCAACCATACGACTCGCACGCCCCCTCCGAACATGACCTCACCGCGCCCGAACATACTTTGGATCTGCACGGATCAGCAACGATACGACACGATTTGCTCACTCGGGAATCCGTTGATTCGGACACCTCACATTGACGGGCTGATTCGCGATGGCGTTGCGTTCACCCAGGCCTATTGTCAAAGTCCAGTATGCACACCTAGTCGGGCATCATTTCTAACGGGTCGCTATCCGAGGACCACTCGTTGTCGACAAAACGGTCAGTCGATCCCGCCGGACGAACGCCTGGCAAGTCGCCTGTTTGCCGATGCCGGCTACCGTTGCGGCCTGTCGGGGAAGTTGCATCTGGCCTCTTGTTCCGACGGCAAAGTCGAAGAACGGATCGACGACGGCTACGATCATTTTGCCTGGTCCCATCATCCTCAACCTGATTGGCCGGAAAATGCCTACATTCAATGGTTGGCAGGACATGGCAAGAGTTGGGAGGGGCTTCAATCGACACCGAATTCTGCTTACGTGATGCCGGGTGTTCCCGCTGAGTTTCATCAGACCACTTGGTGCGCCGAGGAGGCAGTGGAGTTTATTCATCGCGAGCGAAACGCGCCGTGGTTTTTTAGTTTCAATTGCTTTGATCCACATCATCCGTTTGATCCGCCAGCCGAATATCTGTCGAGGTATTCGGCGAACGCGATGCCACTGCCAAAATCCCGGCCCGGCGAATTGAAAAACAAACCTCATTTCCAGAGGCTGGACGCCGAGTGGGCGCACAATAGCCCGGGTGAATTTCACAGCGGCGAAATGTCGGACACTGATCGGCAGGAAGTCTGCGCTGCCTACTACGCCATGTGCGAGTTGATTGATGATCAAGTCGGGCGGATGCTTGCCGCGATCGAAGAATCTGGGCAGCGCAACAATACAATCGTCATTTTTATGTCAGACCATGGCGAGTTGCTTGGTGACCACGGGATCTATTTTAAGGGGCCACACTTTTATGACGAATCCATACACGTGCCGTTAGTCTTCTCATGGCCCGAGACGATTCGCCACGATCATCGCGTCGACGGACTCACCGAATTGGTCGATATTTTGCCGACGTTACTCGATCTCGCTGGGTTGGATATTCCCCCACGTGTCCAAGGGCAGTCGCTGATCGGTCATCTCACGGGTTCACGCGACGCGACGGATGGCAGAGAGCACGTCTACAGTGAGTACTATAACTCGTGGACTCACGGTGACGCTTACGGCACGATGCTGCGAAGTGAAGATCACAAGATCGTTGTCTATCACGGACGGGGCACGGGGGAGTTGTACGACTTGAGAAACGACCCGGACGAATTTGACAACCTCTGGGACGATCAGAGTGCCCATGCGTTGAAGATGACGATGACAAAGCGGTGCTTTGATGCCAGTGTGTTCTCGATGGATCCGATGCCTCTACGGCGAGGTTCGTTCTGAAGGCATGCGCAAGTCTCATTTGTCAGGAAAGGAACAAGGCACTTTTCGAGGCTCGGCTCAAGCATGAAAAACGCTGACAAGTCACCGCACTGGACTGGTGATTTTTCGTCAATCATCGTCGACGAGGACCCGGCGGTCGGCCGTTCGCTATCTGCCGTTAGCGGTGGTCCTCCTCCTCATACCGATCGAGCATTTCACGTAATTGCACCGATTCCTCCCGTGAGAGCCGTCGCGCCTTGAGCAGCCGGTCCATGAGTGGCTCCAGCGAGCCCTTGAGGACCCGGTCATAGACATCGTCAACGATCCGCGCGACAACGGATTTCCGTTTAATTCGAGCCGAGTATTCGTAGACATTACCTACACGGCGGGATTTGACGTACCCCTTGTCGACGAGACGATCGAGCATCGTTTTGACGGTGCTGTAGGCCCAGCCGTGCGCCTCGGTAAGGTCGCCCTGAAGTTCGGTGGCCGTGCCATTTCCGCGTGACCAAAGGGCTTCCATCACCGACCATTCCGCCTTGGCCAAGTCGGCAACTGTCTTGTTCATTATTCCACTTCCTTCGTCGACTTATCTCTACAACTGTCGAATACCTTAGGGGCCAGCACTGACGCTGTCAACCTTTTTGTTCGAGGCCGTGGTCTCGCCCCTCGCCCCCTCGGCTCCATGCCATGGCCGAATTCGCGGCTATTGCCGCTGGCTGTTCGGCAACCGTTTTCCAAACCTAGGAAAGCGGTGTTGGCTAGCCGGTTCGAAACGCTCCGTATCGTCGAGGTAGATATGGTGTTCGACGTCGATATGGTCTGAGTCGATCGTGATCAGATTGAAGGAATTTTTGTTCGTCTCTCGAGCTCGGCCCCGCCGCGAAGTAGAGGTCCCAGACTGGACGATAAGGATGCTTCGGTCATGATCCGTTTCGATAACATCCAGCGAATTGCCGATGTACGCGCGGTGCAGATGTCCACCCAAAATCATGTCGACACCAAGCTCGGTAAATCGTTGGAGTACGCTCTTGAGTCGTGGCATCCTAGCATCATGAGCGTAGTCGGGCGCCGAGGCAAAGGGATGATGGGCGACAACGATGCGGGCCGCGCCCGCCTCAGCACCAGCAAACCAGTCACAGCAAAACTCAAGTTGGTCCTGGCGAATTCGACCATTGGTAATGGCCGTCCGCGGCGCCGTTGAATCCAAGGCGACGAACATGGCCCCGTCTACCGTGACGACGTGGTTCAGTTCGGGATGAATGTGCTGTTGGTAAAGGCCGTGTGGATTGCGAAAACGCTCCGCCACACGATACAAAGGCACGTCGTGATTGCCGGGAACGACAACCTGCGGAACGTCCGGAAGACGCTTGATAAACTCACTCGCTTCACGAAACTGCTCGTCTTTGGCTCGTTGTGTAAAGTCACCACTGATGACGATCACATCGGGTCGCAAACGGGGCGCAAGTTCCAGAAGCTTCTCACCGATTTGCTCTCGATAGGGTGGTCCAAAATGCAAATCGGAAATGTGCAAAACAGTTAGCATGTTAACGTTGGATTGTTCGTCCGACTCTCGACGTTGTTACGCTGTCTCGACTTACTGCGAGGCCAACGGTACACATTGTTTGGAACGAAACACTGGCGAAGCCAGTGGCACACATTGTACCGAGCATTACATTCTCAGTTTTTCTTACTTCCCAACAATGACTTCGAACAACCCGTTGGAATCGGCTTGAGCTCGGGCCATGCCGGCCGTGTTGAACTGGATAGCGATCTGGCCGGTGTGTGAGACGGCGATCAGGCCACCGACCCGGTCGGGGAGGGATTGGGAAAAGATCTCGCCAACGGACTGTTTGACGTTGAGGTCCTTGTAGGCCATCCTCGCCGACACATCGAAAGCGATCGACCGTTCAATGAACCGTTCGCCCGTGCCGGTACAAGATACGGCGCAGGTCTTGTTGTTGGCATAGGTTCCGGCGCCGATCACCGGCGAGTCGCCGACTCGACCAAATTCCTTATCGGTCAGTCCACCGGTCGACGTGCCGGCAGCCAGGTTGCCGTGTTGGTCCAAGACCACGCAGCCGACCGTTCCAAAATGGCGTTGGGTGGGTTGCGCGCCGGCACGACTCTGCTTCTGACGCCGCAGGGCTTTCTGCCAACTGGCCCTCGCTCTATCGGTATCAAAATACGAATTCGGTACCAACTCGACGTTCATGTCTCTGGCGAACTGCTCGGCCCCGGCCCCGGCGAACAGGATGTGACGCGTCTCGGTCATGACGAGCCGCGATAGTCTGATTGGGTTTTTAACAATTGAAACACCGGCCACGGCACCGGCGGAGAGGTCTCGGCCGTCCATGATCGAAGCGTCCAATTCGTGCCGCCCCACATGATTAAAGACGGCCCCTTTGCCCGAATTGAACAACGGATCATCTTCCAATAACACGATCACTTGTTCGACAACATCGAGGCCGGTCCCACCATTCTTAAGAACCTTCACTCCGAGCCGCAGAGCGTTTTCCAACGCCCGCGTGCGGCCGGCGGCCGCATCGTCGGTCGCCGTATCCGGGGCACTGCCTGCGCCGCCGGCTAAGAACGGTTGTGGCCGCCACGAGGAATGTCATGAAACATGCCAAGTGGCAAATTGGCCGCGTAGTTTTCATTTATTCGTCCTGTGAGTACGACTTGTAGGTATAGAGAGTGGCTCGCAGACCGAAGAAGATCGCGGCGACGAACATTAGGCTGGTGAATAGCCAAAAGAACATGGCTAACTCGGAAGATTGTGCGACACGTTCCGCTCCGACCACTGTACCAATGATCGTCGAAAACCAGTCCAGCATTTTATCTTGGAATTTCGTAACGACGGCCACGAATTTATTTCCCACCGAGACAAACAGCAACCAGAATCCCATGATCGTCGACTTCATTCGCGTCGGCGCTTGAGTGTAGGCGAATTCCAGGCCCGTGATCGACACCATGACTTCGGCCTGCGTAATGACGAGGTATGGGAAGAACTGCCACAACGCGTGGACGTTTTTGGCACCAGCCGTATCGATCCACGTTTGCAAGATTGCGACACAGGCAAAGGCGAGGCTTGCCATGAACATGCCGAGGGTCATCTTTCTCAGCGGCGTCATCTCGATGACGAACTTGCTTAGCAGCGGATAAATTAGATAGTTGTTGATCGGAATCAGGGCCATCACCATGAGTGGATTAAGCGCCGATATTTGACTCGGTAACAGACTCCAACCGCCCCACATCGATAGGTTCATCTGCTTTGCCTGGCGAATCCAACTGGAGGCATGTTGGTCGAACAGCGCCCAGAACATGCTAACGATAAAGAAGACACTGACGATTCGGATCACTGCCCTCGGACCCTCGGCGGTGATCGTGCCAAAACGCTCCGCGGCAGCGGCAAAGAACCAATTGCGATGAATCGATCCAGCTTCCTCGTTGGCGGCCTTGGTTCGCGCAACGTAATTGGTACCCGAGAACATTGCCCCGATAGAATAGAGTGACACGGCGATGAAACCATCGTCGGGTTGCAGCTTTTGTCGATAGAAAAACGTTGCCAGCCCCGCTCCGATACAAGCGGCGCAAGAGATCAGAAATTCAGTGGTTGACAAGAACTCCATGCCAAACATGGGAAGGCCGATCAATCCCATGAAGAGAAACGTCGACGTCGCAGCGTCCAATAAACCAAGTTTACCACCTGGGTTAGCTGGGACATGGACGAACACCTTCCGACCCATCCAGAAGACAATGGTGGCCAGTAACATCAGCACGCCTGGCAGGGCAAACGCAATGCTGAAGGCAAAATCGTATTGTTGTTCCCAATTTCGAATGACTGGGATCGCCAGCGTCGCAAAGAACGAACCAAAGTTGATAATGAAGTAGAACGCTTGGAACACTTTTGCTACCAGATTCCAATTGGCTTTGCCGAACTGGTCGCCGACATGGGCCGAGACGCACGGTTTGATCCCTCCAGAACCGATGGCGATGAGGCCTAGCCCCATCATCATTCCCGTGACCGTGTTTTCACCGAGTGACAACACGAGATGCCCCAGACAATAGACCAACGACAGCCAGAGGATCGTCTTGTATTTGCCAAGCAGGCGATCGGCAATAATCGCACCGATCATGGGAAATGCGTAAACGCCCGCCACAAACAGATGGACTACTTCTTGAGCGTGCTCTTCGGCAAGTTGCTCATGCGCTGCTCCGGCCACGAATAAGGCCGTCATATGAACCTGGAGAACCGATTTCATCCCGTAAAAACTAAATCGCTCACAACCCTCGTTCCCGATAATGTACTTAACCCCTTTGGGCCATCCTGTTTCCTTGGGGTCGGGAGCTGTGAGATGATTGGTCTTGCTCATACTTGTCGCTTTCTCGTCGTGAGTTACGAAGTTGCTGGTAGGAGAAGGTTAGTCGAAATAGCCCAGAAATGCACGTCCGTTTCGGTGCAATGGTCGGTGAATGGGGGGATTCGTCTTGAACGGTCGCCCTGCATTTCTCCGTGCCTTGGATCCCGGTAAATTCGGTGATGGTTCGGTGTTCGATGTTTCGATCACCGTTCCTCGTTCAGCAGTTCCTCTCGATAGCGACGCATGACGTCGCCGCGGAACAGGGCGCCCAGCAGGAGCGGACGTTTGGCCTGGCGATCGACGACGAACAGGCAATCGACATCACTGGCTCCGAAGTCGCTAATCGCCTCCAGCAGGTTTTCGTCGACCGAGACGTCGTACAGTTGATCGACGTTTAGATCGTGGGCTCGGACGAGGTGTGGGTCGACGTCGCTCTTCATCGCCAATTTGAGGTCGCTGTGTCGGATCATTCCCTGCACGAAACCATTTTGGTCGACCACCGGTAGATTTTCCAATTCGCTGTGTTCTTTAGCGAAGGCAATGATCTGACTCAAGTTGTCGTTGAGTCGGACCACTGCGGTCGGCACCATGACGTCTCGGACCATCACGTGCTCGAGGACGGCAACGTCGTGTCCTCGCTGAACCGACTCGTTGCGACGACTCAGTTTCTTGTGATAGATGCTCTCTCGATCGATAAATCGTGCAATGACGCTCGAGATACCGGCGGCGAACATGATCGGGAGCATAATGCGGTAGTCGCCCGTCATTTCGTAGACCACGATGATGGCGCTGAGCATGCCGTGTGTCGTGCCGGCTACAACGGCCCCCATGCCGACAACTGCGTAAACGCCGGGCGGCATGGCGACGGCTGGAAAATAGAGACTCAGAAATAGACCAAAGCTGCCACCCAGCGTGGCTCCGACGAACAGCGAGGGCGCAAAAATTCCGCCCGAACCACCTCCGGCCAGCGTTAGGCAGGTGAGGCCAATTTTGAGAAACACCAGCGGTAACAACCACTTTAATTCGGCCAACATGTATTGGCGCTCTAGATGATCCTTGTCGGGAGCATCCGGTACAAACGTCCTCGCGTTGTCGTTGTCCTTCAGATTCAACGTGTGCTCGACCACCGCATATCCGACGCCGAGCACGGCTGGCGCCTCTTTTTTCGTCTGCCCGTTCAACGCCGATTGAGGTTTGTCTGGGTAGGCCATCGCGACCAGTCCGACCACTGCCCCAACCACCAGAGCCCGCAGCCACCATTTGCGTATGGTCGAGTGGACAAAGTCCTCGGTGGCGTAGAGCAGTTTTGTGAACGAGACGGCCGCCACTCCGCAGAGGACGCCAAAGAGCATGCAAGGCGGCAATTGGGAAAACGAGCCAACATGTTCGTAACTGAGTTCACGAAAAACGGGCGAAAGGCCGTATTCGCCGATGCGGTGCTGCACCACATCAGCCAGTACGCTGGCCAATACGATGGGTGTAAGATACTGGATGGCGAAGCTTCCGATGATGATCTCGCTGGCGAAAATGACGCCGGCAAGGGGCGCATTGAACGTCGCGCTGATCCCCGCGGCTACACCGGCGGCTACTAGAACCTTCAAGTTTCGTCGACGAAGTCGAAAGAGCTGCCCGACCGCGCTTCCCACCGAGGCGCCAATTTGAACGATGGGGCCTTCGCGGCCGACCGACCCACCCGTTCCGATACTGACAGCGCTGGCCATGATCTTGATCAATGAAACACGCGGCCGAATGACACCTTCTTTTCGGGCCACCGCCACGATCACCTCGGGAACACCGTGCCCCTGAGCCTCCGGTGCGAATGTTCTCGTCAACCAGGCAGCGACAAAAATCCCAACTGCCGGGACCAGGAACAACAGGTTCCCAACGTATGGCAAATCCGAGTGAAGGACGCGCTCCAGAGTTTGACTGGAAACACCGTCCAGCAATTTCGTGAAGACGACGGCACCCACGCCACCGAGTAGACCGATGACNCCATAGCTGCCTTTAGGGGATGGGTCGGGTGAACCCAGCAGCTTAGTTAACGGCCGCCTTTCAGGCGATCCCCCAACGTGTCATTTAGTTCGGGATTGTTGTAGATTTTTCCCGCCGTCACGTTGAAGTCATAATCAACTCGCCGATATTCGAGCGATTCGCTGGTCGTATCGAGGATGACGTAGCAGGCGCGCGGGTCCCCGTCGCGGGGTTGGCCGACGCTGCCGACATTTACCATGCTCTTTTCGCCATCGAGTTCGTAATGGAATTCACAGTCTTCCGGTGAAATGAACTCGCCACCACTGGTAAACACGCCCGGGATGTGAGTGTGCCCCTGGAAGCAATAGAGTTGAATCCGTCCGAAGAGCGATCCCATCTTGCGNNNNGCTCGCGAGGCGAGCCGTGGACGAAAAGCAAGTCTCCTTCATCCACCTGTCTGGGAAGTTCGCCCAGAAAGTCCCAGCGACGGTTTTTTGCCGTGTTGCCGCCGACCGGCTTTTCCAATTGATCTCGCGACCAGTAAGCCGCCTGTAGCGCCAATGGATTGAACCCCTCCGGATCGAACAGAGCTGCTTGGTCATGGTTGCCAAGGATGGTGACCGAGGCCAGCTTCATGACAAGATCCAGACACTCGACCGGATCGGGCCCATAACCGATAATGTCGCCCAGGCAGTACACCTGATCGACTTTTTGATCGGCAAGATCCGCACGTACAGCGTGTAGCGCCTCAAGATTCGCGTGAATATCGCTGATCAGAGCCCGTTTCACGCCTTGATGCCTTCTTGTTGGGGGTTGTGGAGAACACAATTTCACGAAATATTGACACTCAAACAACTTAGTTTAGTATCGCCGACCGCGTTCTTTCAACCGTGCTCGAGTGGAGCGATCGTCGAATAATGCTCGAATTAAGGCAGGTTTTGCGAGTTATGCTCGTCGAAACTGTGCGAGGAAACTCCTTTAGAGCCAAATGGACAGTTCATCCAGACATCCCGTCGGTGCCATTTTGGCGATTGAAACGTCCTTGCGGCAGGCATCCGTCTGTGTGACCACTCCCGAGGGGGGGCGGCACGAGCACTTGCCGATGGAATTGCCAACGACGCAGACCCTCGTCCCGACAGTCGCGCGTCTCTTGGAGCAAACGGGTTGTCCCGTCAACGAACTATCGTGCGTGGTTGTCGATTGTGGTCCCGGCTCGTTCACGGGACTCCGCATCGGGCTGACATTTGCCAAGACGTTCTGCTTTGCCGCTCAGATCCCAGTCATCGGCGTCTCTTCGTTGCGGGTGTTGACGGAACAATATGTCACAGCAGAGCGGGTGGACCGCGAAGCGTTCAACGTCATCGGCGTGTCAGACGCCCAACGGAAGCAGTTTTTTGCTGCCGGTTTTCATTTCGACCGAGCTGGACTGCGCGAGCAATTTCCTCCTCAGTTGGTGGACGAGGCCTGGTTGGCGGCAATGTGTGGCGAGGGTTGGGTGTTGGTTGGACCCGTCGTAGACCGGCTAAAACAGCAGGGTTTCCTCGCCAATCTCGACTCGGCCGCAAGGTCGAACCACCGCCAAGCAATTCCGTTAGCGGGGTCATTGGCGGAGATTGCCAAGCAGCGGCTAGCTGACGGACAGCTGGATGACCTATGGACGCTGAAACCGCTTTATTTGCGTCCGTCCGCGGCTGAGGAGAAGGCTGCCTCCGCTTGACCCGTTTGAGGTCTAACCGTAGTTTGAGTGGCTCAATTATCGTGGAGGTTACAGCGAACGGTGCGGCGAGCAATTATTAGCGACATTCACGGAAATCTGGAAGCGCTTCAGGCGGTGCTTGCCGATATCCGGGATCAGAACTGCGACCAGACGTACTGTCTGGGCGATATCATTGGGTATGGTCCCAATCCGTTGGAATGTTTGGACTTATCTCGCCACTTTGATATGGCCATCTTGGGGAACCACGATCAGGGCGCGCTCTTCGATCCTGAGGGTTTTAGCAGTGGTGCCGAACGAGCTATTTTTTGGACGCGTGATCAGCTGGAACGCGAGGATGGTGATTCGGACAAGCATCGAGAACGACTGACGTACCTGGCTGAACTCCAACGAAATATTCGCGAACCAAGTTTTTTGTTTGTGCACGGCTCCGCTCGCAACCCTCTCAATGAATATGTGTTTCCTGAGGATATCTACAATCAACAAAAGATCGAGAAGATCTTCACGCTGATTGAGCGATATTGTTTTCAGGGACACACTCACGTTCCGGGCGTTTTTACGGACGCGGGCAAGTTTTATCATCCGGATGAAGTCGGTTGCCGCTACACACTTTCCGCGGCCAAAGCAATGATCAACGTGGGGAGTGTCGGGCAGCCGCGTGACGGAGATCCGCGATCGAGTTACGTCATCTTGGCGGGCGATGTCGTCGAATTTCGGCGAGTGGAATACCCGATCGAGCAGACGGTTAACAAGATTTATGCCATCCCAGAACTTGATGACTTCCTCGGCGATCGATTGCGTGAGGGACGTTGACCGATAATCGACTCCCAGATTCGAATAAGACGTTGTCGGCAGAACGTCTGACGGTGCTGACAAGCTCGAACACATTGTTTTCCTAGAAGGCCAACACTCCAGTGGACAAACGTTTTACGCTCTTTATTGTCATGTCCATGACGATCATGGTTGGGTTCGTTTGGCTCAACCAGAAGCTCATCGGCCCACCTGTGCCCGGACAGGGCGAGAAGGACGGCGTCGAAGTCGTTGAGGGCGGGGGCGACGGCGAGGGCGAGGGCGAAAAGGACGGTGCGGAAGACAATGTAGGGGCGGACGACGGCACGGCCGACAACGGCACCGGCGGTCCGAAGACGACCGATACGACCGACAACAATGATACCGGAGCGGACGAACCAGTCGTGGAGACCCCGTCGGCCTCACAGGAAGAGTGGGTCGTGGTCGGTTCTTTCACCGGGAAAAAACTGCCCTACGTGGCGTACTTCTCCAATCGCGGCGCCAGTTTGGACCGATTGGAATTGGTGGAACGCAATAAAG
>LWDU01000131.1_pt1 | contig 21294 bp, 12 predicted proteins | sample 727161 | NCBI WGS metagenome assembly LWDU01 (sample SAMN04566230, study PRJNA314399) | hydrothermal vent metagenome | isolation source: deep sea hydrothermal plume seawater | place: Mexico: Gulf of California, Guaymas Basin | collected 2004-07-11
GTCCATGTCGACCTCCAAGCCCGACACAGTGGGGCCTGGAAACCGACATTTCTAATGGTGAGAAACCCGACATTTCTACATTGCGTCTACAGGACAACGTCCGAGTATGGGCGTTATGTTAAATACCCAAGGGGAGCCCTGAACCGCCCCGGGATTGCCGGAGGCTCTGGCCCGCCCCGGGTTGAACGGAGGGAGTCACTCCGGCGAGGCAGCCACTGCCCCCAGACTCGCCCGCCGTCGCATTTCCAAGTCATCGAAATCGGAGTATGAAACCTAAGCGCCAACCCTCGACCATCGATTCGCTTCATTTCGCTCCTCGCGAACATTCTCCTCGGAAATGGGCCTGGCCGCTCACGTCCTTGTTTTTCATCTCAGCGCTTCCAGGCGGTGCATAAGATGCGGCTTGGATTGCGTTTCTACAGCGAGACATTTATTCGCATTCGGACTCGGGTTTTTCTGAGACCGAAATCCGGCATTCTTTCGATGCGGTGCGCGAATTCCAGCAGCTATTATGAGCCTGAGTTTTACAATTGGAGCCCCCAAAAAAAATGGAACGATCTGTTCTTGTAGTTGACGACGAAGCCCTAATCCGATCGACCATACGACGGACATTGAGGAAACATCAATACAAGGTCTTTGAGGCGGCGAGCTGCTCAGAGGCGCTAGAGATCCTCGACTCCAGCGTCGCGATCGATGTCGTCCTTCTCGATTTGAACCTTCCGGATGGTTTAGGTTGGAACCTGATTGAAGCCGTGCAAGATCGTGCGGACCGGCCTGGTCTGATCATTGTCACAGGTGAAGGTCGAGTCGGTCATGCCGTTACAGCCCTGCGAAGAGGGGCAAGCGACTTTCTGATGAAGCCGTTCACCCCTTCACAACTCGAGGACGCGCTGGCGCGTGCGCTAACCGAGCCCGCTCTGCGCGGTTCGATGCCATTGGCCCCCGAGCCGATTGATCTTTGGCGGGCGGACTATGCCCAGAAGATACTGGGGAACCATCCAACCGTACTCAGAATGCTCGAGATGATCCGACACATCTCGAGAACGACCTCGTCTGTCCTCGTGACGGGAGAGAGTGGCACTGGAAAAGAGCTGGTCGCGCATGCAATCCACTCCGGAAGCGAGCGAAGACAGCATCCGCTCATCGTCGTGAACTGCGCGGCGATTCCTGAGAATCTGATCGAAAGTGAACTTTTCGGACATAGCCGGGGCGCCTTCACCGGCGCGATGTCGGCCCGGAAGGGTCTATTCTTCGCAGCCGACGGGGGAACGATTTTCCTGGACGAGATCGGCGAACTCCCATTATCGGCACAGTCGAAGCTTCTGCGCGTGATTCAAGAACGCGAGGTGCTGCCACTTGGTGAGAACCATGCCGTCAAGGTCGACGTGCGAATCATCGCTGCAACGAACGTCGACCTCGAAGATGCCGTCGCTGAAGGGAGGTTTCGCGAAGACCTCTACTACCGACTCAATGTCATCCCCATCGAAGTTCCTCCGCTTCGTAGACGCCGAAGCGATATTCCTGATCTATTGGCGTCCTTCCTCTCTCGGTTCAACAAACGCCTCGGGTGTGAGATCGGGGGGCTCGACTCGGAGCTCATGGGGCGCCTAGTCGATTACGATTGGCCAGGGAACATTCGCGAACTCGAAAACGTTCTCGAGCAGATGGTGGTTCTTCGCGGTAGTGGACACCTCGGCATTGTCGATCTGCCAGAGCGCTTGGGCGTCCACTCCAAGCGGCGCTTCTCCCCGGGCGAAGTCTCACTTCCCGAAGAGGGACTTGTTCTTCGTAGTGCAGTCGAGTCCTTCGAGCGATCCTTGATCGAGCAGGCCCTCACGAGAGCTCACGGTAACACGGCAGCGGCCGCTCGATTGATCGACGTCAACCGCACGACCCTGATTACAAAGATCGGAAGGCTCTCCATCGATACGAACGGCGTGGACGGTTCGGGAGCCGAAGAGCGCGAGCCGTCAGGTCATTCCATGTCCGAGGTGCAACCTCGAACCAATCGGAAAAAGCAGCGAGTCGAAGTTCAACCCGTTGATGGATGCATAAAACCAGCATGGGGCTGATCGTCGAGCTGGAAATCACATCTGACATCTCTGACATCGCGAAAAGTGGATTGAGAGAATGTCAATAACGTCATGGTGCCTTCTCTGATCCTCCGCCCACTCTCTCGGTGGAGGCCGCGTCGTACGAATGACCGATAGATATTCGAGGGCTATACGGCTCACCTACTCGACCGCGACCGTCTGCGCTGGGCTCTCCTTCCTGCTTGGAGGCGTCGTTCTGATTGCATGGTGGTCGCATAACGCAGAATTAGTTCAGATCTTGTCTGCGTTTTCTTCCATGCAGTTCAACACTGGACTCTGCTTTGTCGTGAGCGGGCTTGGGTTGCTCGCGACCGCATTGGGCCGTTGGCGAATGGGTCTGACGTGCTGCGCTTTTCTATCACTCGTGGGGCTGGTTACGCTGGTTGAGTACCTGGCTGGCGCCGATTTCGGAATTGACCAATTGTCAATGACGCCCTTCACGACTGTAGAGACCCATTTTCCAGGTCGGATGGCACCCGATACTGCCGTCGGATTCGTCCTCGTCGCGATTGCGTTGGGAATGTTGGCGATGAGGAGTGATTCCGAAAAAATCGTAGGGATAGGGGCGATTGCCGGTTCGCTCGCTTTCAGCGTCGGATTTGTCGGCATTGCGGTCTACGTGGTGAGTGAGCAGGCGGGGGACGGATGGACTCGAATGGCGATCCATGCCGCGATCGGATTCATGCTTATCGGTATTGGCATAACAAGCCTCGCATGGTCGCGAAGCGTTTCGATCAGAATGCCTCTGCCCAGCTGGTTCTCTGCCGCCGTTGGCATCGGGACTCTTGCGCTGATGGTCAGCGCATGGGAGGTACTCGTCCTTTATGAAGCGCAACTCATTCGTGAAAACCAGATCTCTGGAGCACTTCCACATGTAGCGAACTCATTCCTCGTTCTGGGTGTGGCGCTTGCGCTGATGACTTCCTTGATCGCACGAATCGCTCAGGTTGAAGTCGGTCGGCGACTTCAACTCAAGGAGGCCAAGCAGAAGCTTTCGTCGGAGATTCATGCACGGCGACGTGTAGAATCGGCGCTGGAGATGAGTGGGGCCGAACTCGGCCGCTTCTTGGACAATGTGCCGATGGCAGTCATGGTCTACAACAGTCGAGAGGTGACTTTTGTAAGCCCGCAGTTCTGCAAAATTATGGGCTATTCCCAAGCTGAAATGTTAGGTAGGCCGCCGCAGGACCTGTTGTCGAGCGAGGCGGAGTATCGAAGAGTCAGTCAAGAGATTGTGAATAGAATTGCACAGGGCCGCGTTGGTAAAGTCGAAACGCGTGTGCCACGTAAGGACGGGACCGTCGCAACAGTATCGATTCACACGTCCCAGGTTGATCCGGAAAATCCTGATTTGGGATTCGTATCTTCCATAATAGACATGACCAAATTAAGGCAAGCCGAACGGGCCCGCGAGCTGCTGGGCAGTGCGGTCGAACAGTCCGAAGACATCGTGATGATTACCGACGCGTCGGGGTCGCTTGAGTACGTCAATCGCTCGTTCGAGAATATCACTGGCTATTCGAGCGACGAAATTCTTGGACAGAATCCAAGGGTTCTTCGGAGCGGGCTACAGAGCAAAGAGTTCTATCACGACCTCTGGAAGACGATCGCCGAGGGCAACGGCTGGAATGGCAGCGTCGTCAACCGAAAAAAAGGAGGCGAGCTCTTCAGTGTCGAAATGAGTATTTCGCCAATCCGCAACCATGCGGATGGAACGATGCATTATGTCGCCGTGCAGAGAGACGTCACTCGAAAGCTCGAACTAGAGGCGGAATTTCTCCACGCGCAGAGGATGGAATCCATCGGCCTTTTAGCGGGCGGCGTCGCCCACGACTTCAATAATTTATTGACCGTCATACTGTCTGCCTGCTCATTCATGGGAGAAGACATGGATGCGCTCGACCCGATGCATGAAGACTTGGAACAGATCGAACAAGCGGGAAATCGAGCCGCCATGTTGACGAGACAACTACTCGCCTTCAGCCGCAAGCAGCCGACCGATCTGCGGCCGATCGATCTGAATCAGACGGTTGAGGAACTGAGAAGCATGCTTCGGCGCCTGATAGGTGAGCACGTCGAAGTCAACTTCGTCTCGAGTGCGGAGCCTTGTTGGATCGAAGCAGACCCCGGGCAGATCGAGCAAGTCGTCATGAACTTGGTGGTCAACGCAATCGATGCGATGCCGGATGGTGGTTCACTCACGATCAAGACGACCCCACGCGAAGCCGAGAAATGCCAATTGCATTCAAGACATTCGAGTACAGACGAGCAGTATGTCTTGCTCGAGGTGAGCGATACAGGCATCGGCATGGACCCGGAAACAGCGTCGAAGGTCTTTGACCCGTTCTTCACCACGAAGTTATTCGGTCGGGGAACCGGCTTGGGACTGTCCACTGTCTATGGCCTCGTGAAGGCGCATGGCGGAGATATTCAAATCGATAGCGTAAAGGGAATGGGAACGGGCGTGAAGATATATTTTCCGGCGGTCGATCCGGCGACGATGGACGAAATTGACTGTCCAACGAGCATAGATTCAAACGGCACGGAGACAGTTTTACTTGTAGAGGACGATCCGGCGGTCCTTCAACTAACTGAACGGATTTTGGATCGAAAGGGATATCGAGTCATCGTGGCGGCGGACGGAGAAGAGGGGATCGCGGTTGCAGATGCTTACGACGGTCCCATCCAAGTGATTTTGACCGACGTGCGCATGCCCAAGATCGAAGGCGACGAAATGGCTACGGCGATATTGGCAAAGCGACGTGAGTCGAAGGTGCTCTTTATGTCGGGGTACTCGGAGAGCCCCATCAGGCTCAGCCCCGAGATTTCGAAGAAAATTCATTTTCTACAGAAGCCGTTTTCCGCGGACACTCTGGCGAAGAAGGTCCGCGATGTCCTGGATGGCGACTGAGACATCGACTGCTGAGTCGCGGTGATGCGATGCCTTCTTTCGGTGCGTCGTTCGAGATCGTGCGCGAGGTGACACGGAGGCAGACATTGTGCCCGAGTCGCTGAGCGATCATAGACGGGCGTTTACATCGGCATGACATTCTGGACAAGGACGGCTCTTCGCCATCCCTTCGGAAGTCCATACTATCCCGATCGACTCATCTGTAGCCCCTCCCGTCAGCAGAATTCGGACATTCAGAGGTCCTAAGCTAAGAGCCACTTACTACGACATGGGCCAGCGGGACCAGCGCGAGGTATGCGTCTCACACTACGATGATAGGGCGGGGACTCGGATCCGTACAGCGTTTCGATCCTTAAGCGAAACGTCCCCCAGCAGGCGGTCGCGCTACAGTACGGGGGCTCGAAACCGTTGATCATGCTGAGGAACTCAGCCGGGGATGGCATGACTCAAGACAGCCGCTGGCCAGCCGAGCGCGCTCACTCATGGATGGACAGCAGAAGCTGGCGCAATGGTTGTAACTTTTCGCCGAGCTCCGCTTCGAATCAGCTCGAGTTCTGGCAAGCCGAGACCTTTGACCCAGAAACGCTCGAGCGGGAACTCGACCTCGCGGCGGGCATTGGATTCACAAGCCTACGTGTCTTTCTACACGACTTGGTCTGGAGGCATGATCGCGACGGATTTCTTGCACGCGTGGATCGCTTTCTCGACATGACGTCGAGTCGCGGCATCGGCACGTTGATGGTTCTTTTCGATGGCGTATGGGATCCCTTTCCAAAGTGGGGGACACAGGCTGAGCCACGGCCGGGCATCCACAATTCACGCTGGGTGCAGAGTCCGGGAGCCGAAATCTTGGGTGATTTGAAGCGTCACGATCAGATGAAGCCGTATGTCCAAGGTGTGGTCGGATACTTCCGCGACGATTTGCGCATCGATGGATGGGATCTGTTCAACGAGCCTGACAACCTGAATTTCGCCTACCGCGATGTTGAAATCATGGACAAGCGTGAACGATCCCATGAATTGCTGATCAAGACCTTCGAGTGGGTTCGGGAAGTGAATCCGATTCAGCCTCTTACCGCAGGAATCTGGCTCGGTGACTGGTCGACGCACGAGAAGCTTCGTGACATAGAGCGCTTGTGTGTAGAGCAGTCTGACATCATTTCGTTTCATCACTACGGTGAACTCGCCGATTTGAGTTCAAGAGTCGAAGCCTTGCGCCGATACCGACGCCCATTGCTCTGTACGGAATGGCTTGCGCGTGGAATGGGGAGCCGCGTCGAAACGCACCTTGGATGGATGCGCGACGAAAGCGTGGGTGCTTATTGTTGGGGATTCGTTCAAGGTCGTACTCAGACCCATCTACCTTGGGATTCGTGGGCAAAGCCGGATCAAGGGGAGCCCGTGCCTTGGCATCATGAGCTGTATCGGCGAGATGGGACTCCGTACGACGATGCCGAAGTCGAATTCATCCGCAGCCTTGCTAAGTAGGTTCGCGATGTACGTTCAAGGAGGCTGCTGCCGTCCGAAAAGTGTGCTCGGCGCCAAGGTCAATATGCTTCCACGACAAACGAACGACGTCACGCTTCAGATCAAGCCTTCGTACGATCCCCCATCGATCTGAAGGTTCTGACCCGAGATGAATCCCGCCTGTGCGCTGCAAAGAAACGCGCATGCATCGGCGAATTCGCCCGGGAGACCCAGTCGGCCCGCAGCGATGCTCGAGACTTGTTGTGCGCGCGCCTCCTCGTAGGAAACCCCCGCGGCCTTCATGACGAATTGGGCCATCTGCTCCTGACGCGGCGTGTCGATGCGCTCAGGGAGCAGGTTGTTGATCGTCACATTATGTTTGGCCGCCGCCGCCGAGATCGATTTACAGAGCGCAGTGAGCCCCGCCCGCGCTGTCGTCGAGAGTGCCATCGGTCCCTTCGGAGTCTTCACCATGGCGCTGGTGATATTCACGACGCGACCGAAGCCGCGTTCCTTCATTCCCGGAAGCAGGCCGCGGATCATCATCGCCGGCGCGAGTAGATTCGCTTCGAGTGCAACGAGCCACTGCGCGTGATCCCAGTCTTCGAAGCGACCCGGCGGCGGCCCGGCATTGTTATTCAAGAGGATGTCGGCATCGGGACACGCGTCGATGAGTCGTTCCCGCTCGCTCTGGAGATTGAGATCGGCGACGATCGGCGTGACACTCACGCCACTGGCCTCTGCAATTTCCTCGGCAGTCGCCTCGAGCTTCGCCTTGTCCCGGCCGTTCACGATGAGTGACACGCCCTCGCGTGCGAGCGCCTCCGCACACGCCCGGCCGAGGCCCTGGCTCGATGCGCAGACGATGGCCGTGCGGCCGCGAATGCCTAGATCCATGGATGACTCCCTGTAGTGTCGGCAACGAATTCATCGTTGAGATCGCCGGCTCTGCGACGACTCGCCAGCCGGCTTCGGAGGATGAGACCGATCGAGTTCATCACAAAGCTAGCCGTGAGCCTTGTTGTACCCGTGGATGAGGTCGGCCATGTCGGTCGGCTTGAAGAAGACTTCGGGCTGATCAACGTCTCCCCAGAGCGACCAGCCTGGAGGATTCCAATCCACTACCTCCCACGCGTCGTCGTCTTCGATGCAATCCATGTCCGCGAACTGCTCAAAGTAATTTCCGGCGGGATCGCGCAGGTACCAGAACATGTTGCCCCCGATCGGATGCCGACCGGGGCCAGCGATCTGCGTTCCATGATTCTCCTTGAGGTACAGGGTCGCCGAGGCCATTACCGCATCAATGTCATCGCGCTCAATGGCGTAGTGATTCAGGTAGGGGACCGGAGCGGGCGCGAAGAGGAGGTTGTGATGGTCCTGGGAGCAGCGCGTGAAATACGCCAGGCCGCCCGCAACCTTGTCCGAGACCCGGAAGCCGAGCGCGTTCACGAAAAAATCGTGGGTGGCGACAATATTAGGCGTCCCGATCACGACGTGACCGAGGCGGCGCGGCGGACGCAGCGTGGGCTCCGTCATGATGCCGGGGCGCGCGCCCTTTCTCGGCCGATTGCCGGGCCGATTGACCGGTCGTGGCTCGGGCTCGGGAACGTCAGCGACCTCCTTGGGCTGGATGGTCACCGTGAACATGTTGACCGGATCGCGGGCGACGAGCTTTCCATCACTCGTTTCATGCTTGATCCCGATTCCGTCGAGGCGACCGGCGATCTCGCTAAGGTCTTTCTCCGAGTGACACGCGACGCGCATCTCGAGGAGCTGGCGATAGGGCGCCTCTTTCACGCGAATCTGATCCGGCGCCTCTTTGGGTCCCCAGCTGTGATCGCCGCCGACGAATCCGATGTGCTGATAAAAGTCGTCGAGGGTCTGTGGGTTGGGTACGCCAAGATCGATGCCAAGCAATCGGTGAAGCGCCATGAATGAAATCCTCCAGGGTGAGTGAGAGCGAAAGGCAGGGGAAATCCGGAAGAGGTGGGCTTGCCCTAATCTAGTCAAGTGTGTAACTTATTTCTAGTCAGATGTCTACCCGCTCTTTCCAACACCGGAAGAAGCCGCGGAGACCCGAGCCGAATTATGAGTGCAGCCGAACTCCCCCCCTCTTCCGGATCGCGAATCAAGGGCAGCGAAGCCGTCAAGACTGCTTTGATCAAGGCGGCGGCGGAGATGCTCGGCGAGGTCGGCCCCAAGAGCCTCTCGGTCCGCGACTTGGCCGAGCGCGCCGGCGTGAACCACGGCCAGGTCCACCACTATTTCGGGGGCAAGCGCGGGTTGCTCGAGGCGGCGATGCGCCACCTAGCAAAGCTTCACTTCGACCGTTCCCTCGAGCTTTCCGGTGGCGGTGCGGTTCCGCCCCCGCTCTCGCTGACCGAGGATCGCGCGTATTTCCGGGCGCTGTGTCAATCGGTCATGGACGACGACATAGAGCTCGTGATGACGGTCGACCGCGACGACGAGATCTCGGTGCCCCTTCGTGTCCTTCGCCATCTTCGAGAGACCCATCCCGAATCGAACGACCTCGACATCCGCGCACGTTTCGCGGCGCTGGCCGCGATGCAACTCGGATGGTTCGCCTTCGAAGAGCTGATGATGCTGACCTCGGAAGTCGCACCGGCCGAGGAAGATGATTTTCGCGAGCGCGTCAAGAGTTTCATGCAGCGCGTGATCGACCTCGGATTCGACTAACAGTTCAGCTATCCGGCGCATCGGCACCCGCTCGCGTCCACCAGGAGACCACTTCAATGTCCGACTCAGGATTTCTCGCTTCCCGCAAGCCCATGTCGATCGATGAGATCTACGAAGCGATCGACAAGCTCGCCCCCGAGTTCGAGGCAGAAGCCCGTAAGTCGGAGATCGAGCGACGACCGACGCAGGCCCTTGCCGACCTCATTCGCCGCGCGAAGATTCCGCTCGCGAAGCTTCCGAAAGCTGTGGGGGGCTGCGAGCTCCGACCCTCCGAGCAGGTGGACTTCTTTGCGCGGCTCGCCTATCTCAATCCGACCGCAGGTTGGCTCGCGTTCAACCAGAACGGATCACTGGGCGTGGTTGGGTCGAACTCGAGCGAGAAGACTCTGGAGAGAATCTTCACGGAACATCCCGTTCCGCTCCTGGCCGCAGTCTCCGCCCCGACAGGCCGGACCGAGAAAGTCGACGGCGGTTATCGCCTCAATGGTCGATGGTCCTATGCGAGCGGGATCACCTGCGCCGATTACGTATTCCTCGTGACGATCTGCAGCGACCCTGCCGGTCCCCTCGCAGTCATCGTCCCGACGAGCGAAGTCACGCTCCACGATGATTGGCATGTCGCGGCACTCCAGGGAACGGGGAGCGTCGACCTCACTGCCGAGGACGTATTCATCCCGGACGAGATGACGTTCTCACCCTTCGTTCAGCAACGCGGCGGCGCTATGTATGGGAAAATCGGCTATCGCGGCTACGTTGCCGGCGAGAATTTCGGTTTCACGTTAGGCGTCGCCCAGCGCATGGTCCGGGAGATCGCAAAGCTCGCGAAGAGCAAGAAGCGCGTACTCGATCCGACGACGGTCGGTGAGCGCGGCGCGTTCCAACAGGAGCTCGGGCGCACGGACGCGACGCTTCGCGCCGCGCGCGCCTATCTGATGGACGAGCTCGACCGGGGCGAAGCGATCGCGACCGAGACGGACGCTCCTTTGGCCGGGGCCGACCTTGCGCGGATCGAAGCGGCGGTCGGCTGGGCTACGGGCACAGTAATCCAGGCCTGTACGCAGCTCTTTCCGTATGCGGGCGCCGGTGCCCTCCACCTCGACAGCCCCATCCAGCGCGCCTTCCGCGATGTCATCGGTTCGGGTCAACACATCGTGGCCACCAACGAGACCCTCGATAAATGGGGTCAGGCGCTCATGGATCTCACCGATTAATGCCGGACCGATCCCGGGCGATGCGGCGGTGCGCACTCCGACTAGACCGGTATGCAAGCGGGTAAATGGGGTTCGACAGAGACCCGAAAATAGAGCATTCTGAATTAACCCGGCGGCGGCTCGCTCGTCGCCCTCGATCGAAAGGTAAACTGATATGGGATTCCGACTTGCGAACACCGACGGCCGCGCCGCTCTGGTGTTCGGGGACAACTATTACGACCTTGAGAAGCTCTCCGGCGGCAAGATCGGGAGCGATCCCATGGAGGCGCTCGCCGAGGTCGACACGCTGGGCGATCTATCCGCCGGCCTCGCCGAACAGACGCCGACCGGGCGACTCGAAGACGTTCGACTCGGATCCCCGTCCCCCCGCCCACGCAACTGCTACGGCATCGGACTCAACTATCGCAACCACGCCGAGGAAGGCGGGATGCCGATTCCGGATGCGCCGCTTGTCTTCACTAAATTCCCCTCGTGCATCGTCGGGCCCGACGACGATGTCGAGATGCGGAGCGATTACGTCGACTACGAGGGTGAGCTCGTCGCCGTGATCGGCCGCGGCGGGAAGGACATCGCTGTCGGGGACGGCTGGAAACACGTCGCCGGGCTCTGCGTCGGGCAGGACATCTCCGATCGCCCAGCGCAATTCGCTGCGGCGCCACCGCAATTCAATCTCGGCAAGTCTTTTGACACTTACGGCCCAATGGGGCCCATCCTCGTCTCGCCGGATGAGCTGCCCGAGGGCGGCGCGATGGAGCTCGTCACGAAAGTCAACGACGAGGTCCGACAGAAAGACAGCACCGGCGACCTGATCTTCGACGTGCCCACCCTGGTCTCGTACCTCTCGCATATCACGACGCTCAATCCGGGCGACGTGATCTTTACGGGCACGCCCGGCGGTGTCGGCGTCTTCGGCGGCAAGCTCCTGAAAGATGGCGATGTCATCACGACCTCGATCGAGGGACTCGGCACGGTCACGAATCGCTGCGTTCGTGTCGCCGACCACCCGCGCGCGGATGTCGTGCCGCTGCCGATCAAAAACGCGATGGCCGGCAAGTCGCCGGGCTGAGTTCGCGCGCTTTCAAGTGCGTCTCTCGAGAAGAGCAGGGCAGAGGCTCCGATGACAGGGGTTGTCCGCGGCATCATGAAAGACCGGGTGATCAAAGATCAGTACGGTTCCGGCTCTAGGTCGGGTTGGATTGTCCCGAGAAGGGGCTGTGTGCCTCCGATGGGGGCTACTTGTCAGACGACTAATGAGCGGTGGTCGAGAAAAAGGGACCTTCTTTTTCGTACTCCCTCTCCTCGCCGCCTTGTGCCACATGTCGTCCTGTTTTGCTCTGGATTTTCTCATCCGGGTTTTTCTTCCCCGAGTTTGATGGCCAATTACTCTGACCGCTGTTGGGATTTCTCGTCCTGCCCTTCACAGCTCTGATGTATGCCGTCTTTTTTAGATCCTGCGGTGGGTGACCTGGCCGGGTCAACCCGGGTGTGATCGCTGTCGTAGTGGCCGTCCTGCTCGATCTGGGTATCGTGCGCCGAGCCGCTGCTTCGCGGGACCAATCGAATTTTTTCCAGGACCTCTATGAGGAATTGAAATCATGAGCCGCCATCCGAATTTTCATCCGTCGCGCCGCGGGGCCGTGCCCAGCATTGCCGAAAAACTTCATCAGCATGCGATGGAAATTGAGGCGACCGGACAGGACATCATCAGCCTGCAGGTCGGGCAGCCCAGTACCGGCGCGCCGTTGGGTTCTCTCGAAGCTGTTCTGGCAGCCGGAGAGAGTTCGACGCTGGGCTATACGGGGGCTGCCGGTAACGAGGACCTGCGCGAGAGGATCGCGCGGCAATATGACGAGCTCTACGGCGTCTATGTCGACCCAGAGAACGTGATCATCAGTTTTGGGGCCTCGGGCGCGATGATTCTGGCAGTCCTGAGTTGTTTTGATGTGGGGCAGCGCATCGGTATACCGGCGCCGTTTTATTACGGCTACCACTACGCTCTCGAAACTCTCGGCGTGGAGTGTGTGCTCTTCGAGACCTCGATGGAAAACGGTTTCCAACCGACGATCGCCGACATCGAAGCGATCGAGGGCGGGATTGACGGCCTGATCGTGGCGAGCCCAGGGAATCCCACCGGTTCAATGCTCTCGCCTGAGGAACTCAAGAATCTGGCCCTCTATTGCGAGAAGGCCGGGATTCGCTTCATCTCCGACGAGATCTATCACGGTATCGTTTTCGATGACGAGACACCGCAGTCCACCGCATGCGCTTTTTCCAAAGAGGCGATCGTGGTCAACAGCTTCTCCAAATACTATTCGATGGCGGGCTGGCGGCTCGGCTGGATGGTGGTGCCGGACTATCTGCGGGAACCGATCACAGATTTGGCGCACAACCTCTACCTATGTCCGCCGACGCCCGCTCAAGTCGGTGCCTTACACGCGATTGATTGCCGCGAGGAACTCGACCAGCACGTCGTTCGTTATCGCCGCAATCGCGATCTGATTCTCGCTCGCCTGCCCCAGCTCGGCTTTGATCGGTTTACCACGCCGCACGGAGCGTTTTATTTGTATTGTCATGTCGAGCATTTGAGTAAAGACAGTGTGGCCTTCTGTATGGAAATGATGGACAAGGCTCACGTTCTCGTGGCGCCCGGGTCCGACTTCTGTCCGAAGGCGGGTAAACATTTTATCCGGTTGTCCTATGCGGGATCGACCGAGAGCATCGAGGCCGCCATCGACCGGATTGCCCGCTGGCGTAGCTGAAGGTGCTTGTTCGGCTGTAATCTGGACGCACAAGGATGAGCCAATCTCCGTATGATGGTTTTGTACCTGCCGGATGTGAGTGTCCGCTGCTTCTGGTAAATGGGCCCGAGACGGGGCTGATGTGCCTGATCTGAGGGCTACTTGTCAGACGACTACCGGTCGGTATGGAAATGATAATCAGATTCCGGGCGAGGCCTCGCCGATGACCACCGGGTCGACGGCGCGGGGAAGGCGCTCGGTCACGCCTACGGCGGAGGCTCACAGTATTTTTTCACCTGGATCGTGGTCATGCCGATCAGGATGGCGAAGAGGCCGACGACGAGCCGGGCGAGACTTCCCAGCGCGGGCACGGGGGCGGCGGGGGGCGCCTGGACCGTGAGGTTCAGCGTGGTCTGATCCTCGAGCGGCGGTGAGCCCGAATCGCGCACTCGGAGCGTGACCGGGGTTGTCGCGACATTCGAGACCGCAGGGGTCCCCGCAAGCGTCCAGGTATTCGAGCCCTGGTCCACCGGACTGCCCAGCCAGGCGGGCCCCGAGTCGAGGAAGAGGCTCAGCGTATCGTCCGCGTCGGGGTCGGTCGGGGAGACCGTCAGTACGTAGGCTACGTCCGCGGTCGCGCTCGACAGAGCCGAGAGGCCGAGCGCGGGGGCCTGGTTTACCGGGGTGATCGTGATGGCGAAGGCGGTCGTGGACACGCTCCCGCCTTGGCCGTCTGAAACGCTGAAATCAAATCCGTCCGAGAGGACATCACTCCGATCGTGCTGGTAGGAGACGTTCCCGGCGTCGATCTGTGCCTGGGTAAAACCGCTCGCGGGGCTCAGCGTGCCGCTCGTCGGAGCCGTGGAGACCGTGTACGTGAGCGTGTCTCCCGCGTCCGCGTCGGTTGTCTGAAGTTGGCTGGTGCCGATGACGCCGGTGGTGCCCTGGGCGAGGATGAGTCTCGTGTTGACCACGAGCTGCGGCGGCGTGTTGGGGGGCGGTGGCTGCACGTTCACGATCGAGGTCGAGCTGCCGGAGGCCCCGCCCGACGCGGTGAAGGTGCTCTCGAAGCCGACGACTTGGGCGATCAGTACGTCGTCGACGTGCCAGCCGTTGCTGCCGATGGTGCTGTCGGACGTCATCCTGAAGCGGATGAGCGCGTTGTTGCCTGCGAGGGACTGGAGGTCGACCTCGGTCTTGATATAGCTGCCGGAATTCCCGGTGAAGGCACCGCGTCCTCCGATGGGGCTTCCGAAGCCGCTGGAGACGGTGCCCGAGTAGCCGTTCAGCGTGATCGCGCTTCCGAGATCCGTCCAGTTCGCGCCGCCGTCAATGGAGGCCTCCACGACGCCGCCGTCGTAGGTGTTCTCCGTGTCGTAGCGGTGCCAGAACTCGAGGGTCGTGGTCGTGCCCGACAGGATCGCGACCGGCATGGCCGTGGCGACGAACTGATCGGAGAGGCTGGCGGGTTCAGAGGCGAACCACGAGTTTACGTCCGACCGGGGTTGGGCGGTGCTGAGACTCCAATCGAAGGCCCCTGCGTCGTGGCTCACGACCCAGAGGCTGCCGCCGCTATCCATGTCGTCTTCGAAGAGCGTGGCACTGCCCGGGTCCGCGGCCAGCAGGATGGAGAAGCTTCGCTGGATCACCTGGCCGGCGACGAGATCGGTCGCGGGCCAGGTGACGATCCCGCCCGACTCGTTTCCCGAGTCACTCGCCGAGCTGGCGACGTAGCTGCTGCCCTCAGGCACGTTGGCCGTGAGGACCACGGCCGAGAGCGTGGAGGCGGACGAGTTCGTGGCGGTCAACGTCAAGCTCGTGACCTGGCCGGCGAAGGGCGGGTCCGGAGAGAGCGCCTGCGTCAGAGTGAGGTTCGACGGGGGCGTGCACGTCGCACCCGACAAGATTCCGCGATCGCAGAAGGCAGTCCGGATGGCTGCGTCGTTCGCGCCGCCGCTGAGGTTGACGTCGGCCTGGAGTACCTGATTGGCGGCGTCGGTCATGCTCGCGTTGCACGGGACGAGGAAGTGGTGCTCGAGAACCAGCTGGTCCGCCACCGGGGCGCCCACGGCCTGCCGGAGGTCCCAGAGCGCCCTCGACCAGATCTCTCCGTCCGCATGCACGGAGCCGACGAGGTCGGTCGGATATTGTTTGCTGCCGTCGACGCGACGCAGACAGGGCGGGTTCGAGCTGCTTGAGGAAGAGGCGTCCCACTCACCGACGCACGCGGCGTTGCTGCTCTGGAAGGTCGCGTTGCCGGCATCTGCGAAGAAGCTGGCCGCCAGATAGTCGCCGAAACCTTCGCCCATCGCGCCCATCTGGCCGCCGCCCCAGCAGGCGTTCTGGTCGTGCTGGACCGCGTGCCCGAACTCGTGGGCGATGATGTCCCCGTCCTCGCCGTCGTCGACCCCGCCGTCGCCGAAATGGATGGCGTTGTCGCCGGAGGAGTAGAAGGACTGGTCGCCCGTGTTCCAGTGGGCGTTTGCGAGGGTGGGGAAGTCTCGGATCCCGTTGGCGGCCCCGACGTCGTCATCGAAGCCGAGCGAATGGAAATAGCGCTGGATCGCGTCGACGGTGGCGTAGATCACGGTCTGTTCGAAGCGGTCGTCGCTCCGGTCGTACTCGTAAACGCGTGTGACTTCGTCGGCGTCCGGGACGCTGAGTCCACCCGCCAGAGAGACGAGGTCGACGAATTCTCCGCGGAGCGTGCCGACGCCGGAATCGAGGCCGAGCAGGATCACGTCGACTCGCTCGGCGTTGAGCGCCGCCGACGTGGCGTCACTGCCGTCGGTGAGGCCCGTGTTGCCGGAGGTTTGGATAGGGTTGGGCTCGTAGATGAATCCACTGCCGGTGTCGAAGGCGATGCGATTTTCCTGGAACAGCACCTTGGCGCTCGCGTCGTCAACTAGAGTGAGGAAATCACCGAGCGGCTCGGCCGAATAGACCGTTAGTCGCCACGCCAGGCGGACCTCGGAGTTCGAGGTCGGGAACCAGACGGGTTCGATCTTGGAGGGCATGCGCAACGAGGTCGTCGCCGCGGCGTCTCGCGCGACGAGTTCCGCTTGTGCCGCGGAGAGCGAGGGGACGCTGGAGGGTGCTGCGTCGAGGGTTCGATGGGTGCTGTAGACGTTCGTGACTGTGCCGTCGGCGTTCTGGTTGACCGTGATGCGCGCGTCATGAACGGGCAGACCGGCGAGCTGCTGGTCGAAGAGGGTGCGGGTCCCGGCCAGGCCGTGCTGGACGTCGACGGTTTCGAGGCTCGTCAGTTCTTGGTGCAGCCCGAGCGTCTCGGCGTGGGCACGAAGAAAGCGACGGGCTCCCGACTCGCCGCGGGGCAGGGGCTCGCTCTCGCCACACTGGCTGAGGACGATCCGCCCGCTGCGCTCCACTTCCAGGTTGCAGGGGAGTGTCGCTGATCCGGACGGGGAAGACGGCGAAGCCGATGAGGCGGCCGACACGATGGAAGAGGTTCCGGGAGCGCCCGTCGGAGCGTGGCTGGCTGCCCGGGGTTTCGCGGACGCTCGTGAGGCCGAGGCAGCCGGTTTTCCGGACGCGGCCGGGCCGACCTCGGTGGGGAGCGTAGGAGGCGTCTCTTGCTTGGGCCACAGAACTCGAAGTTGCAGGCAGACCGCGAGGACCAATAGTCCCGCGCCCAGCCCGACCCATCGTCGCAGTCTCCGTCGCATTGCCTCGTCGCTCATGTTGGATCCAAATCTATTTCTTTCCGACGGATCGACACATCGGTCTTCGAACTACTCGTTCCATCAGCCTAACAGGGAAGCCCTTCGGCGCATTTCAGGAATGCGCCTAGCGTGCGCGCGTTTTGCATGCAATCTGCTTCTAGCGCTCGGCAGATCGAAGAGTGGAGGCCAGCAACGGCTGGTCCCACCCTGCATGACTGGGGTGAGTGCCCGGTCGCGGCGGATGGGGTCGGGGTTTGTACTCCGTCGGGGTGGGGCCGGCCAAGATCATTGCCCCTTTTCTCTACCATCGGTCAGTATGGATATGCAATTAGGTTCCGATCGAGACATAATCGCTCCGTTTCGGGCACGCTACTACGATGGAGAGCCCACACTTCAGCGAGCAGCGCCGATTCTCCCGCGTACGCCCATCACCCGACTCGACTCTTCGCTCGATTCCGTCCAGCCAACCAGCAGCCGTCCGGCATGGAGATCGGTGATGACCGGATAAGACGCCGTCCCGCCACCGCTCGGAACACTGACGATCGCGCCTTCGCCATCACTACGAAGTTCCTTCAGAAATATTCCGGTCTTTCCCCAACCGTCTTGTTCACTTGGCGGACGGCCCTGGAATGCCACGAAGAGCCTCCCTCCCACAACGGCGAGGGACGGATGATTCGCATCCCTCACTTCGGGCGCAATGGGTCGCAATTCCGAGAACACCCCGCCGCCCAACGAGCGCGAAGTAGTGAGCAGCGCCGGTACGCCCTCAGCCTCGGTGTACCAAACGACGTGAAGCACACCTTCGTGCAGCGCAACTGCGGGCCCCGAATGGGGGCATCCGTTGATCTGCCAGCCGGGGCCGGGTAGCTGGGGCCACTGTTCCCAGTGGTCACCAGCATCTTTGGACGAAGCCACTCGGATGCGGCGGACGTTTTCCGCGTCGGCGTCGCGCCAGGCAACGATCCAATCCCCATCGTTTCCGGCGACGATCGCTGGCCGACAGCAGGGGCAAACGTTGGAAGCGACGGCGACCGGCGACGAGAATTCCGAACCGCCATCCTGCGACCGACTCACAAGCAGATGGGCAGTCCCCGGTATCGAATCGCCTTCGGGGTGCTGGCCTAACCATGCGGCGAGGATCTCGCCGTTTTCCGAGACCTCCGCGTTGAAGAATGCCGGCGTGCCACGCTCGCCGGTCGTCACGCTGATAGGCGTTTCGAAGCTATTCAGGAAATCCTTCGAGAACGAAGTGCGGAGCGCGCGAACCCCACGCCCGACATCGCTCAGCCAAAAGGCGTGAAACCGCGAGCGGGGTCCCATGAGAAAGACCGGCGAGCCCTCCGAATGACTCATCACGCTGCCGGGTTCACGATTGATGCGCAGACGTTTCTCGAATACGTCGCCGCCGGAGTGCGAAAGATACAGATCTAAATCGGCGACTCCTCGTTCTTCGGATGTAACTAGGGCGAGCACTATCGCGCCCGAGGCGCGGACGGCGAGTTGCGGGTCACGATGTGGTCCGCTGGCGAGTACCCGAGGTGTCTGTTCGAATACGATTCCGATGTCTTGGGTTGTGGTTCGGTCCTGACAGGACAAGCTGAAGACCATAAGCAGGCAGCCCACGGTAGCGAGCCATTGGCTTCGGACCTCTAAAGGACACACTCGCTTGTGATCTTGTCCCGAACCGGCCTCAGCTTTAGTCCTACCAGTCAAATCGCACACCTCCCCAGACCTGGGCCGGCGCGCCGAGTGAACCGACTTGCCCCGTCTGGCCAGCCCTGTACGTCTTGTCGAAGATATTGGAGGCCTGCACGTAAACCTGCCAGTGATCAAGAAATGCACGTGACGCAGTGATGTCCATGACGAAATGGGACTCGAGCGGTTGTGTATTTCGATCATTCGCATAACGGCGACTCAAGTAGCGACCCCGCACCGAGAGCGTGAGTATTCGTGGGTCATCGTATCTAACGGTGAAGCCGACCATATGGGAAGGCACGTTTGGCAGTTTGTTGCCCTCACGGCTTGGATCGGGATTGTACTTTTCGATTGTTGCATCGAGATACGTGTAGGATGGCATCAGCGAGAGAACCTTGAATAGTTCCAGCTCGGCTTCGATCTCGAATCCTCGGCTGCGTGTTTTTGCCACGTTCTCGCGCTGGAATAGAGCATTGGGAAATGGGGCCTGTTGCACGAATGCAATCGTGTCCTTGAGCTCATTCCAGAACCCGGTTGCCCTAAGGCTCATAGGGCCGTGAGTCACATCCATTCCGAGTTCGCCACCAACCTTGAGAATCTCCGGCCCTAGCTCTGCATTCGGATTGAACGGAGTGTTGCCGGCGTAGAAGCCTCGATAGAGCTCATTTAAACTGGGGGCCCGAAAAGCCCTGTATACGGCCCCCCGCAGCGCGATGATCTCGCTCACCTCGTACCGCAAAGAAAGCCGAGGGCTCACTTCGAATTCGTTTTTGTCAGAGAAATGAATTCGATCGCCGACCTGGTCTTTTCTTAGACCAGCAAAGTTCCTCCAGTAGTCAAGTCGGATACTTGTGAGGACCTCAAGTTCGGGCAGAGGATGGAGCTCAAGCTCCATGAATGCGCCGATCGCCTGCTGTTTTCCTTCAGTATCGAGATCACCTGGGTCTACCCCATTGATGTTGACGATCGTTTGTTCGTTCTTCCCCGTGATATACCTGAAGTCTACCCCCGCGAGCAGGTGGGCCTCAGCCATATCAAAGCCCCGTGACCATTGTGCGCTCGCACCGATTTGACTCGAGGGCACCTTCTGAGTGAGTGCCAATGTTTCGCTGTCGCGATCCCGAGCGACTCGCGTGTTGGAGTTGTCAAAATCCTGGACCTCACCGAAGAGGGCAAGCTGGATTTCGTCCCCGTTCTCCATTTCGGCTCTAAGGCGAGTGGAGTAGTCCACCACATCTCGTTGATTGTCCGAGAGTCGCGTACCGACGTTTCTTTTTTCGCGAAAGAGAGTGCCGGTGAACGAGAGGTCGACATTCTCGGAGAATGCGTGATTGGCGCTTAACGTCCAATTGTGGTGTTCGGAATCGGCCTTCTGGTCGACCGGCCCTCGCTCCGAGCGGGGAACGACCTTGTATCCACTGGTATTGAAATAGTCATATTGAAGCGCCACAGTGGTATCACCGAACTGTTCGCTTCCATACGCATCGATACGAGTGGTATTTTGGCTGCCGTAGCTTCCATCAAGCTGAGCGGACCGGCCTTCGGCGGGACGCGTCACGATGTTGATGACACCGCCCATCGCGTAGGTTCCATAGAGACTCGATCCACCCCCGCGCACGATCTCGACTCGATCGATGTTGCGAAGCGGAATTTTGCTCCAGTTGACCCACCCCCCAAAGCCATCGTTCAATGGAATCCCGTCCAATAGAACGAGCGCGCGTGTCGCTCCGAGGCCCCGCAACGAGATCGATTGGGATGTCGGATGACTGACGATGCTGCTTTGCGCGGGAAGTCCAATCCCCGCAACGATCCGCAGGGCATCGTCCAGACTTTGGGCCGCGGTTTCCTCGAGATCGGCTCCGCTGATGACGGTCACACTGACGGGGACGTCGGACTTTAGGCGTTCTCGACGCGCTGCCGTGACGACGATTTCCTCGTAGTCGGAAATCGAGTTGGAAATCTCCTCGGTGCCAGCGGGTGAAGTCGCAGCCAACAAGCTGGACGCTATCGCTAGCGCACGCATGACTGAGGACGCGCCGATCGCATGGGTGAGTGAAGTACGGCGACGGGCTCCGCGCCGGCGCTTCAAGTGATCGACGGTCAAGAAAACCCCTAATCTGCGGCGTGGCGCACCGCAGAGTGATCAACAGCATCCCTCAGCCCAAACGAGGTGGAACGTTCGGTGGGTGAGTGAAGGCTCATGAATATCTAATCCACATCGGCGGGCACGGACGCGGGGAGTAGGAGAAAGGAGGCTCACTTTCCCAACGACCGTAGGTATAGATAGGACAACAAGATTCAGACCGAGGCATAATACCCCCGATTGTGGACGATTTAAAGCTTTCCCCCGTACGATTCGGATGCCGGTAGCTGCAGCCGATAGCCGGAGGCGAGCTGCGCGAACCTCCGGGCCCTCAGCGCACCGATCGTTCTCGACCCGCTTCGCAGGAACAAGTCCGCCAGATGAGCGCTCTGGAGCAGACCAGTTGATCAGAGCGGGAGGGACACGCCGGACCGGCAAGGATGGTAGAGATGGACGACCCGAGCGAACTTCCTGCGACCTGTTGGTTTGAACGATCGACAGACCTGCAGAGGCACCCTGCTCAGGCGATTCTGAGCGCAACGCTCGATGCACTTGTCGTTATCGATACAGCCGGTGCGGTTGTCGAATGGAATCCTTTAGCGACCGAGATATTCGGCTACGCCCGTGGACTTCACCCGGCGCTCTCATTCGGTCATCGCAACAGTTCAGCAAGTTTCTCTGATGGTTTCATCCATTCGAGCGTTTGTCGAGGTCGA
>LWDU01033694.1_pt1 | contig 21279 bp, 22 predicted proteins | sample 727161 | NCBI WGS metagenome assembly LWDU01 (sample SAMN04566230, study PRJNA314399) | hydrothermal vent metagenome | isolation source: deep sea hydrothermal plume seawater | place: Mexico: Gulf of California, Guaymas Basin | collected 2004-07-11
GGCCATGCAGTAGTTGCAATGAATGAAAAAGCTTCAGATCCTATACATAAAGCTACAATTATACCTAGGGGAAGAGCTTTAGGTGTAGTTTGGACATTACCAGAAAGAGATAAATACTCTCATACAAGAGAGTACTTGGAAGCTAACATATCGAAAGCCATGGGCGGTAGAGTTGCTGAAGAGATGATTTTTGGTCATGATAAAGTCACTTCTGGAGCTTCATCAGATATTCAAATGGCTACTAAACTAGCTAAAGATATGGTTACAAAATATGGAATGAGCAAAGATCTTGGTCCATTAAGTTACGGAGCCAATGAAGATGAAATATTTCTCGGAAGACAAATTACTAGACAAGAACATATGTCAGAGGAAACTGCAAAAAAAGTTGATACTGAAGTTAAAAAAATTGTAGATACAGGATATCAAAGAGCTAAAAAGATACTTACTGAAAAACTAGACGATTTACATAAATTGGCAAAAGCATTGCTTGTTTATGAGACTTTGAGTGGAAAAGAAATAAAAAATCTGATTTTACACAATATTGATCCTAAAAGAACAGAAGATAATGATGATAAAGAAGAGTCTTCAGCTTTAGGCTCACTAGGTTTAAAACCTAAACCTGCACTTTAACTTTTAATGAGAAAATATTACACAAGACCGTGTAATTTCTATTATGGAAATTACGCCAAAAATCTTGTTAAAATTAAAAAAGCCTTACCACTAGCGGGTAATAGCAATATATCTTTTGACCAATTGGAAATTTTTCAAAGAAAAATAGGAGGAGGTATAAAAAGTTATATATATTCTATAAATGAAATAAAAAAGCTAAATAAAGAAATAAAGAATAGAGTTAAAATTGATTTAAAAAGAATAACAAATAAAAGAAAAAGTATATCTCGACTTAAATTTGATAATCCTCATATAATAGGAGTCCTCAATATAACTCCAGATAGTTTTTCGGACGGAGGTTTATTTTTTGAAGAATCAAAAGCTTATGAACAAGCTAATCTAATGATTAATGCTGGAGCATCAATTATAGATATTGGTGGAGAGTCAACAAGGCCAGGTTCAAAACTTATTAATGATAAGGAAGAATGGAATAGAGTAGAAAATACCATTAAAAACTTAAAAAAAAATTTTTCAAATATAATTTTATCGTTAGATACAAGAAAATCGTATGTAATGAAAAAAGGTATAGAGTCAGGAATAAATATTATTAATGATGTATCAGGTTTAAATTTTGACAAAAAATCTTTTGATCTTATTAATTCAAAAAAAATCCCTTTTGTTTTACATCATATGCAAGGCACACCTGATACAATGCAAAATAATCCTAAATATGACGATGCATTATTGGATATTTTTGATTTTTTTGAAGAAAAAATTAATTTTTGTTTGAAAAAAAAATACAAAAAAGATTCTATTATAATTGATCCGGGAATAGGTTTTGGAAAAAACTTAGAACATAATTTAAGAATCATGTCAAAAATTTCTACATTCCATAGTCTGGGATGTCCAATATTAATCGGAGCTTCTAGAAAAAGATTTATAGAACATATCGTAACAAAATTTGATACCCCAGATCGTACGGGAGGCACGTTAGCATCCGTACTATATGGACTTTTGCAAGGAGTTCAGTTATTCAGAGTTCACAATGTTAAAGAAATTAATCAAGGAATATTAGTTTTTAATAAAATTTTGAATACAAATTAATTCATGGAAAATAAATATTTTGGAACAGATGGTATTAGAGGTACCGTCAATCAAGGAAATATCACAGGGGAAAAATTTTTTAAGTTTGGATTAGCTGCTGGAACCTATTTTAAAAATCAAGAGAAAGCTAAACAAATAGCAATAATTGCTAAAGATACAAGATTATCTGGCTATACATTAGAACCGGCTTTGGTATCTGGTTTAGTTTCAGGGGGAATGCACGTTTTTACATTAGGGCCTTTACCTACCAATGGACTTGCAATGTTAACAAGATCAATGAAGGCAAACATGGGAATTATGATCACCGCATCCCACAATCCTTATTATGACAATGGCTTAAAATTATTTGGTCCAGATGGTATGAAATTATCAGACAGGATAGAAAAAAAAATTGAAAAACTAATTGATGCAAAAAATACAAAACAACTTTCAAATCCTAAAATGTTGGGTAGAGTTAAAAGGCTCGAAGATGGTAATGATAGGTATATCGAAATATTAAAAAAAAATTTTCCACAAAATTTTAACTTAAAAGGGATTAAGATAGTTTTGGATTGTTCTAATGGAGCAGGATATATAGCTGCTCCTAAATTACTTAAAAGCCTTGGAGCAAAAGTTTTTTCGATTGGTGTAAAACCTAATGGTTTTAATATTAATAACAAATGCGGATCTACTTATCCTTCTCAAATACAATCGGTAGTAAAAAAATATAAAGCACATGTCGGCATCTCTTTTGATGGTGATGCTGACAGAATAATCATGTGTGATGAAAATGGAAAAATTATTGATGGCGACCAGATAATAGCAATGCTTGCTCGTAGATGGAAGTCAAAAAGAATTTTAAGGGGAGGTGTAATTGGAACTTTAATGTCGAACTATGGACTAGAAAGTTTTTTAAGAAATGAAAAAATTAAATTTTTTAGATCTAGTGTGGGAGATAGATATGTTAAAGAGAAAATGAAAAAGTTAAATTTTAATTTAGGAGGAGAACAATCAGGACATATAATTCTTGGAAAATTTGCAACAACAGGAGATGGTTTAATGGTTGCTCTTGAAGTTCTTTTTTCACTAAGAAAAGGAAAAAAAGCTAGTCAATTACTTAATGTTTTTAAACCTTTGCCGCAAATATTAGAAAACGTAACAGTAAAAAATAAAAATGTTATCAGTAAAACTAAATGCAAAAAAGCAATTAAAAAAGCAAATAAATTAATGAACGGATATGGAAGATTATTAATAAGAAAATCAGGCACAGAACCAAAAATAAGAATAATGGGTGAGTCTTATGATAAAAATTTAATTTCGAAGTGTGTAAAAATAATTAAAGGATCGATAAAATAGTGAAGCTTAAGTCAAAAGTATTAATAATTGCAGGTTCTGACTCTTCAGGAGGAGCTGGCATACAAGCAGATATTAAAACTGTAACAGCGCTTGGTTCTTATGCAACGACAGCGGTAACAGCGGTTACAGCACAAAATACTAAAGGAGTAAAAAAAATTATCCCAATTCCTACTGAAATTGTTCAAAAACAAATAATAATGATCTTGGATGATATTGGAACTAATGCTGTAAAAATAGGTATGCTCCATAACGCAGGCATAATAAAAATTATTTATAAAATTTTAAAAAAATATAAATCAAAAAATATTGTTCTTGATCCTGTAATGATTTCAAAAGGTGGAGCAAAACTAATTAGTGATAATTCAATTAAGCATTTAAAAAAATTACTTTTACCATTATGCGCTCTAGTTACACCCAATATTCCAGAGGCTGAAGTATTAACTGGATATTCAATTTCAACTAAAGAAGATATGATTAAGGCTGCAAAAAAAATCCTCAACATGGGATCAAAAAATGTGCTATTAAAAGGTGGTCATTTTAAAAATAAAATGATTTTTGATATTTTAGTTACGAAAAAGAAAATAAAAGTTTTTGAAAAAAGAAAAATTAGAACAAAAAACACACATGGCACCGGATGCACGTTGTCTTCTGCTCTTGCTACATATTTGTCACAAAGAAAAAATATATATAATTCGTGTAAAATGTCTCTAAGATATGTAGATGAAGCTATTACTTATGCGCCTGGATATGGAAAAGGTTTTGGACCGTTGAATCATTTAATTTCATTTAATTTAAAAAATATTAATGAATAACGTAGCTGTTATAGGATCCCAGTGGGGAGACGAAGGAAAAGGTAAAATTGTTGATTGGCTTTCAGAAAAAGCTGATGTGATAATAAGATTTCAGGGAGGACATAATGCAGGTCACACCCTTGTTGTAGACAATGTTACATATAAGCTAAAATTATTACCTTCAGGAATAGTAAGAAAAAATAAAATTTCAATCATTGGAAATGGAGTAGTTATAGATCCTTGGGCTCTTTTAGATGAAATTAAACAGGTGGAAAAATTGGGAATAAAAATTACAAGTAAAAATTTATATATAGCTGAAAATGCAACGTTAATTTTACCTTTGCATAAAGAGTTAGATGGAATAAGAGAAGATTCAAAAAATACGGATAAAATAGGAACAACAAGACGAGGAATAGGTCCAGCTTATGAAGATAAAGTAGGAAGAAGAGCAATTCGGGTAATGGATCTAGCAAACAAAAATAATTTGTCAAAGAGGATAGATATGATGCTATTTCATCATAACTCTATAAGAAAAAGTTTAGGAAAAGGTAAAATAGATAAGAAAAAATTAATTAATAATCTAGCAAAAATTTCTTCAAAAATTCTCAAGTATTCAAAACCAGTTTGGAAAAAATTAGAGGAATTTAAGAAGAAGAAAAAGATAATTCTTTTTGAAGGAGCCCAAGGTATACTTTTGGATGTAGATCATGGAACATATCCCTTTGTAACATCTTCAAACACAGTTGCTGGATCTGCGTTTGCGGGAACAGGATGCGGACCTGGCACAATTAATTATATTCTTGGTATAGTGAAGGCATATACGACCAGGGTAGGTGAAGGCCCATTTCCAACAGAATTAAAAAATGAAACTGGAAATAGAATAGGAAGAAAAGGCAACGAATTTGGAACAGTTACTAACAGAAAGAGAAGATGTGGTTGGTTTGATGCTGTATTAGTCAAACAATCTTGTTCTATATCTGGAATAAATGGAATTGCTTTGACGAAAATCGATGTTTTAGATCAATTCAAAGATCTATATGTGTGTGTTGCCTACAAACTTAATGGTAAGAAAATTGATTATTTACCAAGTTCTTTACAGGATCAAATTAAAGTAAAGCCAATATACAAGAGATTTAATGGGTGGTTAAAAAATACTAGAGGTATAAAAAAATGGAATAAACTTCCTAAAAATGCACAAAAATATATAAAATTTATTAAAAACTATTGTGGGGTTAAAATATCTAGCATTTCAACTAGTCCCAAGAGAGAGGATACTATCCTTCTTGAAAATCCATTTAAAAAATAAATTAGTTTTTTGGAAGTAAATTATCAGCTTTTGCTGCAGCTAGTATAGCTTTCTGTAATTTTTCAAAAGCTTTAGTTTCGATTTGTCTAATTCTTTCTCTGCTAACTTCGTACTTCTTACTCAAGTCCTCTAAAGTTGAAATATTTTCTGATAATCTTCTAGCTGTTAGTATTTCTTTTTCTCTTTTATTCAAAACACTCATCGCCTCATTCATTAAATCTTTTCTTTGATTAAGTTCTTGTTTTTCGGACAAAATTGTTTCATGGTCTTTCTTATTATCTACTAACCAGTCTTGCCATTCAGTTCCACCTTCATCTTTTACAGGGGCATTTAAAGATTTTTCTTTTCCTAACAATCTTCTGTTCATTGAAATAACTTCTTCTTTTTTTACATTTAGCCTTTTTGATATTTCTTCAATGTGTTCAGTTTTTAAATCATTAGTATTATTTATAGATAGTTGGTTTTTTATTTTTTTTAAATTAAAGAAAAGCTTTTTTTGAGCCGCAGTTGTTCCCATTTTTACCAAGCTCCAGGATCTTAATATGTATTCTTGAATTGATGCCTTGATCCACCACATTGCATATGTGGCTAATTTAAAACCTTTTTCGGGTTCAAATTTCTTTACAGCTTGCATCAACCCAATATTTCCTTCAGAAATCATTTCATTTACAGGCAAACCATATCCTCTGTATCCCATCGCAATTTTTGCAACTAATCTTAAATGGCTTGTAATTAATTTTTGAGCAGATTTTAGATCTCCTCTTTTTTTCCATCTTTTTGCTAGCATGTATTCTTCTTCTGGGTCAAGTAGAGGAAACTTTTTTATCTCGGTTAGATAGTTGGACAAACCTCCATCTATGGATATAGCAGGTAAATTCAAATTAATTGTTTTTGTTGTCATAAATACAGCTGTCTATTTATTACTAAATTATGGCAAATACAAGATGTCTAAATACTAACTTTTTCAAGGTTTTTTATCAATGCGTCAAAATCTGTTGGTCTTTTAGCTTCAAAGAATACTTCCTTTTATGTAACAGGGTGAAGAAATCCCAAACTTCTTCAAATATATTTTTCTTGTTTAAACATTGTGGAAAGATTTATAGATATAAATTTATTTTCTGATTTTAATTTTATTTTCATCGGTGTTTTCAAATTTAATTTTATCTTTAATTAAACTGTAAGGTCCTTGTTTAATTTCTAACATTTCCGCATCTTTCAAAACTTTAAACCCATGACCTCCATGCACTAACATAATTATGTCTTTTTCTTTTAAAACTTTACTAAATAAATACTTTTTAAATAGGTTGTAAAAGTCAACACGTAAAACTCCTTTCAGCAGTAAAATTACTTCTGTTGTATATAAAATTTTTGTTAATCTTTTTTTATGTAAGTGAGGCTTAATAATATATTTTTTTTTATGTTTCATATAACCAAATTGCTGAGTAGATTCGTTTGGTGTAAAAAAAGTTATTCCTTTTTTATTCCTATATTTCCCTCGAACAATTAAAGCCAACAGTTTTTTTTTGTGAATTATTTTTTCTATCATTAATTTAATTTTTTCTTCTAAGCAAAGTTGCAAATACCCTTAAAATATAAATTAGTCCATAATAAAAAAATTTAAGTAAGTTTGGAGCAGATTTACTTTCTTCTAAACTATCATCTTTTTTTTGAACATGTGGTATTTCTTTAATTTTAAAACCCTTTTTATAAGTATTGTATAAAAATTCCATAAAAAATTCACCATGGCCATATCCTAAAAAAGTTACTTCATCCATAACTTTACGTTTCATCAAAAAAACTGAATTTGTTAAATCTTTAATTGGAATTCTAAGAATCTTACTAGAAAAAAAATTAAAATATTTGCTTCCCAAAGATCTAATTAAAATTCTTTCATCGCCACCACCCTTTACGAATCTTGATAAAGTTATTAAATCATTTCCTGACTCTAATTCTGAAATCATTTCATTAAATCTTGGTGCCAATTCTTCCATATTTGTATCTACCCAACCAATATAATCACCTGTAGTTTCAATTATCCCTCTAACAAAAGCTGACGCTAAACTTCGACTTTTTTTTCTTAAAACAACTTTATACTTATTGTTATGATTTAATCTTTTTATGATTTCTACTGTTCCGTCAGTAGAATTATCATCAACAATAATTATTTCTAAGTTAGGAATATTTTTTTCTAATTTAGAAATTGTATTCTCTAAGTATTTTGCCTCATTATATGTACATAATATAATTGAAGTTTTAAAAGACATTATTTTTTATTTAATTCAATTTTCAAATCATTATCCATCATAATGGATATTAATTTATCTAAACTTGTTTTATTTTTATAATTAAATACTTTTTTTGCCTTATTTGTATTTCCAATTAAAGAGGTTATTTTTGAAGGTCTTAATAATTTTTTATTTATTTTTAAATAATTTCTGTAATTTAAACCGACATATTGAAAGCATTTTTTAGCAAAATACTCAACACTATGACTTTTCCCAGTTGCGATAATAAAAATATCTGGTTTAGCAAGTTGCATAATTTTATATGCAGCTTCCATATAATCTCTAGAATATCCCCAATCTATTTTGGCTTTTATATCACCTAAAAATAAATTTTTTTGCTTTCCATAATATATCCTAGCAACTGCTTTTGTTATTTTTCTTGTAACATATTCTTCAGGCCTTATTTCAGATTCATGATTATAAAAAATAGCACCATAAATTTTTAAACCATGTACATCTCTGTACATTTGACAAGCGTAGTAAGAAGTTACTTTTCCAAGCGCATATATACTTAATGGAAAAAAGTTTTCTTTTTCGGTTTGTTTTTTTTTATGGCTGTTTCCAAACATATTAGATGAAAAAGGTTGGAAAAATTTTGATTTAGGTGAGCAATTTTTTATTATATCTAAAATTTTTACTACAGAACCGCCAGTCACATCAAAAGAATAAGAAGGAACCTCAAAACTCCATTTTACATGGTCTTGATCAGCAAAATTATATATTTCATCAGGCCTTATTTTTCTAATAATTTTTTCAATTGAGATAAGATCTAATAAATCGCCATGATGAACAAAAAAATTTTTTTTTTCAATCAAATTTTCAATATTAGCAAAGTTTCCTGTAGCTGATTTTCTAACTAGACCGTGAACAAAATATTTTTTTTCTAGCATAAGTTTTGCCATAAACGAACCATCTTGTCCCGTAACACCTAGTATTAAAATTTTTTTCTTTTTACTCATTAAATTTAATTAATTTAAATTTTGGAAAAGGAACAATAAAAGAACCTCCTTTTTTTAACCACTTTCTTTCTCTCTTAATAAACTCTTTAATGAAACCCCATGGAGTCACAAAAAAGTAATCAGGATTTAATTTTCTTGCCATTTTTTCTGTAATGATTTTTATACCAGTCCCTATAGTATATTTATTCCATTTTTCAGGGCTTCTCTCTGCTGCAAATGGGATTTTTCTTTGATTCAAATCGTAATATTGTAAAACAGTATTACCTTTTGTAGAAGCTCCGTATAAATATATCTTTTTTCCTTGTTTTATTTTTTTATCAATAAAATTAGTTGTTATTTTTTTATTTATTTTTACTCTTCTTGCAAAATCTTTCATTGATTTTAATACGTTTTCATTTCTTAGATTAATGCTGCCTTTTTTAAATTTTTTGCAATATATACGATAACTACCACCATTAATATCGTTTTCTTCAATCTTAAAAATTTCTAAGCCATTTTTTTCAAACAAAAATTTAAGAGATTTAAGTGAATAAAATTCAATATGTTCATGGCAAATATTTCCTACATCATTCTTTTCAATCATGGATTTTAGACACATTAATTGTGCTATAAATATACCTTTATCATCAAGACAATCCGCAGCATCTCTAATAAATTTATTTGGATCTTCTAAATCATAAAACATTCCAATAGCAGTTATAATTTTAGGTTTTTTTAATCTATTTTTTAAAAGAACTTTATATAATTCTTTTTTGTCCCAAAAATTTTTAATTGAAAAATGGCAGTTTCTTTTCAAATTTTGCTGCAAATTCTTCGCAGGTTCACAGCCTATAGTTATAAATTTTTTTCTTTTATAATAACTTAACAAGGTTCCATCATTAGCACCTATATCAAGAACAACATCTTTTTTATTAAGTTTAACATGCTTCAAACTATCATCGAAAATATTTTTAAGTCCTAACCTCATAATTTTAGTTACTCCAGATCTATACCAATAAAATCTTCTATACATAATTTCTTGGGGAGCTATGTGTGATAGTTGAATTAATGAACAGTTTTTACAATATAAAAGGTTTAAAGGTGCTTTTATTCCAGTTTTGATATTTTTTTTATTAACAAAATTGCTTACAAATAAATTGCCTAAAGAAAATATTTTCTTAATTTTTTTATTTTTACAAAGCAAACAATGTTTTATTTTTCTAGTTTTAAGTTTCATATAAACTATTTATTATTAACACCATAAATTGAAAACCCTTTATTATCATTTACATAATAAGATTCTATAAGCTGAACATTTTTAAGAGATTTAAGAATATTATTATTGCAATTAACAAATATTAATAAAATACTTTTTTTATTATGTACAGAATTTATTATCTTTTTTATCAAATCTGTAAAAATTATATCATCTTTTATCGGTTGATTAAAAAAATAACAATCTGCTTCGTATTGCAAAAAATCAAATTTGATAAAATCTGCTTGAAATAATTTTATATTTTTATGAATTTCTATATTTTTTTTACAGTGTAAAAATTGCTCTTCGAAATACTCAATGCCGATAAAACTCTTGTTTAATAAATTTCTACTAAAAAAATCAATTACTCTTCCAGATCCGCACCCCATATCCAAAAATATCTTAAAATCCCTATCTTTAATTTTTTTTTCAATTTTATGTAAGAAATAATATGGACAAGGTATATTGTCGGTCATTATGTTGTTTTTTGAGAAAGTAAACTTATTGCCTCTATACCCTTTAATTAAATATATTAATTCAAAAAAAATTATTTTCATTAATGAAAGTCTATAACTTTCTAATATTCTTAATAAATTTTTAAATATCATAGTAATTTTAATAAAATTAATTTTACTTTAATTTAATATGATGTAAATTAATACCAGTCTTATGAATAACGATAATAATAAAGCTGGTTTAAAGAGATTTATTATTAAATTAGTTATGGTCACTTTTTCAATAATTGTAATCATTAATGTCACTTACAATTTAATTTTTGCAGAAAAATTTGAAAATATTAATAAATTGCTACAACTTGATAATAAAGAAAATATTGAAATTATGAAAGATAAAATGAGAGAAGAAATTAGAGGAGGTCTTGCTAAAGATAAAATATTTAACGAAGAAGATAAAAAGCTTTTATACCAATTTTATTTAAAAGTTAAAAATGAATTTAAAGAAATTCAAGAAAAATGAAATTTTTTTCAAATTAATGGATAAAAAAAGCAAACAATTCTACTTTTTTTTTTATTTTCTTTCTCTGCGTATTGCGCAATAATTATTGGTACGTCTTGGGACGAAGGTTTTGCTTTTAGACAAGGCAAAAGCACTTTAGATTATTTGTTTTCACTGGGAAGAATTGATGAATACTTTTGGGGCAGAGAATATTATTCGGGAATTTATTGGTCTTTGCAATATCTCTTAACAACAACACTTCCCTTAAAGTATCAGATAGAAACAGGTCATTTAGTAAATTTAATATTTTCATTAGCTACAATTGTTGGAGTAGGGCAGCTTGGTAAAGAATTTTTTAACAAAAAAGTTGGAAAAATAATATTTTTAATATTATTTTTTTATCCAATTTTTTTTGGCCACATGTCAATTAACTCTAAAGATACGATCCTTGCATTTAGTCACATATGGATTGCTTTATTACTCTTAAAATATTTAAGAAAACAGCATTATAAAAATAGCACAAATATTAATCATTATGTAATAAGTATTGGAGTTCTTGCCGCTGCAGCTACGGGTATACAAATATTTTTTCTAGGATCATTAATTCCATTTTTTTTATTTGCTTTGCTTGAAATTTTTTTCTTTAAAAAAATTATTAATAAAGATTTTGATAAAAAAAAATTTTTATACGATTTAGTAAAATGTTTTTTAGTATTCTATTTCTTATTAATTTTTTTTTGGATAGATGTCCACTCTAATATATTAATTTTGCCATTTAAAATTTTTATGGCTGCCTTGTCAAATACATATATGACTGGCTGGCCTTTTAATTTGGTAAATGGAGATTATTATTTATCACATGAGGTTCCTAAGTTATATTTTTTGATAAATATTATTTATAAATCACCAGAATATTTATTAATAACATATCCATTCTTTTTTATATTAATTCTTAAATCCAATGCTTTTTTTAAAAAAGAATTTATTTTTTTTAATTATAAAATATGGTTAATTTTTTTCATATTAATTTTCCCTAACTTAGTTTCATTTATCATCCCATTCCCATTATATGATGGAGCAAGATTATTTTTATGGATCTTGCCATACTTTTGCATAATACCGGGATTAACGATTTATTATTTGATTGAGAATTTCAATCACATTAAGTCAAAACTAGCACTATTTTTTTTACTACCCTGTGTCATTTATTTTTTATTTAATTTTTTTATGATCACTCCTTATCAGTATACATATCTCAACATTTTTAATGCTGAATCAGAAAACAGATACCGAAAATTTGAAAATGATTACTGGGGAACTTCAATTAAAGAACTTGTAAAATATGCTAAATTTGAAGATAAAAAAGTACTAAAAATATCTACGTGCGGAATAAGTTCTAATATTGCTAAATTTTATTTAAATAAAAAGAGAAATGTATTTTATAAATTTGTTGATTTTAGAGAATCAGATTATTTGATCATGACAAATAGAGTTACCAGTGTAGTTGAAAAAAACACAGGTTCAGAAAAAATGATTAATTGTTTTGATAAATATAAAGGTAGTAATATTTCTGCAGTATCAAGAAACGGCTTAGTTTTATCAGTAATTAGAAAAGTGCATTAAAAATATTTCTAATTAGCTAATGTTTTGTTTATAAATAAATTATCGGAAGCTTTAAGACCACTTAAAATGCTAAAAGATTTAATTTGATATTTTTTTTTTAATTCAAAATTATAAGAATTTAAAAAATCAATTACACTTTTTTCTTTTTCTAAAAATCTTTTTTTAGTTTCAGATATTTCAGTATAAATTATATTGATTTTATTTTGCTCTAATAATTTTTTTGCTCCTTTTAAAACATTTAATTCATTGCCTTCGGTATCAATTTTTAGAACATCAATATTATTGATTTTTTCTTCCAAGCAAAAATTATCTAAGTTGAAGTATTTGCATAAAAATTTTTCTTGTATTTTTCCATTTTTTATCATCTCTGAATGTTGTGTTTAAGCTAGATCCCGATGGTTCAAAAAAATTATTTAAATAAAATTTTTTTTGAGAATTAGAATTATCAAGAGCCAAATTGAAATATTTAATTTTTTCATTTTGAAGAATTGATTTCAAGTAATCTTTAGTAATTGGGTTAGGATCAAATAGAAAAAAAGTTGATTCCATTCCTAATTTTTTCTCATTTTTAATAAAATTTTTAGTAAAACCTCCCCGAAAACATCCAATATCAAATACTATTTTATCTCCTTTACTTGAATACTTTAGTATTTCTTCCTCAACCTCATTCATAAAAATTTTGTTTAATAAATAATAAATTATGCTCTGCATTGATCTGGTTTTTTTAAATTATAATTAATAATATATATATTCTCTATTTAACATTAAGGATAGTTAAATACTTATTTTTTCAAGATTTCTAATTAGTTTGTTAAAATCATCAGGCCTTCTTGCTTGAAAGAAAATTTCCTTTTTTGTTGATGGATGAATAAAACCCAAACTTTTTGCGTGTAACGCCTGTCTATTAAAATTATTTATTTTTTTTTCTATATTAAAATCAATCTTTTTAAACTTTCTTTTTGATTTACCATAGGATTTATCCCCTAAAATTGGGTTGCCCTTAAAATTCATATGAACTCTTATTTGATGAGTTCTTCCTGTTTCTAGCTTGCATTCTATGAGACTAATTTTAGGAAGATTAAAATTTTGAAACACTTTCAAAGTTTTATAATTTGTTATTGCCGTTTTGCCTTTTTCTTTTCTTACAGCCATGAGCTGTCTATTTTTTATACTTCTAGATATTTTTTCATTTATTTTTCCATTTTGTGGTTTTAAGGAACCCCAAATCAGAGCTTCATATACTCTGTTTATTGTGTGATTGCTAAATTGTTCAGATAAATTAACGTGCGCGTTATCATTTTTTGCAACAACAATTACACCACTTGTATCTTTGTCAATTCTGTGAACTATGCCAGGTCTTAATTTTCCACCTATATTTGAAAGATTATTTTTGTATTTAAATAATAAACCATTAACTATTGTTTTATCATAATTACCTGCGCCAGGATGTACTACTACTCCAGGAGATTTATTGATGATTATTATATCATCATCTTCATATAAGATATCCAAAGGGATTTTACTTGGTTTAATCGATGTTTCTTTTGCAGCGGGGAATGTAACTTTTATTTGATCTTTTTCTTTTATTTTTTTTGAAGAATTGACAATTATAATATTGTTTAATTTAACCTGCCCATCATTTATTAAGTTTTGCATTTTAGTTCTGCTGAATTCTTTTAGCTGTGTTTGCAAAAATTTATCAATTCTATATCCATGCCAATTAAGTGGGACCAAGGCATTAAATAAATTTTTTTTCATTAAATATATTATATACTGTATAAAGCTTATTCTAAGCGCTCGTAGCTCAATTGGATAGAGCGTCTGGCTTCGGACCAGAAGGTTGAGGGTTCAACTCCTTCCGGGCGCACCAGAAAAGTTTATAATTAATTACTAAATTATCCATCGTTTAAGTTTTTCTTTATTTGCAACTATATATTTAGGAAAAGTATTATCTATTTCAATTTTTTTATAAGAAAATCCCAAATCGAAAATATTTTCCTGCATTTTAATTTTTTCCTCAATGTTTTTTGAATTTGCAAATTCAGGTATATTATGTTCTCCGTGGGAAAATGAAGCAATTTTTTTCAATAAGTTTTCAGGACTTTGCAAGTATGAAAAATGCCAACCACCATCTTTAATAATCTGGAAGTCTCTTATTTTATCAATTCTCCAAAAAGGATATTTTTTGAATTTTAAATCTCGTAACCATTGTGGAGATTTAAGATTTTTTTTTAAGCAAATTTTTGAACCATACCAGTCACCTTCGGTTTCATTTAATAAATTTAATTTATAATCAAATTTTTTCTGACAAAATACTGCATACCTATTTTTTTTATTAAAAAGATTTAGTTTGTTTAAATCTGGAATTTCATCAACGTCGGATATAATTACTAAATCATTATCGTTAGAATTTTTTAATCCTTTCATAATAGAGTTTCGTTGGTGTCTTTCTACTAAAGAGTTTTGACCTATATGTGCTTTTTTTACGCTATCCAAGGTATCTTCAACTGCTATGTAGATAATTTTTTTCTTAAATTTTTTGAACTTTTCTATATCAAAATTTAATTTTTTATCTCTCCCCTGATGATCAGTTGTAGATTCAACAATTACAAAAAAATCAACAAATTCATCTAATATATTAAGACGTAAATCTAATACGTTTTCTTCGTTAAAGAACTGGAAGCAATCATAAATTTTCATTTTTTCTTATTCTCCCATATTAACCAAAGTGCCTTTTTTGCGCGCTCCATAAAAAGCTAAATAAAAAATTATAACAGAAAATATAAAATAAAATAAATTTAAAGCTAACGCAGTCATAATGTTTTTATAATTTACTACATTATTTACTAAAATAGATCTTGCTTCCTCAAATATATAAACCAATGGCAAAGCTTTAGCTAATATTTGTAACCAATCTGGTAAAATTGATAATGGATAATAAACACATCCTAAAGGGGCCAAAAGAAAAAGTGATGACCATGCTGTATTTTCAAAGGCTGGACCAAATCTCAAAAGACCAGAGGTAACTAGCAAACCTAACGTTGTTCCAAAAAGATACAAACTTAAAAAAAGTAAAAACAGTGGTGGTCCCATTTTTAATAAAGAAACTCCGAAGAGTGGACTCATAAGAATTATTGCTGGAATTATTCCAATTAATGTTCTTAGCAAAGCCGTAGATGTCAGCGCGGCTATAATTTCACTTACCTTTATTGGAGCAACAAATAAATTAGTAAAATTTCTACTCCAAATTTCTTCTAGAAATAACATATTAAAGCTTATGCTTGACCTAAATAAGAAGTCATAAAGAATTGCACAGCTTAAAATTACACCAATAGTATTATTGTAATAATCGCTATACATGGTGAAAAATTGTGAAATAAATCCCCAGAGAATTATTTGAATTGTTGGCCAATAAATCAGATCAAGGATTCTTGGGAAAGAACCTTTAATCACATAAAGATGGCGAATAGACAACGCATATATTCTGTGAAATTTCATATTATTCCCTAACTATTTTTAAAAAAGTTTCTTCTAAATTTTTTCTTCCATGTTTATTTATTAAACTGCTACATATTACTTCATTACAAAGTCTTTCCACTTCATTCATGTTGTGTGAAGCTAATAGAATAGTTGCACCTTTTTTTGATGCAAAATCTTCTAAGTAGGTTCTAATATAATCGCCTACATCTGGATCAAGGCTTGCAGTTGGTTCGTCTAAAAGAAGTATTTCAGGATCATTAATTAATGCTTTGGCCAGAGAAACTCTATTTTTTTGTCCAGAAGAAAGTTCACCAGTTTTTCTTTTTTTGAATTCAGATAAATTTAATTGTTTCATTAAATCAGAAATTTTATCTTGTAAATTGTTCACACCGTACATTTTTCCATAAACTTTAAGATTCTCTTCAACAGTAAGTTTTTTTGGCAATTCAACATATGGAGAAATAAAATTCATTTTTTCCAATATTTTTGTTCTATTTTTTTCGCTTTCTATATTTTGATCGTTAATAAAAACAGCTCCGGAAGAAGGTTTAATCAATCCTAACATCATACCTATCGTAGTTGTCTTGCCACAACCGTTTGGACCTAAAAGACCAACTATTGATCCTTTGTTAATTTTAAAGTTAATATTTTTGACTGCTTCGATGTTATTATAATGTTTGCTCAAATTTTTTATTTCAATTGAGATTTTATTCATTTATTTGATGCCTTCTTTAATCTATCATTTATCGCATAACCAATCCCTTTATTTGGTATTTTGATTACTGCAATTGATTCAAATTTTCTTTTTTTGATTTTCCTCATCGTTTTATATAAATTATTTGCGGCTTCTTTTAAGTTTCCTTTTTTACTGAGATTAAAATAATTTTTTCCAATTTTGAATTTTTGACCAAAGCCAATTAAAGCCTGTTGTTTTTTCATACTCTTTTTGTTCATTTCCAAAGGTATTCCTGGCGAATAATGAAGCTTGAGTTGTCCCGGAGCATTAATTTTTTTAAAATTTTTTTTAATTTTAACTTTTTTCTTTAAAATTTTTTCAATTTTCTCTTTAGTTATTTTACCTGGTCTCAAAATAGATGGTTTTCCCGTTAAATCTATAATTGTAGATTCAAGTCCAATTTTGCACTTTCCACCATCCAGTATTATTTTAATTTTTTTTCCAAATTCTTCAAAAACATCTTTCGCACATGTTGAGCTTAGCCTAGTTGAAATATTTGCACTTGGAGCTGCCAAAGGTTTATTTGTAATTTTCAAAATATTTTGAGCTATTCTGTGTTTGGGAAATCTAATAGCTACGGTCTTTTTTCCAGCAGTAGCAATTTTACTAATTTTAGACTTTGAATTTTTCTTCAATATGAAAGTGATAGGTCCTGGACAAAAAGCTTTATATAGTTTTAATAAAGAACTATTATAAATTACATCGTTTTTTATATCTTCTAACTTTTTATAATGGATTATAAGAGGATTAATTGGAGATCTTTTTTTTAATTTAAAAATTTTTTTAACGGCACTATTGGAATATGCGTTTCCAGCTAGTCCATAAACAGTTTCTGTTGGTAAACCAATAACGTTATTACTATCTATGATTTTTTTTGCCTTTTTCAGGTTTCGAGAATTTGGCTTGTATATATTTAAATAGATATTTTTCATAATTTAATTATTATACGGATATATTATGAAATCAAAAAAAATTCCAGCCGATATAAAATTAAAATCAATAAAAGAGGCACAAAATGAAATTAAAGAGATTATTACAAATTTAGAGAATAGTGATACTAATTTAGAGGAATCAATGGATAAATATAATAGAATGATGCATTTAAATGAACATATTAGTGAAAAATTTAAAAAAAAATTAAAAGAAATTAGAAATTCTAATTTTAAAGATAAAAGAAGTCTTTCAAATAATAAAGACTAAAGAGTTGGTGAAAAAATTTTTAAAACAATTGGATAATATTGCTAAAGATACAAATGCTTTTTTAGCTAAACTACTTTTAAAAAAAAATAATCAATCAAACTTGGTTCTGCCAATGAAATATGGAGTCTTTTCAGGCGGAAAAAGATTCAGATCAGCAATTATAGTTAATACTGGAAAAATTTTTAATATAGAATACAAAAAACTAATTGTACTAGGCGCTGCAGTTGAATGCATTCATTCATATTCATTAATACATGATGATTTACCTGCTATGGATGATGATGATTTAAGGAGAGGCAAACTGGCTACTCATAAAAAATTTAATGAGTTTACCGCAATCCTAGCTGGCAATTCTTTGCTTGCATTAGCGTTTGAGATTCTTTCTAGTAAAAATTTAGACTTTCCATTTAAAATAAAAAATGACTTAATAGAAACACTAGCTGTTTATTCAGGTTTTTCTGGTCTTGCGGGGGGTCAATATTCTGATCTTACTTACGAGAATAAGAAAATTTCAAAAGCGAAAATTATTGACATGCAAATAAACAAAACTGGAAAACTATTTGCATTTTGTTGTGAGTCTGCTGGGATTGTTAAAGGGTTAAATTATCAAAAAAGGAACATGCTTAAAAAAATAGGTTTAGATATTGGATTATTATTTCAAATTACGGATGATTTAATTGATTATAGAGGAGATACTAAAATTGCTGGAAAACCTACAAGAAGAGATAAAAGTAAAGGTAAAAAAACATTAATTAATCTTATGGGATATAAAAATACTTTAGATTTTGCAAATATATTAAAAAAAAAATTAACCATGAATATTAAAAAATATGGCATTAAGTCTCACGATTTATTACAATCAGTAGAATTTATATTGAATAGAAAATTTTGAATGGAACAAAAAAAAATATTGGATAAAGTAAAGTATCCATCTGATTTAAGAAAACTAAAAGTAGAAGATCTTAAACAGCTGTCAAAAGAACTCAGAGAAGAATTAGTTAATGTGGTTTCAACAACCGGAGGTCATCTAGGTGCTGGTTTAGGCGTTGTTGAATTAACAGTTGCTCTACATTATGTTTTTAACACACCTAAAGATAAGTTAGTTTGGGATGTTGGTCATCAGTCTTATCCTCACAAAATAATTACCGGCAGAAGAGATAGCATTAGAACTTTAAGAAAAGGGGGAGGTCTTTCAGGTTTTACAAAAAGATCAGAAAGTGAATACGATCCCTTTGGGGCGGCTCATAGTTCAACTTCTATTTCTTCAACATTAGGAATGGCTGTAGCAAAAAGATTATCAAATAATTCTAATCACGTTATTGCGGTAATTGGTGATGGAGCTATGAGCGCTGGCATGGCTTATGAGGCAATGAATAATGCGGGTGCAATGAAATCAAAGTTAATTGTAATACTTAATGATAATGATATGTCCATAGCGCGGCCAGTGGGAGCTATGAGTTCATATTTAGCAAGGCTGTTATCTGGAAAAACTTATTTTAGTTTTAGAGAAACTGTAAAAACTATTACATCTGTATTTTCAAAAAAAATTAAGGATAAAGCGGGTAAAGCTGAAGAATTTATAAGAGATGTAGTTTCAGGGGGCACACTTTTTAGTGAACTAGGTTTTTATTATGTAGGACCAATAGATGGACACAACTTAGATAGTTTAATTCCAGTATTAAACAATATTAAAAATTCAAAGTATGAAGGTCCAATTTTAATACATGCTATTACAAAAAAAGGCAAAGGATATAAGCCAGCAGAAGATTCTAGAGACAAGTACCATGGAGTAAGTAAATTTAATGTTGTAACTGGAGAACAGTCTAAATCGAAAACTAATATTCCATCTTATACTAAAGTATTTGCAAATACTTTGGTTAAGCATGCTGAGAATGATACTAAAATTATAGGCATTACAGGAGCTATGCCATCAGGCACTGGTATGGATATTTTTGGAAAAAGTTTTCCTGATAGAATGTTTGATGTTGGAATAGCTGAACAGCATGCAGTGACATTTGCTGCAGGCTTAGCTACAGAAGGTTACAAGCCTTTTGTTGCAATTTATTCTACTTTTCTTCAAAGAGCCTATGATCAAGTTGTTCATGACGTTGCAATACAAAAACTTCCTGTAAGATTTGCTATTGATAGAGCAGGTTTAGTTGGAGCAGATGGACCTACGCATGCTGGTTCTTTCGATGTGACTTATCTTTCTACTTTACCAAATTTTGTTGTAATGGGGGCAAGTGATGAAGCTGAGTTAGTAAAAATGATAAATACTGCAGTAAGTATAAATGATCGACCTTCTGCATTCAGATTTCCACGTGGACATGGTATCGGAGTAGAACTTCCAGATATTAAAGATGTGTTAGAAATAGGAAAAGGAAAAATTATTAAAGAAGGTAAAAAGGTTGCAATATTAAACTTTGGAGCAAGGTTACAAGAAATTTTAAAAGCCGCCAAACACTTAGACACAAAAGGAATTTCTACGACAATTGCAGATGCAAGATTTGCTAAACCACTTGATGAGAAGTTAGTTATGGATTTAAGTTTAAATCATGAAGTTTTAATTACAATCGAAGAAGGATCAATAGGAGGTTTCGGTTCACATGTTATGCAAATGCTTTCTGAAAGAGGAGTTTTTGATAAAGGTTTAAAAATGAGGTCTATGACTTTTCCAGATAAATTTTTAGATCAAGATACGCCTGAGGAAATGTATAAGAAAGCTGGTTTAGATTGCAATAGTATTATTGAAAAAATTGAATATGTTTTAAAGTCAAATGTGATTGTTGCAAAAAATACAATTAAAAAGTTTCCTTAGCTGCACTGCCCTCTATGCATTAGGTAATGATCCAATAATACGCAAGACATCATTGCTTCACCGATCGGTACAGCTCTAATTCCAACACAAGGATCATGTCGACCTTTAACAGAGATTTTGGTATTTTTACCTTTTTTATTAATAGTTTCCCTGCTATTTAAAATTGATGATGTTGGCTTTACCGCAAAAGAAGTAATAATTTCTTGGCCAGAAGATATACCTCCTAATATACCGCCAGCATTATTAGATTTAAATTTTGTTTTACCCATAAAACTTCTAATTTCATCAGAATTATCTTCTCCGCTTAAAAAAGCTGATTTCATACCAACACCTATATTTACACCTTTTACAGCATTGATGCTCATTAGTGCGCTTGCGATATCAGAATCTAATTTAGAATAAATAGGAGCACCTAGTCCCGCTGGTACACCAGAGGCTCTAAGTTCAATTATTGCTCCGCAGGATGAACCAGCTTTTCTAACCGCAAGTAAATATTTTTCCCAAAGTTTAATCGATTTTTTATCAGGACAAAAAAATGGATTTTTTCTTATTTGTTTTTCGTTCCAATTTTTTTTATTACAACCTAAAATGCCTAGCTGTATTACAGCACCAGTAACTTTAAATTTTTTTCCAATTAGTTTATTCAAAACAATTTTTGCTATTGCTCCAGCCGCTACTCTCGAAGCTGTTTCTCTAGCAGACTGTCTACCTCCTCCACGATAATCTCTTATCCCGTATTTTAAAAAGTAGGTGTAATCAGCATGGCCCGGTCTAAATTTATCTTTTATAGTTTCGTAATCTCTTGATCTTGCGTCTTTATTATAAATAATCATCGATATAGGAGT